>ERZ1048686.691-NODE-691-length-30925-cov-28.271461_pt1 | contig 30925 bp, 30 predicted proteins | sample MGYA00383099_ERZ1048686 | MGnify/ENA primary metagenome ERZ1048686 (study PRJEB29581, sample SAMEA5548369) | metagenome | biome: marine; feature: coastal; material: water | depth 25 m | study: Short-term variability in the microbial, nano- and picoplankton... | reverse complement strand
CAGCCCAATCTAAGCTTTTGTCACCTAGCGGGATCTTGGATTGTGCGGGTATTGATCCGCCTTTGAGCGCTACAGCCTCATTTCCACCCATCCAAGTAAAGTGCCATCCTGCATCGCGTACCAATATTCGACGCAGCCATTTCCCCATATGCCAGCTTGCCTTAATCTGTCTTACTAGGTTGCGACCAAAACCTTTTGTTGGGGCCTTGACCCAGCGTAAGGCTATGAAAGTTTTCAAATCATCTGCTCGGATCAAGCGTGGCCCCTGACGCTCCCATCGCTCTTTAAGTTTGATGTTGAGATAAAAAGAATACCAATCAAGAGAAAGGCAATACACCTCACCGGATCGAATTCCGTCTGAAACAATTCTTTGAACTACTTTAGCCCTTGGAATTTCGTCAAGGTCCGAAAAAATGATAACATCGTTCGACTGCAGATCGGACAGCCCGTTTATCATGTAATTTCGCTGGTAAGCTTCGTGCCCCCAACCATCCAAACCTTTAGGAAAACTATCAACAACCACATGGCGAATTTTCTGCATATACTTCGAAAGTCTGTCTTTGTGCTGGGAAATGCAGATGGGTTTGGGATTTCCCGTAAAGGATTCTCGCGCTTCAACGATTACAAACACATCGACTACGTCCCAAAGTTCGTTGAGGCGTAGCTCCAATATGTCGATCTCGTTGAAGAGTGGAAAGCAATCAAAAACTCGCAAGGTTACCCGCTTTCTTCGTCCAAATATTATTTTCAAAATGTAGTTGATTGTCTTGGGCTGTCAACGGACTCAAGTTAAATCGGTATCGGATTCGAAATGAATAGCTTTCCGCAAAATATAGTGTTTGAGTGAGGATCAACCCCGCTCATCAACTGTATGGTTTGCCATCATCAATTAAAAGTTGGGGTTGTTTTCGTGTGTTTTATTAGTCAATACGTGGTTAGATCGATTTAGTCTATTAATAGAAGGTCCCCCTGATGAAGGTCGCGTTTTACACGCAACATTTGACAGAACGGGGAACAGCCGTGGCATTGTTTGATTATGCCAAACACAATCGAGATTTGGTTGGGCATGAAACCGTGGTACTCTATGATGAGAATAATCCGGTGAACAACCCCGATGTCGTGGAAAAATTTAAAGCTGTATTTGAATTGATTCCGTGCCGCGACTTTGCAAATGCCGATTGCCATATTGCACGAGAAGGTGTCGACCTTGTGCACGTTCTAAAATCTGGGAAGCGTGATGATCTGGTGTCTCGTGTCGTGCCCACAATGGTGCACTCAGTATTTGCGGCCTCAGTGCGTCAAGTACACGGCGCGTCATACGCATATATCTCTGAGTGGTTATCAAATTTGTGCTCGGGTGGGCGCGTTCCATGGGTGCCTCATATGATCACTATCGGTGATACGGATCAGAATATGCGCGTCGAGATGAATATCCCGGAAGACGCCTTGGTGTTCGGGTGTTATGGAGGGCAGAGTAGTTTTGATATTGATTTTGTACGCAACAAGGTCATACCAAAGGTCATAGAGACGCTTCCTCAAATCTACTTTATTTTTATGAACATTGAGAAGTTTATAGATCATCCACGGGTCATCTTTAGGCCAGTGAGTGTTGATTTGGACGAAAAAACAGCATTCATTAATTCTTGTGATGCAATGTTGCATGCGCGCCGGCGAGGTGAGACGTTTGGGCTCGCGGTTGGAGAGTTTTCTTTGCGTGGTAAGCCCGTTCTTACCTATAAAAAATCAAGAGAACGGGCGCACATCGAAATGCTGGGCAAGAGTGCACAAGTTTACCGATCAGCCACAGAGCTTTACGACTTAATTGCTTCTTTTGACAGATCTGCGCCGTCGGCTGCTGAGACATACCAGCGATTGTTCGCTCCGCAGCCAGTTATGCAAAAGTTTGAAAATAACCTTATCGGTCCGGCGATGTGTGGTGATCGGGATGGCGCCAGAAAACGGTTGGGAGCCAGACGTTGGAACCCGGCACTTCTGGTAAGACCAAAGCTTAAAAAATTGCTTAACCAGCTGTGACTACACAAAGCAAAATCCTACGGAGGTCTGCAAATGCAAAATAGACCACTCCCCGTCGCCAAACGCCCCGACGTTGAAGGCGCATTTGAACAGGCAATGGCGCTTGCATCTCGAATTCCCGGCAAACTAGGTTACATTGCGCGCCGTAAACTAAAGCGCCGGCAGTGCTTACGCATGACCGACACGTTTGCACAGGTCTTAGCCGACACGCATGCGGGTGATCTTTGTATCGACCTTGGTGCAAATATCGGTGAAATCACGTGTCGTTTGGCAGCAACTGGTTCTGATGTTATCAGCTTCGAGCCAGATCCTGGAGCTTTTGCTGCACTTAAGGCCGTAACCTCCGAGCTCGCTAATGTCACGCTTGTGGAAAAAGCCGCCGGCCACAAGAAAAACAACTTGCTTTTATACCGATCGTCAAATTGGTCACCAGACGATCCGTCGGATCACACGGAAGGCTCATCAATTGTTCATGGCTCTCAATGCGTGGATGATACTAACGCTGTTATGGTCGAGGTCGTAGATATAATTGCTTTCCTTGAGGAATTAGATCGCGATATTCGGATTCTCAAGATGGATATTGAGGGTGCTGAATGGGAGATTTTGAGCCGTCTGATGGATCATCCAGTTTTGGCTCGCATAGACTGTATTTTTGTAGAGACACACGAGCGGATTGACCCCGTCAAATATGTACCAATATTTGAAACTCTGCAAGAACGTGCCGAGCAGATTCAGCGGCCATATATAAACCTCTATTGGGTGTAAAAGTGTATCATCGGCTTATTCCATGAAGGTTACCGGATTAGCGAGTTCGAATTGCGCCCTCCGTCTTTGAAAGCGCTCAGGGCTCCTTTAAAATATCCAAAGTTTTTAGCGCGCCGCCTCTTTGAGAGCAACGTATCGGGCCCAATCATCCTAAAAAAGGCTGCTCCCAAAGTACTCAGCCTTGGAAATGGATGGTCATATTTCGATTGTACATACACACGAGAGCGTGCGGAATGGTAAGCCTTGAAAGTAGCAACTTGTGGTGAGCGTGGTGATCCATGACCGCTGAGATGGACGACCCGAGCGGCATGACAGTACATGAGGCACCCATGTTTGCGTAACTTCAAAGAAAGGTCATCATCTTCATGATAGAGAAAAATATTTTGATCAAAACCGCCAACTTTTTCAAATAATGCCCTGCGACAAAAAATTGCAGAACCGACCAGTACCGACAACTCGATATCCCTTTTAGGTATCGAGCCTTTTATACGTTTAATTGACCGTATTTTGGAGCCTCGGCGTAAGCTCTGCTGCCCATTCCTGCCCAAGATCATTGGATTAAACGCGCTGGCAGTCGGATGGTTCTCAGCCGCATCCAAAAGGGCTTCGAGTGCGCCAGGCTGGAGCTCAGCGTCAGGATTGAGAAAGAGAAGAAACTCAGTTTCGGCTTTGGCTGCACCTTGATTGCAGGCTGACCCAAACCCCTTGTTTTCTTCGTTACGAAGCAAAAAAGCACCCTCGGCATCTGCAAGAACTTTCAAGGCTTCAGGGTCAGATGAGGCATTATCGACCATAATGATGGGAGTATCAGAAGGAATACTGTTCAGCATGTCGGGAGCCACCGCTAAACTGTTATAGCAAACTGTGATGATCGTAACTCTGCTAGTAGACAAACCAAATTCCCTTCAATAATCTCATGTTTGCAACTACTTAAGGCCGAAGGGTGTTATTCTGTAGAAAAAAGCCCTTGGTACACCGCGTTGATTGCGTTGACCTCTTGTTCGATCTGATGCTGTTCAAGAACTTTTTTACGCGAGGAATCTGCCATAGATTGGCGTAAGGCTGCGTTCTTGATCATTTTGCCTATAGCCTCCACCAGTTGCGATGCATCTCCCGGTGTCACGAGAAAACCAGTCTGCTCTGGTATGACCAGATCTTCGAAAGCCCCAACGCGCGTCGCAACGACTGGCACACCACAAGACATCGCCTCAAGTGGGGTCAAGCCAAAACCCTCCCAACGCTGAGGTGCGACGTAGATGTCCGATGCCTGAAACCATGGCGCAATCGAGAAACTCTTGTCTTCAGGTAGGATTCGTAATCGGTCATTAAGCCCTGCTGCGTCGATTGTAGCAGATAATTTTTCGACAAAGGCTTGCTGCTCTCGGGTGACACCTCCCATGATAATGCCATGCGCTTCTGGGTATTGAGGTAATACTTTGATCATGGCTTCTACAAACAGATCAGTCCCTTTTTGTTTTCTGAGGCGACCGAAACAACCAATGATTAACGCATTTGGGTCGAGACCTAAATCGATGCGCAACGCACGTTTATCTGCTGGAGGTGAAAACTCCTCAGCATCAATGCCGTGTAAGATTACTGTCGCAGGTTTCTCAAGATAAGAGTTGGCCTTACCCGAGGCTGCAATTACCGCATCCATTTTGCGGATCAACCAACGTGAATATGTGCCTCGGCTGCGCTGTGCTGCCGAGGTGAACACAAGCTTCAGGCGTTTTCGGAACAAACCCCTGAGAACTAAACCTGCTAGCATTTCTATATTCCTGCGTGAGTGCCAGATGCGTGGGCCAGAGGGCCCTGAGCGAGACATAAACAGCAGTTTTAACAGTGGTAATTGTGGGATATCATCAGGTAAGACAGGCCCAGTCGTTGCAATGGAAATCTTCTGTGCCTGAAGGGGAACAAGACGAAACACGGTAGAGGAAACACCGGAATACCGGCGCTTTAAATTTGGAGCGATGACGTCTAAATCAGCAGATCCAACTTTCATACCCTATTCCTTATCATCATTATTCTAGTACCCTAATCCTCTATCGAACGGTATATCTTCACAACACAAGAAATTGAAATAATTCTGCTTTTTTCTAGAGTTGTCCTGATAGTTGAAAGTATTTTTCAAGAATGCGAGCCGCAATGATGCGTTCTTTTAATGGATCTGTAAAAAGGTTGACCCAAGCGTGTGCGTTTCGAATGATCTCTTCGGCTTCTTTGGTTTGGGATGAGAAATAATCGACTTTTTCTTCTAAGTCGCTAAGATCGTCTTTTAACAAAACAAAGTGTTTGCCTGGCTCTAGGAGACCTTCCATAAACCATGTCTCGTAGCGCGGCAAAGGTGCCATAACGAGCATATTTGAGGCCAGAGCCCATTTAAGATTTGTGGCAACGTCATTTCCTTCAATAGAAACAAAGAATTTGTATTCTTTTTGCTCACGATGTGTGAGTGTCGGCTTGGGCTGAAGTTCATCAATGACATGACGTGATTGACCAATGTTGAAGGATTTGTGGTCATAAAACCTCCGGACGAAATTTTTGCGCTGCTCCGTTAGTGGCGTTCCACGCCAGACTGCTGATGCTTTTTTGTTACTGAAAGGTATAGGATCAGTGCTCCACGAAAAATGTCTCAGATTATCAAGTTTAAGAATGATCGAATTTTCATTGCCGGCACATATGGGTCGGGATTTTACGATCGTTGCTACTTCAGGAATAATGCAGATGTCGCCAAAGAGATAGTTCATCTGTAGATGTGGCCCAAACCCCCGACTACTTTCGTCTAGGTCCAAATAGTAGCGACTTTTTTTTCGACTAATATTGCAAATACGCGGTGCTAGGGAGGCGTCGAACTGTTCAGATAGGCTATTGTTGTAGTCTACACGCCAATCTATTTCTTCATGACATAAATATCGGGAAGCCTTGCTCAACAATCTTACCCGCTGTCGTCTAGCAATGGAGTAAGGCAACAACTGTCTCAGGATACCCTTGATGTAGAAGGTTGCCAAATTCATTTTGGACTACCATCGCCGGAGTATTCAGTAAGCAAGCTAGCCCAGTTATCTTCGTGCCAATAAAAATTTGAAACCTGTGAAGCAGTTTTCCGAAGTGAGCGCTGCAACCTATCGAGATTGTCTTGCCTCCAGCTGCCTGGTTTGCGTACGTAGCACTTGTCAAAATCAATTATCCAGACGCAGTGCTCAGTATCTATCATGATGTTACGACAGTTAAGGTCTGAATGGAAAACACTGTGACTATGCAATTCCTTGATAGCAGCGCCGATTGCGGTCCAAGTTCGGCTCGGCAGAGATCGTTCACACAGGATCGCGCAAAGCGTCCGAGCATTGGGAATGCGTTCAGTAATTATTGCGGCCCGGTAGAAGAGTCCGGCGGGTTTATGCTGGGCAGCGACAGGACGTGGTACAGCAAGGCCCATCGAGCGCATTTGGTGTAGAAGGTCGAACTCACGAAATGCTCGGCTTCGTGCTATCCCAAGCCGTAAGAATCGATCGCTGATCATACGACCAATTAGACCACCACGGTGGAAGTGGCGTAGCACCATATCTCGGTTCAAATAGTTAAAAAAATGAGCTTGGCCTCTGCCTTTTGCATTGCCATGCCAAAGTTGACTATCCCTGAGCCAATTGGCGTCAAAAAGATGCGGCTCTATTGTCAGAAAAATTTCGGCATCGAAGCGGATGGCCGTGCGTTCATCGTAAATGTCTAACGGGGTCCCCATATCAGATTTACAGACTTTCAGGATTTGACGATTTGATGGGTCCGCGGCAAAAGGTTTCGACTTTGAAGCATATTTTTGTAATATGCATAGCGGCTGACATCTGCGCGGTAAAGATGTAATGCTGAAGGGCCTGATTGAGCGTTTAGATTTACTTAACGCGGTAGAATTTTAGAAGGAACCCCAAACTGAAAATGTCACCTAAGAGAGCTCCTTTTCTACTTGGTTTTTGGCTGGTGGGAACTCGTGTTTTTTCCTTTTTAATCGTCGCCCTTTCCAGATACGCGCACAGCAAAATGGGTGGAACACCAGAGCGATTTTCAGAGCGATTGGGCAAGTACCGGACACACGAAAAGGCGGAAGTTATCTGGTTTCATGCGGCAAGCCTTGGTGAGGTAATGCAGATTGGCCCATTGGCAAGCGATCTTTTCCAATCAGAGCAGACGGACATATTGGTGACGACGACGACTGTTACTGGAGCAAATTGGGTTGCAAGGGAAATGCCTTATGCCAGTCATCGTTTCATACCTATCGACACACCCGCTGCGGTTAGACGGTACTTGGACAAGTGGATTTTTACTGCGGCAATTTTTATAGAAGGTGATCTTGGGCCACGCCTTGTGACGGAGTTACATAAACGCAATATTCCTCAGATCCTCTTGAACGCGCGCCACTCCCGGACGCGCGGACGTTTCCCCGAGGTTTTTGCCACACTGTTAGCCTCGTTTTGTCTAATAACTTGCCGGTCGAAAACTGTCATGGATGACCTGCGCAAATTGGGTCTGCCAAACGATCGATTGTATGAATTGCCTGATTTGCGTTTAAGCCTCCCTAAGCTCAGAGCAGATCCGAGCATAACGAAAGCCTTACTCCAAACGTTCGGGGTACGGACAGTGTGGCTGGCGGCATCGGTCCATCCGGCGGACGATCAAGGAGTTCTAAAGGCTCATTTAGAAGTATTGCACACATTTCCAGAGGCCTTGTTAATTTTAGCGCCGCGACATCCTCGACGTGGAGATCACTTGAGAAAATTGTCTGTTAGCAAAGGCCTAGACGTTGCACAACGCAGTCTGGGTGAATGTATCTTGGATTCTACGCGGGTATACATTGCAGACACTCTCGGTGAACTTGGAGGATTTTTTTCAACGTGCCCTATAGTCTTTATGGGTGGATCTTTTGGGTCTGAAGGTGGGCATAATCCCTATGAGCCGGCCAATTTCAATACGGCTCTGCTCTACGGTCCTAACGTTAATAACTTTGAAGATGCCTATATGGCCCTCAAAAAAGCAGGTGCCGCGACTCAAATTCAGGATCCAGCACAGTTGGGGATTACGCTTGTCGATCTTATGCGCTCAGATCGTGTGGAAACGATGGCACGTGCTGGGCTAGACTTTATGGAAGACAGCCAAAATTGCCTTTCAAGATATACTTACCTGATAAAGGCCGTTTTAGAAAATCCAAAAGGCACCGATAAGTTAGATTAGGATTGCTGTTAGAGGCGCGTATCGTTGTGGCCAAACCGCCAGGTGACATTCCACGTTCTGAAGGCAAAGCTGTCAGAGTTGTCGATGATCGATGATGACAACTTAGAGCGCTATCAAATGCAGCGTTCTAATCAGATAAGGGACCTACTATCGGTTTTCTTATTTTCATTCAGCTATTTGGGATAAATTGATAAGCGATTTCAGATATATTGTATATATTTCAATATATTAAAATGTAATTCTCAACGAAAATGATCGTGTCACTCTTGCTTTTACTTTTTGGCAACTTTACTTAAATATTCTGATCACCAGTCATGCATACTGCATCTCAAGAGTGTGAACACTGTCGAGCCATTTGTTCCAGCGCATGCCCAGCGGCCTCAATTGATGTGTCGATGTCAGCCTCGGTATGCTCAGTGCAACTAAGGTTATGTAGAATTTTGTTGCCAGTGAAAAAGATACCTTGCTCTCGCATGAGTTGAGAGAAAGTGCTGTACTTTCCTAGATCAACAGACGCGCAAAACTCTCTATAGTTCGTGATCTTTTCGAGGTCAGTGAATACTGGGTGAAACATTGAGCCCACATTTTGGACCAGCATGTTTTGGCCAGTATTCTGGGCCACTTGGTTGAGGCGTGTTGTCATTTGCTCGCCAATTTTTGCAATTTTTTTAAAGCCGGCATTGTTGTCGCGGGTCATTTCACCCAGCATAGTTTTGGCCGCGTATAGTCCTAACCGGGGTGCATTTTGGCTCCCGTAGTGCAAAACTTTTCCGTACTCGATGCTTTCCATGATGTGATCTGGACCTGCAATTGCGGCAACTGGAAATCCCTGTCCAAGTGCTTTTCCATAGGTTACAATGTCTGGCTGTAAATCGTATAATTCAGCAGCGCCTCCTGGAGCTACTCGAAACCCGGTGACTGTTTCGTCCAAATAAAATAAAACATTGTGGGCGCGGCACATTTCTTGCGCCCGTTTTAAGTATCCAGGCTTTGGCGGTATCACACCCATGTTGGACATCACGCCTTCCATGATCACACAGGCAATTTCCCGACCATGCGCTTCAAGCATTCGTTCTAGTGCATCCTCGTCATTCCATACACATACCAGCGTATCTTCCCAAGAACCTGGTGTTAAACCGGAACTGTCTGGAATTCGAACTGGGTCGTTTGGATGGCCCAAGGTAGTTGTGATTTGAGGGTTTGAGCTAACGAGTAGGCCGTCGTACCATCCGTGATAATGGCCCTCAAATTTTAACACTTTACGCTTGCCTGTGATACCGCGTGCCATACGAACGCCCGTCATACAGGCCTCGGTGCCAGTGTTGGCGAAACGCACTTTGTCAATGTGCGGAAGCATCCCAACCATAAGTTCCGCTGTTTCCACTTCAACTTCTAGAGCAGTGGCAAAATGGGTTCCACCAGTAACTTTTTCCTGCACGATATCTACAATTTTGGGGTGGGCGTGACCCAAGGGTAAGCAGCCGAAAGATAATTGCCAGTCAATGAATGCATTGCCGTCAACATCCCAGACACGTGCGCCTTTTCCTTCGCGTATGTAGGCGGGATAAGGTTTGTAATTCATTGGGCCACGGGAGGCTGAACTACATCCTTCAACCAGAACCTTCATGGCGCGGTCGAATAATTGCTCAGAGTTTTTGGTTTTCATCCTGTTTATCCTTCGACCTAAAGCGTGAATTTAAATTAAAGGACAGACAAAAGTAATTTTGCCTGTTCCGATACGTTTGAAATACTCAAAGTTTCAATTTGTTTGCCAAGCAGATTAAACAACCCACTCTGGGTTTCGTCCGTGAATGTAATTGTGCCGTCAGCTTCAACACTTTCAATCCCATCCCAAGCCAATGAAGCCTCGTTCACAGCAACGGCTTGTTGCATTGACCAAACTGGAGGCAAGTCGATTTTGACGCCTGAGCGGCTTGCTTTTACAGGATACCCACCAATACGTTTTCCAATCCCGGGTAAATGAATCGATGAAGAACTTTTTGATGTCAGAGCTGAAAGGGCATTCAGACCTGCGGAGGCTGTCACTCGATTGAAGTGCAGATCGTAAGGAAATGGGAATGAGTCACGAAGGATATCTTCGGCGATATCTGTGACGTCGTGTTCACCCACTGAGGCTTTCAGCAAATATGGCGGAAGGGTATCGCTTTGCGCATTATTCAGGACGTAATATTCGAATGCATGCTGGGAAACCATGCGAATAAGGACATCCTTTGGTTGGCAGTCCACTCGTGTAGCAACTCTGCATTGAATTTTAGGAATCGGCTCCTGAATATTGCCAATCCCGCAATCTGGTCCAAACCCATCGCGATTTAAGACGGCATTGATTACGTCAGGATAAGAGGCTCCAATCCAGAATGCGCCAATGTTTGCCCTTTCAATCAGATCACGGCATTTGACCATCAGTGACAAATGTAGTGCAGTGAAGCTAGCAAACGGCAAGTCAGACACGCTGTCATCAAGTTTCCACCAAGGCATCAACGATGGCGCTGAAAATATGTAATCAGGATTTATTTCCCTAAGTGTTTTTGCCGATTCCTTTGCGTTAATGTCCAGCTTAATTGCTTTAATATTGGGAAAAAAACCTTCAATCCCAGCGCCTATAATGGCATTATTTGCGCGTTCTTGTGCTTTGCTCAAGCTTCGGCTACCGACGTGTATAACTTCAAATAAATCCGTGCGTGCAACAGCTTCCAATAATGCTGTTCCCAGTTCGCCCAAGGCAATTATCAGTAAGGTTGGTTTTACCAATATCTTGAGTTCCTTCATGTCTGAATTTTTGATCTTCAAATTTCTTGACAGTAATGTTGGCTCTTTTTGGTCGTCGGGGATAGCGAAAAATCTTGTGTTAACCTTTCTAAGCTTAGAACTGTCTCACAACCTTTGTCCGTTGAGGACACATTGTTTTGTTCATACTTTCGACTTCGGCGTTGTTTTTGATGCCGCTGCAATGCGCAATGTTCAAAGGAGCTGGCTCGAGCGTGAGCCATCGGATATAAAAACCACGACAGCTGTTTTTAACGCAGTAGACGACATACATTACTTCTGGTGAGCAACATGTCGGGAGCAATAAGTGCCTGAAACCTTTGTGTTCGTAAAGCAGGGGCGGAAGGCACATTTAAATTTGATTGATGATAGGAGGTCTAAGTTCCTTGCCAGCAATCACTTACTTGGTGGAGCGCGACACCAGAATATAGGACGTCGTTGCCCATTACTTCTGGGACTGCATGGAAAGGAAACACACTTGCTCTATTATGGGCCCATACCAAAAAATCAGATTTCATGTTTAGTATTGGGCTTGTTTAGGTATTACTTTAACCTTCCTACCGTATCCGAATTTAATAATTTTGCCACAGCTGCTTCAGGTTTATCTAATGTTTTCAGATACCTGGAAACTGCTTCTTTATAACCAATTTTAGACATTTCGACCTTTCGCTTCACAGCGTCTTCCCAAAACTTTAAATTTTTGGCTTCTTCAATCACTTTTTTGGACATGCCGCTGTTGATATTGATTCCTTGGGGGGCTGAACTCGGAAAAAACTTGTTGTGGAATTCCATGACCTTTTTCTTTGAGGATCGAATTTTGATCACTTCTTCTAAAAATATAGTATTTTCGGAGCTTCTCTCTTTTTTAGCCAGTGCGACAACGTCACTCCACTTTTTACCCTTTTTTTTAGCTTCTTGTTCTACCAAAGATTTTCCTGTCGGCATGCTGTGTCCTACTTAATAAATGCATTTTTCCAAACGTTACTGTGCTTCCATGTATTTTGAAATATTTATTATAAAAATTTTACATAAAATATGTACAAAAATTATAATAGTGTGGGTGCGATAATTTAATTGGTATGATTTTTGGCGACAGCATTTTAAATGTCGATAATACAAGGGGAGGACCAATCTCGGTGCTAATTAATTATTTCATTTTTTTAACGTTTTTTGTCGGTTTTACTTGTGTTTTCCTTAGTCCGCATGACTGTGCTGTCAGAGACGTGAAGCTGCTTCAACGTTTGTGAATATCGTCGCCTTAAAAAATTTGGCCAAGGGCAGATCATTATTGTGGAGGGGTTCAATAGGACACACGTTGAGATAATGCAGGTGAAGTCAAATTAGAGCGCGAGTTTTTTGTGATGAACCGTGTGATTACACTGAGTTTCTCGATACAGTATTTTGCGTTAATTGCTATTCTGTGAGGGGTAAATAGTTGAAGCTCCCCAGATGCTTCAAGCGTAAACATGGCCGAGCCAATTGGGTGAGGCCACCCAAATTGTTCCTGCCAAGAGGTAAATCACCTATAATCATTGAGGTGCAACTCTAATCATAATATCTTTATCTTGAAACTAACGCATTCTGTTCGTGTTTCGTGGTCTGCCGCGGCTTTCTTGTTTTTTTAAACTGCAAAGGCTGTTTTTTTTCTGACTGATCTGAGGAGCCGAAAGATGTCTAATCCATGCATTATCTGCGTCGCCATAACCGGTTCGGTAGCAACCAAAGCCGACAATCCAGCTGTGCCAACTACTGTTGTTGAACAAGTTGAGAGCACACATGAAGCATTTGAAGCTGGTGCTTCAATCTGTCATGCACATGTGCGCAACAACGATCAGTCACCAAGTGCGGACCCCGAAAAATTTTCTCGGCTAAAAGAAGGAGTGGAAAAATGCTGTCCGGGAATGATTATTCAGTTGTCAACTGGTGGCCGGTCTGGGGCGGGGAAAGCGCGCGGGGGGATGTTGCCATTGAGGCCAGATATGGCGAGCTTGTCAGTTGGGTCGAACAATTTCCCAACCCGAGTTTATGAAAATCCTCCTGAGCTGATTGAATGGTTAGCATCAGAGATGCGCACATACGACATCAAACCAGAAATAGAAGCCTTTGATTTGAGCCATATATTTATGGCATCAAAGATGTATGCTGTGGGGCAAATTGTTGACATTCCGTATGTTCAGTTTGTGATGGGTGTAAAAAATGCGATGCCAGTAGATCGTGAGGTGTTTAATTTTTACGTCCATACGGTAAAACGTCTGTTTCCTGGTGCGCCATGGTGCGCAGCGGGAGTTGGTCCAAATCAGATCGTCCTCAACGAATGGGCGATTTCGGCAGGAGGGCATGCCCGCACTGGTTTGGAGGACAATGTCCGCCTTGATCGCCATACACTTGCTCCCTCAAATTCGGCCTTGGTCAAACGGACTGTTGAGATATGTTCAAGATATGAACGCACGGTGGCAAGCCCGTCTGAGGCGCGTGCCATCCTAGGGCTGCGACCTTCCAAAGTCTGATTAGACATCTTGCCAAGATTTTACTTCGTCGCGCTCAACCGTTTGTTCTGTAATTTCGGTAGCGAACACGCACTCGGCAAGATCAGGGTAATCTCCTGACTTTTCGCGCACAAGGATTCTTCAATAATTCTGACAGCGACGAATTTAGATTGGCTTGGTGTAATCACTTTAGCCCAATTTTTGAGGATTAACCGCTCTGAGCTATATTTCTTGCGCACGCGTCTAGTCTCCCAAAAATGCACACGCAGCTTTTATTTCCTCGGAAAACGATCGCATTCGAAGATTTAGATCGACGATCTTCTGGGTGGGTTAGGCATATACCCCCGTCAATTATTTTCTGATCTTGTAATAGTGGAATAAGTTTGTGTGATGCGATCTCCGCCTCGGCTATAAAAACTGGAAATTTTGAAATGCCTAGACCCTGCATGGCCGACTCTTTCAAAAATGAGCCACTGTTGGAGTTTAGCGCTGGCTGAAATTCAACCTCCACAAGTTTTCATCCTTTCGTCGAAAAACTCCAATTTGCAAGACTAGCAGATCTAAAGTGTAGAAGAAAATGATCGTTTAGATCTTTGAGCGTGGTCAGTTTGACATGTGTGGCTAGATAGGAGGGGCTGGCATAAAGTTTATGGGGGGTTATGGATTTTTGTACCGCTGATGTTTGCTCCAACTCGAGCTTGATGCGAATTGCTAAATCATAGTTCTCTCGCGATAGGTCTTTTATTAGGTCGTCAAAATCGACGGATAACTGTATCTAAGGGTGTTGAGATTTGATGCCACCAACGCCAGCTTCAAGGAGGTAATGCCGAATTCGCGTGGAACAGGCACACTTAAGGGGCCAGCAAGGTTAGAATTGGTGTTTGTAAAATCACTTACGATTTCATTTTATCAATAACCACTTTGACGGCCCGGTGATACATGCCCTTATCCGTCACGGTAACTTCCCAAACTTCAAGGGACCGATCCTTGATACGGCTTCCCTGACGTTTATCCGAAAAGTTTAAACGTCTGCTGACGGCAGACTTGGCTATCAGAAGCTAAAAGGCTGCTTTTAAATACTAGGGTTTTCGACAATCAACGTAAAAAGTTTTTAATCTTCAAATTGCCCCATGGGATTCATCCAGATAAGAACCGTTTAGCTTCAATATATTAACTAGCGCACACTTATAGTGCGAGATACATTTATTTTAAAATGAATGGCTCGGCTGCTCGGTCAGATCTATCCGCTCTTGGCTTTAGAAGTGATTAAGAAGTTCAATAATGCTGGCCGACTGCTGAAAGAAGGAGAATTTTATGGGACTTCTGCAAGAGGGTCACTGGGTCGACAATTGGTACGACACAAATAAAACAAGCGGCCGCTTTGTGCGGCAAGCGCCGCAGTTTCGCAATTGGATTACCTCTGATGGATCCCCAGGACCCAGCGGTGACGGAGGTTTTCCCGCGGAAGCTGGACGATATCACCTTTATGTTTCGCTGGCCTGCCCTTGGGCGCATCGAACTTTGATTTTCCGTGCTCTCAAAGGTCTGGAGGACATGATTTCTGTTTCGATTGTACATTGGTACATGGCTGACAAGGGTTGGACTTTTCAGCCAGGTGATGAAACAGCACCGGACACAGTCAATGATGCTAAATTTTTGCATCAAGTTTATACCGCTGCAAAGTCTGATTATTCGGGCAGGGTCACGGTACCGGTTCTTTGGGACAAGAAGGGCAGAACCATAGTTTCGAATGAGTCTCCCGAAATTATCCGAATGCTCAACTCCGCCTTTGACGGTATTGGTGCGAAATCTGGCGACTATTATCCAAGCGCTCTTCGCGATGAGATAGAGGTGCTCAACCAACGCATCTATGACACTGTCAACAATGGTGTTTACAAGGCTGGTTTTGCGACAACACAGGAAGCATATGAAGAGGCGATTGTGCCACTGTTTGAGACGCTGGATTGGCTTGACGATAAACTAGCAAAACAGCGTTATCTGATCGGATCTAAAGTTACTGAGGCTGATTGGCGATTGTTCGCGACATTAGTGCGGTTCGACCCTGTGTATGTTGGGCACTTTAAGTGTAATCTTCGCCGGATAGCAGATTATAAAAATCTCTCCGGTTATGTGCGTGATCTTTACCAGCAACCGGGTATCGCAGCGACAGTTAATATGGCTCACATCAAAAAGCATTACTATGCGAGTCATGAGACATTGAATCCGTCCAGAATCGTTCCGACTGGGCCACTTGTAGATTATACCGTGCCTCATGATCGTGATGCTTTGGGATAAGAAGTTTAAGATTTAATCGAACGGACGTCACTACATGATCATTAAAAGTACAAACGTTGGATATGGAACTATTGTAGTTTCAAATCCTATGGGTGCCGCTGGTTACTGTTGTTCGGCTTTATACGGGATGCATCCAATGGACTGGTTCTAAGGCAATTACATTTGAGGGCCTCCCCAGTTGAATGGGTCCAACGTTATGTTCGGGAAGCGGAGGACAACGAATGGCAAACAAGCGATTAAAGCCGTAAGAGATAGTCTCGAAATTAGGGCAAGTTGAAGCTTTATTGGGGCAAGGAGTGGATCGTCTGGATGCGATCCGACAGAATGCAGTTATTGAACAAACCTATTACCACTGGCGCAAGCAATGTGGTGGAACGGGTGTAGATCAATTGAAACAGCTGAAGCGGCTTCAGAAAGAGAATGATCGTCTAAGGTGTGCAGTTTCATACCTAACGTTGAATAAACTCGTCTTGAAGGAAGCCACGCGGGAAAACTACTGAGCTTCGCTCGCCGCTGTGCTTATATCGGTCATATTAGAAATCAGTTCAAAGTTTCTGAACGTTGAGCTTGCCGATTGCTGAGGCAACACCGATCCACGTAAAGACGAATTTCACTGGGCTGGCCGGATGAAGGATGATTGGTGGCCGACAAAATCGAGCTAGCCAGACAATTTGATCGATACGGCTATCGCCGGGTTTCGGTGCTGGTAAAGGAATCCGGTTGGCCAGTCAGTAACGGTCGCAGCTAACGGCTCCGGAAACGAGCGGGGCTGAAGGTTCTGAATAAGCAAGCAAAGAGAGGCCTGTTTTGGCTGAACGATGGGCCTTGTGTTTGACTTCGACCAAAAAGCATCGCAATCATGTGTGGTCTTATGACCTCGTTGATTGTTACACCGATGAAGGAAAGACCTTCCCGACTTTGAGCATCATACTTGAGTTCAATCGTGAATGCTGGGCTATCAGAGTGAAGAGAAAGCTGAACTCGGCCGAAGACATCGACGCTCTTACGGACTTGTTTATTCTGCGCGGGGTGCTCGGCTTCATACAATCAAATAATGGCCCCAAATTAATTGCATTGGCCGTGAGAGATTGAGTCACCGCTGTCGGGACCAAGACGGCATACATCGGAGCCAGTGTCGCCTTGGGAGAGTGGATGTTGCGAAAGTTTAAATGGCCGTATGAGAGATGAGCTCGGAAATGACGAGATCTTTTACAACCTGCGAGAAGCCCAAATCATTATTTAAAATGGAGAAAATACTACCACACAAATAGGTCACACAGCGCACTGGGCTATCGCCTGAAACCCTTATAACAATGGAAACAAGGCTAATCATGCACTCACAATCAAATTAGACCCGTCAGACAGAGCTACTCAAAATCTATCTGTGTCAAAGTGGATATTGATTTGCATTAGCGCCGATCTATTTAATATGTATGAGATATATAACTTCCGAAAGACTTTTCATCGAAATTGAGCAATCATTTCCAGATGTTGGGCACTTTAAGCGCAAAAGAATTATGAGCTGCATCGGTTCGTCGGTCTGGGTTGATTATTTTCGTTCTGTCGAACACGCACTATTTGGTTTTTATTACCACCTGTCTAATTGTTTGCGCACGGTGGGTGGAGGACCCTAGTGTCAAGACATTTTGGTGTTTTTAGCTTCGTGATTAAATCTTGGATAAATTGTTGGCTGGCCGTCCTTTTTAAATTTCGAGGTGTAAGCCGAATTGTGAACGTGATTTTATCCATTGAACCAGACGAGCAGCTTTCAACCGTAATCTGCGACATGTGTGTTTGCAATAATCCATTGGTTTGCATCTAAAATGGAGCATTCTTTGCCACCAGATCACGATGACAATGGAGTAGCCGTACCTTCTGGTCGTCTAGGACGTTTGCTTAGGCTCGGTGGAATGGCGTCTGGTATCATGGGTAATGTCGCTGCTGGTGGATTGGGAGCACTTGCGCAAGGCAAACGTTTAGATATGGCGCAACTTTTGCTCACCCCAGCCAACACGCGTCGCCTGACCAACGAACTTTCGCATTTGCGTGGCGCGGCACTGAAGCTTGGGCAAATGCTGTCAATGGATAGTGGTGTGATGCTACCTGAAGAATTGACTACCATCCTTGCACAGATGCGCAAGGATGCTCGCCATATGCCACCCAAGCAGTTGCAGACCGTTTTGAATGCAGAGTGGGGTGTGGGCTGGTATAAACGTTTTGCTCGTTTTGACGTTCGCCCGTTCGCAGCAGCGTCAATCGGACAGGTCCATCGTGCAAGGACTCATGACGGTTGCGACTTAGCTATAAAAGTCCAATATCCAGGCGTAAGGGCGAGTATCAATAGTGATGTGGATAACATGGCTGCTTTGCTGCGTTTGCCTCGTGTGATGCCCAGCGACATTGATATCTCTCCGTTAATGGCGGAGGCCAAAAGACAACTGCATGTTGAAGCCGACTATGAGGCTGAAGCGCGACACCTGAAACAGTTCGGCAGATTTTTGGCAGGATCTAAAAACTTTGTTTTGCCACACCGACATACGGAACTCTGCACGCCGCAAGTTTTAGCAATGAGCTATATAGAAAGTGAGCCACTAGAGTGCTTGTATGATGCACCCCAAAAAGTTCGCGACCAAACGGCAGCGACCCTAATCGACCTGGTCCTGCGTGAATTGTTTGTTTTTGGAGCGATGCAAACGGACCCAAACCTGGCCAATTACAGGTATGATCCAAAAACCGGATGCATCGTCCTTTTGGATTTTGGAGCAGTGCAACCTATTACGTCTGAGCTTGCTGCGGATTTACGCGCCCTAGCGCGGGTCGCCTTATCAGGAGGGGTAGATGCGACAAGGGATGCGATGTTGCGCATCGGTTATTTGAATTCTAATATTGCTCCTCATCACCAGAACCTGATCACGTCAATGTTCAACGAAGCTATGGCTCCTTTGCGGCAGGACCAGCCTTTTGATTTTGGCCGCAGCAACTTGCTCGAACGTATGCGTGACTGGGGGTTTGCGCTCGGAAAAGACCGCGAGCTTGCGCACATTCCTCCTGCTGCAATACTGTTTTTACATCGTAAGATCGGTGGTACGTACCTGATGTGTGCGAAGTTAAATGCGCGGGTCGCCCTAAGGCCAATGATTGAGGCTTATTGCAATGAGAGCAACAAAACGCCGTAAGGCTTGCTTCACCTGTGCCATTTAACAGAAAAAACGTAGGAATGTTACGTACTGAAATTTTGGTTTGTATCGAATTGAAGCTGTGGGAGACACTTTGACTAATATGTAACAAGGTATCGACATATAGCTACCGAATACTTTTCCCGAAATTTTGATAAATATCGTGGTCTGTTGATCTGTATTTTAGCTAGATATCGATATGAATTTTATCAGAAAAATATGGTTGATATTTTTATTGCCTTATAAAAATATGAGTTACCGAAATACGATAAAAATCTCCAATACCCAACTTTTTTTAATAAAGTACGACTATTTTTATTGCAAAAGTATTGAGATGATGGAAGTAATTTTATTACTAGGAATTTCCTTTCCGCTTTTAGTAAACTAATTAAAAAAGGATAATGCGTTGATGCAATTTCACAAGAGCAGTGCCACTGCTTTTTGCGCGCTGCTTATGACGGTAACGTCTCTTCAAGCGGAAAGTAATGCAGTCTCCGATGAAATCATAGCCGATCAGCGTGCTGCGTTAAAGGCTGCGACGCTCAACATGGGGTACGGTCCACAATCCCCTCGCGACCTAAATCAGCGTGCCGGTAAGAACCGTCGTGTTTTTGGTGAGGCCCCAGTCGTCGCTGACATGTCAATCTGCGATATCCATTTTCATGAAAGCGCAGAGCACAGGGGTGGTTCGTTCACTAAATTTGCGGGGAATGGTGACGGTCACGGCTACGGGACAGGCTTTAAATATGATGGAGATTTATCTGCGTCGGAGATTAAAAGTATTGACATAACAGTAGGCAAAAGCGAGCACGGCGACTTACGGCCTGGCGACACGATTGAGGTGCATTTTGTCTATTCAACGGCGGATGCAACGGCTGGGCCAACCCTTGATACTTGTTTACATGGTTCAGTTGCAAACCCGCAGCTTCGAGTCGAAGCAGTCGTAGGTGTATTAGTAAGCGACGGTGGGGAAGACTTTGTCAAAATGACTCAGATCAATGAGATAGATGGCTATAAAAAAGCGCCTAATTTGCCGAAAGACTTGGGTTCGCCAATCGTTTATTCTGGTTCAACAACAGGACCTGGTTACAACGAGAAAGGTTCGCCGTTTCAAGTTACGTGGAGTGTGCGACCGAATGTTGTTAAGCTCGACATTTTTTCAGTTGATGCGTGGTTAAACGACAACCCGTTCCAGCAAAGTCATGCCCATGGCGTTCGTAACCTAACAACAGATCTTGGTTTGCTTTCCTCGATTGATTGAAGCTTACAAGGGTACGTGCGCTATCACGTAATGTTTTGTGCGGTTATTTCATCGGAGTCTCGATTTCAATATTAATGGATTTTTCCGTTACATTTTCGGCTTAACAAAAAAGAAGCCAAGGAAACAGTAAAAACGTGATGCGCTCGCGAAATGCATGTTGTTCCGGCGTTTAGCCAGCAAAGTGTATTTTGACACTTGCTTGTGTAGCGATTTTGGGTTGGGAAAAGTATTCGGTATTCCTGCGCTATAGACGAGTATCTGTCTGGAAAACTACATACCGAAACACCCAGAAGTTGAAATAAAGATGATCTATGTTGTCCGGCCCAGCTCAATTTTTATGTAATCCATATTTCTTATCGCTACTGAACATTATGAAAATTTCCATCAAATCCAAAACGTTAAGGTATTACCATCTTTAAAAGATAAGTCCCTAACATGTTCCAAAAGTACCATGACATCCTGAGACAATTTACAAAATTTATTGAGTATCTTTAATTATAAATGAAAAAATTAGTCAAACTTATCTATAACTTCAGTGTTATCGCATGAAGTGAAGCAAAAAGAATGAACGTATCAGTGGTAAAATTACCTTAAAAAATATTTTACAGACTGACTAAATGGGTTGTTGGACCGTACCGTAGAGCATTTTGTAACCTTTTATTGTTTTTTTGCTGTTGTAGCCAAAGTGATTGACATCGACGCGCCAATATCGGCTCATGATGTTTAAGAATGATAATTGCACATTTTTAAAACACTTATATCGAATTTCCTCAACAGACTTCAGCTAGATTATACCAGTGCACTTTGTTGACAGTGCCTAAACGAAGGACGGTGCTGTGGAAGCTGTGAAACTCCATAAAGTTTCTCGAGGTGGAGACGACGGCTCAGCGTGGTGCAGTGGATTCTCACCTTTGGGATACGGCAAACTTAACGCGACAAAAGCGGTCGTCATTGTGACCGATGATAATGCACTATTGGACACGTTTTGTGGCAGTGAAAGATTTGAGTTTGATGCAGTCTGTTCATTGAGACTGACTAATTTTTTAATGTAATTTCCTAAGCTCTTGGAGCAAGGCCTGGAGGAGGGTAGAGTTTGCAATCGGCTTCATACGTAAATTGGGTTGCGTCGTTAAATTTTGACGAGGCCTTTATATTATTGGTTGTGCCAATTTCACTTATCGCGGGCCTGGGGGCATTATTTTTCCGGGTCCTGTTTGGTAATTTCATCGGCACTACCAGTACAGTTGGACAGACAAAAGCTGGCATAGCAGCAGAAATTTATGCGGTCGTCCTTGGCTTCTTAGTGCTATTTGGTTTTGATCATTTCAACGAGACGCGGCGCGCGGTTCTATTGGAAGCATCGCTGGTTGATCGCCTTCGTGCTGAGGCGCAATTTATCTCAGGCGACCAAACACAGTTTCTGGCGGCAGTGGATACATACATTGACACCGTTTTGACGAAAGAGTGGCCACGACAGGAAGCTGGTAACACGGAGGCGCTAATAGCCGGGGGTATAATGGAATTAGACCTAAGCGTTCGAAAAGCCTTTGCCAGCCTTGATGATGCAAGCGCAATACGAAGCCTAGAATTTGTTGACGAGATCAATCAGCAACGCGCAACACGGCTATCTGCAACGCCTAATGCAGTTGTTGCTGGAGCTATTTTCCAAATGCTTATCGTAGGATTGTTACTCTCAGTAGTAACTGGTTGGTTCGTACGTGGGCCAAGCATATTAGTCCACATGGCGCTTTCAGCTCTCGTTTCGGGCTCGATTGTTCTTTTGATGGTTTTGTCGGCACAGCTGACATACCCATTTACTGGAACAGTTTCGATTTCGAAGTCATCTTTTTCGGATCTGGTGCGACAGGAACCGATTTAATCATGTTCGGTCCAGTTAACATTCTTCAGAGATGGCTTTTCACTCTATTTATCGTTTTTGCGACGTACAATCCTTCAGGCATATCATTTGTTAATTGGGCAAGTTCAGCTGGGTCCAATAAAGTTATAGTCTCTGTTGTTGGGGTTGCATTGCTCGGAGTTTACGTCTTCATTTTCCGTAGCACTTGGAGGGCTATGAAGTTTGTTGGCATATTTTTAACCTTCACGTTTTTTGCGCTTTTCAGCTACATGCTTATCGATATTGGATTGGTTCGGCTGGTAAGTGCGCCCGTGGTCGAAATTATGGGGCTTGCGGTAGTGGCAAGCACGTTGGCAATAGGGCTCTCATTCTCCGCAATACGAGCAAGGCTGAGTGGACAAATAGACTCTGACGATGTTGGGCGTTGAAAACGCTTCCGCATATTAATGGCATGAAAAAATTATAATTTTGGCATACTTATATCGAACTAATTTAATAATAATAAGTTAAAGATATAACTAAGTTATATTAGAGATGTTGGCGCGGTGCATTTTTGTTTAAATCCCCACTGCGGATTTAACAGATCAATTTACTCGATAAAATTGGACCTTGGGGGGTACGACGACATGAACCGTTCTACAAATATAGGTCTATGGTCCGCAATCATAATCTCAATACTTTCAGCATCTGCTCTGAGTGGTGAGAAGTCGAATTCTTTTAGCTTTCTTACCGCATCGGAAACACCTTCGTTTTTGGGGGGTATTGAGAAAAGTAAATCTTCTTCAACACCAGATATTATTACTGTTGCCCACCGAACAGATCTAAGCCGTGCAGACAAAGCAGCGCTTTCGCGATCTTTGGCCACTATTCATCAACGACGCCAGACATTCGTCTCGCGAATTATCGATGACCTTAAATCAAAACAGCGGCGTCAGTATCCGCAGTATGCTTCGCGAGGAGAGATATAATGAAGGGCCTAAGTACGATGCTATTTTTTGTTTTAGCATCACACCTGATATCCACGACTGCACACGCCGCAAGCGAAGACAAAGCCGCCCAATCCGGTTTTTTGCCCGCCGGATATAACCTTGTGATGGTGCCGATCCAGTCACTTTACGCGACTGTGGAGGGTGGAGTCGGTTTCACAAAGCGCGAGGCAATTGATCCTTCTGTAGCGTATATATCTAACGGCGTTGTGTGGGTTGCAGACGGAACAGTGGCGTCATCAAAGGCAATCTTCGGCCACGTAACAGATACAATTTCATTTGCCGGTAACGCATTGCTAGAAATTCCCACGTATCCATTGAAGTTGATGAAAAAGTTTGTGGCATCAATACACAACGGAGAAGCACATGAATTTTTAGATTTGGTTGAGATGACGGGATTTGTCTTAACTGATATCGAAGTAGGATTAGAACTCTTTCCGCACATTTCGTTTGATTTCGAACATACTCATCGCTTGACTGACGCAGAAAGAGATGAAGCTATTTTTGAGATTGAAGAGCATGTTAAGGGAGAATCCGTTCGATTGATGTTCGTAGAAAGATTTTTGCTAAAAGGTCTCTTAAAGGCAGGGGAAATATCCGATGAAATCGATGTCAAAGCTGTTAAAATTGGTATACTTCCAATACCTGGGGCCACGCTTGTTTTTGATCCGGTGCGCCACGCGTTAAAGAAGACAGCTCGTCTTGAAGCGGCGGCGGAAGACGCCCGCGAAGCGCGCTTAAAAGAAATCGAACTGATGGAAAGACTGGAAAAACTGGAAGAACTCGAACTGACCAAATTGGTTGAGTTGGAAACTCTCATAGAGAAAATGTTCGAAGAGCGTCTGCCCGCCGCCGCAACGGAGTGACCCACAGGTGGCTTTTGCAAGCGTTGTTCTGGAGAATGCTATAATCTGCCTCGCAGCACCCATCGGAATGCGCCACGCTGTGACCGCGACGACTGACTGGCTGCAAGACAGACCAATGTTTTCCATTCAGGTTTGTTATCTTTTAGCCTCTTCCTCAGGTGTCATATTAGGCCTGATTTTACTTGGATACGGCGGTATTCTCGAGAGGGCAAGCATTTCTGAGATTTGGAAAGTTAATGGATTATGGCATCAGGCGCGTGCCTATGAAATGTTTTTCATTAATTTGAATATTATAGTTACAAGCTTACAAAACGTGCAAGCGACGGCACTAAATTTGAGTTTGTTCGCATTGCTCTCAGCTGGAATGTTATTTAACACTGCAGTAGCAATACTCGGGTGGCGTTCGCTGGCGGCGCTGCGAGGGATAGCCGCTCACTGCTTGGTGGTTTTTTATTTCTGTGCATCAACCTTGTTTACGGTTTTACTTTTCCTTTGGGTCTTACACTGGCTTAACTTCTGGGCGTTTCTGATTTTGTTTTTGGTAATTGAAATCAGAAGGCGCGAACAATCTGGAACGAGGCTATCGTTCTAATGCAATATTTCATAAGGCAGTTTCCAAAGTTCTTGTCAGCGTCAATGTTGGCTGGCGCGCTTTGGTTTGGGATATGCTTGTCACCAGCCATGACTTCTTTAAGCATGGATGTTGTGTATCTGCCACCACTGGATTCAGCAAAAGTTGATCCAAATCTCTACCTTCTTAAGGAAAACCAATACACACGAATTGGGCGTGTGCATTCAAGCTCTTTTGAAACACGCATTAGTATACTTTCAACAGACGCAAAGTGTGACTGTGTAATGGTTCTGGCTAGACCGTCTTTACGCCAATTTTTGTCCATGCAGGAAATGAAAGATCTTAAAAAAATTGGCATGGAACTTTCGCGGGGAATTGCCAGTGCGTTTACTAAAAATGAAGGAATTTTGTCCAATTCTAATATGTCCTATGAGTTGCGTGCACTTTTTGTGGAGGCGCTAAACGTATCGCTACAAGAAGAAAAATTTCGACAATCTCAGAGTGCTCTTGCTGATTATATTGGGCAAGAAATTAACCCAAAGGTGATGGCAGAACTTACGTTTATCTTTAAATCGCGTTTGTTAGAAGCCATGGCTATAGTGTTAGCGGATGCATCCGAAAACTATGGCCTTGATTTTTTAAAAGGGCATTTCTCGACGTTACCTCTTACAGAAGCTGTGGACAGCTTCATTTTTGATCCACGCGTAATCAGTTTGTTTGGAGACGTTATAACAAACATTCTTGATGATAAGAATATAACGCAATTAGCTAAAGCCTTAACCGATCAATATGTTCAAAACGTAATATTTACGTTGGCGGCATCTGATTATCCCGCTGAAGTTGACTTGCAATCTGGGGCGATCGATGCGTTCCGCGATATTTTGGATTTGGGTCATGACCTGGTCTCACACGGCGGTACAACTCACCCGGTTATTCTAGGTGTTGTCCGAAATGAGTTCCTGCCTCATACCGTCCGCAGTGACGGTATTCTAATTATTATGGAAAGAGCACGAGCCGTTAGTTGGTTCCCACCCAGCACCATTTACGAGATTGAGCAAGGTGTGGTCGGATGACTGTTTTGAAAAACATTGCCGTCACGCGTGGTTCCGAAGCGGTTGTTAAAGCCGAATGCCTGGCGTTCAGACCTGGTGATTGCTCAGTTATTGTTGGTGCAAGCGGTAGCGGGAAAACCTCGCTTTTAATGGCAATCAGTGGGGTAGGCCGCGAGGCTGGGCTGAAATTTCATGCTGACATTGCTTTTGCAAATGGTGATTTTTGTACGTTTGATGACTTACAGCGTCCCTTTTGTAGTCTTGTTTTGCAGACATCGGCCCTCTACGACGACCTTACAGTCCAAGAGAATCTTGACATCGTTACTGCATCAATGACTGGCACCTGTGACATTGATCGTGAGATTATGTATCGTTTGCTGGACGGTATCGACGCGAGTGCAATGCCAAACACCTTGTCGGGGGGGCAGCAGCAACGAGTAGCTATTGTTAGGAGCCTCCTAAATGGTTCTCGAGTATGTCTCATGGATGAACCAAATGCGGGCCTTGATCCTCGACGAAGCCAGGATTTATTAGATTTAATCGACAGCCTTTGTGCTGTTGGCATGCATGTAGTAATAACCACTCATCATCCGCGTATTTTTTTAGATAAATCTATGAGTTTCTATTTCCTCAAAAAGGGAATTCTATCCACTGTAGATGAGGGCGAAAAGGGTATTGCTTGGGAACTTGCTCGGTTAAGCGATCAAACTGCGAACAAAAATGTAAAGGCACTCCCTGTCTCTCTTGAGGGAAAGAGAAAGAAAAACTGGCTTTGGGAGTTCTTTGTTAGGGACCTATGGAGCCATTTTTTGTCACCGACAACATTGCTTTATGTTGGTACAGCCTGCGGTCTTATTTCGTTTACTTTAGGATATGTCTCCGTGGCGCGTTACCCATTTTCACAAATAATTTTAGACGCAACTTTAGAGCGAATTGCTGCAGAATTAGGCGATGGATTTTACCGTTTTTCAATTCCTTTGATTGTTGGGATATTAATAGCTGCTCGAAGTAGCTCTCTGGCTACAAGCGACTTACTCCAGAAACAGCTTAACGGGTCAACGCTTGCCTTGGCACAAATTCAGGTACCAATTCGTCGTTATCGCAGTTTAGGGTTACTATTTGCAATCACGATTTCCAGTATTTGCTTATTTATTTTTGCAATTGTAATCAGCCTTTATATGCTGGGTAGTGCAATTACGCTTGCAACAAACATGCCTCTCGGGCTCGTGATGGCATTTGTCGTAGAGGACATTTTTAGAGGTGCTTACCATCCAAGCAATTGGACATGGGTATTCGCAAAGATGTTTTTTTCAGGGTTAAGCGTAGCTGCGATTAGCTTGCTGGTTTGTCAAAAAATTGTGCGCTCCGGACAACAAATTCGCAATTTGGGCGCTTTGGCTATTTTCCTATCAGTACTTGCGGTCACGATAATCCAAAGTGCTCTTATTCTCCTAGAGATGAAACAATGAGCCAGCTTTTTGTGCAATTCGCAGATGAGGATATAGGTGAGAATGACATCATTGTATCGCAACAGGCTCACATCATTGGCAAACCATCTACCGTTGTTCAGATCATTGCAGCCGACATGGTCACAGTTGACCGAGAAGAAAGTGGTCTTTTTGTCGGATTGGTAAATTTTATAAGGACGAAGCCTATTCATAACAAAGGTGCATTGGAGCTGGCAATGACACCGATCACTGAGGCCCTCAAAACCAAGGCAAGAAGTTTAGGAGCGGATGCTGTTTTAAATGTTCGTATCCACACAACTCGTGGTGTCGAGAAAACAGGCTCGCGACTAATACGTCTCTCGGCAGTTGGAACAGCCGTTCGGTTTGATAAGATCGAATAGATAAGGAAATCTTAAAATGTACTTAAAAGAAATAGTTTTATTCACCATCATGATTATAGGTTCGCTCGTAAATTCTGAAGTAAACGCGCAGTCTAAATCTTCAGTTGGTATTAACACAGTTTTTGTTCCCACGGGTGATGCGCCATGGTTGACGGATTGGTACAACATGCACCAAAGTCAATATGGTGCCGTATTCAATCCGCAGATTGAGGTAGGTTCTTATTCTGAGGTTATGGATAACCTCAATCGAAATCCATTATCAGTTGCTTTGCTGCCAGCTTCGGTCAACCAATTTAAAGATGAGAATGGGATTTATAGGTCTGATGCAGGTGTCGCCGTTTGTTTGGCGATGATATCGTCACCAAACAGTTCAATCCGGTCATTGGGTGATCTACATACACTGAAAGACAGACCCATCATCGCCGTATCGTCTGACGTTAGGCATATCGTCGACCTTGCGTTAAAATTATATAAACTAACGCCTCAAGTTGAAATTGTCGTTACAGACAACGAAGGCTCATTAACTGCCACTAAACTAGGGAATGCGGCTCTAGGCTTTGTATCGACAGCCCCGGGTAAGAAACCACTGTTCTTAACTAAATACGATGGCACAATCAATCTGCTTGAAATTCCACTGCCTATTATTCGCTTAGAAAGAGAGCGGACATTTTTTGCTGGTTCGTTTCCTTTGAGCGAGGCAAAACTCTTCGGACATGGGCTAAAGTACGAAAGTTTGTGTGAGCCGATCAGTGCAGTAACAACTGAGGTTTCGCGATATAAAAGAGTTAACTTCAATGTGGTTGAAGTCGAACACCTTTCTACTAAGGAATTGGGTCTGTTTCAAAGGGTATATGCCGCACTCAATCGCCTTCTTAACAATACGAAATAAGAAAACAATTCTAAGAACCTCAAAAGTGAAGGTCACAACGACAGTCTTGAGAATGCGAAAACTAAAGAGTGACAGTAAAAAAGGCGATATTTTAAATATGTTGGTCACCAAATGAAAATAATAGGAATGATCTCAACAAAGGGCGGAATTGGGAAAACGCAGCTATCCCAGAACCTTGCAGTCTTATTTAATGAAAATGAAGGTAAGGCGGTGATTTTTGACATGGATCCTCAGCAGACCTGCTTAAAGTGGGCAATGCGGCGAGAATCTGAAACGCCTTTTGTAATCCCTGCAACGCTGGACGATCTCGATAATAAACTTGATGTGGCGCGAGATGAGAAAATCCAGTACGTTATTATTGACACTCCACCGAGGCGTCACGACCCCATTTTAACAGCAGTGGTAGAACGATCGGACTTGATCATTACACCAATACGACCTGAACCCAAGTACCTTGACGGACTGGAAGACACCTGGCCTGAGATCGAGAATTCCAAGAGTGCAATAGCCGTCTTGAATGCGATTCCAGCTGATGCAAGTTCTGACGGCGACGATCTGCATGAATTTGTTGCGGAGACGTGCCCAGACCTGCTGATCGCATCAGCACGGCTACACTACAGAAAAGCGGTCTGGCAACCTGACATAGCAGGTAAAACGGTCAGCGAACTACCGCAAAATTTGAAGTACATGAAAGCTAAGGCCGAAACTCTAGCATTATTCAAACAGATCAAAAAAGAGGTAAAGTAAAATGGCGGGTTTAAAAGGAATGACACAAGCTGCCAAGGCTGCCAAAGCGGATAATCCTACAGAGGCAGTGGTAACGAAAAAGACATCATCAAAACGTAAGAAAGATGAGATCGCAGAAAGCACTTCAAATAAAAAGAAAGTTGAAGTTTCGACCACAGCCGCAAAAGCTGCGTCGGTTGCACCGGCTACAAAGGCTCGAAAAGCGCAGTCAGATCAACTTTCAAGAATTATCTCTGTAACAGCCCTTTGCTGTGCGGCTATTGCGGTTGGTTATACGTCTTGGGTCGATAAAAAACTTGGTGAGGTTCCTGAATCTTCGATGGAGATTGCAGCCTCCGTCGTTCCCACTCAAACGGGACCGGACATTGTTTTGAGCATGCAAGACGATGCGTTACTGTTGGTTTCAATGAATTTACTTGATCGAGTCCTTGAGACATCTCAGCCGTACGCATACGAGCTTGCAGTAGCAATGAAGGCCACAAACGATATCAGTGACATCAGTCTTATTCTTGATCGATTGATTGATACAGCGGAGTCTGGCGTGCCTACAAATTCAGAATTAACCGATGCTTGGAAAACTTATGTCTCTTCGCAATTGGATCTGACGAGTCGTTTGGGAAATGTTGTTAACCAAATGCTGGGTTTTGACGAGCAGTCTCAAAATAATATAGAAGTGTTGTTATCAGCTGACGAGAACATACGCATGGGCAACTTAACGGCCGCTGCAGCCACACTCTCCACCCTTGAGGGCGACATAAATGGCGTGATTTCACCTTGGATAGACGTTGCAAATAAACGGGCAGAGGTTGATGCGAGCCGCACGGAGCTACAGCGCCTGACATACCTGAGTATCTTAGCAGACCCAAAATGAGCTACGCACAGGTAAGGAAGAAGCTTCCTTTTTCAAGCGTGGTTTTGCGAACTCTTCTCGTAATGTTTTTGGTTTTTGCTACGGTGAATCCGTCCAAATACACTCTTACCACCTGGGTAATTGCATCTGATGCTCCGTTGAGTGTCCGACTTCTAGTCGCTTTTACTATTTTTGCTGTGTGGATCGCAGTTCTTCGCATTGCTTGGCAGGGGTTGCGTGCCTTTGGGTTCATTCTAGTTCTGCTAGTTTTGGTAATATTGGGCTTACTTGAGGTCCAATTCGGCATAATAGACCAACTTAGCGGTGTCGGGCTAAATTTGGCTATATTATTCACTGTCGTAGGTCTGATTAGTTTGGGGATTGTTGGATCATATTTTGTTAGAGGGATTTCTGGACAGTCCCCAGTTGTTAAAACACCTCCATAGCTCGATGTTTTTGTGAAGCTTTTTGATGCTAAATTGTGAAAAGGTAATAACTCAAAGGGCCTGAATGGCTTTTATAGCACTTGATACTTAAAGCTTTCTTGAGCTTGGTAGATACGGCGTCATCAAAGCTCTTAAATTGATGCGTTGATAAACTGTTTCGTTATTTTCAATCCAAGTCGACACTTATTTAAACTAATTAAGTCCACCACGCCGATTGGGCGCTATCAACTCCCTTGATCGTAGAGCGGTTTTTCATGGATAATTTTTAGTGAATGGCCGGAATTTTAATCGATGCAATTATTAAAATCTGAATTATGAACCTTCAAAATGATCCTATATGAACAAACTCATATCCGTTAGATGTCGCTAAGTTCGCATTATTTTTGCCATAAGTAAAAAAAGAAAGGGGATCAACTTGACCTCTTGATTAGGTATTGACCACAGTCAGGCAACGGAAATTGGGAGAACACGGATGAAATTCAAAATGTTTATCATGGTGGCTTTTGCTGCCGGATTCGCAACCTTAGCGCACGCAGAAGTTAAAGTGGGCATGATAACAACATTGTCGGGAGGAGGCGCAGGACTGGGTATCGATGTTCGTGACGGGTTTATGCTAGCCGTCGCACAGTCCGGAAGGTCCGATTTGGAGGTTGTAATTGAAGACGATCAGCGTAAGCCAGACATTGCAGTGCAACTGGCTGACAAAATGATCCAATCTGAAAAAGTTGATGTGTTAACTGGCATCATCTGGTCAAATTTGGCGATGGCTGTTGTTCCTGCGGTGACC
>ERZ1048686.689-NODE-689-length-31037-cov-7.227551_pt1 | contig 31037 bp, 46 predicted proteins | sample MGYA00383099_ERZ1048686 | MGnify/ENA primary metagenome ERZ1048686 (study PRJEB29581, sample SAMEA5548369) | metagenome | biome: marine; feature: coastal; material: water | depth 25 m | study: Short-term variability in the microbial, nano- and picoplankton... | reverse complement strand
AAAGAACCGAAAACTCTCTCGCGAGAGGAGACCCTACCTTTCAGGGGTCTAAAAAATGATGGTGAAAGGGGGGTGGAGTCCCGCAAGCTCCTAGGTAATTTATAGCAACTTTTTTTACCTAACCCACAAGGGTAAAACTAAAAAATGCGGGAGCGGGGGTTAGCCCTAGGTAATCACTCCGTCGTCAGAGTAGCGTGGAGGGGCAATCTGACACTTTCTAAGGAAGCCAAGGCAGAACTGGAGTCACTAAGACGAAGTCAGTCAACGTCGCCGCTAAATCCTTAGGAAACTTTCTAAGGAAGCCACGGACACAATAGATACGATTGGCCGCGTAGTATAGTGTGATAAGGCTATAAGGATTTCGGTAAAACGGGTGCCTTTCCGACGCCTTAGGAAACCAGGTAGGTAAGCAATTATGCAAAGCCTAATAAAGAAAACGAAAAACCACTATTTGAGCAATTGAATAGTGGTTTTTTTATGGGTAAGTGAAAATAATTCTTGACATACGTGCTATTTCGTGCGATAATACTCAGATGAAAATTTTAAGAAGAGAATTTTATGCTTAGAAAACAAAAGTACCCCTTTGTGCCTAATTCGTTATTTCAACGTAATAAGGGCCCATTTATAGAAACGGGTATAAGACTTAAAGGAGAGAAATATGTCGAATATAGTAGAGTTTCCAACCCAACCGAAAGCAGAGAACCTGGAACACCAGATAAAGGGGTTACAAGGGGAAATAGTAGAGAAGTTTGAGAAACTTACTGAGTATTACGTAAAGTCAAGGATGCTGGAACAAGAGTGTAATGATCTTCAGTACAGATACGATAACCTAATACTAAATTACGCCGGGGTTGTAGGAAACGAAAACATACCTGCGGGGTTGTTAGAACACTGTACCCGAATTATAGCAGAGTACGATAACGAAAATGACGAAATAATGTTAACTTTCGACGAGGAAGCTGCTTTAGCGGGGTCAGAGCAGACTAAAACGGAATCTGAAGCTGAAAATCAGCAGGTAGCTGAAATTGAAGCCTTCATGAACACTATAAATAATTTTTTAAGGAAACAGATGGATGAACTACAGTGAGGAACAGACTAAGTACATGACTGACCTCTATTTATCCTCTCCTAACAGAGCTACAGTAGAAATTCTGGCAGAGGAGATGGAGAAGAGTATAAAGTCAATAATCGGAAAACTCTCCAGAGAAGGAGTATATCGCCGAGAGATTTACAAAACAAAGAGCGGGGAGACCCCGGTCACAAAGGTCGAAATAGTATCAAATATAGCAGACTCTCTGGGGTTAGATGTAGATAACCTACTCGGGCTTGATAAAGCTCCTAAAAACACTTTAAAAACACTAGAAAAAGGAATTGAAAGTAGTGGAAGATCAATTTAATTTGTATGTAAAACTTATGGAAGAATGTGGAGAAACTGTACAGGCTGCTTCAAAAGTCTTAAAGCGGGGTCGCCACGGGGTCGAGAAGTACAATTTGTCGGAAGAATGCGGAGATGTATTAGCCTGTATTGAATTGCTGGAAGAGCGGGGTCTCCTCGACCTACACAGTATGAATATGAAAAAACGACAAACAATAAGTAAGTACGATAACATCTTTAATCAGGAAGGCACACTATGAAAAAACTTATGCTTCTCTTTGTAGGAGTTTTAATAGCAATAGCTGGTATCATTATTCTAGGGAGTTACTTTTATGAAAGACTTTATTTTTAAGTTTATCATGTATATATTTCTAGGTCTAATGGCAGCATCTCTCACAGCTCTTGCAGTAAGCTACTGTTATGGATGAATTCTTAGAAACCTTTTTATATACACTAACTTTGTGGGTATTAGCAACCTTGATATTAGTACCTATTATATGGTTATTTTTTTGAAAGGATGAAAGATTATATCCTAACAATTTTATGGTGGGCGATTATATTGCTATTAATGCCTACAATACTATCATTTGCTATGAATCCGACAGAGTATTGGATAATTTTTCTAGGTATTGTAGTAGCATTAGCTGTACCTCTAACATGGTAAATATAGTTCTATCAATAATGTGGTGGATTTATGTACTCGTCATGTCACCTATGATACTATTCTCTGGAGGTTTTCTAGAGTTTGTTCTAGGTCTTTTTCTTACTTTTATACTTCTACTAATCCCATTTATCTTCTATAAACCTTACTAGAAATCCACTACAACTACAGGCCATGACGACAATCGTTGAAAATTAACGTAAAGGAATAGGTCAGAAAGCGGTATTTTTATAAGCGGGTTGGGCGAAATTAGAACGAATTTTGAGTAAAATCGTTTCTTGTCTTTAGTATTTATTAAATTATCATGGTCATTAACAGTTAGTCATAATTGATTACTGACTTTTTGTATTTCTTTGAAATGGGGATTATGCTGACTCAATATCACTTTCAATAATATTATGGATTCGAAGATAGGAAGCTCCCTTAATTCCGCTTCCCCTTCAATTGCATAAATATTTCAAACTATTTTCTTCAGCATGGGTTGTAAAGAATCGTGATTGACTTTATTTCTTATCAATTTAGTGTTTATTTTATCACACTTTTTGGCATACGTAAAGTACTATTTTCGGTTAGGTAATAGACTTCTATAGAGTGGGCGGCTTTTCACTAACGTAAAAATATTTTATTTTTGAACTGACGTGAAAATAAATCTTGACACAAATGTCAAAAACCGCTATAATATCTCCCATGAAAAAGCAAAGAACCAAGACTAGAAGCCATTTTATCCTCTTCGCCGAGGACTCTCCCTTTCGCGCTAGAAAAGAGAAAAACCGAAAGCGCGAGGATAAGAAAGGCTATAGTAAGCACAAGCAGAACTACAGATGAAAAAAATAATTTTTCTAACTGCCCTATTGCTATCCCAAAACGTAGAAGGTAAAGAAGACTTCTACGTGGTTAGCTGTGGGCGTGATGATGTTATGTTCTCTATTAGTACCTTTCCTTTCGGCATGTCTCTTTCTAGCAAAGAGATTTGTACTTGTTCAAAGAAAAATTGGAGGGGATTAGGATGTGATGTAGACTTCCGAAACCAAATTCTAGCTAACGAATTAGCTCGAAGGAACAACCTTATAATAGATAACTTACTAAAAGGAATAAAGTATGAGTTGGAACTATAGAGTCTTAAAGCACGTAGCAAGAGAGGAAGAGTGGTACCAAATACATGAGGTATACTACAATGAAGACGGTAGTATTATGGCTTGTAGTGAACATTCCTGTACGCCCTTTGGAGAAACAGTAGAAGAACTAAAAGAAGACTTAAAACTAATGGCAGGAGCTTTTGATAGACCTGCAATACCTTACGAAGAGATATAATATGGAAGTTACTGAAGCAGCTCCTGTTATACGGCCTACTTCTTCGAGCTATACACAAACTGTAACTCGAATTCACGGTACGACAGGGGACAAAGACAGAGTAGTAGAAACTAAATACGAAACTACTATATACACGAGTTCTGGAGGTATAAAAACCTACACGAATTCACATCAAATAGACTATTTAATTTAATAGGAGAACAATGGAAATTATTGGAATCTTTTTCTTTTTTATACTAACCGTTGGAGTGATTTCCTTCACGGAAAAACTACGACAGAGAGAATACAAAAATCAGGAGAGAAAATGTACTTAAACATATATAGCGTTGGTCAAGCATATGGCGGCCCAGAAGAGGGCGGCTGGTGGTATAGCTGCGGTGAGCTGCTAGAGAGCAATCAAGTAACAAACCTAACAAGGGCAAAAGCAACAGTAGAAAAGCTGAACAAGAAGTTCAAAACCAAGACAAGTGACTATTCTATGGGTTACGGTGAGCATGATGGTGTAGACCTGAATGGAGAAGGTGATGACAATTTTCTCCTGTCAGGAGGACACTGGGGCTACTCAAATATGAGAGCTATGATAGAAGATAAGCCTGGAAAAGACTTTCCAACGCACCGTCCTCACTATGAATAGAGAATTCGATATAGAGAGGGTAACTAAGTACGGCACAGAATATCTTAAAGAATATATAAGAGTAACTGATGCTTCCTATAGAAAGTCACTCCCACGCAATGAGTGGCAAAAAGAAGCAGAAATTATAGAAGCGGAGTTAAAGTGGCGATTATTTTATAGGAATAGATAGGAGAGATTGATGAGACCCTTAGGCAATGAAAATCATGTTTCCCTTAGTCGTAAGTGGACTAAGGCAATGCGGAAAGCAGGAAAGGCAAAGGGTCGTCAAGCGGCTAAGAGACACTTGGCGAGAACGAACGGATGAATTATCCGGGGCGGCACAAGGGGTTGCAGGAGGACTGATGACTCAGTTTGAGGCTGACCCTCTTGAAGTTGCTGCGGTTTATTCAGCAATAGCATTACAAATATACAAAAGTAGGCTTTCGAAGGAAGATTTTAATGGAATAGTAGACGCTATTTCAGAGAGTAGAACAGTAGTACGCCCCTTCGAGCCTTTCGTAACCTGGAAAGCAGAAGAAAATATAATACACTAGGAGTAGTAAAATGAAAAGATCAATTTGGGAAATGAATAGGGAAGAAACTCTAACACGACGACGCGCAGGTCGAAAGACTGTATCTCATGGTAGTTACAGAGCGAAAAGAAAGCCTAACTCACCAAAAGTTAGAAATACCCCTAAAAGAAAATAAGACCGGAGATACTAAAAAATGATTAGTCAAGAAAAAGCTGATGATTTTGCAGAGTATCTAGGGTTTAGTGAGTATGCTGCCCGTATTCCAGTAGGGAATAAGGACATATTTATAACCTGCGACGGGGTCGGAACTAAGTTATACCTAGCGGACTACTTTGAAAAGTGGTATACCGTAGGTATTGACTTAGTTGCTATGTGTGTAAACGACCTTCTTTGTTGTGGAGCTACCCCACTAGCCTTTATGGACTACTATGCAGTAGAAGAACTAGAACTAGATAAAAGTAAAGAAATTATTAAAGGTATTAAAAAAGGCTGTGAACTCGCAGGATGTGATTTAGTCGGGGGTGAAACTGCCCAACTACAAGGAATGTTCTCTAGAGCAGATAGTTTTGACCTGGCAGGTTTTGCAGTAGGAGAAGCCCCTAAATGGTTCACTAATGGAAGACCTCCACTAAAAGCTGGAGATTATATTATAGGAATACCTAGTAGTGGTTTGCATAGTAATGGTTTTACCTTTCTTCACGAGAATATGAGAGGAGATTATGAGCCTTGGATGCTAGAGCCCACACGTATATATACGAAGGAAATTCTTACTAATTTAACTAAGATAAAGGGCTGTGCTCACGTAACAGGAGGCGGGGTTGATAGAGCTTTAAATCGTTTAATACCCGACCGTAGATGGGAGCTATATGAGCCTCCTTTCTTTTACCCTAGGGGGTTATGGCAGGACTTGCAAGAAGACCTCCAGGTAGACGATAAAGAGATGACTTCAAATTTTAACTGCGGTTGGGGTATGTTAATAGTTAGTGACACACCAGACTTAAACATTATAGACGCAGTACATATAGGCTTCGTAACATGATGTCGTAACATTAAATGTTTCTTATATTATACAATGTACATTTTAAGAAACAAATTGTAAAAAAGATAATGGGCGTAGTATGGACAAGAAAGTTTTTAGTAGTAAAACGTACAGACCTTTACCCAAAAGTTTAACTATTGAAGCCTCTAAGGTAGAGGGTTTAGGATTACACGCAACGGAGGATTTAGAAGCAGGTATAGTACTTGGTAAGACACATGTAATGTCAAGTAGTTCAGCAGTATGGGTAAGAACACCTCTCGGAGGTTTTATTAACCATTCAGAAACCCCTAATTGTTTTATATTAGATGGAGCAGTAATAGAGGCAGAGGGTATTTATAACATTGGCGAAGATTGCAAGACTTTATATACTGTAGCTCCAATTGCCAAAGGAGACGAATTAACAGTATATTACCGATTTAAAGGATATGATGGAACAATAAGTGAATGAAAGCCCCACTGGGATATAGGGAGTTACTATATGAGGAAGGTAATTACAGCACTAATATTAATCATGATAGCAGTACCAGCAGAGGCAGATGAAGTAGAGTGTCTCGCTAAAAATATTTACTATGAAGCAAGGGATCAGAACTTAACAGGAATGTATGCGGTTGCAGGAGTTACCCTCAACCGCGTAAAAGACAGAAGATGGCCTAATGATATTTGCTCAGTAGTAAAGCAACGAAAAGTAGTACAAAATCAGTGGATTTGCCAGTTTAGCTGGTTTTGTGATGGACTAAGTGATAATCCTAAAGACTTGTATAATTGGAACGTGTGCTACACAGTAGCATATATTGCTATGACAGATAGTGGTTTAAGATTCGTTCCATCAAATACCTACTGGTACCATAATAATGAAGTAAAACCTTACTGGGCTTCCGCGTACACAGCTACCGCTGTAATAGGCGACCACACGTTTTATTCAGATAGATAGTACATTTTTTAAGTCTGGGGGGAAATATGTGTCAGGTTTCAATACCTTTCCATCTTCCCTTTTTATTGGCCTCCCATTATCCCCCAATTTACTCATATTACTCTGGTGCACTTCTTGAAAGCACTCATCTAAGTCAATTCCGAAAGCATGTCCTGCTCCGTAAACTACATAAAGTAAATCCGTCAGTGCGTCAGCTACTTCAATTATATCTATATTATCGACACCTAAATGTAGTTCGTCGAGTTCTTCTTCAATCAGGTCAATTCTAAGCCTTTGAATATGTTCTTCTGGAAAGACTGGATATGCAAGCACTTCTTGATCCATTGCTTCCATAAAGTCTCCGACCAATTCGAAGTTAGTTCCTGTTATTACTGCCATTAGTATTTCCTTGTTGGTTTTGCATCTTGAGCCTGTCTACGCTTTTCTCTCGTTTTTGCAGCTTTTTTAGCTTTATGTCGTTTAGCTGCTGGTCCATCAAAGTATTGACGCTCCCTAAACTCAAAAATAGTTTCACCAGACTTCTTTTTAAAAGCACGTAGTGCAGTCTCTATATTATTATTTCTAACTTTGACTTTCATGTTTAAAAGGCCACCTCTTTGACCTCAAGTATAAAACTTGCTTTCTTATTGAATTTGGAGTTCTATCGGGTAGTAGACGATATAACTCCTCCTTCTCCATAATGTAATAGTACTTGGATAATATGCCCTTTTCAACTCTACTCCAAGGCTTCTTTTTATAAATTTTCATGAGAGTATTATAGCAAAGTATAAGCTACGTGTCAAGAATTATTTTTTACTGCACATTCTAAAAATGTTTCTTGACACGACAGTTATTTTGTAGTATAATATACCCTTCTGAGAATAATAACGTATGGAGAATAAACGTGGAAACAACATTAGCTGGTTTTGTAGTATTTGCTTTCTGCCTTATCGGGTGTGCGGCACATAGCTGGCATCTTGGAAGAAAAGTAGGTATTAAAGGTGCAGTTAACTATCTAGTAGATAAAGGTCTAATAGACGTTGACGATGATGATGTGCCAAGGTAGGAGAAAAATATGTTTGGAATGATTAAAATGCTGCCAATACTTTTAATTGTCGGAGGTGCTGGGTATGGTTATCACGTAATAGTAGTAAAAGAAAAGGATAACCGAATAAACCAACAACAAATGGATATTGCAGCAGCAACACAACAGAACGTAGCCCTTCAAACGGCTGCACAAACTAACATGAATACTATTAAGAATATGGAAAAGCAGATGAAAGCTCAGGCTCAAGCATTTGCAAGTCTTACTAAAAAGGCAAGTGCTTTAGAGATGGAAAAGAATAAGTATTTAGACGTATTTAAAAGGCATAGCCTGGCTAAGACTGCAAGAGCGCGGCCAGAGTATATGGAACCTAAAATTAATAGTGGAACGGCGAAGGTCTTTCGCCAAGTAGAAGCAGATAGCAGGGAATTAGATGAAGCCGACGATACTAGCGCTGAGCAGTCTTACGATACTCCTGAGTAGTGGGTGTAGTTTTCTACCGACCGTAGATTACACGCCCCCTCCTCCTGTAGAAGTAGTAACAACGGAGATTAAGTTAGACATTTATCAGCCACCCTTACCGCAAGAAATAACCATGCAAGATGTGACGTGGTTTGTTATTACAAAAAATAACTACGAAGAAGCAGTTAAAAGAGTAGAAGAACTATTAGGTGCAGAGTTTGTAGTAATCGCTCTCACGCCTGCAGGCTATGAAAGCATGGCCTATAACCTGCAAGAAATTCGTAGGTTTATAAGGCAGCAAAAAGAGATCATTCTGTATTACAGAGAGGCTACAGATGCAGCTGACGAAGCTGAAGAGTGGTTGGAGAAGAATGAAGCGTTGCAAGCCACCCCAGAACCTCCACCCCAAAAGAAAGAAGAAGAGAAAGAAGGCGGGTTTAAGTTGCCTAAACTCTTTGGAGGAGAATAATGGCGGATAAGCCTAGCTGGATAGCAGAAAAGGAAGAAAGACAGACCGTAGTAGAAAACGAATTAAGGAAAGGAATAAGAAAAGGGCAAGAATTTAGGGAACACGAGTTCTTTCTCATTAGATGGTGGAAAAAGTTAATCTATGAAGAATACCATTTAACCATCTGGTTTGTAGCAGCAAAGGAAGTAGATGCAGACGGTGGCACAAGTTATCGTAGAGTTGCTAAGAGTTATAAAGCTGTTAAAATAAAGAAAGTAACTCCAAAACTCATACAGTTTACAGATATGAATTATAGACCCGTAGAGATACGGTCAGAAGAACCCATGAACTGGGACTTAATAAAGGTATATTAATGATAACGGATAGTTTAAAAAAGCAAATTAAAGCAGACGAAGGTGTAGTGTACGCAATCTACAAGGATCACTTAGGCTACGCAACCTTTGGAGTAGGGCATCTAATTATAAAGGGCGACCCCGAATACCTCCTGCCTGACGATACTGCTGTGTCTAAAGAAAGAGTGGATGCCTGCTTAGAAAAAGATTTAGAAACAGCAGCGGATGAGTGTAAGATACTGTACCCTTGGTTTATGAGTGCCCCACAAGAGGTAAAAGAAATTTTAATTAATATGATGTTCAATATGGGCAGACCTCGTCTATCGAAGTTCAAGAACTTCAATAGGGAGTTGGAGCATCAAGACTGGAGACAGGCCGCAATAGAGGGGCGAGATTCGCAGTGGTATAGACAAGTAACGAATCGAGCTGAAAGATTAATGACTAGAATGGAGAATGTATCGTAAGTGAAAGTAGAATTAGTTTCTTTAAGTAAACCGTCAGCAATTACAGGCACAAAAGGCGCAGATGAGTTCGTAGCCTATTGTGCTAGAGTTAGTAATCCTGGAAACCAGAACAATAGTAAAACAGCTCCGGGGTTGCTAAAGTACCTAATCAAAAATGAACACTGGAGCCCCTTCGAGATGGTATCTCTTACTATGTCTATTCAGACAACTAGGGATATTAGTAGACAAATTATACGGCATAGAAGTTTCTCTTATCAAGAGTTCAGTCAGAGATATGCAATATCTGATGGATTTGAAAGTAGAGAGGCTCGTAAACAAGACCCAAAGAATAGACAAAACAGTATTGATATTGATCCTAATATTTCAGAGGATAGAAGGTTGTCTGAAAGTTGGCAAATGAAGCAAGTTGAAGTTCTACAGAAAAATAGAGAAGTATACGAGTGGGCATTACAGCAAGGAATTGCAAAAGAACAAGCCAGAGCAGTCCTTCCTGAAGGGCTTACTAGTACTACTTTGTATATGGCTGGAACTCTTCGTAGTTGGATACACTACTGTCAATTAAGAATGGGTAATGGAACACAGAAAGAGCATCAAAAGATTGCAGAACTGTGCTGGGACATAGTAGGCACTCATTTTCCTAGTGTAATAAAAGCGTACGAGGATTAAATATGAAAGAGAATCCCGATGATTGGTGGCACCACTTTTGCGACGGCTTAAATGACAATCTTGCCGTAATTAAAGGAGAGATGTGTAGTTGGTGTGGCGAAGAAGAAGTGCTCACACTAGAGGAACTTAGAAGTAAAACACACCATTATAAAAGTATAGAAGGTGAAGAACTCCTTGAGATTATAGCAAATAATGGAAGGAAGTATGATTCTGAAAAACCTCAGCTATACTTACTGCCCCCAAAGAGTTTATATGAAGTAGGAAAAGTATTAACATTTGGAGCAGAGAAGTACGACCCTCATAACTGGAGGAAAGTAGATGATCTACAAAATAGATATAGTAGTGCAGCTATGAGACATATACTCGCCCATATAGATGGGGAGGACTTAGATGAAGAGACAGGGTTATCTCACTTAGCACATGCTATATGCTGTTTAATGTTTAAATTGGAGGATGAATTAATTGTCAAGAGTGAAGAAAAGAGCGTATGAAAATCTAAGCGCAGCGAATATACAGAAAGTAATAGAGCTACTGGGGCAGGAAAAACCTATAACGAAAAAGGAAGCATGTGAAGTATTAAGTATATCGTATAACACTACAAGACTGAATAGGATCATCGCCGAGTTCGAAGAAAGACAAGAGTATGTAGCAAAACGAAAGGCTACAAACAAAGGTAAAAGAGCGGCTGGGTACGAAATAACTGAAGCTATAACAAACTATTTGCAAGGAGAATCTATCTCTGAAATCGCAACGGGGTTATATCGGTCATCCGGGTTTGTGCGCTCTATACTCGATAGAGTAGGAGTACCACAACGACCTGCTAGTGTAGAAGAGCGTGCTGGACCGTGTATGATTCCCGAAAATTGTGTGGCAGAGAGCTTCAATTCGGGAGAGAAAGTATGGTCTGCAAGGTATCATGCACCTGCAATAGTAGAGGCAGAAGTAGAAGTTAAAGAACAGTACGAAAGCAAAGGCTACCGAGTGTATATCCTAGAAAAAACAGAAGATAATACAGTCGGTGGCTTTTATGCTTTTGTACTAGCCTGTGAGCTAGGGAAACTTTCCCACTTGGAAGAATATGGAGTTAATTTAAATAAGATATGATGGTAGACAATATACTCACAGTTTTAGAAGAGGATGATAAGTGTTGGATTACATTTAAAAGTATGACATCTAATGCGGAACATACGCACTTATATAGAAAGAGCGGTCTCCCGAGCAAAGGAAATAAATTAATAGTAATAAATGTAGAGACAGATACATTTGAGGATCTTGAAAAAGATAGTATAATACGCTGGGGTAGAGCCGATTTTGCTACTAGGCAGTGAAAAATAAATGGAGAGATTTTTTCATCCTCAAAATATAACTACAGTTGCTACTGATATATTTCATACTAAGTTTCTTAATGAAGAAATCGCTACAGCTTTAGCAAACTTACTAAAGGAAAATAAAAGCTGGAAAAAAGGGGTATACGATAGAAGGTATGGCACACATGATATTCCTTTAGATAAGTGTTACCCTGACATGTACGATTTAATAAAGGAACAGTTTGATAATATGGTAATACCTGCAATGTCAAACGTATGGAGTTTTGGGCACAAGCCCGAAGCTGATACTATATTCGCAGTTAAATATAGTGAAGATACTCAAAAAGGTGTAAAAGAACACGTAGACGATAGCTTTATAAGTGGTAGTATAAAACTCAATAATGATTATAAAGGGGGAATTTTAGAATTTCGTAGACAAAATTACTCTAATAAAGATGTTGAAGTAGGTGACTTAATAATATGGCCAAGTCAATTAACACACCCACATTTGTGCACAGATATACAAGAAGGTGAGAAGTATGCTATAACTATTTGGACAGATGTGAAAAATAATTCTTGACACAAATGTTAAATCGCGATATAATATCATTTCAAAATCAAGTAAATTAACAAAAGGAAACGCAGAATGGCGTGGGATGAACGTAAAAAAGAACAAGTAATAGAACAGTACGAAGCAGAAAACCCAACTCCCGAAACATCTATGGAGATTGTAAAAGATATAGCTGACGAAGTAGGGGAAAGCCCTAACGGAGTTCGCATGATTCTTAGCAAAGCTGGTGTGTATGTGAAGAAAGAAGCCGCTAGCAATAAGAGCACTGCTGGTAGTTCCGGTGGTAGAGTATCAAAGCAAGCTGCACAGGACGCCCTTGCAGCAGCTATTATAGCTCGTGGTCATTTAGTTGATGAAGATATTATATCTAAGTTAACAGGTAAAGCTGCCCAGTACTTCACCGGATTACTCGGTTAGTATCGACATATTTTTTGTAGCTAATTTAGCTACAATTGTAGCCAATTAGGCTTCAGAGTATGGGAAGGTAAAAGATTTTACCCACCTAAACCTAAGGAGCCTTTGTGAAGAAACAAGAACTAACCGCTCTTGTCACGGAGTATGGCGACGCAATCATTACTTATCGTAGTGAGAACTCAAAAAAACTAAAGTACAATGTTTGCACGTTGGACTTTAGTACGCCTTATATTCAGAGCAAAAAGAACAGGGCAAAAGAGACAAGCAATACACTATTATTATTTTGCTGGGATACAGACTCTTACCGTCTGTTAAAACCTTTCAATGTAACAAGTGTAGTCCCTTTAGCCTCTGTACTGAAGAATGAATCATGATAGATATTACTGATCCTGTTAATATTTATGAACACGTAATTCATTACGATGAAGAAAAACAAGAGCAAGTACGGCTCACTGTCAATACTTTCAGGGGTGTAGAATACCTGCATCTAAGAAAGTATTATATGGATTTTGAAGAAGAATGGAAGCCTACTCCTACGGGGGTAGCCCTTCCACTTGACTTTAATAATTCTAGGGAGCTATTCCGTGCTCTAACAGAGATTATATCTCTTGCTGAGTCTAGGCAAATTATAGAAGAAAACTTTGGTGAGCTAATTAAAGAGATTTATCCGGAGGATGCTCCAAATAAATCTTGACTTTATATGTATTCTCTAGTATAATATCTGTAAATAAATGAGAGAACTTATGACAGATATAGATTACGCATACAGGAACAAGATAGCCAAACTTTATTACGAAGATGGTGAAAGCCCTCTAAGTGATGAAGAGTGGGACGCTTTAGAAGGCTCTCTTCTCAAGTCCACAGAGGGTGCTGAACTCGAGGTTGGCTACACTGCTAAGTCTGGAGTTGCGCATCTCTATCCTATGTATTCGTTACAGAAAACTTTTTCTCTTGAAGAAGTAGATGAGTGGTCTAACAACCGCTGGCCCTGTAGAACTCCTAAGTTGGATGGGGCTGCTATATCTCTCGTTTATGATGGAGGCTTATTAGTACGAGCCACAAGCCGTGGTAATGGTAAAGAAGGCGTAGACATAACGAAAAATGTACGCCACCTTAAAACAGTTCCGTGGGAAATTGACTACAAAGCTCTCTGTCAGATTGATGGTGAGGTAGTAGCACCAAGTAGTATTCCTAATGCAAGAAACTTTGCAGCAGGTGCCTTAAACCTTAAGAGTGAAGAAGAGTTTAAAGAACGAAGACCTTACTTATTTTTTGTAGTACATGATATGCGACCAAATGGTGACTTTTTGTACTGGTCAGATAAACTACTTCACTGTCAAAAATTAGGTTTCTATACAGATATTAGCTTTATTGCTACTGACTACCCTACAGATGGTGAAGTCTTTAGGATTGATAATCTGGAAGCATGGGAAGATTGTGGTTTTACTGCACATCATCCCAGAGGTTCTTTAGCTTATAAAGAACAAAAGGAAGGAGTAGTAACCAAACTACTAGGTGTAGTCTGGCAAACAGGTAAGTCTGGAGTGGTAACACCAGTAGCAGAATTAGAGCCCGTTATGGTTGGGGATGCACAGGTTTCCAGAGCTACCTTACATAATATGCAATACATTGAGGAGTTAGGATTAGAAATTGGTTGCGAGGTCGAAGTCATACGCAGTGGTGAAATCATCCCCCGTATTGTCCGACGAGTTAACTAAAAATAATTCTTGACAATAATCTCAAAATTAGATATAATATACTTTCAATTTCAGAGGAGTCCCCATGCAAGCGATACTAGCCCCTACTACTTGTAGTTCGTGCGGTTTTGTGTTGGCGTGGAGAAACGATTTACTGTTTTGTGAAAACACCGAGTGTCCTGCACAAATTAGTAAACAAATTGAGCACTTTGCCAAGACCCTAAAAATTAAAGGGCTTGGGCCAAAGACTATAGAAAAGCTGTCAATTACCTGCTTATGGGAATTATATGCGCTTGACTATGACCTTACAAAGATTGCTCTCTCCTCAGAACGGCTGGCAGATAAGCTATTTGTAGAGATTGAACATAGTAAGAAAGCTACATTGAACCAATTACTACCAGCTTTTAGTATACCCTTAGTCGGAAAGACTGCAACAGAGAAATTGTCCACAAAAATTAGCTATCTCACTGAGCTTAGCATGGGCAAATGTCGTGACGCGGGTCTTGGAATTAAGACTACTGAGAGTTTAATGGATTGGTACGAAGATGAATGGATTAATAATTTTGAGTTTTTACCGTTTGATTTTAAGTTTGAGAAACCTAAAGATAAAGTAGAAGCTCTTGGTACAATATGTATTAGTGGTAAACTAACAAGTTTTAAAACTAAAGCTGACGCAACCCAGGCACTAGCAGCCCAAGGATACGCAGTAAAAAGTACTATTACAAAAGATGTAACCATTCTCGTGAATGAAAGTGGAATAGAATCTGCAAAAACAAAAAAGGCCAGAGAGTCTGGCATAACAATAGTAACTAATCTATTAGATTTTATAGGAGATACAAATGGCAACACTGCCTAAGTGGACTGATGAGCGTACTGACGAGCTCACTAATTTCGTCGGTGATGAAGTACCAATTTCTCAAGTAACTGTAGCAGAAGCTGCAGACCAGCTTGAGACTACTACACGGTCAGTTTCTAGCAAACTGCGTAAAATGGGTTTTGAAGTAGAACTTGCTTCAGCTAAAAGTGCACGCGCTTTCAGCGAGTCTCAAGAAGCTACTCTCTCTGCTTTTGTCGAAGGCAATAGCGGCGAGTATACCTATGCAGAGATCGCATCTCACTTTGAATCTGGGGCTTTTAGTCCTAAATCTATTCAAGGTAAGATCCTTTCTATGGAACTTACTGGCCATGTTAAAGCTGCTCCCAAAGTGGAGACTGTAAGAACTTATTCCCCCGAGGAAGAAGATATCTTCGTAGCTATGGTTAAAGACGGCGCTTTCGTGGAAGCGATTGCAGAAAAGCTTGACCGTACTGTAAACAGTATTCGTGGTAAGGCTCTTAGCCTTCTTCGTTCCGGCGAAATCGACGCTATCCCCCGTCAAGAGCATACGAAAGGCTCAGCAAAAGAAGATCCTTTGGCTGACCTGGGTGATGTTTCTGATATGACAGTAGAATCAATTGCAGAGACAATTGGTAAAACTGCCCGAGGTGTCAAAACTATGCTAACCCGTCGTGGGCTGACAGCGTCAGACTATGATGGAGCTGCAAAGAAAGAAAAAGCTGCTGCTTCCTAAGAAGTAGTACATCCATGTAGCTAGGACAAGGGGTTGTTCTGGCTACATTTCACTCGGGGGAACCATTGAATATCGCAAGTGCTTTTATAAAGCAAGTTTTAGATGTGCAAGATTTTGAATCTTGGTCATCAGTGCGTAAGCATTACTTGCCTGTAGCCTATCACAGATTATTTTCTGAGATAGACAAGCACTGCGAAAAATTTCATAAGCTCCCCACGTTTGAAGACCTCAAGTTTGAGCTAAGAGATAGTGCCACTAAGGAACTTCTCTTTGCCATAGATTCTGTTGAAGTAGATGCGGATGCGTATATGCTTCTTCAGTATCTGAAAAATGAGTATACTCAAAAAGAGATACTACTGTCACTTGAGGACTACGTTGATAACTCTATGTCCTTTGAGGATGCAGAGGAATCTGTAGGACACTTACATCAAATCGTTCTTGATATCGAAAACAAAGTAGACCTTCAAGAACCACAAGAGAGTATGCAACGTATTCCCTTGTTTGAACCTGATGAAGAGTTAGGAAAGTACCTGCCTCTCGGCTTAAATACCGATAATGACTACGAGATTTCGTTCTCCCCCCGAGACTTAATCTTAGTAGGCGGTCGTCGAGGGGCGGGGAAATCTATTACCTGCTCTAATATTGCTAACAATGTCTATGAATCTGGAAAGTCTGCAATCTATTTCACTATTGAGATGGATAGCCGAGCGATACTGCAACGGTGTTGTTCGATTGCAACTGATATACCTTTTTCACGTCTACGCGCTAAAAATCTTAACGTAACGGAATGGGAAAAGGTTGCTGGTTGGTGGGCTGCCCGATATCAAGATAGCCAAGAGCGACTTGCAGAGTACCGAGATCATCGAGACTTTGAAAAGTTCCACGATAAACTAAAATCTACTTGTGAGCTTCTCCCATCTCAACAGTTAGATGTAGTTTATGACCCCTCTCTTACTATCTCTAAGATAAGAGCCGAGCTTGATAAAAAAATTAAAAGCAAGATGGATGTGGGCGTAGTTATAGTCGACTATATCAATCAAGTTAAGCGATCTAGTATACCTTCTCGTGGAGGGCAATACGATTGGACAGAACAAATAGAAGTTAGTAAGGCTTTGAAGAGCATGGCGCAAGAATTTGAAACCCCAATATTCTCGCCGTACCAAACAGACGCTAGCGGTGAAGCTCGATTTGCCAAAGGTATTCTTGACGCTGCTGATGCAGCATATTCTATGGAACCATGGAGTCAAGAAGATGGTTGTATCACATTTAACTGTGTTAAGATGAGAGCAGCCGCTATGCGTTCTTTTACCTCTACAATGGACTGGGAAACATTAAAAATTGGCCCAGAATCTTCTCTAACCCCTAAGGAGAGAGAAGCAAACGATCAAAAGACTGGTGAAGACATAGACGACCTGTAAAAATATATCTTGACATTTAATGTCATCTTTAGTATAATATCAACATGAAAAAAGCAAAAGAAACAAGTAAAGAAACAGAAGAAATTCTGGAGTTCATAGAGAGTTACAGGAAGAAAGTACGAGACATGCTTGACTTAAATTCAGACGGTCAAGAAGAAGATTCAGATTATAAACCTCACGAAAGGATTTAATGGAAGTAGAAAGGCTATTACAAGAGAAGAATATTTACTTCATGCAGAAGGGTGCGGATTACCTAGTAAGGTGTCTTAATCCTGAACATGGAGATAAAAATCCTAGTATGAGAATAGACCAGATTACTGGTATTTTCAATTGCTTTTCGTGTGGGTACAAAGGTAATTTATTCAATCATTTTGGGGAAAGGGCAAACCAACTACAACAACAGAGAGACCTTTTTAAAAAGAAAATTATACAAAAACGCTCCGAAAGTATTGGTTTGTCCTTTCCTCAAAATAGATTGCCGTATGTAGGAAACTGGAGAGATATTCGCCCTGAAACTTATAAGAAGTTCGAGGCTTTTCAACACTCACATAATGACCATGTGGGCAGAATAGTATTTCCAATTCGTGACATATCAGGTAATATAGTAGCTTTTCAAGGAAGACACACAACAGGTGGGACACCTAAGTACAAGTTCTCTCCTCCGGGAGCTAGGTTACCCTTCTTTCCTGTAGTAGAGTTTATACAAGGCTCTGTTATATTGGTGGAAGGTATCTATGATATGATAAACTTGCACGATAAAGGTCTGACTAATGCTGTGTGCTGTTTTGGAACTAATAATTATAATGAGGCTAAACTATCTATGCTCCGAGTACAAGGAGCAGAGTATGTGGAAATCTTTTTTGACGGGGATACCGCAGGTCAGACTGCGGCAGAAAATTTAAAGGGTGCGTGTGAGAAAGCTGGTCTCGTAGCTAGGAATATCCATTTCAAGGATACAGATCCTGGTGCACTATCCCAAACTTCAGTAAATAAATTAAAGAGGAAGTTATATGGCTAGAGTTGCCTTAGTAGAAACTAAACCGAGTAGAACTGATTTTAGACGAGAATTTGAAGGTGAGTTTGAGTTTGATCAGTATCAACTATGTTCGGATTCAAATATTAAAAAAGTATTAAAAAGAGATTGTGACATAAGTATCAATACAGATAACTATGACTGGCTTATACTAGTAGGTAGTGATGCGTTGAAGTACTTTACCAAAATTAATTCAGTAACAGAGTATTCTGGCAAGAAAGTAGAAGATAAATTCTTGCCTGTAATTAATCCCGCTATGCTGAAGTTCAAGCCCGAGGCTAGAAAGACTTGGGAAACTTCAAAAGAGAGTATAATCAACCACATCAAAGGATTGGTTGACGAGGTTATTATAGATGAGAGTATCGCTTTCGGAATTGAAGAAACAGAAGAGTGCAATGCCTTTATACAAGCAGCTATTGATCATAGTGGTACATATGTGGCACTTGACTCGGAGACAACGGGACTATATCCTAGGGATGGTTATATACTGGGTATATCGCTTTGTTATGATGGTCAGAAGGGAGTTTATATCAATACGGAATGTTTTGATGAGCGAACTGAAGACTTGTTACAAGAACTTTTTAGTAAGAAAACGGTAATATTTCACAATGCTAAGTTTGACATAGCATTCTTTGAGTATCATTTTAAGTTTAAATTCCCTAGCTTTGAAGACACAATGTTGCTCCATTACCTCATAGACGAGAACCCTGGAGGACATGGTCTCAAGCAGTTATCAATCAAGTATACTCCGTATGGCGATTACGAGAAGCCAATGTATGATTGGATGGATAACTATAGAAAAGAACATGGAGTATTGAAAGCTGATTTTCAGTGGGAGTGTATTCCTTTTGATGTAATGAAAACTTATGCAGCTATGGATGCTTTATGTACTTTTCTCTTATATGAAAAGTTTGTTAAAATTAAGCAAAATGCTAAGCTGAAGAAAGTATACGATGAAATTCTAATTCCTGGTACTCGTTTTCTGATTGATGCACAGGATAATGGTGTACCTTTTAATAAAGAAAGGCTAAGCATATCTCAAGAGTTAATGCAAACAGAAATAGATAAGTCTGTAGACACCTTGTACCAGAACCCTGAGATATCTAAATTTGAGAAAATAAATGGAAAAGATTTTAATCCTAACAGTACTGTTCAGTTGCGTAGCCTTCTTTTTGACTTCCTTGGTCTCAACCCTACTGGGAAGAAAACAGGAACAGGTGCTAACTCAACGGATGCGGAAGTACTCGGAGAGCTTGCATCCCAATCTGAAGTTCCTGGACTTATCCTTGACATACGTCAACGATCCAAAATTAAAAATACTTACTTGGATAAAATCATACCGCAGTTGGATAGAGATAGCCGACTACGCACAGGGTTTAACCTTCACGGTACTACTAGTGGCCGTCTTAGCAGTAGCGGTAAACTTAATATGCAACAACTACCTAGGGATAACCCTATTGTAAAAGGTTGTATACAAGCCGCACCCGGACACAAGATTGTAGCAATGGATTTAACTACAGCAGAAGTTTACGTTGCCGCAGTTCTTGCTAAAGATAAGGCACTTATGGATGTATTCCGTTCAGGCGGAAACTTCCACAGTGCTATTGCAAAGACAGTATTTAAACTACCTTGTGATGTAGAAGATGTTGCAAGTCTATTCCCTGCTAGAAGACAGGCAGCTAAAGCAGTTACATTTGGTATTATGTATGGTGCAGGACCGAAAAAAATCAGTGAACAAGTTACAAAAGACTCAGGTACTTACTTCAGTCAAAGCGAAGCAAAAGAGGTTATTGATGATTATTTTAAGTCTTTTCACGCTCTTAAAACGTGGATTGAAACTAATCATAGATTCATTGAGCAAAACGGATTCGTCTATAGCTTCTTTGGAAGAAAAAGGAGATTACCAAATGTCAAATCATCAGACGCGGGCGTCCGATCTCATAGCATTCGTTCTGGTCTTAACTTTTTGGTCCAGTCTGCTGCTAGCGACATTAATTTATTGGGAGCTATAGACATGCACGCTTTTATACAGAAAGCGGGATATAAAGCTAAGATTTTTGCTTTAGTTCATGACTCTATACTTGCAGAAGTACCTTATGGGGAAGTGGATTTATACTGTGACCAGTTAGAATACTACATACAAATGGATAGAGGAATATCAATTCCTGGAGCACCTGTAGGCTGTGATTTTGATGTTGGAGAGGACTATTCTATGGGTAAGTTTGAGAAACAATATGGAAGCATGTAATAACCCTGATTGTGAAAATCAAGATGACTGTTGTTATTTCTGCGATGTATGCGGAATGTGGTACAGCAAAGAAGAAGCCTGTGAGTTTCATTAAAAGATGTTAGTAAAAATACTGAAAGGATTTAAAAACGCACTTAATCCTAATTATTGGGCTGAAAGAATTGGCGAGAGTAGCGGAGCTTACGATAGAGCAAGAAAAAGTAAGTTAGCTATTTGGGTCGATAGTTTAGAAGGCTGGAAGTGGTGGGCATGGCAATTAGGGCCGTGTTTAATATTTTTTATTTTAATTGAGTTAATACTAAATATGATTGGTATGACTATGTTACCTTGGGGATAAATTAAATGGCATATTCTAAAGAAGTACTAGATCACTACACTAACCCTAGAAATGTGGGTAAGATGGAAAAAACAAAAAATGTAGGCACCGGTATGGTAGGTGCCCCCGCCTGTGGGGATGTTATGCAGCTACAAATAAGAGTAGAGGATGACGTGATTATAGATGCTAAGTTTAAAACCTATGGGTGTGGAAGTGCAATTGCTTCCTCCTCTCTTTTAACCGAGTGGGTAAAGGGAAAAACTTTAGATAGTGCTAATTCTATCAGAAATGTAGAAATAGCAGAAGAACTAGCATTACCACCAGTAAAGATTCATTGTAGCGTACTCGCGGAAGACGCAATCAAAGCTGCGATAACCGACTATAAGGATAAACAGAAAAGTGATAATAACATACAGGGATGTTCAACAAATATCTTTCCCCGTATTCCAGATACCTTCCGACAATTGGAGTTATTCTGACGGGTTGCTTTTTATAGATGACCTGTTAATAGATGACACTAATATGCCTGGGGGTACCTTGGGAATACGACGAGTACAGACTCCTTTTACAGAGTTACTGCCCCTAAGGCGTTCCCTTATTAGTCACGTAGGCTTACTAAAACAAACAAAGAAAAATTTTATAGACTCAAAAGGTGTTCCTTTTACCTACGAGAAAACTAAATTTTGTAAGTTAAAATACTATAAAATTCGTAAAGTTGATTTGAAAGAGGTTGCTTCTTTACTATGGGTACATGGTATTAAGACACCTTTCACTATACCTAGACCTCCGAAAGAAGACAGGGGCTGGGCAGGTATATTACACATGGGGAATACTCCTTGGTTGTTGTATGAGTACTCTAAGGTAAAACTTAAAGATACTAAAAGAAAAGTATAAAATGGAAATTAGTTTGACAGAAAAAGCAGCATATCATATTAACAGTTACCTTGAAAAGAGAGGTAAAGGTATTGGTATTCGTGTGGCTGTTAAAACAACAGGTTGTTCGGGACTGATGTATGTACTTGAGCCAGTTGATAAACTAATAGAAGAAGATTTAAAGTTTGAAAAATACGGGATTGATATTTTTGTCGATCCTAAAAGTTTAGTGTATCTTAAAGGTACTGAAATGGATTATGTCAAGAAAGGGTTAAATGAAGGATTTGAATTTAAAAATCCTAATGTTCAAAATGAGTGTGGGTGTGGAGAGAGCTTCGTCGTATAATGAAAGCATTAATCAGTAACCGCATTTATCTTGAAGTGACGGAAGAATACAAGGAATTTTTAAGTAAAGAACTTACTTATACTATTCCTTCATTTAATCCAAGAGACCCACCTTTTGTCATAAAAAATATGGCACGAGTTAGGGATAAGTTGGTTAGCATACCAATTGGAAGAACGGATTTGATACCGAAGGATTACGAAGTAGTCGATAAACGTATCAATATACCAGTAGACTTTCCTGAGTTTAAGTTACCTTTACGACCAAGCCAACAAGAGGTTTATGATGAGATTGAAGATAATTGTATAATAAACGCTTGGGTCAGCTGGGGGAAGACTTTTACAGGTCTTGCAATTGCTGGCAAGTTAGGCCAGAAAACACTTATTATTGTCCACACAGTTCCGTTAAGAAACCAGTGGGCAAAGGAAGTAGAAAAAGTATATGGAATTACTCCTGGTATAATAGGCAGCGGAAAGTTTGAAATTGATGCTCCAATCGTGATTGGGAATACTCAGAGTTTATACCGAAATATTCTCAAAATAAATAAACAGTTCGGCACTATTATACTAGATGAAATGCACCACGTTTCCTCTCCTACTTTTTCAAAAGTAATAGATACAAACTATGCTAGATATAAGATAGGACTATCAGGAACTATTGAAAGAAAGGATGGGAAGCACGTAGTATTTCGAGACTACTTTGGTAATAAGGTATTTAAGCCACCAAAGGAGAACTATATGGTTCCTTCTATAACTATATATCCTTCAGATATAAGATTTATGGACGGGCAAAAAACTCCTTGGGCTAATAAAGTAACACATCTATCTAATCAAGAGGAATATCGACATAGTGTATCTATGATAGCAGCCGCTTATGCCGCAAAGGGGCATAAGGTACTGGTAGTAAGTGATAGAGTTCACTTTCTACGAGCTTGTTCAGAATTAACAGGCGAAAGGTCTATCTGTGTTACGGGTGAGATACCCCATGAAGATAGAGAAGACTATTTAGATGAGATTCGTAGTGGTAAAAAGGATGTTCTATATGGAACACAGGCAATATTCTCAGAGGGAATCTCTGTAGATAACTTAAGTTGTTTAATTTTAGCAACTCCTGTTAATAATGAACCTCTACTAACTCAGCTAATCGGGCGTATCATACGCCAACAAGAAAATAAAATATCACCGGTAGTGATAGATATCCACCTAAAAGGAAACACGGCAAGGAGACAGGCTTCCAATAGGATGGGATACTATATGAAACAGGGATACAAGATACAGCAACTATAAAAAAATAGTTCTTGACAATAACTTCACTTTCTGGTATAATATGCTCTTATATAATTGGAATAGAATCTTTGAAACTTGCAAGGGAAGTCCTTCCGAAATCGTGCGAGTGTTCAAAATGTTAGTTGATAAGCAGCTTCCTAGAAACAAGTATGATGAACTTTATAAATATTCACATATTAATTTTTCTGGGCAGAGCTTCTTAGTACACCCTGACGTTCTTCTATACCAAGCGTATAAATATTCTTACCGAGACATTTGTGTCTACATAGCACTTGCCTCTTTGAGGTCTTATGGAGACTATAAAGCCTATGGTAAGACAACACTAGATCCCCTTCTTTTGACGGAGGATCCTTATATATTTTTAAACAATAATAGACTACTTTCTTTAGAGAATGGCGAAATTCATTTTCTTCATGAAGAAGTCCCAACGGAGATTAACTAAATGGCTATATCATTTAACAAACAAAAGGGTTCTGCCCAAAAAACTTCCATCAGCACTTTTCAGTATAAAGATGGTGACAATGTCATGCGTATCGTAGGTGACATTCTTGCTCGTTATGTATACTGGATCAAAGGTGAGAATGACAAGAACATTCCTTTAGAGTGTCTGTCTTTTGATCGAGATGCAGAAGCCTTTACAAACCAAGAAAAAGATTGGGTTCGTGAGTATTATCCTGATCTTAAATGTGGCTGGAGCTATGCTACTCAGTGTATTGACAACGGTGAAGTAAAAGTTGTCAATCTCAAGAAGAAGCTCTGGGAATCAATCATTAGTGCTGCCGAAGACCTCGGTGATCCTACCGATCCAGAAACTGGATGGGATATTAAATTTAAGCGTGTTAAGACTGGGCCGCTGCCTTATAATGTAGAGTACCAACTACAGGCACTCAAGTGCAAGCCTTCTCCTCTTAGTGCGGAAGATGCGGCTCTTGCAGCATCCGTAAAGTCCATGGACGAAGTAATGTCTCGCCCGACTCCAGATGCTCAGAAAGAGTTGCTGGATCGTATACGACAAGCACACACTTCAGAAGTAGATGACACTTTGGAAGCGGAGTTTAATGTAGGGTGATTCTATTCACAGCAGACTGGCACTTAAAACTGGGACAGAAGAACGTCCCAGTTGACTGGGCTAAGAAAAGATATGAAGCCTTCTTTGCTCAAATTCATGAAATAGAAAACGAGTGTAGTATGCACATAATTGGGGGCGATCTTTTTGATCGTCTTCCAACTATGGAGGAGCTAGAATTATATTTTTCCTTTATAAGAAGAGTAGGTATTCCCACACTTATCTATGACGGTAATCATGAGGCTACTAAAAAGAACAAGACTTTCTTTAGTCAACTTAAACAAGTTAGTAGAGATATAAACCCTTTTATTCATATAACGGATTTTTCCTATGTGGACAAGGATAGAGGTTTTAACGTGCTTCCTTATGCAGACTTACATAGAGAGGGTAGTATAGAGGCTTTTGATAATAGTATGCCTTTGTTTACTCATGTAAGAGGAGAGATTCCGCCTCATGTAAAACCTGAAGTAGACTTAGATAGGTTAGCAAATTTCCCTGTAGTTTTCGCAGGAGATTTACACGCACACAGTAATACACAAAGAAACATTGTATACCCAGGAAGCCCTATGACAACTACTTTTCATAGAAATATAGTAGAAACCGGGTACTTATTAATAAATGATATAGATTGGTCATGGATGTGGGAGAGGTTTAATCTTCCTCAACTACTAAGAAAGACAGTACAAGACCCAAAGGATATGATACCTAGCACTTATAATCATACAATTTACGAACTGGAAGGAGATATACAAGACTTATCTAAAGTTAAAAACTCAGAACTACTAGATAAGAAAGTGGTGAAACGAAGTACAGAAGCTACTCTACTTTTACATAAAGAAATGAGTATAGAAGAGGAGTTAATTGAGTACTTCACTTATATATTAGAACTTCCTTCAGAAAAAATATCAAGCATTATAGGGACTTACAATGATTACTCTCAAGCAGCTACAATGGAATAATTGTTTTAGCTATGGTTCTGACAATAATTTAGTTTTAGATGATAATAATGTAACTCAGATTATAGGAACAAATGGCACAGGAAAGTCCTCAATACCATTAATTATTGAAGAGGCTTTATACAACAAAAATTCTAAAGGAATTAAAAAAGCAGATATACCCAATAGATATGTAGGTAAAGGTTATAATATAAAATTAACTTTTACTAAAGATGCGGATACCTATTCCGTAAGTATAGATAGAAAAACCACAGTAAAAGTTAGGTTGGAAAAGAATGGCGAAGATATATCTAGTCATACGGCTACTAATACCTATAAAACCATACAAGAGATTATTGGAGTAGACTTTAAAACTTTCTCTCAGTTGGTATATCAAAGTACGAATGCGAGTCTACAGTTTTTAACTGCAACAGATACAAATCGTAAGAAATTTTTAATTGATCTATTACATCTTGAAGGATATGTAAAGCTATTCGAAGTATTTAAAGAACAAGCTAGACAGATTACTCTTGAAATTAACGGAATGCAAGCAACTGTTAATACAATAGAAAAATGGCTCTCAGATAACAAATTGAGTGATACTACCATACTTCCAATGTTAAATTTAGAAATAAATACGGAAGAGCATGAGAAAGAGTTCCACTATTTAACGAAAGAAATTGAAAATATTTCACAGAAGAACAAAAAAATCTCAAATAATAATCAATTACTTGAGCTATTGGGACAGATTAATTTACAAGAAATACAAAGTACATTAATAACGGAACGAAAGTCATACGACACCTTGCAAGCTGATGTGGGTAATCATACACAAATCGCAGCGGGGTCAAAACGACTTTTAAATAAGCTAAGTACATTAGGAGATATTTGCCCTACTTGCGAGCAAGTTGTAGACCCTAGTTTTATACAAGCACTAACAAGAATAGAAACTGAAAAAGTATTAGAATCGGAGGTAAAAGTTGAACAAATTGAAGCAAAAATTAAAGAAATTAAAAGGGACAATAACGAGTTCACTCGTATTCAGAATCTTGAAACTAATTGGAAGGAAATTTACCGAAGTATTGACAATGGTCTACCTAAGGTGCTCTTGGACAAAAGGGAGCTTGAAAGCAGGATGGAGAGCGTACGAACTGACTTATTTCAACGCAAGGAGCAGCTGGAAAGCACAGCAAAGGAGAACCAAAGCAGAACCAAGCATAATACGCGAATCCAAGTAATACAAGAACAGACCGAGGAGTTTCTAAAACAACTTGGAGAAGTTCAAGAGGTATTAAATAAGCAAGAGGATCTTATTTCTAACTTGGAAATACTTAAAAAAGCATTTAGTACAAATGGTTTGTTAGCTTATAAGATTGAAAACCTTGTAAAAGAATTGGAAGAATTAGCGAATACTTATCTTGCAGAGTTATCTGATGGTAGATTTACTCTTGAGTTTGTAGTCTCTAATGATAAGTTAAATGTACAAGTTACAGATAACGGCAAAATAGTAGATATTCTCGCACTTTCTTCAGGAGAGTTAGCCAGGGTAAATACAGCTACACTGATAGCAATAAGAAAGCTAATGAGTAGTATATCTAAGTCTAAACTCAACATTCTTTTCTTAGACGAAGTTATTGCAGTACTGGACGATGTTGGAAGGGAGAAACTAATAGAAGTTCTAATTAATGAAGATTTGAATACTTATATAGTTTCTCATGAATGGACACACCCACTTCTCGATAAAATCGAAGTAGTAAAGAAAGAAAATATAAGTAGGTTAGAATAAATGGTAGATAGTAGAGCTAAAGGAGCAAGAGGAGAATATCTAGTAAGGGACTTATTAAGAGAGTATACAAACCTCCAGTTTGAAAGAGTACCAATGTCAGGTGCTCTTGAGTACTTAAAAGGAGACTTGTATGTTCCTAATGAGAAAAACTTCTTTTGTATTGAAGTAAAGAATTATGCTGAGTCACCGCTCACTGATAAGATACTAACACAGAAGAAGACTAATCATTTAACTAAGTGGTGGAAAAAGTTATTAGTACAAGCAGACGGAGGAGGACAAAAACCTCTTCTATTCTTCAAGTATAATAGATCAAAAATATATGTAGGCACAGAAGTAAAGCCATCACATATATCTTATATTTATGTTAGTGACTTAAACTGTTACGTTTCTCTCGCAGAAGATTGGTTAAAAAAAGAAAAGGTAGAATTTATACATGGCACTTAATTTTAATTCTCAAAGAAAAACAGGAACACTTGTAGTTGATGCGCTTAACTTGGCCTTTAGATGGAAGCACCAAGGCAGATCAGATTTTAGATACGACTATCAAAAAACGGTACAGTCTCTTGCGGATTCCTACAAGTGTAATCAAATAATAATTACAGCAGATGCAGGAGCCTCTACCTATAGAAAAGGTATCCGGTCTGACTATAAACAAAATAGGAAAGAGAAGTATTCAACCCAAACGGAAGAAGAAAAAATTGCGTTTGAAGAGTTTTTTGAAGAGTTTAAAGCCACTCTTGATATTATAGAATGGCCGGTACTACAATTTGCTGGTGTAGAAGCAGATGATATCGCAGCACACTTAGTAAAAAATAAAGATGAGTATGGTTTCAAGAATATGTGGCTCATATCTAGTGATAGAGATTGGGACTTACTTATTCAAGAAGGAGTTAGTAGATTTTCGTACGTTAACCGTAAGGAAGTAACTATAGATAACTGGTCAGATCATTACGAAGTGACTCCAGAAGAGTTTATATCTCTCAAGTGCTTAACCGGAGATAAAGGAGATAATGTTCCTGGCATTCCTGGCATTGGACCAAAGAGGGCTTTCACGTTAATAAAACAGTATGGAGATGCGTTTAATATACATGATTCAGCTCCTATTCCTGGGCAGTACAAGTACATTGAGTCTCTAAACCAAAACTACAAGCAGATATTACAAAACTATGAACTAATGGATTTAATAACATACTGCGACGATGCTATTGGCAAGCAAAATATTGCCGAGATTAAGGATAACTTTATATGAAAATTGTGTACAACAGAGACAATTACTTGTCGGAGTTTAGTCATAAAACTCTACAAGACAGATACTTAATGCCAGGGGAAAAATCTCCCCAAGATGCGTTTGCGCGGGCGGCTAAAGCGTTCTCTGATGATGATGCACATGCACAGAGGTTATATAATTATGCTAGTAAACTTTGGTTTATGTTTTCTACTCCTATACTTTCTAATGGTGGAACAACCAGAGGGTTGCCTATTAGTTGCTTTCTTAACTATGTTGAAGATAGTAGAAAAGGGCTCACTAGTCACTACACTGAAAATGCCTTTCTGTCTAGTGTGGGGGGTGGCGTTGGGGGCTATTGGAGCGATGTACGTTCGGTAGGCTCTACAACGTCTAACGGTTCGGAAAGTACGGGAGTTATCCCATTCATGAAGGTTGTGGATGCAGAGATGCTCGCGTTTTCACAAGGTGTAACAAGGAGAGGAAGCTATGCAGCGTATTTGGATATATCTCACCCAGAAGTTGAAGAATTTTTGGATGTTCGTAAACCTACAGGCGGGGATGTTAACAGAAAGTCTGTTAATCTTCATCATGGTATTCTTATTGACGATAGGTTTATGGAAATAATCGAGCAAGCTACTAGAGTAGAAGGCTTTGATGATTCATGGGACTTAATTGACCCACACTCAGGAAGAATAACTAAAACAGTTTCTGCTAAAACTTTGTGGGTAAAGCTTATCCAGAATAGAGTTGAAACTGGTGAGCCGTACATTATGTTTAAGGACACCGTACAGGCAGCACTACCAGAATTTCAAAAAGACTTAGGATTACGAGTAAATCATTCTAATTTATGTTCTGAAATTACCCTTGCAACTAATAATGAGCGCACTGCGGTGTGCTGTTTATCTAGTGTAAATCTGGAAGAGTATGATGAATGGAAGGATAATCTAGACTTTATCCCTGATCTAATAAGAATGTTAGATAATGTAATAACTCACTTCTGTGATACAGCTCCACCAGAACTGGAGAAAGCTGTAAACAGTGCAAAATCAGAGCGTAGTCTTGGCCTTGGGGCTATGGGATTTCACGCATATTTACAACGACATAATGTACCCTTTGAGAGTGCTATGGCGAAAGGTAGGAACATTAAGATGTTCAAGCATATTAAAGGAGAAGCACTTAATGCAACAAGACAACTGGCTAAAGAACGTGGCTCTTGCCCTGATGGGAGCAGTGCTGGGGTTAGGAATGCTCATTTGCTGGCTGTGGCTCCTAATGCTAGCAGCAGTATTATTTGTGGTAATACTTCTCCCAGCATTGAGCCTTATAGGGCTAATGCGTTTACACAAAAAACTAAATCAGGATCATCTCTCCTCAAAAATGAGTATTTAGAACATGCTCTTCAAGAGTTAGGTCAAGACACCGATGATGTGTGGAAGAGTATTATTACTAATGGAGGCTCAGTACAGCACTTAGATTTCTTAGATGAATGGACTAAGGAAATATTTAAAACGGCTGTAGAAATAGACCAACGTTGGGTTATTGAAATGGCAGCAGATAGACAGGAAGATATATGTCAGAGCCAGTCTCTAAATATATTCTTTCCATCTAATGTATCCAAACAAGAATTACATGCTATCCATATGATGGCTTGGAAAAAGAAAGTAAAAACTCTATACTATTTAAGAAGTGAAGCAATGAAACGTGCAGAGAATGTGTCTGATGAAGTCTTGCGACAGTATATATTCGATAGTATGGACGAAGAAGGGTGCTTGGCCTGTGAAGGCTAAAGTTTGGACAATTTGGAAGCACGCTTTGGGGTCATATAGCGAGGATGATGGATTTGATCCTGCTAATGATAATGCAGTTGCGATAATAAGAACTGCAATAGTGTTTTCAAATTTAATGTGCGTAATTCTTATTATAGCAAACGTAGTACATCATTGGTGAAAAAATGAACTTATTAGAAGAAAGAGAATATTACAAGCCCTTTAATTACCCTTGGGCTTTTAAATATTATAAACAGCAACAACATATGCATTGGTTACCTGATGAAGTTAACCTTGCAGATGATTTAAAAGATTATCGAGAGAAGATGTCCAAAGGTAATAAAAGATTACTAGGGCAGATTTTTAGATTTTTTACACAAGCTGATGTAGATGTATGCTGTGGATATGCAAAGCACTATCTACCTACATTTAAGCAGCCTGAAGTAAGAATGATGTTAGCCGCTTTTGCAGCTATGGAAGCGGTACATCAAGAAGCGTACTCATTATTACTAGAAACCTTAGGTTTTAGAGACGATGAGTACCAGAAGTTTTTCAAGCATAAGGAAATGCTGGATAAACATGAGTACCTTGGTAACTTTGGTATGAAAACTCCAATGGATATTGCTAAAACAATGGCAATCTATTCGGCGTTTACTGAGGGTGTTCAGCTATTTAGTAGTTTTGCTATTTTGTTGAATTTTCCAAGACACAACCTTATGAAAGGGATGGGACAGATTGTAACATGGTCAGTACGAGATGAAACTTTACACGTAGAGGGCATGTCACATCTATTTCGCGTTTTTATACAGGAAAACCCTGAACTATGGACAGACGACCTGAAGTATGAAATCTATTGTGCAGCAGAACGCACTGTAGAATTAGAAGATGCTTTTATTGACTTATGTTTTGAAGGTGCAGAAGTACCTGATCTAACAGCAGAAGAAATAAAAGAGTATATTCGCTATATTGCAGACCGTAGGTTACTAGGTTTAGGAATGAAGAAGATATTTGGGAGTGATGTGAATCCTTTACCTTGGTTAGATTACATGTTAAATGGAGTAGAACACACTAATTTTTTTGAAAACAGAGCCACGGAGTACTCTCGTGCTAGCACAACAGGAAACTGGCAGGATATATTTAAATGAACGAAACATTAAATTTTAAACTAACGATAGAAGAAGTAAATGCAGTTCTACAAGCTTTAGGGGAACTTCCTGCTAAAGTAAGTATGAATCTTATTACTTCTATACAAAATCAAGCGGCTCCACAAATGCAGCCACAGCCTATAGAAGAAGAAGA
>ERZ1048686.673-NODE-673-length-31349-cov-6.466447_pt1 | contig 31349 bp, 36 predicted proteins | sample MGYA00383099_ERZ1048686 | MGnify/ENA primary metagenome ERZ1048686 (study PRJEB29581, sample SAMEA5548369) | metagenome | biome: marine; feature: coastal; material: water | depth 25 m | study: Short-term variability in the microbial, nano- and picoplankton... | reverse complement strand
ACAGACTATTGATCGTATTCTTGATTTTTCCCCTACTGATAAACAAATCAAGTTAATGCAGGATTTATCGCTTAACTTACGTGCCATTATTTCCCAGCGTTTGATCAAAACATTGGATGGTGGTCACGTAGCCGCGATTGAAATTTTGATCAATACCCTGCTTATTTCTGACTTGATTTCTAAATGAGATGTTTCGGGTATTAGAGAAGTCATGACACGATCACGTGAGCTGGGTATGCAAACCTTCGACCACGCGGTATTTGACCTTTATAAAGCCGGCAGAATTAGCTATGACGTGGCTTTAAGAAATACAGACTCGGTTAATGAGGTTCGTTTAAAAATTAAACTCGAAAAAGATGGTAATGATGAAGATGTTGCTGATGACTTTGGTGCTGGATTAGAAGTCGAATCCGATCTTCAAGATGTCAGTGTTCAACAGCAGCAATCTAAAGCAGCTTCAGTCAGTGCTGGCCTAGCTTTACTAACAGACCATGATTACGGTAATAGTCTTTTTCAAACCAAGACACCCATTAACTCAAGTGAGGCAATAATGCGATGGAGCACATTATTGACATGTTCCCACAATCTCAACATAAGCAACTTTTCATGGATTTATCGGCTAATTTAGGTGCCGTAATTTCCCAACGCCTGATCCCTGATACAGTAGGTGAACGCTGTGCTGCTATTGAGGTTTTACTCAGTACCTCGCATATCACTAACCTAATCTTGAAAAGTTAATTAAGTGAGCTTAAGGAAGCCATGAGTACCAGTTGTGATCAGGGTATGATTACATTCGAAGAAGCGTTATTAGCATTCCGCAAAGATGGCCGTATTTCGTTAGAAGAAGCCTTGCGTAATGCAGACTCTCGAAACGACTTGAAAGCGAAAATCAATTTTGGTTGATTACTCTGTACATCGCTTTCATTAGTTGCTTAATTTTGTTACCTAGATACGTATGATTATTAGGCTATCTCTCTATCTATAGCGCATCGCAAACATAAATTTAGTCTCTGAAGCAGGGTACTTCAACAATAAAACCATGCTTTTTACAATGTTTCAGCAAGTCCTTCAAAACTCTTTGATTATATTGTATTTTTAGCACCGTTCCGGTGCGGTTTAATTACATTTAATCTGATTAATTTACTGTCAGTGCCCGTTATTACTACCTCTTAGGCCAAAAATGCTCGCAAAACCAGTCTATTACTGGTATCTTTTAGTCATCATTTTGTCATATTTGTTTGAGACGGCATATCTATGAAAAAACTAGAGCAATTCATTCTCGATCAGTTCTTCGTGATTATTGCGGCTATATCTGTTTTTTGGCTGTCACTAGTCGTTTACGGTTTATTAAACTCATAAGGGACTGACGGGTAGTATACTTTAACGTAAAACTGAAGTAACTTGACTCGTTGTATGAACTTTTAAAATTTTTATTCTGAGAAGCTGTTTAATCTGTCTGTTGTAATATTGAAAAATCTCACTGTCCATTCTCGCTTTCGTTCCCAATCGAAAACTCAGTACCGTGCTATCAATGTACTTCAGGTGAAGGTCATCACTTCTTTTATTGATTCATATTTATTAGATTTAACCCCGGGGGGGATTTGAATGAGCTACCAATATATTCGCTTTTTTTCAGATATTAGTATTGATGATGTCGACAGTGTCGGTGGGAAGAACGCTTCCTTGGGTGAAATGTACAGTGAACTGAGCCGTGAAGGAGTTAATATCCCGAATGGTTTTGCAACGACTGCTGAAGCTTATCGCTACTTTCTTAAACATAATGACTTAGAAGCAAAAATTACAGATGCGCTCTCGACACTAGATGTTGATGACACTAAAGCATTAGCTGAAACTGGTGAACATATTCGTTCTTTGATTATCAATGGCACCATGCCACAAGACGTCGTTGATGAAATAGGCCTAGCCTATAAAGAGTTAGAAAAAGAATACGGTACTAATGTTGATGTCGCTGTACGAAGCTCTGCAACAGCTGAAGATTTACCTGATGCATCGTTTGCAGGTCAGCAAGAGTCTCATTTGAATATTACTGGTACAGCAGCACTTATTAATAGTTGCCGCCAGATTTTCGCTTCCCTCTTCACTAACCGTGCTATTTCATATCGTGTACACCAAGGTTTCGACCATATGAGTGTCGCCTTGGCGATTGCTGTACAAAAAATGGTTCGTTCAGATAAAGCCTCCTCAGGTGTCATGTTCACCATTGATACTGAAAGCGGCTTCCGAGATATTGTCTTTATCACTGGTGCTTGGGGTCTTGGTGAGAATGTTGTACAAGGTGCGGTTAATCCAGATGAATTTTACGTTTTCAAACCAACACTAGGGACAAAATACCTCCCTATCATTAAACATCAACTGGGTAGTAAACAGTTGAAGATGGTTTACTCTGAAAACCAATCTGGTTCGACAGGTGCTGTTGAAAACACAAAAGTTTCACCGGCGATGCAGGCAAAATTCTGTATTAATGATGATGAAGTTCTGAGCTTGGCTAAAACGGCTGTCATTATCGAAAAACACTACTCTAAGAAAGCTGGTCGTCCCATGCCAATGGATATCGAGTGGGCCAAAGATGGTGATAGTGGTGAGCTTTTTGTTGTTCAAGCCCGTCCGGAAACAGTTGAATCTACCAAGTCATTAAATGCGCTTGAGAACCATGTTCTTAAAGCCCGCGGCAAGGTCGTTATTGAAGGTAAGAGTGTCGGCAGTAAAATTGCCAGTGGTAAAGCTCGTGTCATTATGAAAACCGAACAGATGGCCGAGTTAAAACCTGGTGAGATCCTAGTCACAGACATTACCGACCCTGATTGGGAACCTGTCATGAAGATTGCGGGCGCCATTGTTACTAACCGTGGTGGACGTACTTGCCATGCAGCGATTATCGCTCGCGAACTCGGTATCGCCGCTATTGTTAGTACTAATAGAGCAACCGAAGTGATCAAAACAGGAGATATTGTTACTGTCAGTTGTGCTGAGGGTGATACAGGTCTTGTTTATCAAGGTAAATTACCACATCACATTGAAAAAATTGATATCTCAAGCATTCCTAAGCCAGAAAAGACAGGCATTATGCTTAATTTGGCTAATCCAGAAATTGCTTTTAAGACAAGTAACTTACCTAACTCAGGTGTTGGTTTAGCCCGAATGGAATTTATCATTAACAATAGTATAGGTGTCCACCCCAATGCCTTAATCGAATATGATACTCTACCAAAAGAGGTTCAGGCTCAAATCAAACCTCGTTTGGTTGGTTACCCTAACCCCATTTCTTTCTATGTTCATAAATTGGCTGAAGGCATTGCAACACTTGCGTCTTCTTTCTACCCTAAACCGGTTATTGTTCGTTTAAGCGATTTCAAATCAAATGAATATGCCAACTTAATCGGCGGTAGTATTTATGAACCCTCTGAAGAAAATCCAATGTTGGGTTTTCGTGGGGCTACTCGTTATTTAAGTGAAGCATTCAGTGAAGCATTTGCCCTTGAATGTAACGCCTTACGTATTGCTCGCACAACCATGGGACTAGATAACGTAACGGTCATGATTCCTTTTGCCCGTACTGTTGAAGAGACCAAACAAGTTATTGACTTAATGGCTTCTCACGGCCTAGTTCGGGGTAAACGCGGTCTTAAGATTTTCTTAATGTGTGAAATTCCTGCTAATGTTATTTTGGCAGACCAGTTCCTTGAATTGGTCGATGGTTTCTCTATCGGTTCAAATGACTTAACGCAGTTAACATTGGGCGTTGACCGCGATTCTAATCTACTTGGTCACTATGATGAGCGCAATGAGGCCGTCCTTAAAATGCTTGAAATGGCGATTGCTGCTTGTAGAAAAGCGGGCAAGTACGTTGGGATTTGTGGACAAGCACCATCTGATTTCCCTGAAATCACTAAGTTCTTGGTTAAACAAGGCGTCAGTACTGTCTCTGTTAACCCAGATAGTGTCGTAGAAATGGCCCATGTTGTTTCAGATATGGAAGCTAAAATGTCTTAGCCTGAGCTGAGCGCTTTCAGACAGGATGCCTATAATAGAAAAGCCGTGAGAATTATCTCACGGCTTTTCTATTAGCTATTCCAAAGACTTAGTTTGTTAGCTTACTTTTCTTGTGTATGACTAGCAATTAGAACCAGTGAAAGCAGCCATAACACTACTAACAATTGAGGTTCAGAAACTATGTCTATCAGGTTGCGTATCACTTCCAATGTTTGCTCCGTTTACTTCCTTATTGATAAAAGGCACTTCCGCTAAGTAGTTCAATGAGTTTGCTCTCAATGACTTTATTATTCTTTATGATGTAAACATGGTACAAATTCCGAAATGATGGACTGATTACTCTCTTAAGAAAGTTAAATGAATTCTGCTTTTTAATCTCATAAAAAAGCTGAACTTATCAAAATAAGCCCGGATCAAACTTAACTAGATGTTTTGTTTGTTATTTACGCTGCTTTAGACTTTCTACGTACCCTAAAAAGCCCATAAGTGCAGGTGCAAATAACCATAATGCAGCAGGTACTGGGACTTCAGAAACAGTTACAACGCGAATCCTATCACCTGGTTCTCTTGCTTTGCTTATTACAGTAAGGAAATTTGTACCTAAGCCCGAATACGAGTCATTACTTTCAAAACCAGCCAAATTAAATGTAGATAAACCACCTGTATTTGTAAAATAGTTAGCATATGCCAGTAAAGGATCACTGGCCTCCATTAAGTTTCCTCCAGTGTCTAACATAATACCTAATATCTTACCGTCAAACTCCCATGTAGCAGTTGTTGATGCAAGTGTATTGCCTTTGGTGTTCAAAAAGATAAGATCGCTGTTAACGTACTGGTTTCGAGCTATGCTTCGTACTCCAGCATCAGCATTAAGGGCACTCCCTAAAAATATACCCTTCTGTTCATCAAAACCATTTTGTACATAACGGCCATTACCATCAGTACTCAAGACCCCATCTTCTTCTACAACCGTTGGGGTGCTTTGTACACTCTACCCCGTAACGCCAACGATAGCAGCTTGCGCTTGTACTGACATCTGCGATGCTGATGCAAATAAAACAATTTTTTTCATGTCATTTTCCTTATATCGAAAAATGCAACCGAGCCATCTTTAATGTTTAAATACTAAAGACCTATAGCTTTCCGTATTTGGCTCTCACCAACCTTGGCTTAATGTTTAAAAAAGCCGTGCAGTATTGCTCAGTTAGCCCCTGTATTGAAAAAATACTCTTAGCCACAATCAAAAACAATTGGACTTTGATACTAAATTTTATCAATAAGCGCGGACTAGCATTCATTTGCTAATTCTTCATACCCTTCTTTTTGGTTAGTTAGGCCATATGCGCTCAATTTTAGGATATTCATTGTTTTTCAAAAATAGCTATCGATTCGACATGGCTAGTATGTGGAAACATATCCATGATACCGGCTGATAATAGTTTGTAACCAAGTTGATTAACCAGTTCACCTGCATCTCTCGCTAATGTCGCTGGGTTACATGACACATAGACAATGCGTTGTGCACCTAGCTCAGCTAATTGGGGTAATACCTCAAAAGCACCACTCCTGGGTGGATCTAATAAAACTTTGTTAAAACCGGCTTGCGACCAATCGTATTCTTTTAAAGTTGTTTTACTCAGATCAGCTTGTTCAAATATGGCATTTTCTAAATTATTTAGAGCCGCATTTTGTTGTGCATGCCTAACTAATGCTTCATCTCCTTCGACACCTACTACTTCACCAGCCCGTTTTGCCATTGGCAAACTAAAATTACCTAAACCACAAAATAAATCCAGAACACGATCTTGCTCAGTTACTTCCAACAAGTCCATCGCTTTTTGTATCATTTTTTCATTAATATCCGCATTGACTTGCGTGAAATCATTGGGTTCAAAATTTAATGTTAAACCTAACTCTGGTACATAGTGCAATTGAGGATCTAATGGCCAAATTGGCGTGACTGTCTCAGGGCCACCTGATTGTAAATAAATCCAAAAGTCATTCTGCTGGCCAAATGCCAGTATAGTTTGTTGATCTGACTCCGAAAGCTCATCTAAATTTCTAAAAACCAAAGCAACATGTTCATCATCCATTGCCACTTCAATTTGAGCAATACGGTTATAAGCATCAAGATCAGCTATCATTTCGCCCAGATCTGATAAACGATGTCCTACTCTCTCATCAAGCACTTCACATTGCTCTAATAAAGCTAGATAAGGTGAGCCTTTTTCTCTAAAGCCAACTAAGACACGTTCCTTTTTCGGCACATGTTTAACGCCTAAACGCGCTTTACGCCGATAGCCCCATAATGGTCCAGTTAAGGGCTCAAGCCACTCTTCAGGTGTCAACTGACCGAAATGGCTCATCTGTTCCATCAGCGTATTTTGCTTTAAAGTGAGCTGCGCTTGTGGCGACATATGCATTAAACTACAACCCCCACAGAGTCCGAAATGTTGGCATTTTGCTTCTACGCGATCTACAGAGGGGTTAGCAATTTCAACTACACGGCCTTCGTCAAACTTACTGTGCTTTTTGGTATAAAGAAACTGTACGGTCTCCCCGGCTAAAGCCCCATCAATAAAAATCGTTTTACCTTCGATTCGTGCAATTCCCCTACCGTCATGAGATAACGACTCAATTGTAGCTACTACGGGGTCTTGTGGTAACTTTCGTCGGCGATTGCGTCTTGCCATGTGTTGTCTGCTCTTTATCGTCTAAATAAAAAACCAGTGATGGTACACCACCACTGGTTTACTGGCTAAATTTATTTTTTCGGTTAGCTTATTTTGGCTGCCATTTGTCACCGCTTTGATACCACCAACCTTTTGCCGCTTTATTCACCCTGTTGTGTATAACTGATATTTAAATCTAGATTTTCTAACTTGATGTCATCATTCTGCCAATGACCTACAGAGAGCTGTATTTGTTCAATTGCCCATGACGTATTTGCTATCAAGCAACAAACGACAAATACAACTAGGACTCGCATTCTTAAGCTGGGAAAACACCCGTGGATAAATAACGATCTCCTCGATCACAAATGATAGCGACGATAGTACTGTTAGCCACTTGTTTAGATAATCTTAATGCTGCTGCCACGTTACCCCCCGATGATACGCCACAAAAAATACCTTCTTGAATCGCTAATTGTCGCATTGTTTCTTCTGCTTCATCTTGCGCCATATCCATGATGTCATCTACGCGTTTAGCTTCAAAAAAAGTGGGGAGATATTCTTTCGGCCAGCGCCTTATTCCAGGAATCGCACTGCCCTCAGTCGGTTGTACACCTATGATTTGTACCGCTTCATTTTGTTCTTTTAGGAAACGTGATACACCCATGATTGTCCCTGTCGTACCCATCGCACTGATAAAATGGCTCACTTTACCACTCGTATCTTGCCAAATTTCAGGTCCCGTCGTTTCATAGTGAGCCAACGGGTTATCAAGGTTACCAAATTGATTTAACACTTTGCCTTGTCCGTTGGCTTCCATTTCCAAGGCCAAATCTCGTGATATTTCCATCGAGTCGGTTAAGATAATCTCAGCACCATAGGCTTTCATTGATCCTCTTCGTTCAATACTCATATTCTCAGGCATAATCAAAACTATCTTATAGCCGAGAATCGCTGAAATCATCGCCAGTGCAACACCGGTATTGCCGCTTGTAGCTTCAATCAAGGTATCTCCTGGCTTGATATCCCCCCGTGCTTGAGCGCGTTTTATCATACTCAGCACCGGGCGATCTTTTACAGAACCTGCTGGATTATCCCCTTCAAGCTTAGCTAAGATGGTATTAGTTGTATTACCCGGGAGTCGTTGTAGCCTAACCAATGGGGTGTTGCCAATACAAGCATCAATAGTCGGATAATCTGTCATACCTTTTTCTCCATCACAACATGGGCTATGGCATAGTGTTGCTCGTCACTGAGACTAAGAAAACAGGCTACGATACCTAACTCCAATAATAGTGCACCAGCTCGCTCAGTGAAATATAACTCTGGCTTACCTGCCTCATTATTCTTGACCGCAATATGGCCTAAATTTAGGCCATCTCTAAAACCTGTTCCGAAGGCCTTAGCTGTAGCTTCCTTAGCGGCAAATCGTTTGGCTATAAATGCAGCTTGATTGGTGGCTTGTTCAAATTCGGCCAACTCTGTCTCACTCAATATTTTCTGAGCTGCTTTAACGCCATACTTATCCAATAAATCTTGCATGCGCTGGATTTCAACAATGTCAGTACCGATGCCAAATATCATCCGCGTGCTACTTGCATCAGTTCTTTCATTTCTCTTACCGCTGTTTTCAATCCAGTAAAAACTGAACGTGCAATAATGGCGTGACCGATATTCAACTCCACGATATCAGGAATCTTAGCAATGGCAGTGGTGTTATGGTAGTTCAATCCATGGCCTGCATTCACTTGTAAGCCTCCTTGTCTGGCGTAATCAACTGCTTTAGCAATTGTTTTTAATTCTTGTTGAGCTGCCTCATGTGTTGGTGCATCGGCATACGCACCGGTATGTAGTTCAATCACTGGCGCACCACAAGCCACCGCAGCATCAATTTGAGTAAAATCAGGGTCGATAAATAATGAGACGCTAATATTTGCATCAGCTAGACGTTGGCAAGCGGCTTTCATTTTAGTCATTTGTCCTACTACTTCTAAGCCGCCTTCTGTTGTTAACTCTTGGCGACGCTCTGGTACAAGACAGCAATCACTCGGTTTATATTTTTCTGCAATGGCCAACATTTCATCCGTCACAGCCATTTCTAAATTCATTTTTGTTTGCAAAATGTCTGACAACATCATCACATCGCGTTCTTGAATATGGCGCCGATCTTCGCGAAGATGAATCGTTATGCCATCAGCACCTGCTTGCTCAGACTCGATTGCTGCCTGTACAGGATCAGGATATAACGTCCCTCTTGTCTGTCTTAATGTTGCAATGTGATCGATGTTTACGCCCAATTGTATTGTCATGTTTCCTGTCTACCCATTTCTGTTAATGCGTTGTCGTTGAATGTTGTTGATGGAATAGATCACGGCTTCGCAGGGGGGCTCCTGCAAGGTAAAAATGTATCACCATTCGCATCAGTTGTTTAATTTCTTTTAAGCTAGTTTTATCAAAGCCCTGCTCATCAATGAGATGTTGTAGGCTTACACCTGATATTCGGTTGAATCTCATTCCGGGTTGCCAGCGATGTAAGCCTGTATCAGCAACATAATAATAACTTTCCTCTACCGCTATCTTAACACCGGTTTCAGCCTCATGTTCAATGACTAAACCATAACCCAGATGACTTAATAAGTGCTTTTCGAATAACCGTAATGTGATTTCATTATTGCCACCAGACTGTAGTCCCAATAAAGCTTGCTGATAGGCGTCGAATAATTCAGGTTCGGTCTCACATAATGGTAAAAGTTTAACCATTAATTCATTAATATAGAGTCCACATAACGCAGATTCTGCTTGTAATAAATACGCTGGGCCACTTGCTTCTACTGCATTTAATACTTGTAAATCACTTCGTCCAAACCACGATAGTAATAGAGGTTGATAAAGTTGTAATAACCCTGCTTGGCTACGTTTTTTCCGTCTTACCCCTTTAGCGAGTATGCTAAGCCGGCCATAATCTTGGCTATAAATATCTAATAAAACACTCGTTTCTCTATAGGGACGTTGATGTAATATAAATCCTAGTTGGAGATCAACATTCACACTATCACTCGCTATAACTCGTCGTTATATCCAAGGTTTTTCAACATGCGTTCATTATCTGACCAACCATCGCGAACCTTAACCCAAAGTTCCAGAAAGACTTTGCTGTCAAACATTCCTTCCATTTCTATCCGTGCTTCCCGGCCAACCGCTTTTAATAGTTCACCTTTTTTACCAATGACAATGGATTTTTGGCCACTTCGCTCGACATAGATAACGGCACTGATTCTTATCAGTTCATCTTCTTGCTTATATTGCTCTATTTCAACCGTTAAAGAATAAGGCAACTCTTGGCCTAATTGCCTAAACAACTTTTCTCTGACCAGTTCAGCTGCTAAAAAACGGGAACTCCTATCTGTGAACTGGTCTTCAGGAAAAATCAATTCTCCTTCCGGGACTAATTGTTTTATTTCTGTTTCAAGCTCGTCGACATTAATTCCCTTACGTGCTGAAATAGGTAATACCTTGGCAAAGGTATACTCTTGAGTTATCTTTTCTACATGGGGTAATAACATCGCTTTATCAGACAATTTATCGACCATATTTAACACTAATATCACAGGGGCAGTGGCATTGCTTTTAAGCCTTTCTAGTACCTGCTCATCATCATCTGTCCAATTCAGCCCATCCACCATGAATAAAATCACATCGACGTCATCAATCGACGATGCCGCTGCCCGATTTAGATAGCGATTCATCGCACGTTTACCATCCGTATGAAGGCCAGGTGTATCAACATAAACTAACTGACTACTCTCTTCTGTTTTAATTCCCAAAATCCGGTGTCGGGTGGTTTGAGGCCGGCGAGATGTAATGCACAGCTTTTGCCCTAACACGCGATTAATGAGGGTCGATTTACCGACATTTGGACGGCCAATAATGGCGACATAGCCTGATTTAAAGGTCGTTTCTGTCATAATTTCTCTGCTAATAATATCAATGCGCGTTCTGCCGATTTTTGCTCTGCTTTACGATGGCTAGCCCCCTGTGCAACCACCACTTTGTCTAATAATGACACATGACATGACGCTTCAAATAGAGGTGGCTTATCTGAACCTTGTTTTAGTTCTTTCACACCATAAATAGGCAATGCCTGTTGGCGACTTTGCAATAATTCTTGCAGCCGTGTTTTTGGATCTTTTATCACCTCATCGACATCAATGCTCTCAAGCCGTTCTTTATAAAGCCTCATTATTAAGGCTTTAACTTGAGCAACATCACTGTCCAAATATACAGCACCTAAAATCGCTTCGACCGTGTCTGCTAAGATAGACTCACGGCGAAAACCACCACTTTTTAATTCGCCTGGTCCTAAAATCAACACTTCACCTAACGCTAATTCTCGACCAATTTCTGCCAGCGTTACGCCTTTCACCAAAGATGAGCGTAAACGACTCAATTTACCTTCTCGTACTTGGGGAAAACTGTCAAATAAGGCTTCAGCTATCACGAAGCTCAAAATCGCGTCTCCTAAATATTCTAGCCGTTCGTTATTCTTAGCATCGGCACTACGATGCGTTAACGCTTGTAAAAACAGCGATGTATCTTTGAATTGGTATTCTAATTGCGTCAGCAGTGCATTTTGGCGAGATGTTATGTTCATCGAACTGGATTCTTAGCCTCTGCTTCGACATGAAAACTACCGACCAAATTGATTTGGGCAACATAAGACTCTCTTACTTCATAGTCGATAATGATTTTATCGACATGAACATTATTTTTACCTCGCAATAATTCAATACTATCTTTTATTACACTAAAGATATACCCGGTATTAAAACGCTTACTTAATAAAATCATAACTTGTTACTTGGTCAATTTGTTCGTTGTAATTTCCTTTTCCATCCCTTCCATGACGGTAACAACACCGAAATATCCCTGGTACATTGGAAATGGACGCATTGCAAAAGTGACAAAGAATGCAATAGTGCCCAATACGATTACCCAACTTATGAGTGTCATGTCTCCTTGTTGTCGTTTCATTGTGGCCCCCATTAATTAATTGAATTATCTATTCGCTCACCGTTAATACAAATGGCACTCGCATTACAATCCCAACTCATCCAAATATAAAATGCTTTCCCTACTAAGTTTGCTTCTGGCACTGTTCCCCAAAAGCGGCTATCGCTGCTATTGTCACGATTATCGCCCATCACAAAATACTCGCCTTCAGGAATAATCATATCAACAACTACTCTCTGTTGGCCTGGCGATACTGCGATTTGGTGATTTGTATCACCTAATTGTTCTGTTAGCAGTTTGTCTTGGGTTCCCATGATTCCCATTAACTCAATAGGCTTATGTTCTACCTGTTGCGCCATAGCCCTGCCGTTTATATAAACAGTTTTATCTTTATATTGGATTCGATCGCCCGGCATACCAACTACCCGTTTAATATAATCTATTTGTGGTTGTGGAGGGTAACGAAAAACCACGACATCACCGCGCTCAGGCTCACCCATTTCAATCACCTTACTATTTAATACCGGCAGCCGAACACCATAATCAAACTTGTTGACCAATATAAAGTCGCCAATTCTCAGGGTTGGAACCATTGATGCTGATGGAATTCGGAAAGGTTCAATCAAGAAAGAACGCACAATCAGCACCGCTAAAATAATTGGGAAAAATGATTTTGCATATTCCACGATGACCGGTTCCGCCTCTTTCGGTCCTCTTGCAGGCGCCCAAAGCCATTTATCTAATAACCATATTGTCCCTGTTATTACTACAAGGGTCACCATTAAAGCTGGAAAACTCACACTCACTTTCCTCTGTTAAGATTTTTTAGATAATTGTAATACGGCCAAAAAGGCTTCTTGTGGTACATCAACCTTACCAATCGATTTCATCCGTTTCTTACCTGCTTTTTGTTTCTCAAGTAATTTACGCTTACGTGATACGTCACCACCATAACATTTTGCCAATACGTTCTTACGCATGGCTTTAACAGTTGAACGCGAAATAATATGGCCACCAATAGCTGCTTGAATGGCAATATCAAACATTTGCCTTGGAATCAGTTCTTTCATTTTCTCAACTAATTCCCGCCCACGACTGATACTTTGTTCTCGATGGACAATCATTGACAAAGCATCAACCCGTTCACCATTAATTAATATATCTAACTTCACCAAATCAGCAGGCTGGAATCGCACAAAATGGTAATCTAACGAAGCATAACCTCGGCTGACGGACTTAATGCGATCAAAGAAATCAATGACTACTTCATTCATCGGTATTTCATAACACAAAGCCACTTGCTTACCCATATACCGCATCGCAGTTTGAACACCGCGTTTTTCCACACATAAGGTGATAACAGCACCTAAATGATCTTGAGGAACCAATATATCGGCAATAACAATAGGTTCACGAATTTCATCAATGGTCCCGGTATCCGGTAACAAGGCTGGATTTTCTATTTTTAGCTCTTCACCTTTTCGATTCAATACTTCAAAGACAACAGTGGGTGCTGTTGTAATTAAATCTAAATCATATTCTCGTTCGAGGCGCTCTTGGATAATTTCCATATGCAACAAGCCTAAAAAACCACAACGAAAACCAAAGCCTAAGGCCTGAGAATTTTCTGGTTCAAAAAACAGCGATGCATCATTTAGTCTTAACTTACCCAAAGCTTCGCGGAAGGCTTCAAAATCATCTGAGCTTACTGGGAAAATACCGGCATAGACCTGTGGTGTTACCGATTTAAACCCCGGTAACATTTCTGTTGCACCCTTATGAACATGGGTTAACGTATCGCCAACAGGCGCACCTTCAATATCTTTAACGCCAGAAATAACATAGCCCACCTCACCACAAAACAAAGCATCTCGTTTCGTTCGTTTAGGTGTAAAGACCCCGACTTGCTCCACTTGGTACTCATGGCCTGTCGACATCACTTTAATTTTATCTTTGGTTTTAATAGACCCTTGCATGATTCTCACTAAGGAAATAACACCAACATAACTATCAAACCAAGAGTCAATAATAAGTGCTTTTAACTCCCCATCGGGTTCACCTTTTGGTGCTGGAATCCGTTCCACTAAAGCTTCTAATAAATCTTCGATACCTAAACCTGTTTTGGCGCTACATTGCACAGCATCCAGAGCATCCACACCAATAATGTCTTCTATTTCTTGTGCCACACGCTCGGGTTCAGCAGACGGTAAATCAATTTTATTTAAGACCGGTAGTACTTCTAAGTCCAAATCAATAGCGGTGTAACAGTTCGCAACACTTTGCGCTTCGACCCCTTGCGCAGCGTCCACAACCAATAATGCCCCTTCACAGGCTGCTAATGAACGTGATACTTCATAAGAAAAGTCAACATGGCCTGGGGTATCAATGAAGTTGAGATGGTAAGTTTCACCATTCCTTGCCTTATAGTCTAGAGAAACACTTTGCGCCTTTATCGTAATGCCACGTTCCCGCTCAATATCCATTGAATCGAGGACTTGAGATGACATTTCACGGTCAGTTAAGCCACCACACACTTGGATAAAACGATCTGCAATCGTAGATTTACCATGGTCAATATGAGCAATGATCGAGAAATTACGGATATGCTCCATAAAACTATGTATACCTTTTAAAATCTGTACCTGTAAAAAAATCGGCCGATACTTAAGTACCGGCCGATAATACTTTAATACTTAATTTTACGGTAAAAGCAGTCGTCTGTCCTGTTTAAACGACAGTGAAACCCTTCTCCCTAATCTAATTATTCTTTTTCTATTTTTAACGCTAAGAAAATAGCCCCTTGCTGGCGTTGTACCAACACTGGAATGGCTTTATCTCCCGGCAAATCACGTGCAATATCTAAAAACTGTTTTGCACTGGTAATTTGTAAGTTATTCAAACTTACAACGACATCGCCACGTCTCAGCCCGGCCTTGGCAGCAGCACCTTTCTCGACCGTCACAACGATGACGCCGCCTTTCTCAACATCATATTGTTCACGTTGTTGTTGGGTTAATTCAGCAATTTCAACTGCTAAACGATCATCAACTAATCTTCCCGGTTTACTACCTGCTTTTATCCTTGCAGCTGTGTTTTCTTCCAGCTTTTCAATCGTTACCCTCAACGTCTTCTGCTTCTTATTTCGCATGACAACGACGGGTACAGATTCGCCAATTTTAGTTCTGCCTACATAAGGCGGTAATGATGATGATGTTGTGATGCGATGACCATTAAATTTCAGTATGACATCACCTGTTTCGATACCGGCTTTTGCCGCAGGACTTTCTGGCGTCACTCTTGAGACCAGGGCACCATGCGGTTTATCTAGACCAAAGGATTCGGCCAATTCCCTCGTGACATTTTGGATTACAACTCCTAACCAGCCTCGGCTGACATAGCCCTGTGACTTTATTTGTTCAACTACATCTAAAGCGACATCCATTGGAATAGCGAACGATACGCCCATAAAACCACCGGTCCTACTGTATATCTGAGAATTAACGCCAATTACTTCCCCATCCAGATTAAACAATGGACCACCGGAATTACCCGGATTGATCGCAACATCTGTTTGAATAAAAGGAACGTAATTATCACTCGGTAGATTTCGCCCTAGGGCACTGACAATACCAGCCGTGGCTGATGAGTCAAACCCAAATGGCGAACCAATTGCCAAGACCCATTCGCCTACTTGTAACCTAGTTGAGTCACCCAACTTTACTGCTGTGAGTCCTTTAGCTTCTACTTTTAATAACGCGATATCACTACGCTCATCGCTACCCAGTACTTTTGCTTCCAACTCAGTTCTATCACTAAAACGTACAATGATTTCATCAGCATCTTTAATCACATGGTGATTGGTCATAATGTAACCATCTTCAGATAAGACAAAGCCTGAGCCCAAAGAATGAGACTCAGAAGGCTGCGGTCTTTGTCCTCGATTATTCGGACCAAAGAAATGTTTAAACATATCATCGAGCGGCATACCTTCTGGAATTTCCATTCCTTTAGGCAGGCGTAACTTACGTGTTTGATTATTTTTAGTTGTGCTGATATTGATCACAGCAGCACTGTTTTTTGAGACCAATTCAGTAAACTCAGGCAAGCTCCTCGCTTGAAGCGGCAGGCTTAATGCCAGTGTTATCGCCATGACGGTTAGCCATACCCAAATTCTGTGCTGTTTCATCTTTTATTCCTCTAAAATTCTGGCTTGAAAACCATCTTTTTTATTTTTTAAACGCTGTTTTACCCATAAAAAACCAGATAACAAACCGACCAGTCCCAAGATAATTTCAAAGCCATCACCTAGTGCTAATATTCTCGCCACCATTGAAAATAGAATCAATAAACCTAATGGCAATAAGTACATTAGGGCTGCTCCTTGCAATAATGTCTGCTCTGGAATCACGACTGTTCGCTGTTGACCTATTTCAACATCCGTCGTTTTATTGACCACAATTTTTGAGAAACGTTGTCCGACATGTTTAGCCAACAAGCCTGTTCCACAACCTTGTTTTAGTTGGCAGCTACTGCATGTTGATTGGCGTGCTGCTTGTAGCATAACTCTGTCATCATCGACCTCGACAACGGTCGCTTGTTGTTCAATCATTCCCGCTTATTCTGCCATCGTTATTGAACGGACAATTTTCTCAACAGTATGCCCTGGCACTTGACCTACCGCAGTGATGTAATGGTTATCTTCCATGACTCCAAACGCGTTGATAGCACCCATTCTACTGCCACCTTCCAAATGGTGATGTGCTGCTTTTTGCTCAATAAAAACGGACACTGAGCTAAGTCCATCACTATAAACACGTTGTTCAACCACTTTATCGTTGTGGGCTTTACGCCGACTTTGCTCTGCAACTAAAGCAAACCCCTCTGGTAGCCAACCGACTTGCCATAAAGAAGAGCTAAGTCCCTTCTCTTTTGCTCGTCGCTGACTCACTGGTTCAGTCTGATTCCGGTTCCATGACAATGCTTGTCCTTCTATTTGCGGTTTAAGCGCTAGTTCAGGGATGTCGACATTTAAGTTAATAGAAGAAAAGGTAAAGCTTTCCAACACTTGTCCTTTATCAGTTAATAAGTCAGATTGCAGTAATAAATCTGTCTCCTTATCCACCCACAAATGATAACCATAGCGGTAGTCATCGACAGGTGACACAACAAGTTGTTTTGCTTTTCTATTGGCAACACGGCCATTATCACCCATTGTGATAGCGTAATAAGGCGTCGCCGAACTCATTCGGCTCAATAAATCACTTGGAAAGCCACGGCCTAAAGGTCTTCTGTCGACATTAATCCGTTTACCCTCAGGGAAAATACAAGTTACATGATCATTCGTCCTAATGAGCTCTCTTGCAGCACCATTTAAGGATAATAAGCGCTCAACTTCACCATTTTCGTTAGCACTGTGAATAATACGAATCGCTTGGACTTTACGGCCCATTTGATAAGTGAAAACGCCATCGTAGTTCAGTTTTTTTGCCGCAGTGCCCATCCGTTCTAATAATGCTACTGCTTCGGGTTCTGCCGTTGAAATAGCTGATGACAGACTAAGACAAAAACCCAAACAAACTTGTGCTAAACGTTGCATTGTTTATTGACCTGATTCATAGGCAATCACACGTGCATTAGAAAAAATATCTGATGCGCCGGCATATTCATTGTGATCAACAAGGTAGACATTTAGCCTATCTTCTATTTCTTGTTCGGTCACAGTCCAACGATTACTCGGCTCTTGAGGCATTTGAGTTGCCACCTGCGCCGTTTGTGCCGGTTCATCAGCCGCTGCTAATGAAGCTAATGGGGAAGCTGGCATCACAGAGTATTCAGGTTGTGTCATCGTACCTACAACGGCTAATGCACCAAATGATGCTGCTACAGCAAGACCCACTGTTTGTTTCCAGAACCGTTCTGGGAAGGTCAATACTTCTGCCGTTGGTGGTTCAGTTTGAGGTGCTTCCAATGCAGGCTCATTAGTTTGTATTACGTTAATGCTATGTGCTGGTTCTTCAGCAATAACCGCACTGATTTTTTGTGTCATATCCTGTTGTTGATGCCCAATAGCATGTCCATTTAGTACATTGCTCGTTAATTGATAACGTTGAAACCGTTTTTTTGCAGCTTCATTTGTACTTAATAATGCTATTGCACTGTCTAGCGCCTCGCCTTGCAGTTCCCCATCAACTAAGGCAGACAATAGTTCTTCTTCATTGGCTGTCATGGTTGTTCCCCTTCACCCATTACGGTTTGTATTCTTTGTTCTATTGCTTCACGTGCACGAAAAATTCTTGAACGGACTGTCCCTATAGGACACTCCATTGCCTCAGAAATTTCCTCGTAGCTCATTCCTTCAAATTCTCTTAACTTAATTGCTGTTGCTGTATCTTCTTGTAATTCATCAATCGCTTGATGAATCGCCTGCTCCAATTCATCGCTCACCAAGTTACTTTCTGGCGTTTCAAACTCTTTTAATTCAGGTGCATCGTAGACATTCGTTGCATCGGCAGCATCGACATCGCTTGTTGGTGGCCTTCTTGCCCTCGCCGCCAGGTGATTTTTCGATGTGTTAATAGCGATGCGATATAACCAGGTATAAAACGCACTATCTCCACGAAAGTTGGGTATTGCTCGATACGCCTTAACAAATGCCTCCTGAGCAACATCTTGTGCTTCCACAGGATCATGTACAAAGCCAGTAATGACATTAATAATGCGCTGTTGATACTTGATTATCAGCACATCAAACGCATTCTTATCACCCGCTTGTACACGCTGTACTAGCTCTTGATCCACACTCATCCCTTGTTCCGGCACACTCCGACTGGCCGGAGACATTTAATGAATTTGTTGTTATTGACTGGCATAGCAATGGCTTTGTTCCCAATTAGTGCTCAAATATAATGCCTTTAGACCAAAAAGCATAATGAATTTCACGTTTTTTTGATATTGTTAGGTCTGTTGTTCCCTCCATCGCGCTTAATCGCTGCTATATACTGACGGTATCACTTTTATCAATTTCAATTATGACGACTTATTCTGAGTACGATGTTTTAATCATAGGCAGTGGAACTGCTGGTCTCACATTGGCTTTACAATTAGCTGATAATGCCCGCGTTGCCATTTTATCCAAAGACCAGCTGAAAGAAAGCGCCTCTCTTTATGCTCAAGGCGGTATTTCAGTTGTGCTCGATCAAGCTGATTCGATTGAATCTCATATCAATGACACTTTAATTGCCGGCGCAGGGTTATGTGATGAAACTAGTGTTCGCTATACCGTCGAGCATGCACGTGAAAGCATTGAATGGTTAATTGAACAAGGTGTTTCTTTTACCAAAGATGGTGTCACCTCAGAAACCTATCACCTGACGCAGGAAGGCGGTCATAGCCATCGCCGTGTCATTCACTCTGCTGATGCAACGGGACGTGAAGTTGAGACAACATTATTAGCTAAAGCCATCGCCCATAACAACATTGCGCTGTTTCCTTTCCATATTGGCATTGATCTTATCACCAGCCAAAAACAGCTAGGCGAATCAAAAAACAGCTGTTTAGGCTGTTATGTATTAGATATTAAAGCTGATACCACACATCAATTTATTGCACCCACCACGGTGTTAGCGACCGGTGGAGCAGGTAAGGTTTATCTCTATACCAGTAACCCTGATGTCTCAACAGGTGATGGTATTGCCATGGGTTGGCGCGCAGGATGTGATGTGGCTAATATGGAGTTTGTACAGTTTCATCCAACCTGTCTCTATCACCCTAAAGCAAAATCCTTCCTAATAAGTGAAGCTTTACGTGGTGAAGGTGCTAAATTAGTTCTCGCCAATGGCGAATCCTTTATGGAACGTTTTCATGAACAGGGCGAATTAGCCCCACGTGATATTGTCGCTAGGGCTATTGACCATGAGATGAAGCGCCTCGGTGATGATTGTGTTTATTTAGATATCCGTCATCAAAGTGCAGAATTTATTGAATCGCACTTTCCGACTATTCACAAACGTTGTCTTAAACTGGGCATTGATATTACGAAAGAGCCTATTCCCGTCGTTCCTGCAGCTCACTACACTTGTGGTGGTTTAGTGGTCAATCAACAAGGCCAGACGCAAGTTGAAGGCTTATATGCCGTTGGTGAAACAGCTCATACCGGCTTGCATGGTGCAAATAGAATGGCCAGTAATTCTTTATTAGAGTGTTTGGTTTATGCTCGTTCAGCTGCACTTCACATTCAATCCTTACTGCCCTTTAACACTTTGCTACCTGCTATTCCTGACTGGGATGCCAGCCGTGCACGACCTGCAAAAGAAGCCATCGCTATCAGCCATAACTGGGATGAACTTCGTCGTTTTATGTGGGATTATGTTGGCATTGTTCGCAATGATGATCGCTTAAAACGTGCAGAACGGCGTTTGGCACTATTGCAGCAAGAAATTGATGAATATTATCATCAGCATCATATTACCAGTGACTTATTGGAGCTACGTAATTTAGCCGATGTTGCCGAATTAATTATTCTTTCAGCACTAAAACGTAGAGAAAGTCGTGGCTTGCATTACACACTGGATTACCCTGAAGCCAATACTGACCAAGCCGCCGAGAACACCCCTATTGCTGGAAAGTCATGGGAACTCGACAGTACACTCTAAATTGCCGTAACTGTTTTGCATCAGCTTGATCAGCCAGCAATTAAGTCGGTGTTGTTCTCTAGCCCGATGAAGGCTTGAAATACAGTATGACCAATGGTGGCTGCACAAAACTCTGTCGTAAGCTTAAGTCTTCGACACGAGAATCATCACCAAAATCAACTGAACACAAGCCCTCCGACAGCATTAATTGACTTACTGTGTGGCGTCCTGTCTTTTTGTGGTGCGATTGATAATAGTGAATAAAGCTGAGTATGTGTATGACGAAAAGTAACGTTTGCCAATGTCTGGTGATTAGCATCAGTGCAATAGAAGCTAGAAAAAGGCCGTGTATTACCATTAAATAATGTAATAGCTCTGCTGATTGTTTTACTTCTAGTACAAATGCATCCTTTGTCATAATCCTCGACTCCTTTCGAGTGGTGACTGCCTGATAGACACGCTACAATATGACGTTACTGACACTCAGTCCATTCTTTCAATGATTCCTTTTTCGGTAGATCCTATGCAAACCGCAGACACTGACATCGCCTTCGCTGATCTTAATGCTACACCCTGTTACATGACCCTTGATCAATTGGGCGTGCTTTCCGTTTCTGGTGATGATAGCGCCACTTTTCTCCAAAACCTACTGACCAATGATATTAATTTATTGGCAGATAACCAGTCTCAATATAGTGGTTTATGCAATCCCAAAGGCCGCTTACTCGCGCTATTTTTAGTAATTCGCATCAGTGAAAATCAGTATCAGCTTGTCATGCCAGAGACACTCTGCGAGCCCATTGCCAAGCGCTTGACGATGTATATCTTACGCTCCAAAGTAACATTGAGCGATGATTCCAAACAACTGACTTGTCTAGGGTTAGCGCAAACTCATGATCATTTAGCGCTTGCTGACGTTGACTATCAAGGCGCTGTTCATACCGAGTTCCGAAATACCAAACTGCCAGCTGCTACCCCAAGGTGGTTGGTTATCTGCAAAAAAAAACATATCACTAATCTCACGGCAACTTTGAATGAGCAAGATAGCCAATACCTACCAGCTAATTACTGGCAGTGGCTAGATATCACTGCCGGATTAGCCAATATTTACCCCGATAGCCAAGAAAAATTCACACCACAGCAACTGAACCTTGATTTAACAGAAGCCGTTAACTTTAAAAAAGGCTGTTACCCAGGCCAGGAAGTCGTTGCTCGCCTACATTATCTTGGTAAACCCAGCCGCCGCTTATTTATTGCTAATGCCAATACCTCGCTAAACCCCACTGCGGCTTGTGAAGTCAAAACAGATGATGGCCAAATCGCAGGGCACATTGTTTCTGCCTGCCAACAAAACGGCCATTTAAATTGCCTTGTTAGTTTGAAATTAGCCAATATGGAAACGGGTCTAGTCTTAAGTGATGGTACGCCGCTAACGATCACAACAACTGACTTAGATTAAGAAAAAACACCCTGTCAGAACTGTTAGTTAACTATGGGAATTAGAGCATCATCCTTACCCATTATCCTCATTCACTATGACAAAGCTAACGACCCGTCTAATTTTATTTTTAAGTTTGATACTTAGGTCTTCTGTGTATGCAATCGATATGCCGTCAATGCAAACACCGCGAACCCATAACATCACACTTATTTCCTTTTCAGCTGAAAAACAACAGGCTGTTTTTAAAATTGATGTCTGCAACCCCAATGACTTTAAAATCCCCGTTAGAGAGCTCACTGGAGGGGTTTTCCCAAATAAAGAGCGTGTATCAACACGAGAGGCCGAGTGGTGAATAGGCCAGTAACCCGACTTGTTCCCTATGGCTGACTTCAGCGTTGCCTGTTTCATAGGTCCTATTCAACAAGCTATAGGGATTTTGTGCTGAAACAACGACGGGTAAGTCATATTGTTTTCCAATTGTTAGAAACTGCATGATGCCCCATGGCGTTTCATTAGATAAGCCGATATGGCGAATTTTGCCTTCATCAACATATTTTTTTAAGGCGCGTAGCGTTTGCTCTATTGGGGTTAGACTTTCCTCTGTTTCACTCTTTGTATAGCCTAGTTGGCCGAAATAATTTGTCCGCCTTTCGGGCCAGTGTAGCTAATACAAATCGATATAATCTGTTTTTAGCCTCGTTAAACTGGCGTTTAGGGCTTGCTCGATATGCTCGCTATCAAACTTGGTTTTACCATGTCGAATATGACTCACAAAGTATAAACCTGGCCCTGCAATTTTACCGGCCAAAACAATATCATCACGGCGACCTCGCTTTGCTAACCAAGTGCCGATAATTTCTTCTGTTCTACCATAGGTCTCTTCTTTGGGCGGGATGGAATACAACTCTGCCGTATCAATAAAATTGACGCCATTATTCAACGCATAATCAGCTGTTGGTGACCTTCTGCTTCGGTATTTTGTTCGCCATAGGTCATCGTACCCAAACAAATTTTACTGACTTTGATATCAGTTTAGCCCAGTGTGCTGTAATCCATGATTGACCTCAGTATCGTAAAATGGTTATCTCCTATTATGCTATCGCAATCATTAAGCATCCATAAAATGAATACACCATGAGTTCCCATACTGACCAACTTTCGCCCTATTTAAGTAATATTGATGCTTTGACCATACGGCAAGATAGAAGTCTGCCTGATGCTTCCCTTCAACTATGGGATTTACCCAGTAAAAAGTTAAGCTGCTTTTATGCGCCTTTTGAATATGTAAACATCGATGCTAAGTTAATTATTGTCGGCATCACACCGGGTAGGACACAAATGAACCGATCTATTAATGCTTTAAAGCAAGCACTTGCTAATGGTCACAGCCCTGAACAAGCACTTGAGTCCGTTAAACAAAATGCCAGTTTGAGTGGCACGATGCGGCCTCGCTTGGTCGAGATGCTGAATCGCTTGGGTTATGCAGAAAAGCTAGGCATTACTTGTTGTAGTAGCTTATGGGCTGAGCATAATGATCTCGTTCATTTTTGTTCAGTATTGAAATATCCCATTTTTGTTAGCGGTAAGGATTACTGTGGGCAACCCAATCTTTTTAAAGTCCCACAATTAAGATACTTATTATTCGAGCAGTTTGTTAGAGATATCCAATCCATTCAGCCCGACGCCCATATTGTCCCTCTGGGTGAAATGGTGGCCGATGTTTTAAATCATTTAGATCCGGATAATCATCTTCCTCACCATTTACCCCGCTTTGGCGGGCGCGTTATTGGCCCTCCTCACCCCAGTGGGGCTAATGCTGAGTCCATTTCTCTTATCTTGATGGATAGATACCCTTCATTGTCTGTCTATCAAGAGTCCATGTATCAGCAGTACCTCGGTAAGCAAAGTTGGCTTAGAAAGCCCGGTGGTCAACCACAGGATGAAGATAAATATATAAAAGTCCGTGCTGCACGATGGTATGCTATGTCACGTGTTAGACAAGCTTATGATCTTTAATTTAGGTTTTTATTATGCCGCTTAGTATTGCACTGGGTGCAATGTTTCTTTTTTTCTTAGCCGACCCTTTTGGCTGGTTAGAACCCACTATTACACCCAACGATAAACAAGTCACGATGTATTCCACTGGCTGGTGTGGTTATTGTCGTAAAGCACGGGAATCATTTACCCGTCAAGGGATTTCTTTTAAAGAACTCGATATCGAAAAAAGTGCTCAAGCAAAACAGGAATATGATGCGCTTAATGGTCGTGGTGTGCCGCTTATTTTAATTGATGATAAGCAAATGACTGGCTTCAGCGTTCGAACTTTTAAACAGTTATATGAAAAAGAATAACGTTAGCATTCTTGGTAGCGGTTGGCTGGGCTTACCGCTTGCTAAAGACCTAATTCAACAAGGCTACCCTGTTCATATATCAACACGGAAAACTGAAAAACTGGTCTCCTTTGAACAATTTGGTGCTACCCCATATATCGTTGATATTGATCAAGCTCTCTTCCCTAAAGCTTTTTTCGAGTCGGATATTTTGATCTGTAATATCACGTCGAAAAATCAAGCTGGGTTTGACAAACTCATAGAACAGATAGCAGATTCGCAGATTCAACACGTTTTATTTATCAGTTCATCCTCGGTATACCACAACGCCAATGCCGTTGTCACTGAAGATAGTGATGCTGAAGATACAGATAACGTGTTATTTCGAATTGAACAGACATTTCAGTCCTGCTCACACTTTGATACCACTATTCTCAGATTAAGTGGCCTTATCGGCTATCAACGTCACCCAGGACGATTCTTCTCTAACGGTAAAGTTGTTCCTCAGCCTGATGCGCCCGTTAACTTAATTCACCGTGATGATTGTATTAAGATTATCGGCCAGATTCTTGAGCAATCGGCTTGGGGTGATGTTTTTAATGGCTGTGCTGATACACACCCTACGAAACGCCAATTTTATAGTCATGCACGTCTTTTACTAGGCGATCACCCACCCGCCTTCTCTGATCAAACACTCGGCCAGACGAAAACGGTGAGTAATGCTAAAATCAAACAACGGTTGGGTTATCATTTTATATACCCAGATGTAATGCAAATACCTTTTAACGAAACCGGTTAATCTCGATGGCTGAAAATACTTACCCCTGTCCCTGCTTTAGTGGAAAACTTTATACGGAATGTTGCGAGTTAGTCCATAAAGGTAAAGTTGAAAACCCTGATGTAGAACGCATTGTGCGAGCGCGTTACACTGCTTTTTGTTATGGTGATATAGGCTATTTACTCGATACGCTTCACCCTAGGAAACGCCGTTTTGGTTTATCTTTTTCACTCTCTCGGCAGATTAAAAAAACACGTTGGGTCGGACTTAAAATTATAGGCTCTGAAAAACAAGATGACGTAGTGGCTTACGTCGACTTTGTTGCGTTTCATATTAAAGATGGTTTGATTGCACAGCAACATGAACGTTCTAGATTTGTTTTCGTTAACGACAAATGGTATTACTTCGACGGTGAAGAATTACCCCCTATCAAATTAGAGCGTAATGCTCCTTGCTTTTGTGGTAGTGGTAAGAAGTATAAGAAATGTCATGAAACATTACCGGGTAAATTAGAAGCAATGTAATTATCATTCCTTAATCTACAAATGAATTAGCAAAAAACCACACCGCAGCTGTGATAGGTACAGCACTCGGTGTTGGTAACAGTGGTGGTAATGCACCACCATCGATTGATAATGATGATTTTGCTCAAGTGACGACCCAGCGTTCACTACAGTTGCGATCTCCATTCTTGATTGTAACCCATCATTGATTTCATCAAAGCAACTCGAATCTAAAGAAAATCTGTAAATGAGAAAATACCATCTGCACCTGCTGATGGACCTAGCAACTCTCAATCTGAGGCTTGATTGTTCCAGGCAAAGATCTCATCTATCTCACCTTCTGAGTAATCAACATCGAAAGCACTGATATTTAAATTAGCTGTCTTAAAAGCGCCCTTCATTGGGTTATGTTGCCAGCCCTAATCTTTATTCCACCCTCGGTAATAAGACTGAGCATATTTTAAATCATCATCGGGTACAAAATAGTTATTCATGAAATCAGAACCTTGGAGGTCTTGATGCCTTTCTAAAAACTGATTGATTTCTTACTCGTAGGTCAGCTTTCGTAATAGACTGATTGTTGGACTTTTTACCCAAGAACTTCGTTGTTCAAAGTTTGGAAATTTTTCTTGGATCGCCTGTTCAATATTGAGCATTCATCGCCTCATTTCTTGTTTAGTTGATTAAGCATAAATAAGGCGAATGACAATTTAATAACAGTTTGGTTACTGTTTTATGACGTGTTCTAACAAAATGACACGCCTATGCAGCTTGAACAGGGATCGCGTGTCTCTTGTTTGTAATGCGATTATTTTCATCTAAATAGACCAACGTTGGTTTAAAGTTGGTTAGTTCTTGTTCGTCTAATGTTGCATAAGCACAAATAATAATGCGATCGCCAGGTGACGCTTTATGTGCTGCCGCACCATTGACAGAGATGATGTGAGAACCCGCTTCAGCACGAATGGCATAAGTTGTAAAACGCTCACCATTAGTCACATTATAAATTTGAATTTGTTCATATTCATGAATGCCCGCTGCTTCTAATAACTGACCATCAATCGCACACGAGCCTTCATACTCAAGTTCTGAATGTGTCACACAAGCCCGATGTAATTTTGTTTTTAGTAGCGTTAATTTCATAAATAGCATTTTTATTAAAATCAGCAGGCTATTATCGCTTTTTCGACGATATCAAGCAAGATGACAAGTAACATTATCGATTAATCTTGCTGGCCCTAACTGTGCTGCCATCAGTATCCTAAGCACCTTATCGCTTGATTGGGCCGGCATCAAGTCTATCTCACGGCAAATCTCAATATAATCGATATCAAAGCCTTTTTGCTCAATATTTTGCTTGGCTTGTTCACACAATGTTGTGAAATCATTCCGCCCGTTTTCTAAACTATGTTTAATATCCACCAATGTGTGATAAATTTCGCCAGCTGTGGTTTTCTCTGCCTCAGATAAATATTGATTTCGAGAACTCATTGCTAAACCATTCTGCTCTCGATGTGTTTGTGAACCAATTATTTTAATTGGCATATTAAGATCATCGACCAATTTTTTAATCAACAATAACTGTTGGTAATCCTTTTCACCAAATACCGCAATATCGGGCATGACCATATTAAATAATTTGGTAACAACTGTAGCCACCCCATCAAAATGGCCAGGGCGGTGGGCGCCACAAAGCCTATCCCCTATTTCCGACACGATAATTTTGCTCTGTTTTGCCATACCTTCTGGGTAAACTGTCTTCGCATCTGGCATGAAAACAATGTCACATGCTGTTTCAACAAGTTGTGCTGCGTCTTTCTCTTGTGTTCTTGGATAGGCATCAAGATCACTTTGCTCATTAAATTGCAGCGGATTAACAAAGATGCTCACGATCACCTTATCAGCATGCTGCTTGGCTTTTTCAACTAAAGACAAATGGCCAGCATGAAGGTTACCCATTGTGGGTACAAAACCAATCATTAAACCGTGCTGGCGCCATTGTTTAACTTGTTGGCGAAGCTGCTCTAGCGATGATACTAGTTGCATTAATATTGCTGCTCAGCAGTAGGGAACTCTCCAGATTTAACGGCTTTCACATAATCTGTTACAGCAGCTAATATGCTGCCAGCTCCTTTTAGGAAGTCATGATTAAATTTAGGGGTTCGTTCTGGTGTGATACCTAACATGTCATACAAGACTAAGACTTGACCGTCGCAATCTACCCCTGCGCCAATACCAATCACTGGCATATTGACCGCTTCTGTCACCACTTTACCAAGACTCGCCGGCACACATTCTAATATCAACAAATCCGCACCCGCTTGCTCTAACTGCTGCGCTGCTTCAATCAACGCTTGTGCTTGCTCTGGTTCACGTCCTTGTACACGATACCCACCTAAACGATGAACTGACTGTGGCAAAAGGCCTAAATGGCCACATACAGGAATACCTCTATCCACCAGCTGCTTAACGATATCAATAACAATCGGGCCACCTTCTAGCTTGACCATTTGTGCTCCGCCTTCAGCCATCAAACGAGCTGCATTGGTAATCGCTTGTTCCTGATTGGCATAACTCATAAAAGGCAGATCGGCGATGATAAACGCTTTTTTACTACCGCGTACCACATTCTGTGTGTGATAAACCATATTTTCGACAGTCACTGGTAATGTGCTTTCTTGCCCCTGAATTACCATACCTAGTGAATCCCCAACTAAAATCACATCGATACCGGCTTGCTCTAAGACAGTACTAAAACTGGCATCGTAAGCAGTCAGAACAGCGATTTTATCCCCATCTTTTTTCATTTGGCGGCATTGCGTTAGGGTTAGACGATTCATGCTATTTCTCTTTGTTTGGCAGAGGGTTGTAATAATGGCGCCCACTTTGAATACGCGTGATTTGATCAATCAAGTTTTCATAATCTTGCTCACTATCGACCAAATTAATTTGCTCAGCATTCACAATCAATAAGGGAGAAGCTTCGTAGTAATGAAAAAAATCAGCATAGCTTTCTGTTAAACGTTGTAGATATGCATCTTCAATCCGTTGTTCATAACCAATACCCCGCTGCGATATTCTGTTTTTTAGTACAGAAAGCGGTGCTTGTAAATAAATCACCAAGTCGGGCTGACGATGATGCATGGTGAGATTGTCATACACCATATTGTATAAGGCTAACTCATCATCATCCAAGGTAATCTGAGCAAATAAACGATCCTTATCGATCATAAAATCAGCGATTTGTAGATCATGAAAAAAATCATCTTGTTGCAGACTTTTGCTCAGCTTTATTCTTTGCATTAAAAAACTCAACTGTGTTGGCAATGCGGATTGCTGAGGATGGGTATAAAATTTTTCTAAAAACGGGTTATGTTCTGGCTGCTCAAATAAGGCCGTACCGGAAAAACTCTCCGCCAAACGGTTTACCAAATGGGTTTTACCAACACCAATTGGGCCTTCAACTACAATATAACGTTGTGGTAAAGATGTATTCATATCTATTTCGTTTCTAGTCTTTCTAAACCGCTTTTAGGACACGATGCAAGTAATTCAGCGATAGACCCTAAGCCAGGGATATCTAAATTAGGTGCTATTTCAGCTAAAGGATAAAGCACAAAAGCACGTTCTGCTATCCCTTTGTGCGGCACATGCAAATGTGACTCTTCGATCTGCCAGTCGTCATATAGCAAGATATCCAAATCAAGCGTACGCTCGCCCCAATGACGCTGTTTAACCCGACCATGTTGCTGCTCTATTTGTTGCAAATGATTTAATAACGCATCAGGCGACAATGTCGTATCGATTGCGGACACCGCATTAATAAAATCAGGTTGGTCTTGCGGACCCATTGGTGGGCTTTTGTATAGTGATGAATGCCTGATAAAGGCTGTCTCAGGCAGTGCTGAAAGATCGCATTGCGCTAAAAGCACCTGTTGTTGCGGGGCGGCAAGATTACTGCCTAAACCAATAAAGGCTTGCATTATGATGCTTGATTCGTTGAAACAACCACTGACTTTTTCGTTGTAGTCCCGCGTCTACGCCGCCGTTTCCGTTTAGATGGTGCTGGCGCTAATTCACCAACCATTTTCTGTTGTTCTGATTCATCAGCAAACTGAAAGTCTGTCCACCACTGTGATAATTCTTCAAACGGTTCACCTGCATCAGAACGCAATAGCAAGAAATCATAAGCTGCTCTAAATTTTGGGTGTGTCAATAAACGAAAAGCCCGTTTACCCTGACGCATTGTCAAACGAATTTGTAGCAACCAAATATCACGCGCCACTAGTGTAAGTCGTTTTGGAAAGGCAACACGTTGTACTTGTTTTGAAATCAATTCATTCGCCGCTTTCTGTAATGCGGGAAACGGTGGTATTTTTTTATCCTGATAATTTTGCCAACGCGCAAATGTCGGCCCCCAAAGAATAGCTGCAAATAAAAATGCAGGTGTAACTGGCTTACCTTCTTTTATCCGCGTATCGGTATTTTCTAATGCTCTAGTCAATAATTTTGCTGCGGTGCTCTCTGGTTCTGATGCTAATAAACGTGCGCTATCAGTGAATAAATGACCAAATATTCCGTATTCGACTAGTAATTGATGTGTCTCAACCGCCTTGCCACTGAGATAGAGCTTTAATATTTCATCGAATAAACGTGCCGGCGGAATATCTTGAAGTAATTTTGCCAGGCCTTTAATGTGCTTTTCGGTATCACGCTCTAATGTAAGCCCTAATTTACCCACGAAACGTAAGGCTCGTAGAATACGAACGGGATCTTCTCTATAGCGGGTTTCAACATCACCAATTAACCCAATTTTTCCTGCCTGCAGATCGTTAATACCACCGGTATAGTCGACAATCGAAAAATCACGGATGTTGTAATATAGGGCATTGATAGTGAAGTCGCGACGCCAGGCATCTTGTTCTAATGTACCAAAAACATTGTCTTGTACTATTTTACCATGCTGATCGATGTGTTGCTCAGCTTCTGGTGGTGCTCTAAAAGTAGCGACTTCAATCACTTCCCGGCCAAAGCCAACGTGAACCAGTTTAAAACGACGGCCAATTAAACGACTTCGTTTAAATAGTTTATGCACTTCTTCTGGCGAAGCATTGGTGGCAACGTCAAAGTCTTTGGGCTCGTAGCCTAATAACAAGTCACGTACACAGCCACCCACTAAATAAGCTTCAAAACCGGCATCTTTTAAACCGTATAGTACTTTTAACGCTTGAGGACTGACTTGAGAACGGGATAAATTGTGCTGATCGCGCGAGACAATTAATGGCACTGTCGGCTGTCCCAGACTGTCAGCTTCATGTTCAGATCGGTTTTGCTTTCTATTAAAAATTTTAGTTATGGATAACATTGCAGGCTATCATACCACGCTTGCTACTTTTCACTGCCTGCTTTCTCATTGAAAACATTGATATCACTGTGTTTTAGCTTCATTTCAATGCCCGCTGAACAGGTTTAAATGACCGACGGTGAATGGGTGTCACGCCTAAGTCCAACAAAGCTTGCTGATGTTGCTGTGTTGGATAACCTTTATGTTTCGCAAAGCCATAGCCTGGATAAGTCGCCTCCATTTTGGTCATTTCTCTATCCCTTGCAACTTTCGCTAATATTGATGCTGCTGCAATCGCCGGCTCAGACTGATCCCCTTTTATCACGGTCGTTATCGAGCAAGCCAATGCCGGAGCTTGATTACCATCAACTAATGCATGTGTTGGTTTAATACTCAAGTCTTCGACTGCTCGCTTCATGGCTACTAATGTTGCTTGCAGAATATTGATATCATCAATTTCATCCGGCTCTGACCGGCCTAATGCCCAAGCAAGTGCGTGCTGTTTGATTAAAGGTTCTAATTTTTCTCGTTGTTTTTCGCTTAGCTTTTTTGAATCTGCTAAGCCTGCTATAGGGTTATTGGGATCTAAAATAACCGCTGCTGTCACAACTGCACCTGCTAGGGGACCTC
>ERZ1048686.655-NODE-655-length-31985-cov-6.846414_pt1 | contig 31985 bp, 30 predicted proteins | sample MGYA00383099_ERZ1048686 | MGnify/ENA primary metagenome ERZ1048686 (study PRJEB29581, sample SAMEA5548369) | metagenome | biome: marine; feature: coastal; material: water | depth 25 m | study: Short-term variability in the microbial, nano- and picoplankton... | reverse complement strand
CGAACATATCACGGCTGCTATTATTTCGCGCGAAGGCGGCTATGTAAATGATCCCGACGATCCGGGCGGGCCGACAAAATTTGGTGTCACTCTGGCCACGGCGCAGGGCCATAATCTGGATAAAAACGGCGATGGGCGGGTGACGGCAGAGGATGTCAAACGGCTTACCACAGATGATGCCGCACAGATTTTCATTCACTCATATTTCCGCAAACCTAAGATTGATAAACTGCCCAAAGCGCTGCATCTAACAGTGTTTGATATGCAGGTCAATGCCGGGGCAAATGCGATTAAAATTCTGCAAAGGCTTTTGGCGTCTTTCGATCAAACCGTCAGCGTGGATGGGGCGTTGGGGCCGCAGTCAATCGGTGCGACCAAAGCGGCCCATAAATCTGCCGGAATGCTGTTTGTGGATGCCTATGGGATTGCACGGCGAAATTATTATCTGGCGCTGGGCGATGCCAAACCGGGGCTGCGCAAATATGCCCGAACAAGGGCCGGCGGCAAGGGCGGCTGGATTATTCGGGCCGAAGAATTTATCAGGCCAAGGTTTCATTTATCATCTGCTGATTTTCAAAACAGGGTGGCGCAATGGGGATAATTGGAAATCTTTTTTCGATGCTGTTTGGCAGTGGGCGCAATGTTTTAAAAGAAACCGCCGAGGTGTTTCGCCCCAATGCTGAAAACGACGCTCAGCGCAATCATAACGCCAATGCCGCCGTACAAGCGCAGTTCACCGCCGAGTTTGGCCATAAGGGATGGTTTAACCAGCTTGTAGATGCCCTGAACAGATTGCCGCGCCCGATGATGGCCTTTGGCGTGATCGGGCTTTTTGTTAGCGCCATGTTTGATCCCATATGGTTTGCCGCACGGATGCAGGGCTTGGTTCTGGTGCCAGATGCGCTTTGGGCGCTTTGGGCGATCATCGTGACATTTTATTTTGGCGCCCGGTATCACGCCAAAGCGCTAGATTTTCAAAAAGACGCGGCGCGACTTCTGGCCCAAGCGCCGCAGGTGGCTGAAAACATTCGCAAGCTGCGCAATGCAAACACCCCCGATATTGCAAATCATGATGTGGTGGAAGGCGATAAAAACCCTGCGGTGGACGAATGGAAAAAACAGCAGTAGTGCTTGTACATAGATTAGACGCTTCCCATCTGTGAAGAATTGATTTTCAGCTTATGTTAGAGCCATTGAAAATTTTTATAAAAAAATACCATTACAAATATTTGATGTCAGGAATGTTGATTATGATCCTCGGTGTTTGGGCATTCTATCCAACACCTGCAAGAAGTGCTGAAATCTCAAAAACAACAAATTACTTAGACCTTTTTGAAAAAGCGTTTGCGCCCAGACATTGGAGAGCGGAAACATTTTTTATGTATCCCCAAATTTGGAGACAGAAAAAACTCTTTTGCATAATCGCCGATGAGCAGGAAATATTTTTGAACACTATGATTTCAACCATTGAAACCATCGCAGCAGCCTATGAAAAGCGGCACGAAATACGAATTGTTCCAACTCCAGAGCACTGTCCAAATGATCATTATTCTGTTGTGATTTATTATGGAAAGAATCCTGGCTTTGAGGGATTCAAATCAATTTTTTCTGAACTCACAAACAGCTCTCCCGAATCTCAGATTATAGATTTTGGCGCGCAGCTTGCATTTACAATCTTTTTGCCTGGCGGCACAAAGCGCAGTTTTATCTTCATGAACAAAATTGAGACAGGCATTCATAGTAACCTTGAATATTTAAAAGCGATTTTCATCGAGGAGTTAATGCATGCACTTTCTAGTGGTTATGATGTTTCGAGCGATGAATTAATATCTATACTGGCAGAAAATCACGATGTCCCAACTTATGAAAAGTGGTACACTAAAAACCCCAAGGGACTTTGTAAATTTGACCTTATGGCTTTGGAATTAATCCTGAATAAATCGGAAGATCTAGAGCATAGAAGATATGCAAATTTCTTGGATTATTTTGAAGTTCATTTCAATGATCTTGCCGAAGCGGCAAAAGCGAAACAGCCGATCCTAGAGGCGATTATCGATCCCAGATGCCGCGATGGAATTTGATATAGGGCTTAATAACTCAGCACTGCTTTAAAAGACAGGGATCGCAACATTTGATCCAACCGCCTTCAGCTGATGGATTTTCTTTCTAAGATCTTGCTGTCTAATTTACCCATCCTCGGCATTGAGCCAAAAATATGCAGTAGATTATCAGCAAAACCGGACCTCTGCCAAACTGACGCAATACCGACGTGATACTGATGCGCCTTTTTGGGGTATTTAAGCCGCAGGCCGTGCCACATCGCCACAGAAAACGAATAGTCTGAACAGGCCATTGTGCCAACGCGCGCCCCCAGTTATAGAGTGCTAGGTTGATTTTATCGGAGCGCCCATCATGTCCAATGCACAGCTAGAACACGCCATCGAAGCCGCTTGGGAATCCCGCGATGAAATATCGCCCAACACCACGGGCGAGATGCGCGAGGCAATCGAAGATACTTTAAATGCGCTGGATAGCGGCGCCTTGCGCGTGGCCGAAAAGCAGGCCAGCGGCGATTGGTCGGTGAACCAATGGGCCAAAAAGGCGGTGCTTTTAGGGTTTAGAATCAAGGACATGGAAATCCAAACCGGCGGACCTCAGGGGGCCGGCTGGTGGGATAAGGTCGACAGCAAATTCAAAGGCTGGGGTGATAACCAGTGGCGGGATGCCGGATTTCGCGCTGTGCCCAGCTGTATTGTGCGCAAGTCAGCCTATATCGCACCGGGCGTTGTTTTGATGCCGTCGTTCGTCAATCTGGGCGCCTTTGTGGATGAAGGCACTATGGTTGACACCTGGGCTACGGTGGGCAGCTGCGCGCAGATCGGCAAGAACGTGCATCTATCCGGAGGTGTCGGCATCGGCGGCGTTTTAGAGCCAATGCAGGCCGGCCCAACCATCATCGAAGACAACTGCTTCATAGGCGCCCGCTCAGAAGTTGTCGAAGGCTGCATTGTCCGAGAGGGATCAGTGCTTGGAATGGGTGTTTATATTGGCCAGTCAACCAAGATCGTCGACCGCGACACCGGGGAGGTGATGTACGGAGAAGTGCCACCCTATTCAGTGGTTGTTTCTGGCTCGATGCCATCGAAAAACGGGATCAACCTTTATTGCGCGGTTATCGTTAAGCGCGTTGATGAAAAAACCCGCAGCAAAACCGGCATCAACGATCTTTTGCGTGACTAAAACTCTGTAAAATAGGACTTAAAGCCAAATTACAAGAGTATCTATCCCGCTTAAGAAGATAAAGCGGCCCTCAAGGGGCTGAAGGCGTCTTCCACAGTATTTGCCTTTTGGATTGAGGGTGATTAGACATGTCTTAATCCAAGAAGGCCGCTTATGACTAAAAATTCAAAAAACCAAAACCGGCAAAAGGCGTATACCTTATTGGTGCAAGTTGGCAGGGCTGATAAAGACGGGCTGCCAAACAATAGCTCTGGCGCAGCTTTGGTTTGCTATGCCAGCGGTATTGATGAGGCGGAGGCGGTGCGCGAAACGGTGGCCATTCTTAAACAAGCCGATCTTGCACCACTGGATGTGACAGGATACGGCACATTACAGGAACGACAATCGCAAGGCCACGAGATCGAACCGGAAGAGCTGACTTTAATGCAAAGAGCGCTAGATGAAAACTCTGTCATTGTCGCACAAATGACGCCACTTTTCAATGAAGAGGGGAGCGAATAATGCGCACTGTCTTTTTAGATTTAGACGGCACGTTGACAGATTCAGGGCAAGGAATAATCAACTCTGTCGACTTTGCATTGGAAAAAATGAACTTGTCCCCCTTAACAGGAGACACGTCTTGGCTGGTTGGTCCCCCGCTTTGGGACTCGTTTGAAAAATTAGGCGTTAAAGAGCAAGATCTTGACCAAGCCGTGGAATTTTATAGAGCGCGATATGCTGATATTGGCTGGTCTGAAAATAGCCTATACCCCGGTATTCTGGATCAACTTTCCACGCTTAGGAGTGCTGGCTACACCTTGTGTATTGCGACTTCAAAAGCCCACAGCTATGCACGGAAAATCACAGCACACTTTGGAATTGCAGATTACATGAGCTTTGAGTTTGGCTCTGAGCTGGACGGAACACGATCGGATAAAACGTCCCTTTTAGCCCACGGCCTAAAGAAGGTAGGCGCAAAAGCCGATTGTGCTGTTATGGTTGGAGACCGCAAATATGATGTGGTTGGCGCCAAAGCAAATGGCATGAAGGTTTTAGGCGTTACTTATGGATATGGGAATGTGGCGGAACTTACCAAGGCCGGCGTAGATGATATCATTTTATCGCCTATGGGTTTATCGGAAGCGGTATTTAAAAATTTACCCCTCAAGGACTAAAAAAATGACTAAAACTGATCCAGTTGAGCTGACAGCACAGCTTATTCGTTGCCCGTCCGTGACCCCAAATGAGGCAGGGGCAATTAAATACCTTGAAGATACGCTATCAACGCATGGGTTTGACTGCACACGCATTTCACGCGGCGGCGTAGAAAATCTTTTTGCTCGCTGGGGAAGTGGCAAAAACGGCCGCAGTTTTGGCTTTAATGGGCATACCGATGTTGTTCCTGTTGGCGATCTTGAAAAATGGACCTTTGATCCTTTTGCCGCCAAAATAATGGACGGCTTCATGTACGGGCGCGGAGCAGTGGACATGAAGTCCGGTGTGGCGGCCTTTGTTGCTGCAGCTGTTGATTTTGTGAACGACACACCTCCAGACGGATCTGTTGTTATCACAGTGACCGGAGATGAAGAGGGTGACGCCAACCATGGAACAGTTGCAATATTGGATTGGATGGAAGAACAGGGTGAGAGGATTGATCATTGTTTGGTAGGTGAGCCAACATGCCCAAATCACCTAGGAGAAATGGTCAAAGTTGGTCGGCGCGGGGCAATGACCACTAGCATTACAGCCATTGGCGTCCAGGGGCACTCTGCCTATCCCCACAGGGCGAAAAACCCATTGCCCGCCTTAGCTAAATTGATAAGCCGTCTTGCCGATTTTGAGCTTGATAAAGGAACAGAGCATTTTGATCCCTCAACGCTTGCAGTCACAACAATAGACACTGGAAACCTTGCAAATAATGTAATCCCTGCGAAAGCAAAAGCGGTGGTGAACATTCGCTTCAACGACGCTTTCGGCAGCGATGATATTGAAGCTTGGTTGCAAGAAGAGGCTGATAGAATAACTGCAGAAACAGATATAGAAATGTCCATTAAGACCAGAGTCTCTGGAGAGAGCTTTCTTACCCCTCCCGGTGAGCTTTCAGGATTGGTCGGGCGCGCGATTGAGGATGAGCTAGGAATAACCCCAAAAATGTCTACCACAGGGGGGACCTCTGATGCTCGTTTTATAAAAAACATTTGTCCGGTAATAGAATTTGGCCTTGTTGGCAAAACAATGCACTCAGTTGATGAAAAAGTGGAGATTTCCCAAATTGGCCAATTGAAATCCATCTACAAACGCATTCTGAAAGATTATTTTGCGTCATAAAGCCGTTCGAAAGCAGTTGGTAATTATGCTGAAAGAGCCTAGGCTCGGGCGGGTAAAGACGCGTCTGGGCCGCGATATTGGAATGGTTCAGGCGCTTTGGTGGTATCGTCATCAAGCCTTGCAGGCTATCCGCTGCCTTGACGATCGCAGGTGGCATCTTGTTTTAGCAATTTCCCCAGATATCCAGGTCATCAAAAGTCGGTTTTGGCCAACGCACCTTAAAAAAATTCCTCAGGGCGGAGGAAGCTTGGGTATGCGGATGAGTAAGATATTTGACCAATTGCCTCCGGGCCCGATTTGTATAATTGGCTCGGACATTCCGGCTATAACGCGCCATCATATAGCGCAGGCATTTGATGGGCTTGGGAAAAATGAATGGGTTTTTGGCCCGTCTATAGATGGTGGATATTGGTTGGTTGGGGCAAAGCGCGTCTCTGCAGTGCCGCAAGGGCTGTTTCAGGGCGTTCGCTGGTCCACAACTCACGCCCTTTCAGATTCGAGAAGAACCATTCAAAGCAACCGTGTGGCCTTTCTTGATCAATTAGCAGATGTTGATCGAGGCAGTGACCTGACAAAGAAAGTACTTCTTCAAAGAAAAAGCCATTGAAGTATGAATTGTCGGTGACGAGATTTGCTTTCCATGTTAGGCGTCGAAAATGAGCAAGCCCCCAAATAAAGCTGATATTATTGCTTGGATTTCTGCAAACCCAATGCAGATAGGTAGACGCGATATAGCGAAAGCCTTTGGTATAAAAGGATCAGGAAAGATTAAACTAAAGCGCATCCTAAAAGAGATGGAAAGTGAAGGGGTTTATGGAGGTGCCGAGAAAGACAACCAGGCTATGCTGGAAATCGACAGCCAACTCCCTCCAGTTAGTGTTTTAAGTGTTGCTGAAATAGATGAAAACGGCGATTTATTTGCGACACCCGTAGACTGGCAGCGAGAAGATACACCGCCACGCATCTTGATGGCAATAGGCCCCGAAGCGATACCTCTTGGGGTTGGTGACCAAATTCTTGCTCGAGTGACGCCCATTTCTGACCAAGAGTATCAATATGAGGCGAAACTCATCAGGCGTAAAGAAAAAGCTCAAATTAAAACCTTAGGGGTCTACCGTTTAAGGGGTGCAATAGGCCGAATTGTACCTATTGATAAATCAGGTAAAGAATGGCGTGTAGCAACAGCAGACGCAAACGGAGCCAAAGATGGCGAATTGGTTGAGGCCGTAAGATCAGGTTCAAATTCGCGCTTGGGCTTGCAGCGAGCAAGGGTTGTGCGGCGCTTAGGAAACCCTTCTGCACCAAAGGCAGTTTCGTTGATTGCTATACATCAACACAACATCCCAGATACATTTTCCGAGCAAGTTCTTGAGGAGGCGAGAGTAAGTGGCCAACGAAAGCTGGTCGAACACGAGGATCTTTGCCATCTTCCATTTGTAACAATTGATCCGGAGGGTGCGCGCGATCATGATGATGCTGTTTTTGCGCAAGCCGATAGCGATCGAGATAATATGGGCGGTCATTTAATCTGGGTGGCGATCGCTGATGTTGCGCATTATGTCCGGCCTGGCACTGCGTTGAATGAAGCCGCCCGAAAGCGCGGGAATTCGACGTATTTTCCAGATCGGGTTGTTCCCATGTTACCTGAGGCTTTGTCGGCAGATTTGTGCAGTTTGCACCAAGGGGCTAAGCGGCCATGTTTGGTGGTATGCCTAAAAATAGACTCTAAAGGCAAAAAAATTAACCATGAATTTCACCGCGCCATTATATGCTCGGTTTCTTCCCTGACATATGAGGAGGTTCAAAGGGGCATTGACGGCGCTCCAAGTGACAGGGTTTCAGCTTTATTAGACACTGTTATTAGGCCGCTATATGCTGCTTATTCCTCGCTTTGCTTTGAACGACAAGAACGACAACCACTAGATCTTGAGCTTCCTGAGCGCGTGATCTGTCTTGGTAAGAACGGAGATGTCACCAGCGTCAAATTCAAGGACCGTTTGGATGCGCATAGATTAATTGAAGAGTTTATGATTATGGCAAATGTTGCCGCCGCTGAATGTTTGGCTGCAAAAAAAGAGCCCTGCCTTTTTAGAATACACGAAGAGCCGGATAAAGAAAAAATTGAGGCTTTGCGAGACACGGCACAATCAGTGGGATTAAATCTTGCAAAAGGCGCCGCGCTTCGAACCAGACACCTGAACCAGTTGCTTCGACAAGCAGAAGAACAAAAAGAAGCCGAACTTTTGAGCATGTCCACTTTGAGAGCCATGACCCAAGCTTACTATAGTAAGGATAACTTTGGGCACTTTGGGTTAGCCCTGCAGGCCTATGCCCATTTTACCTCACCAATTCGTCGATATGCAGACCTTGTGGTGCATCGAGCTCTAATCCGCGCTCATAAATGGGGTGAGGGCGGTTTAACCCACGAAGAGGAAGAGCTTTTATCAGAAACAGCAAGTCAAATTTCCATATCTGAGCGCCGCTCTATGTCTGCAGAGCGAGATACGTTGGACCGTTATCTGGCGATTTACCTTTCTGAGAAAATCGGCAATGAATTTTCAGGGCGCATTAGTGGTGTTGTGAAGTTTGGCGTGTTTGTCCGACTTGATGGGAGTGGAGCCGAGGGGCTTGTTCCAGTTAGATCTCTAGGGCGGGAATATTTTACTCTAGAGAACAAATTGAACCGTTTAGTCGGGACCGAGACTGGACTTAAGCTGTCTTTGGGTCAAAATGTATCTGTTCGCTTAACTGAGGTGACTTCTGAAAGTGGCGGGATAATTTTTGAATTGCTCAATGTAGAGGGTTTGGCCCTTCCTTCTAGGCGCGGGGGTAAATCAAGACCAAGGAAGCGTGGAGTTCATATAAATAAACGGGCGTCCAAGAAAAAACGAAACAAGGCTCCATAACAAGGAAAAAACCATCCAAATTAAAAAATTTAATGCATTATTTCATTACTTTAAAAGCACATTTTAAAGTATCCCTTTAACTATCTTGTGTTCTAATACTAATCAAGTAATGGTATGCTCCGCACTCATTTGAAGACTTAAAAAGGAAAATTACAGATCCAAAAAATCGGTTGTGATTACCCTTCGCCGAAAGGTATCCAAATTGTTTTGGTTTCCGTCGCAGCAGATAAAAAAGACTGAAAATCATCGTTTTTTTGCCAGTTTTTCTCGCGACCGTAATTGACCCAAGTCCGCTTTAAATTAAAGGCGGCACTGGACTCCACCAATTTAGAAATATCAGTAGAGGAGAAACACCAAACCGCGTCGATATCCATATGAGTTGATACCGGCTTAGCTAGGTCAGCATGTGATCCCGTTAAAATATTCACTACACCAGCAGGAACGTCGGAAGTATCAAGTATTTGATAAAAATCTGTTGCAATAAGCGGCGCTGCCTCTGAGCAAATAAGGATCATTCTATTTCCCATAGACAGCCCGGCAGCTATTGTCGAAACCAGCCCAAGAAGCGAAAAACCATCTGAGCAAAAGACACCGATGGTTCCGACAGGTTCATTTACCGATAGTGCAAGACCGCGAATGGGTACATTTCGAACGTCACCGTCATGTTTGTCTGACCAAGCTGCAAAATTAAATAAGCGCTTTATGCTTTCCTCAACTTCAACAAGACCATTATTTTGACCCGAATAGGCATCCAGTTTTTCCGCAAACTCTGCGCTGCGTGCAGAAAGATTTTCAGCCAAATAGTAGAGAATTTGTGCCCTTAAGTGGCCAGATGTGGTCGACCAGTTTGCCGCTTTTTGCGCAGCCTCAACAGCATTTCGAACATCTTTGCGATTGGCAACTGGTATTTGCCCCAGTAGGCTTCCTTTGAAATCGTAGGTTGGTTTATAGTAGCCACCATCTGGCCTAGACTGTTTTCCGCCGATGTATAACTTTGCCGTGCGATCAAGCGCTGGTGCAATTTTGCTGCTTTCGGTAGAAGCCAAGTTTATCGGGGCCAATTTGCCCGATATTGGTTCTAGCTTAGGTTTTGTATAGGGGACGAGCCCCTCCCAGCCGCCTTCACGCCCAAATCCACTTTCTCTAAAACCACCAAACCCCGCTGAGGCATCAAACATATTGGTGCCATTAATCCAAATAACCCCTGCCTTTATTTTTGGAGCCAACCCAAGGCAGAGGTTTATATTCTCACTCCAAATAGATGCCGCCAAGCCATATCGAGTGTTGTTTGCCAATTGAATAGCCTCGGCGGGGGTTCTAAAGGTGGTTGAAACGAGAACAGGTCCAAAAATTTCATTTTGCATTAATGGATTTGATGTTTCTAAATCGGTAATTAATGTAGGAGGGTAGTAACACCCCTTTGTCGGTAAGTCGGAATTTGATTGAAAAATTGTATCCGGTGCATTTTCCCGAACCATCTGATCAATGCTATCCAGTTGAACTTGGTCCACGATTGCACCCATATCAATGGATTTATCCAATGGATCGCCTATACGGAGCTTTTGCATACGGGCTTTAATTTTAGAATATAAGCGTTCAGAAACACCTTCCTGAACCAATAGTCGCGACCCAGCGCAACACACCTGGCCTTGATTAAACCAGATAGCATCGACAAGACCTTCAACGGCACTATCCAAATCCGCATCATCGAAAACGATAAAGGGTGATTTTCCACCAAGCTCAAGCGTGAGGGATTTACCGGTTCCAGCGGTGGCTTGGCGAATTTTCTTGCCAACATCAGTTGATCCGGTAAAGGCGATTTTATCAACATCACTGTGCTTGACAATCATTTCGCCAACCGCCCCATCACCAGTTATAATATTCACAACGCCTTTGGGTATTCCGGCCTGCTGGCACATTTCGCAAAACAAAAGAGCGGTCAAAGAAGTAAACTCGGCGGGTTTAAGAACAACAGTATTTCCCATAGCCAAAGCGGGCGCAATTTTCCAAGAAAGCATGAGCAAGGGAAAATTCCATGGAATAATTTGTCCACAAACACCAATGGCTTTTTTATCTGGCATTTTTTCTGCCATTAATTGGGCCATCCCTGCGTGGTAATAAAAATGGCGCTGGGCCAGAGGGATATCAATGTCTCGCGATTCACGGATGGGTTTTCCGTTTTCCATTGTTTCCAAAGTTGCGAAAAGGCGGCTGTTCTTCTGAAGTAACCTTGCCAAGGCGTAAAGGCGCCGCGCCCGCTCATGCCCGTCAAGGCTTTCCCACGCGGGTTGCGCCATTTTAGCCGCTGAAACTGCTCTATTCACGATACTTTCCGAACCCTGGGCGATCAGAGCGAGAGTTTCATTGGTGGCTGGATTAAGAGATTCAAAGTGACCCGATCCTTTGCAAAACGAGCCATCAATAAAGTGCCCAAATTTGCGGTTGTGCTGATCAAGCCAACTGATTGCTTCTTCCACGTTTTCGGGGGCTTTGCCGTAGTCCATAGTTTCAAGAATGTCTTTAATGGTCATGTTATGTCCACTGCAATTATTAAGCTATCGGATGCCGATAGTTTGCCGAATAGGCTCCGGTTGTTTGATGTTCTAGCTGTCGTTCAATGTCGTTCAAAAGTGAAGAGGCTCCGAACCTGAATAAATCAGGCTCTAACCAGCGATTTCCAAGCTCTTCCTTTATTAAAGACAAGTAGGTTAGAGCCTCTTTTGCTTTGGAAATACCACCTGCAGGTTTATATCCTATGGAAATACCCGTGCGTTCATAATAGTCGCGAATTGCGCGCACCATTACCAAGGATACAGGGAGCGTCGCATTGACACTTTCCTTGCCTGTAGAGGTTTTGATAAAATCCGCACCGGCCATCATGCAAACCATAGATGCGCGAGCTACATTTCGAAGACTTCCCAATTCGCCGGTCGCCAAAATTGCTTTAACATGGGCATCACCGCAGGCTGAGCGAAAACAACGCATTTCTTCATAAAGGGCTTTCCAGTCTTGCGTGAGGACGTGGCGGCGTGAAATTACAATATCAATTTCGTTTGCTCCAGCAGTGACGCTGGCCTCAATTTCAGCAATTCGCAAATTAAATGGTGTTAATCCAGCTGGAAAACCAGTCGATACAGCAGCAACAGGAATTCCAGAACCTGCCAATGCTTGTGCGGCTGTTTTGACCATATCATGATATACACAAACCGCCGCTGTAGAGATTTGTGGGGCATCCAATGCCAGCAACAGATTGCGGCTTACGGGCTGCTTGGCTTTTTCACACAGCCTTCTGACACGAGATGCGGTGTCGTCTCCAGAAAGTGTTGTAAGGTCTATGCAGCTTATCGCTCGCAGTAGCCAGCCAGTTTGATGGTCTTTTTTAACGGATCTTCTTGCAGCGAGAGAGTTTGCTCTACGCTCGATAGCTGATGTATTCGCTTGTGAGGACATTACCCAGTCAAGATCAAGTGGCAGACCCGGGTTCCGCTTCAATGTATTTGTTTTGAGGTTTGCATTTAGCGAATTCATTACACGAGACACAATATTTTACTTATTTTTGCCGAACCCTGACACGCAATTCAGATATTGGCAAGTAACCCAACGGGAAAGAGTGGTTCTAAATGCGAATAATTCGCAGTTGCATTGACTTTTGCGAATGACTCTCATATTCAATATAAGCGAACCAAAGGACATAATATTTTGAACCGTAGATTCTTTTTGGGCTCTTTAAGTGCAGCCTCAGGGATAACAGCGCTGCCTTTAGTGGGCAAAGAAATCGCCATTAACATTGTGGCGACTACCAGTATGATTGCAGACACAGCCCGCAGCATTGGCCAAGGGAGTGTGAAGGTTAAATCTCTAATGGGCCCCGGGATTGATCCCCATTCATACCGACACACAAGGAATGATATAGTCTCAATGACCAAGGCTGACCTGACATTACGTCATGGGTTAGATTTGGAAACTCAAATGGAGGACTTCTTTGCGGATTTGTCCAGAAAGCGGTCTGTTGTAGCTGTTGCTAACACTATAAACCCACAAAAATTGCTCAACTATCCCGGCCAAACAGGACGATATGATCCGCATGTTTGGATGGATCCACTTTTGTGGACTTTGGTAACAGACCAGATAGCTTTAGCTTTGGCGAAAGAAAAACCCGAAAAAGAAGATCAGTTTCAAAAGACCGCTGCTCTCTATAAGTCCAAATTAATCCAATTAAATGAATATGCCAAAACTGTACTAGATACGGTGCCAAATAAATCACGAGTTTTAATTACGGCACATGACGCTTTCGGGTATTTTGGAAAAACCTACGGATTTGATGTGATAGGTGTTCAGGGTATATCGACAAATTCCGAGGCAGGGTTGTATCGCATTAAAGAAATCGTTGACCTGCTGGTCGAGCGTGAAATATCCGCAGTATTTGTTGAAAGCTCCGTGTCAGATCGAAATATGAGAGCTTTAATTGAGGGTGCGAATGCCAGAGGTCATAAAGTGTCTTTGGGCGGCGAGCTCTACTCTGACGCTATGGGTATCGAGGGCACCTATGAAGGCACTTACGTGGGAATGCTAGATCATAATATCACCACGATCGCCAAAGCTCTTGGTGGAAACCCGCCAGATCTTGGTTGGCAAGGAAAGTTAAAGGCAACCTAAAATGACTAATTTTGCTTTGATTGCAGATAACGGCGCGTTTGTTGAAAAAAATGTGGACCTGGAATCCGCCGCCCTCAATATTCAAGGAATGACGGTTTCTTATGGTTCGGAACCCGCTATATATTCTGTTGACTTTAATGTTGCGAAGGGCACGCTCACGGCAATTATTGGTCCAAACGGGGCAGGTAAATCAACGCTCCTTAAGGCAGTAATGGGAATTATTCCCACAGTGTCTGGCCAAGTTAGGTTTTTTAGAAAACCTCTTAGCAAAATGCGCCATAGAATATCATATGTTCCCCAACGGGCCAGCGTCGACTGGGACTTCCCAGCAACCGTTAAAGATGTGGTTCTAATGGGCCTTTATCCCACCATAGGATTTTTCAAGCGCGCCAGACCCGTTCATTTAGACCATGTTCATTCCTGCTTGAGAAAAGTTGGAATGCAAGATTTTTCTGATCGCCAAATTGGTCAATTGTCAGGTGGCCAGCAACAGAGGGTATTTTTGGCCCGTGCTCTTGTTCAAAATGCCGATGTTTATCTGCTCGATGAGCCCCTAGCTGGGGTCGATGCCGCAACAGAAACAGCAATTATTTCGGTTCTAAAAGATCTAAAAAAATCAGAAAAAACAGTCATAGTGGTTCACCACGACTTAAGTACAGTTAAAGATTATTTTGATCATGTGTTGTTCATCAACAAATCGCCTATTGCACAAGGACGGACAGCAAAGATTTTTACTGAAGAAAATCTATCAATTACTTATGGTGGACAGTTAAGCGCGGCCAAATCGGGCTTGGCCGGCGCATAAATGCTGTGGTCTGCCCTCAGCTTAACACTGGGATATAATGCGACCCTTGTTACACTTGGCGCCACACTTTTAGGTATCGCCACTGGAATATCAGGAACTTTTCTCTACCTGCGCAAAAACGCATTGATAAGTGATGCAATTTCACACGCAACATTACCGGGTCTTGGTGCGGCATTTTTGCTTATGACTGGTGCTGGGTTGGATGGACGAAATTTAATAGGATTATTAGGTGGATCCGCTATTAGTGCAGCCTTGGGTCTAATGATTGTAACCTGGCTGACAACAAAAACACGTCTCTCCCAAGATGCAGCTATCGGCTCAGTTTTATCGGTTTTCTTTGCCTTTGGTGTTGTTCTATTGACAGTGATCCAAGCCCTACCTGCTGGACGGCAAGCCGGACTAGAAACCTTCCTATTGGGCTCTACTGCCGGAATGCTTTTTAACGATGCAGTTTTAATATTAGTACTTGGGGCAATAACTACCTCGATTTTGGTTCTATTTAGGCGGCCAATAATATTGGTTTCTTTTGATTCCACATATGCCCAAACTTTGGGTATTTCACCCCAAAAAACAGACTATCTTGTTCTCGCTGTTGCGCTTGCTGTTACGGTGATCGGCATGAAGATCGCTGGTTTGATCCTCATTGTTGCATTATTGATTATTGCGCCTGTAGCGGCCAGATTTTGGAGTGAAAAAAGCGATACAATAATATTGATTTCTGCTATTTTTGGTGGGCTATCTGGGTATCTTGGAACTGCAATCTCCGCGACGGCCCCAGGGCTTCCCACCGGTCCAATTATTGTTCTCTGCAGCTTTGTTTTGTTTTTGGTGTCATTTTTACTGGCACCGAGGCGCGGAGTTTTAGCTGCCGCGCGTTCTTTTTGGGTTTTTCAAAGAACCGTTCACATGACCCAAGGATTACTTTCAATTGCCCAAAACCAACCAATTTATGAACCCAAAACCAAACGAATTCTGCAAAGGCGTGGTTTTATTCGGGCTGATGGAGTGGCCACACAAGCTGGCCGCGCCCTTGCAGCCAAGACCCTTTTAAATGAACGCCGATGGTCTTTTTGGCGCAACAAAATGCAGCAAACCGGGGACCTTGATGAATCCATCGTTTATAGTTTGGTCAGCATTGAAACAAAACTTACGCACGATCAAATTGAAAGCATTGATCGAGGCCTTTCTGAAGAGCAGCAGGAAAGAGTGTAATGGGATCGGATTTTGTCGCATTAAGTTTACCACCATTGCTCATTGGCCTTTGTGCGTCGATGGCTTGCGCCTTGCCTGGAAACTTCCTCATACTTCGTAAACAGGCGTTAATAGGGGATGCAATTAGCCACGTTGTCCTGCCGGGTATTGTTGTCGCCTTCTTGTTCACCGGTCAGGTGTCAACCTGGCCTATGATGATTGGTGCGGCAGGGGCCGCAATTACAGCAGTTTTGTTAATTGAGCTTATTCGCCGGGTCGGCCGAATCGAGTCTGGCGCCGCTATGGGGGTGATATTTACGTCGATGTTTGCAGCGGGTGTGTTGTTGTTAGAACAGTCAGATACCAGCCAAGTTCACCTGGATGTTGAGCATGCGCTGTTCGGAAACTTAGAGAGCTTGATTTGGCTTGATGCGGAAGGCTGGGCATCACTTTTTCAAATAAAAGCTCTAGCGGGTTTGCCCGTAGAACTGCTGCGTATGGCGACCGTTCTGTTGGCGGTTTCTGCTTTTGTATATATTTTTTGGCGCCCGCTTGCCTTGATATGTTTTGATGAACCCTATGCGCGCACCCGGGGAATAGCGGCAACCGCTCTTGGGTTTGCCCTAGTAACCTTAACAGCGATAGCTGCCGTTGCCGCTTTTGACGCGGTTGGATCGATTATTGTCATTGCAATGATCATTTGTCCGCCTGCAACAGCGCGATTGATGGTGAATAGCTTGCGCTCTCAGGTTATCTATAGTCAGGTGTTGGCTTTTATGGCGACTGTGCTTGGATATATGTTTGCCGGTTATGTGCCTTTATGGCTCGGCTTTTCAAATACATTGAGTGCAGCTGGAATGATAGCCTCGATGAGCGGAGTATTTCTTGCCTGCGCAGCACTTTTTGGGCCTCATAGGCGACGAAATATTTAAGTTCAATTAGTGAACCAAAATTAGCGAGTGTACATTTGTTTCTTCTGGGCGCGCGTTCGCACGGTTGCTTGTCCGGAGCCATCATGAAAAGAGCCAAACCACCGATCCCAAGGCATTTCCACGGTCCCATAGTTGCATTCAAAATATCTGTGATGCAGCTGATGAAAAAAATCTCCAATTTTTGACCGTTCTTTATCAGCAAAATATAATTGTTCGAAACCAGAATGGGAAAAAACTGGGTGAATCGATTGCATATAACCATGAAATAAAACGTGAATTGGATGGCTTGGAACAATTAAGTGAATCGCAAAATTGGTATAAAATAATAGGTGTTCCAAAGGGTGCATCGAAATACCGGACCAGGGCCCAACGTTAATATTCCGGTGATGAAGGGCATGCGCCACTTTATAAAGTGGGGGCCAGTGTAGGGCGCGGTGGATCCAATAAAAATGAAAGCTTGCCCAAACAATTAAAAAGGGAAACATTAGAAAAAACCAAACGGGATGCTCAGGAAACAGAAATGCAGGGGCATACCCGTTGGCCATCGACCAGTAAATGAGACACTGCGCAAATGACCATAGGGTCACGCCGCTTGCCAAAGACCAGAACATATTGTCAAAAACCTGATTGCGAAAGGTAAAGCTGCCGTTGTCTTTTGCCGGATCACGCGGGTCGTATTTAAAGCGCTTTTCCTGCCCGCGCCACTTGTAAAGCCAGAAATGCAAAAGCCCAGCGCACAGGATATGCGGGATGAGATTTGCAAGCCAAACCCGCAGTATCCAGCCAATTTGGACGTTACCCATAGCTTTTAAAGGCGGCAGAAATAGATAAAAAACGACCAAAGCCAATACCACGGCCAGCGTGGTGGTTGAGGCCGCAAGCCAATAAGACGCATACCATCGAAGGATCGCCCCAAGGTCTAGGGGCCATTTGAAAAATGGGTTCAAGGCAACGGGATGGGAAGGTCGGTAATGCCAGCGCGCTGCTTCCGGGTCTTGTTCAAATCCTTCAGACATGTGGGGTCCTCATTGACTGTAATCAGAACTTTCATCGTCTAAAATGGCTTTAAGCTCGGCCAGATGACGCGTGGCTTGATCGGGATAATCTTCGATTTCCTGAGCGGTCTTTTCCGCAATTTCATCTGAAAGGATGCGAAGCGGACGGCCTGTTTGCAAAGCCCGGACATAAGTTTCCGCTGCACGTTCAAAGTAATACAGCCGATTAAAGGTTTCCGCTATGGTTTTCCCAATGACCATAACGCCATGATTTCCCATAATCATAACCGTCTTCTTGGGGTCCTTTAGCAGCGCGGCACATCTTTCACCCTCTTCTTCAAAGGCAAGTCCCCCGTAATGCTCGTCTATCACAAACCTGTTAAAGAAAATCGCAGTGTTTTGATCAATGGGCTGCAAGCGGCTGTCTGCAAGGCTTGCTAGGACGGTTGCATGCATGGAATGTACATGCATCACACATCTTGCATGGGGACAGTGGCGATGGATGGCACCGTGCAGGGACCACGTGGTGGGGTCGGGGGCATTTGGCCCCTCTGCCGTCTTGGGGTTTTCGGCATCAAGCTCAATCAGATCGCTGGCTTTAATGCGTGCAAAATGCATCTGATTGGGATTCATTAAAAACTGTGTGCCACGTTCATTCACCGCGAATGAAAAATGATTGGCCACCCCTTCATGCAGGTTTAGCCGCGCGGTCCAGCGAAAGCTCGCCGCTAAATCAACACGTTCCTGCCAATTCCCAATGTTTGTTCGTAAACTTGTAACGGCCATGTCCACTCCTTTTTCCTATATTAGATCACCCATTTTTGGCTTTCCCTGTCTTGTTTGCGACGCTCACAGGGGCCTAAAAACGGCAAGATTGATAAACATGAAAATTCAAAAAGATAATTCTTATCGGCATTTTAGATGTCGGTATTGCGTCGGTATTGCGGCAGTATCGCGCAGGTGGCATTTTAGGCCCAAATATAGGCAATACAATCGCTAAAGCGGCCGTGAGGGCACCCAAAGATAGCCATCGGGGCCCAAAATGGCGCATTCGCGAAGCCCGTGGGGTTTATCACTTGGCGCTTGCAATATCATCGCCCCAAGCGCCTCTGCCCGCGCAGCCGCCGTATCGGGATCACTGTCATACAGCCTCAGCTCAACCCCCAAACCACGCGGCGGGTTTTCGGGCAATAAAGGCAACAGCGGATGGGCGGAATACGTGGCATCACTATGCAGTTGGAAGACCTGACTTTGGTAAGCCATGATGGCAAAATCAGCCGAGGCCTGATGCGCCCTCATTTCAAACACCTGGGTTAGAAATTCAACGCAGCGCGGAACATTACTAAGCAAAATATTGACCCCCAGACCACGAAGGGATGCGCCAAATGCATCTGCTAAAATAGTCTCAAAATCCATTTAAAATATCCCCTGACCTTTTTGCTGCCCTTGATTGTCTTAGGCGCCCGTGGCACTCTGGGTTATGAAAATCATACCACAAATTCGAGCATCTTCGGACTATCTTTTCCGGCAACGGGGACAGATTACCCGACACTGGTCGTTTTATAAGAGCCTCAAAAAATGACTGATACAGAAAAACACTCAAATATAATTTCTCCGCGAACGGCTGACCCCGAAGGCTTTACCGATGCTGGCAAAGCAGTTGCGCGGCTTCAAGAACTTTATCAACAGGCCACCGAATTTTTAGCAACTGCCTTTGCAGAAACACGCCAAAGCGGTGCAAAGGGTCAGCGTTTTCGGGCCTATTATCCTGAAATCCGCCTGACCTGCCGCAGCTATTCAACCGTGGACAGCCGGCTTAGTTTTGGTCATGTGGCCGGCCCCGGTACTTATGCCACCACAGTTACGCGGCCGGATTTATTCGCCAATTATCTGCGGCAGCAAATTACGCTTTTGTTGGAAAACCACCAGACGGAAATATTTATTGGTCCGTCAAAGACCCCTATACCGATCCATTTTGCGCTTTTGAATGATACAGCGCTCAGCCCATCGGCGGCCACAGCGGCGGAATTTTCGCTGCGCGATGTATTTGATGTACCCGATCTGACCACCACCAATGATGATATTGTCAACGGGGTTTTCAAAAGCGCAAGCGATGGAACCGATCCATTGGGGCCCTTTACCGCCCAGCGGGTGGATTATTCACTTGCACGGCTTGCCCATTACACGGCCACCGATGTTGAACACTTTCAAAATTACGTGCTTTTTACAAACTACCAGTTTTATGTATCCGAATTTGAAGCCTATGCGCGGCAGGCATTGGCCGACCCCGAAAGCGGCTATACAAGCTTTGTCAGCCCCGGCAATCAGATAATCACCGATCCTAAGGCGGATATCCCCACTACGGGCAGCACGCCGCAGATGCCGACCTATCATTTAACGCGCGCCAACGGCAATGGGATCACTTTGGTCAATATCGGCGTCGGCCCCTCAAATGCAAAAACTGCCACCGATCATATCGCTGTTTTACGGCCTCATGCCTGGGTGATGTTGGGCCATTGCGCGGGGTTACGAAACTCGCAAAGTCTGGGTGATTTTGTGCTTGCGCACGCCTATCTGCGCGAAGACAAAGTGCTTGATGCCGACCTTCCTTCTTGGGTGCCAATTCCGGCGCTGGCCGAGGTTCAGATTGCCCTAGAAACCGCGGTGGCAAATGTCACAGAATTGCAGGGCTATGAGCTGAAAAAAATCATGCGTACGGGAACGGTTGCGACCGTCGATAATCGCAATTGGGAATTGCGCGATCACTCCGGCCCAGTGCAGCGGCTAAGCCAGTCGCGGGCTATTGCTTTGGATATGGAAAGTGCCACGATTGCGGGCAATGGTTTTCGCTTTAGGGTGCCCTATGGAACGCTGCTGTGTGTGTCGGATAAACCGCTGCACGGCGAGCTAAAATTGCCCGGCATGGCATCAGAATTTTACAAAACACAGGTTTCGCGGCACCTGGAAGTCGGAATTCGGGCCATGGAAAGTTTGCAAAATATGCCTCTTGAAAGGTTGCACAGCCGGAAATTACGCAGCTTTGACGAAACAGCATTCCTATAAATTCGCCAAAATTGGGAAAAAATGCATATTTTTCGTATCATTGTACCCACTACTTGTTGTGTTTGATAACAACATTCCGTTAGAAACTTAGCGTGAGGCCCTAAAAGTTGGGCAGTTAAGGAGAAACCTAAAATGTCGAAACCAATGACGAAAACACAACTTGTTGCTGCTCTGGCCGAGGATATGGGTACAGATAAGAAATCAGCTGCTGCTGCGCTGGACGCAATGTGCAACCTAATCACACGCGAAGTATCTGGCGGCGGTGCCGTTACATTGCCAGGCGTTGGCAAAATCATGTGCCGTGAAAGACCCGAGCGCATGGTACGCAACCCAGCCACCGGTGAGCAGTTCAAAAAAGATGCAGATAAGGTGGTCAAAATGACCATTGCGAAAGCTCTTAAGGATAGCGTGAACGGCTAATTTTTAAGCCTGTATTATTGAGAAATTAGGGCCGCGAGAGCGGCCCTTTTCATTGGTGGTGAACTGTGCCAGCAATACAGCAGTTTAGGCAAAGGGAAGCTATGGACTTTCGGGCAATTCTGATGGGGCTAGGATTTGCCCTGATGTGGTCATCGGCCTTTAGTTCCGCACGGGTGATTGTTGCCTATGCGCCGCCTCTTGCAGCGCTGTCGCTCAGGTTTTTGCTTTCAGGGTTAATCGGTTTGTGTATTGCTTGGATACTGGGCCAAAGCCTGCGTCTTACTCCGGCGCAATGGCGCGCAACCATCATCTTTGGCATCTTTCAAAACGCGCTTTATTTGGGTTTGAACTTTGTTGCTATGCAATGGATTGAAGCCTCACTTGCGTCAATCATTGCCTCGTCTATGCCGTTGATGGTGGCCCTGGCGGGGTGGATTATATTTCGTGACCGCCTGCCCTTACTGGGCAGCGTCGGTTTGGGACTTGGGTTTTTTGGTGTCGCCTTGATTATGGGGTTGCGGATTGAGGGCGGCGCCGATGCGCTGGGCCTTGCGCTTTGCGTAATTGCAGCGCTCGCCCTAACCGTGGCCACCCTGACCCTGCGCGGCGCAAGTTCGGGCGGCAACGTGATGATGATTGTCGGATTGCAAATGATTGTCGGTTCGCTCTGCCTCGGGGCAGTATCTTTGGGGTTTGAAGAAATTACCGTGATCTGGAACTGGCAACTGGTGGCCGCATTTTTCTATACCACTTTGGTGCCGGGACTGGCGGCAACTTTTTTGTGGTTTATGCTGGTCAACCGGATTGGCGCGGTCAAAGCGGCGACGTTTCATTTTCTAAACCCGTTTTTCGGGGTGCTAATTGCGGCGCTTGTCCTCGGCGAAGCCCTAAGCGCGCTTGATTTCGTCGGCGTGATTATTATCACTGCGGGCATTCTTGCGGTGCAGCTGTCGAAACAGGACGGCGCCCAGCCAAGCAATCGCGATTAGCCGATTGTCCCTTTGGTATCGCCCATCTGCCCGCGGTGCAGCAGGGCATGATCCAGCAGGACACAGGCCATCATCGCTTCGCCCACCGGAACCGCGCGAATGCCAACACACGGGTCATGCCGGCCTTTGGTGACCACTTCTATTGCTTCGCCTGATTTGCTAATCGATTGCCGCGGGGTCAGGATCGAGGATGTGGGTTTCACCGCAAATCTGACCACGATGTCCTGACCGGTAGAAATGCCGCCCAAGATGCCGCCGGCATGGTTGGATGAATAGACCGGCTGGCCATCATTGCCCATGAATATCTCATCAGCGTTGGCCTCACCCGTTAGTGCAGCTGAAGCCATGCCTTCGCCTATTTCCACGCCCTTGACCGCATTGATCGACATCATCGCAGCTGCCAGATCGGTATCCAGCTTGCCATAGATTGGCGCGCCAAGCCCGGCCGGCGCGCCGCTGGCCACCACTTCGATCACCGCGCCCACAGAATTATGTGATTTGCGGATACCATCAAGATAGCCCGCCCAGTTCGTCGCGGCCTCTGCGTCGGGCACCCAGAAATCGTTTTGGTCGATCTGATCCCAGTCGAAATTCTCGCGGTTGATATGCTGCGATCCCATCTGCACCATATAGCCTTTGATCTTCAGGTTCGGCATAAGCTGACCAAGCGCAGCCCGCGCCACGCCGCTGGCCGCCACCCGCGCGGCCGTTTCGCGTGCAGAAGAGCGCCCGCCGCCACGATAATCACGAATGCCGTATTTCTGCCAATAGGTGATATCCGCATGTCCCGGTCTAAACGTCTCGGCGATATCGCCATAATCTTTCGAGCGCTGGTCAGTGTTGCGGATCATAAGCTGGATTGGCATGCCGGTGGTTTTGCCTTCAAACACACCCGATAGGATTTCAACCGCGTCCGGCTCGCGCCGCTGGGTGGTATATTTACTTTGCCCCGGTTTGCGCCGGTCAAGCCAGTGCTGCAGCATCGCGGCATCAACCGCCACCCCCGGAGGACAGCCGTCCACCGTGGCGCCCAGCGCGGGCCCGTGGCTTTCGCCCCAGGTGGTCACGCGAAACAGATGGCCGAATGTGTTGATGCTCATCAGGGCACTCCTTTGCAATCAGCAAATAATCGCCCTGCGCCGCGGTGACAAGTTTATTCGTCTTTGCCTGTCTTTTGGCGGTGCTGTGAAGCCCTGTTGATATAGGTGATCAGCCGATCAACGACTAAAACCAGACTGGCTATTGCCCAGATCGGCAATTCAAACGCCGAAATCCATGTGAGAAAAAGATAAAGGGTCCAAACCGACCCCAGTTCAAACCATATTAAAATAAGCCGTGTTCCCCCAAAGGGTGCCTCCTTTCTGATAAAGTGTTGGAATATCTGACCATACCATAAATTTGCTTATAGGGATAGGGCGCCTCACATTTTTTAAGAGGCATTCAAACCGCGCATAAACTAATAACCTAGCTCGGGTTTCATGAATGTGATACTTTACCCAATTGAAGAAGTGTCTATGAATTATCAAAATTGGATATCTTGATTATCCCCCCAAGAAACACCTTAAATCAGAGGATACAAAATGATTGAAGTAGACTGGGCGCGGTTAAAAGCTCATGAGCTGCGAAAGCTGGCCAACGAAGACGCAATCGTCATATTGCCTATCGCATCAATTGAACAACATGGGCCACATCTGCCCGTGATGACCGATACGCGTTTGGGACAAGAGGTTGCTCACCGAGCCGCACGCAAAGCCTATGCGAAGCGCCCAGTGGTGGTAGCCCCAACAGTTTGGTCAGGACTATCGGAGCATCATATGCCTTTTGGAGGCACACTGACCTTGTCACATGACACATTTAGACGGGTGTTGCGGGATCTAATTGAGGCCATAACGCGGCAAGGTTTTAAGGATATTCTTATCTCAAATGCGCATGGTGGAAACATAATTGCCATGCAGCAGATATTGGATGAACTTTCTCCAACATCAAAAGCAACCTTGGTGGCAACCACCTACGTTATGGAAGCCGGAGAAGATCTTTCACAGCACTTAGAAGATCAACTTGGGGTTATGCATGCCGGTGAAGCTGAAACCTCAATGATGCTTGTTTGTGAACCTGACCTCGTTGACCTGTCGAACGTAGATAAGATTGCAAGTCCAGAAGGTGGCAAAGATTTTCTATCTGCAGGGCGTAACTCTTACAGGTGGCGGCCTTTTGCCCATATGACAGAAAATGGATTGGCGGGAAATCCAGCACGCTCCAATGCTGAGAAAGGTGAAAACATGTTAGAAGCTGGTGCAGAGGCGCTGGCAAAGCTGATGGTCGATCCCGAAACTTGGGCCGCTCCCAAAGACTTAAGATTGGCCGAAACGGGTGGCGTACCTTTTCGCTAAGATGAAAGCGTTTAAGCGGCATTTGTTGATCGACTAAGGTGATCTTAAACCAAACTGCTGAACAGTCATAATGGTGAGCGGCTGCAGGCTGAACTGTTATTTTACGTGATGAAAGAAATTTAATTTACCTGTTTTCAAAAATTTATTTTCAGACTTAAAAAAGGGATTTTAGATATGACACCTGAAGAACAAGCTATTGTTGATGATAAAACGCGCATCGAGATTACAAGATTACGCGCCGAGGTCGACAATATGCAATTAGAAACAATCTTAAAAATGGGTATGGAAACCAACAAGATAAACGCGCAACGTCTTTGGATTCCAATCTTTTTAGTAACCGGCTTTTTTGTTGCTTCGGTGACTATAATTGACAATTTAATGAGCTAGCTTCGATACGTGTTCATTACTTTTTTAGCCCGCCTTGTGTGGGATTATGTGTCTTTTGGATTAAAACACCCATTTAAGGAAAGTTTATGAGAAAGCAAAAACCATTTACAGATGAAAGCGGCGAGGTGCGAGAACTGGAACACGCGGATTTAAAAGATTTCACCCCTACGCGTGGCCGTCCGATGATACCTGCAAAACCACGCAAAAAACGTATCAACTTAATGCTTGATCCTGATGTTGTCGAAAAACTCAAAGCAACGGGCAACATGAGCAACCATACAAACAAAGTGCTGCGGGACTTTTTTGGGCTTTAAGATTTTCGCTAAATTAAATGTGGCAAAGCCAAATAATTTCGCGCAAAATTGGGAATACAATGTCCAGATAATGTTTCGGGAATAGCAAAACACCATAGCCGCGCTCACGCCCACCATGATCTAATGTTTCCACCGCGATAGGGCGCTTGTGTTTGCCGCGAAGACGACTTAAACCTCAACCTACCTCGGGGCGCCCTTGTGGCTGAGATGCATTTTGCAAACCCGTTGAACCTGAACCGGTTAGGACCGGCGGAGGAAAGGTACGGCAGATCGCCAAGCTCACTCCGCCCGTCGCATGTATGGAGAGTGAGAAATGAAAAACCTTACATTTGCAGCGGGTCTTTTGACAGCCAGCGCAGCGCTGGCAGACACCCCTGTGTTAACAGTTTACGCCCCGGATTATTTTGCCTCGGAATGGGGTCCGGGCCCTTCAATCGAAGCCGCGTTTGAGGCCAGTTGCGACTGTGATTTGCAGTTCAAAACCGGCGATGTGCTGGGCCGCATTATATTGGAAGGCACGCGGACAGACGCCGATGCGGTGATCGGGCTTAACACCGACATCACCAAAAAGGCGCGTGAAACCGGTCTTTTTGCCCCGCACGGGCAGGATGTGGCGAAGCTGACCCTGCCACTGGACTGGACGGATGAGGTGTTCTTGCCGTTCAACTATAGCCACACGGCGTTCATTTATAACACCGAAAGCCTGCCGAACGCGCCGCAATCCTTTGATGAATTGCTGGCTGCTGATGATAGTCTATCACTGGTGATCCAGGATCCGCGCAGCTCGATCTCGGGCCTTGCCTTGGTGCTTTGGGTCAAGTCGGTTTACGGCGACCGCGCCGAAAGCGTGTGGGAACAATTGGCACCTAAAATCCTAACTGTGACCAAAGGATGGTCTGAATCCTATGGGCTCTTTACGGACGGCGAAGCGGATATGGTGCTGTCCTATACCACATCGCCCGCCTATCATATCGTGGCCGAGGGTGATCTGACCAAGAAAGCCGCGATCTTTCCCGAAGGGCATTATTTCATGGTGGAACTGGCGGCGAAAATTGCCGGCACTGACAACCCCGAACTGGCAGATGCGTTTTTGGCCTTTATCCTGACCGATACGTTTCAAAACCTGATCCCCACAGGCAATTGGTCGCTGCCTGCAGCGCTGCCTGTGCCAGAGTGGCCCGAGGCGTTTCAAGAGCTTCCTCTGCCAGAAAAGGTTCTGTTTTATTCCGAAGACGAAGCCGCAGATTTGCGCGCGGAAACGATTGAGGAATGGCGCCGCGCGCTGTCCAAATAATCGCAGGCGCGGCGCTGGCCGCGTTTGTGATCGCGCCGCTCGCCGCGGTATGGGCAAAAGCCGGACCTGCGGTGCGGTTTGGCCCTGCCGAATGGGCGGCGCTGCGCTTTACGCTTTTGCAGGCGGCGCTGTCGGCGGCGCTGTCTGTTCTATTGGCCATTCCACTGGCCCGGGCCCTGGCCAGAAGCCGCTTCTGGGGGCGTGATGTGACCATCATGCTTTTGGGCGCGCCGTTTATTTTACCAGTCATTGTGGCGGTGCTTGGCTTGATTGCAATCTTTGGCCAAAATGGGCTTCTGAACGACGGGCTGCGGGCGCTGGGGTTTGAACCGCTGTCCATATACGGGCTTCAAGGTGTGCTGTTGGCGCATGTGTTTTTCAACCTGCCCTTGGCCACGCGGATGATCCTTTTGGGATGGATGTCACTGCCATCCGAGCGCATCCGCTTGGGCCAAAGCCTTGGGCTTGGGGCGATGGCGCGGTTTTATCTAATCGAATGGCCGATGATCCGGCGGATATTGCCCTCGGCCTTTGCGGTGATTTTCGTCATTTGTCTGTCGAGCTTTGCGGTGGCGCTGACCTTGGGCGGCGGACCCAAAGCCACCACCATTGAATTGGCGATTTATCAGGCCTTTCGCTTTGAGTTTGATTTTGCCACCGCCGCGCTTCTGGGCTTGGTGCAGCTGTTTTTGTCGGTTAGCGCGGCCGGTGTTGCGCTTTGGCTGGCAGGTCATGACCGTTTGGGTATCGGGCTGGACCGGCCGGCGCCTGCCGCGCTGCGGCCCTTGTCGGAACGCTGCATTGATGCAGGTGTTATCCTTGGCGCCATGTTGTTTTTAATCCTGCCTTTGGCGCTGCTGTTCATCAAGGGGGCTGCCGGAGTTCCCGATCTTGGGGCGCCGGTCTGGTTTGCGGCGCTGCGCTCGCTGGCGCTTGCGCTGGGCGCCACGCTGCTGTGCTTATGCTTTGCACTGCCGCTGGCGACGCGGTGGGGCGAGCTCATTGCAACCTTGGGCATCGCCGTGTCGCCCTTGGTGCTGGGCACGGGATTGTTTTTAATTGTGCGCCCCTATGTCAATCCGTTTGATGTGGCGCTTGGGGTGACGCTGTGCGTCAATGCTCTGATGAGCTTGCCCTTTGCGCTGCGCATCCTGCGCCCCGAGGTGCAGGCGGTCGAGCAGAACTTTTCCCATCTGTCGGCAGCGCTTGGACTTGGCGCATGGGGGTGGTTTCGCTGGGTTATGCTGCCGCGTTTGCGCCGGCCGCTTGGATTTGCAGCGGGATTGACGGCGGCCTTATCAATGGGTGATCTTGGCGTGATTGCGCTTTTCGGCGATGCCGAGCGGGCGACTTTGCCGTTGAAACTCTATCAGCTCATGGGGTCTTATCGGATGGATCAGGCCGCAGCAGCAGCGGTGCTTTTGCTGGCGCTCAGCTTGGGTTTGTTTTGGCTATTTGACAGGGTAGGGCGGTATGGCGCTCAAGATTAATAACGTTCACATTGCCCAAGGCGGATTTCGCCTAACCGCGTCTTTGCCGCCCCTTGAGGCTGGCATTTATGCGGTGATGGGTCCCTCCGGTGCGGGCAAATCATCCCTGCTTGCGGCAATGGCGGGGTTTCTTGCGCTGCAGGACGGGCAGATTTTATGGAAGGGGCGCGATATTGCCGCCCTGCCGCCGGCCCAGCGCCCGATGGCGATGCTGTTTCAAGACAACAATCTGTTTCCCCACCTGAGCGCTGCGCGCAATATTGCACTGGCGCTGACCCGCCGCGCAAAGCTGACCGCCGATCAAACCGATCAGGTCAACGCGGCGTTGGAGCGGGTCGGACTGGCCGGGTTTGGGACAAAAAAACCGCCGCAGTTGTCGGGGGGCGAGCAAAGCCGCGTGGCTCTGGCGCGGGTGATGCTGCAGGACAAACCGATTTTGCTGGTGGACGAGCCATTTTCGGCGCTTGGGCCCGCGCTCAAGGCTGAAATGCTGGACTTGCTTGGCGAGTTGGCGCGCGAGCGGGGCAGTGTGGTGTTGATGGTGACCCATGATCCTGCCGATGCGCTGCGCATTGCGGAAAAAACCATTGTGGTGGCCGAAGGAACGGCACATCCGCCAGAGCAGACAGAGGGTCTTTTGCAAAACCCGCCGCCGGCACTGGCAGCGTATTTGGGAACGGACTAACGGACCAGGTCAAATTCAAGGCTTGCATTGTCTCACAGATGGTGGCCATATTTTCCCAAATATAGAAAGCAATACCATGACATTTACCGCCAACTGGTCCTACCCAACAGCGATTAAATTTGGCCCTGGCCGTATCCAAGAATTGCCTTCTGCCTGCGCCGAGGCGGGCATTGCGCGGCCATTGCTGGTTACTGACCGTGGACTGGCCAGTTTAGAGATTACCCAAAAAACCTTAGAGCTTATGCAGGCCGCCGGGCTGGGCCGCGCTGTGTTTAGTGAGGTTGATCCAAACCCAACAGAGCAAAATCTGAACGCTGGGATTGCGGCCTATCGGCAGGGCGGGCACGACGGGGTGATTGCCTTTGGGGGTGGCTCGGGGCTTGATCTGGGCAAGATGGTGGCCTTTATGAACGGCCAAAGCCGGCCGGTTTGGGATTTTGAAGATATCGGCGATTGGTGGACCCGCGCCGACAGCGATGCCATTGCGCCCATTATCGCGGTGCCGACCACCGCTGGCACCGGATCCGAAGTGGGCCGCGCCAGTGTGATCACCAATGCGCAAACCAATTTCAAAAAGATCATCTTTCATCCCAAGGTTCTGCCCACAGTGGTGATTTGCGACCCCGAGCTAACGGTGGGTTTGCCGCCTGCCATAACCGCTGGCACCGGGCTTGATGCCTTTGCCCATTGTGTCGAGGCATTTTCCAGCCCGCATTATCATCCCATGAGCCAAGGCATTGCGCTGGAAGGGATGCGGTTGGTCAAAGAGTACCTGCCGCGTGCCTATGGTGACGGCCATGATATTGAGGCACGTGCCCAGATGATGAGCGCCGCAATGATGGGCGCGACAGCGTTTCAAAAGGGGCTTGGCGCAATCCATGCCATGAGCCATCCGGTTGGGGCAACGTTTGGCACCCACCACGGCACTACAAATGCGGTCTGTATGCCCGCCGTTTTGGATTTTAATGCCCCCGAAATTGCCTCGCAGTTTGATCAGGCTGCAGCCTATCTTGGGATCGCGGGTGGATTTGACGGCTTTTGCCGGTTTGTCCAAGACCTCAACGACAGCCTTGGCATTCCCCGCAGATTATCCGCGCTAGGAGTGACCACAGAACCGCTTGAGGCATTAATCAGCGGCGCGCTCGATGATCCATCCTGCGGTGGCAATCCGCGCCCTTTAACCCGCGCTGCGCTTAAAGATTTGTTTGGCGCAGTGATTTAGCGTAGATCAACAAATTGGCGGAAACTGTCGACTGCCAGCTGCTAAACATAGCGAATTTAATTTAAATTACCTTAGGTAAAGTTGACCAAATTTAGCTTGGAATTCACATTTCGACTGTGGTTATAATCACCACCGTGAAGAGAAGGCAGCCTCTTCATGGCGATATTATACCGTCAACTCAGAAAAGAACTGAGCTGACACTTGCGAATTACTTTAAGGCCTGATCGGAGCTGCTGATATTTTTGTTACAGGATTGTCTGTGATGAAACCAAAATCCGGTGCGGGCCCCACATAGTTTGAAATGCTTCAAGGAGACGAAGCCATGAGAATAAACCGCCGAAATTTTCTAATAGGATCAGCAGCATCGTGCGCTGCTTTGGCCGGGGCGAGTACAGCCCAATCGGCCACACGCCCACTTCCTATTCTGCCTATGAGTGACCTAACAAACGGCTTTGAGGATAGAATCGCACTGAAATTGGCCGCTTCGAGCCATGATTTTGGCACCGGTGCTGCCAGTTCGACGTTCGGGATCAACAATTCTTATCTTGGACCGGTGCTGCGGGTGAAACAGGGCCAAACGCTGCCATTTGATGTCACCAATCAAATCGGGGATTTCAGCACAATTCATTGGCACGGGCTTCATATTCCCGGCGACGTTGATGGCGGCCCGCATCAGCTAATCCAGCCGGGTGCAATCTGGTCCCCCGATGTGCCAATTGTCCAGCGCGCCTCGATGAGCTGGTTCCATTCCCATGCGCATGGCAAGACCGCACAGCAAGTCTATAAGGGACTGGCTGGGGTGATGTTGATCGAAGATGATGCAAGTTTATCGGCCGATTTGCCCAAGACTTATGGCGTGGATGATTTTACCCTTGTTTTGCAGGACAAGACGTTCACGGACGCAGGGGCGCTGAATTACACACTAACCGAAACAGCGTTAGAAGACGGGTTTATGGGTGAAGCCTTGGTGATCAATGGCGCCATAGCCCCCGTTGCGCAGACTGTCCCCAAGGGGCTGGTTCGCTTGCGTATTCTCAATGCTTGCAACGCTAATTTTCTGACATTGTCCATGGCGACAGGCCCGCTGAACGTGATCGCCTCAGACGGCGGATTTCTTGGCGCAACCGTTCAAGCAGACACGTTATTTATGTCTCCGGGCGAGCGCTATGAGATCTTGGTCGATATGCGCCAAGTTGACATCAATCAGTTGATTGTAACCCATGGGCTTCCTGAGCTTGGAGGCATTAAGGGCATCATGCGTGAATTGCTGTCTGATGGCGAGGCTGTGGTTGCCGCGCTGACATTAAACAGGAACGATAAAGTCGGTTTTGACGGCTCGGTTCCTAATACCCTTGCCAATCTATCTGTGCCGGATCCAAGCAAAGCAACCGTGACACGGTCATTTGAGCTTGAGCAGGAAACAGGCGCGGATCTTGCGGCTCTTGCTGCTGTCGGTGATAATTATTGCGGTGACCACAGTGCCATGTTCATAAACGGAAAACCAATGGACATCGACCGCATCGACGAAACGGTGCGCAAGGGCGACACCGAGATCTGGCGCATCTCTGTTGATGATTTTCGCCACCCGTTCCATGTTCACGGCTGTTCATTTCGAATACTAAGTCAGGAAAACGCAGAGCCGCCAGCCTATGCGCAGGGCTGGAAAGATATGGTTCATGTCGATGGCAATCAATGGTCCGAGGTGCTAGTTCGCTTTGATTACGATGCACCTGCCGATGCGCCCTATATGTATCATTGCCACATCCTTGAACATGAAGATTGTGGCATGATGGGCCAGTTTACTGTAACATAATGCAGAGCTAGAAAATAACCGGGCGCGGGGCTCAGTGCTTTGTGCCCCGTGCCGCGATTTCTTTGCGAGCAAGGATGGCTAAGTAGAGGCAAACTTGCTCTGGCTATGCTCCCAAAACCTCAGAGATGGTTGTTTCGCTCAGCCGATCGACCAAGCTTTGCTCGATTTCCTCCATCACATTTAAAATCTGGCGCTGCAGTGCATGCTCTACCGAGCACGTAGGGGTGTGATTTTCGGTTCCGGTCGAAATAAGACTTTCGTCCAAAGCAAGATACACATCCGCAAGGCTGATATTTTGTGGCTCGCGCGCCAGCCGCCAACCGCCTGCATGACCTTTTTCTGATGTCAAAAGCCCCGCTTCACGAAGCCGCCCCAATACGCGGCGCACAACAACAGCGTTCGTGCCGGCGTGATCGGCAATGTCAGCAGATGTGCGCACACGGCCTGGATCCCCGGCCATGTGACTGAGCGTGTGCAAGGCGAGGGATAGCCGGCTGTTGCGCTTCATGTGGATTTTTTCTCCTGACAGGCATTACTTGTAACAATAACTGTTGCATTTGTCTAGTAACAGTATAAGTTACATGACTTACCAGGCAGCCAATGGAGCATACCCATGTCAGATACCCGTCTTCCAGTCACTGTTCTTTCCGGTTTTTTAGGCGCAGGTAAGACCACCCTGTTAAACCGGGTGCTCAATAACCGAGAGGGCCGCAAGGTCGCCGTGATTGTGAATGATATGTCCGAAGTGAATATTGATGCTGACCTTGTGCGCGCCGACACCGAGCTTAGCCGCACGGATGAAACATTGGTTGAGATGTCAAATGGGTGGATTTGTTGCACCTTGCGCGACGATTTGCTTGAAGAAGTTCGGCGGCTCGCTGCCGAT
>ERZ1048686.654-NODE-654-length-31986-cov-37.122984_pt1 | contig 31986 bp, 24 predicted proteins | sample MGYA00383099_ERZ1048686 | MGnify/ENA primary metagenome ERZ1048686 (study PRJEB29581, sample SAMEA5548369) | metagenome | biome: marine; feature: coastal; material: water | depth 25 m | study: Short-term variability in the microbial, nano- and picoplankton... | reverse complement strand
ACGATTATTTTTCGCTCGAGATATCCCCCTTCATCTTGAGGGAAAGCAGTCGTAGCGGTTTGTGGGCATATGACGATGTCCCAGTCATTAAAGAAACGTTGCCACCGTTGTCGAATAAGGAATCTTTTGTTGTTGTTTTTCGACCAGTTTTCGTGGCTTTGGACGGAGTCGCGAATCATGTGCGCCGCTATTGATCGATCGTTAGGGTCTAACTGACCGAGACGTTCATGGTATTCACTTTTTTCCTCAGCGCTAAGCTCTGCCGCCATCACGCCCCACAGTAAACTATTGTAGGTGTCATGACTTTCCTCGATGTCAATCTCTGGGCGCGCGCTGTCTGAAACAGTGGCGCCAAGCCTGCTCAATAAATCACCAATCGACTGGACCCGATCGGAAATCTCCTGCGAGACGGGGGCCATATCGTCGTTGGTCCAGATAGCGACACGAAAATCCTTTAGATGAGTCTTACTGGGCTTTGGCAGGTTGAGTTGCCAGCCTGCCACGTCATGACTCGAAGCCCCAGCAGAAAGATCCATACTGATTTTAAGATCTTCAGCGCTGCGTGCCATTGGCCCGACAACAGCAATATCCGCGGGCGCCACTTGTCCCGGAAGTGCATGCCCGGTATCTGAGACAACGCCCCACGTGGGTTTGTGCCCGTAGATGCCACAAAAGTGTGCGGGATTTCGGATGGAGCCACCAATATCAGAACCCGCCTCAAGACCTGTGAGCCCTGCCGCTAATGCTGCAGCAGAACCGCCTGAAGATCCGCCGGGTGTGCGTTCAAGATCCCAGGGATTATTAGTCGTCCCATAAATGTCGTTAAAACTTTGAAAATCTGCAAGACTTCGGGGGACATTGGTTTTGCCGAAAAAATGTGCGCCTGCGCGCTTCATTCTAACGACCATTTCCGAATCTGTTGTTGCGATATTGTGCTCGAATTCTGGTAAACCCCACGTGGTAGGTAAGCCCCTGATGTCATAGGCTTCTTTGATTGTCATGGGGACACCATGAAGTGGACCAAGCGCCTTACCCGCAGCAACCGCTGAATCTGCTGCCCGCGCGTCCTCGCGTCCTCGCTCAAAATCCTTCACTACGACTGCGTTAATATCAGGGTCGAGTGATTCCACTCGATCGATGTACATGTCTGTCAGCTCGAGTGAACTGACTTCTTTAGCGGCTATAGCGCTGGCTAACGCTACGGCAGATTTGAATGCATATTCACTCATTTGGTAAGACCCCTTAATTTAGGCAAACAGTTGGATGGTAGGCAGTATAAACGCATCTGCCAAATAGCGGTCAAGCGTAACGGCTGCGGATGATGATTGAAATTTAGGGCGCTGTATTGTCGTCATTTTGTTGACGAGAAATGACCCTAGTGTTGCTGGCTTGCTGGCATACAGCTGACTCGGGTGAGAACCTAAGCGTTTAAAAGCGCGGACGGCAACGATTTTGCTTTGTTCATTCAAGCCTGAGTGTCAGGCAGACGGTTGACACAATTAAGCAGCTGTGGGATTTTCGGTGCTACTACTGAGAGGAACAGTGTCATGCTACCAATAGCCACCGCAGATCTTAAGCAGGCGAAGCGCGATCTCGATCAATCGGGTGTTTGCGTTATTCCAGGCGTTTTAACCGGGAAAGCATTAATGACCGCGCGTCGGCGACTGGTTGAACAAGCCGAGGAAGAAGAGCGTCAGTGTTTAGATTTTCGAGACGCGGGCAGCGATCAAAAGCTGTTAGATGATTTCGGTCAAATCAAAAGCGACGCATTCTCAAAAACCAATGGCGGCATTAATCAGCGTCTGTGGATGTTAGTCAACAAAGGTCAGTGCTTCCGCGACATGGTAGAGCATCCTTTGATCGATGAGTTAATCGGTCATGTATTAGGCGACCGTTTCATTCTTTCAACGCATTCAGCCAACATTGCGAAGCGCGGTGGTCAACGAATGGGTTTGCACACTGATCAGTGGTGGATGCCGCAGCCAGTGGTGCCGGGTAGCGATCATATCCGGCCTTCCGACATTAGCCGTATTCCGAGCAGCGATGCGATAACGCCAAATCCGCAGCTGGGTATCGCGCCCGCTGTTGTTGCCAATGCCATGTGGATGCTCAGTGATTTCACAGCGGAAAACGGCGCAACTGAAGTGGTCCCTGGTACACATTTGTCAGGGGCTCAGCCAAACCCTAACGAGGAGACTGATGCCGTTGAGCAATTGATTGCGCCGGCGGGTTCCTTGGCAATATTCGAAGGCCGACTTTGGCACGGCACTGGAGCACACACGGCCGGTGAGGACCGCCTTGGTGTGCTAACGACTTTCTGTGCGCCGCAGTTTCGCCAACAAGAGAATCAGGTACTTGGCCTAGACCGGAACTTATGGCCGTCACTGTCGGATAAATTGAAAGAGCGTCTGGGTTTCAAACCTTGGAATGCTTATGGTCGTTTAGAAAGTCCCAGCGACCCATGGGTGTACCCAGAACCGGCGCGAATTTTAGAACTGTCATAATGCTCGAATTCAATCTTGTAGGAACATGGCGCGAGAATTAGTTAGTCTAAATCAGATACTCCGAAGCAGGGTCAGGTTTGCTGACCGCGCGTGCTTATTCAAGTTTGAGACACCGCCGCTGGGTGCTTTCTTTAATCGCTAACAACTGTGGTAGTGTCGCATTGATGTCTGACAGATGATCTGGATAAATACTTAAGAGGCCAAGCAGCGGAGCCGAGGTGATTTCCCCCTGTTCCTTCAAGCTTGCTTTAGGATTGATTCACTGTTGCGGTTTTGATCGGTGGTGATTCTGTTGCAATGTAAGCGAGTTTTTTTGGACGATGGCAGGGCTTGTGATATCGGCGATGGCCCGCATAGTGAGGCCAGACAGGGGGTGTAGCGCACTATCGACTTAACGATGCGCGTGAGTCTTGAGTCCAAAATAAGACCAGAGAAATTTACGGCATGCGACGAAATGCTTGCCGGACTTGCACAGCGCAATTTAGTGGAGTAGATTAAATACACCGACATTGAGAGTTTTTCAGCTGTAGTCGGCCGTGCTTCAACAGGAAAAGGAAGATGGCCAAACTAGCGGATGTAATCAATCGTCGTAGCTCGTTAGCTGTCCTGCTATGCGATTTCGAAGCAAGAGGTGACCTATGACAGAGTCATCGCTCTGGCCTCTTGTGTTATATTTTTCTTCTGTGCTGGCGCTTGTCGCAGGCATTTTGGTGCTGTCCTCACTCGTAGGTCAGCGCTCTGACATGAAAGGTGCGACCGGCGAGCCATTCGAATCTGGCGTAGTTCATATCGGTTCGGCACAAATCCCCGTCTCTGTAGAATTCTATTTGATCGCGATCTTTTTCGTGATTTTTGATCTGGAAACCGTCTTCATTTTTGCCTGGGCGATTGCCTTCCATGAACTCGGTGTTTTTGGGTTCCTAGCAATTACAGTCTTTATCACCATTCTGGTGGCCGCATTGATCTATGAATGGCGATCAGGGGCGCTAGACTGGGGCGTCAAATCCAGAAAAGGTCTACCCCCGGGCGCATCTCTGCAGAGGTTAAAGGAATAGATTATGGAATGGAGTTTGACGAAAGCTGAGGAAAGCATTCCGCTAGTCGACGTGGACAGTGCCTTGGATGAACACCTTAAACAAAACCTGGTCATGACAACACTCGAGGACATGCTTGCCTGGGGTAGAAAGAATTCTATTTGGCCATTTAATTTCGGTCTTTCCTGCTGCTACGTCGAAATGGCGACCTCACTCACCAGCAGGTTTGATGTTGCGCGTTTCGGCTCTGAAGTTATTCGCGCTACGCCGAGGCAAGCCGACATGATTGTGATCTCGGGCACGTGCTTCCTAAAGATGGCCCCGGTGGTTCAGCGGCTCTACGAACAATTATTGGAACCCAAGTGGGTTATTTCTATGGGTTCTTGTGCAAATTCAGGCGGCATGTACGACATCTACTCTGTAGTGCAAGGTGTCGACACGTTTTTACCGGTAGATGTTTACGTACCTGGGTGTCCTCCCAGACCCGATGCATTTCTACAGGGGTTGATGTTGCTACAAGATGCGGTAGGAAAAGAAAGACGTCCTTTGAGCTGGGTTGTTGAAGATCAACGCGTGATTAAAGCGGAGAAGATAAGCCAGCGTGACCTCAGGACCGAGTCTCGTCGAAAGGCGACTGACTTGAAGGAGCCTAACCACGTTTAATTTGTAGTAGTCGTAATCGTTAGAGGGGAAAGCTGTTGTCGGCAGTTGCTGAGCAAGTGGTACCTGGAAACTTCGAAAAAAAAATCGGAGAACAATTCCCGCGTGCTTCGATTGCAAGCCAACACACCGTTGACAAGATTGAAACACTCTGGATTCCACGTAATCATCTGCTGGAAATTATCGAATACCTGAAGCAGGACTTCGACATGTTGTTCGACCTGTGCGGGGTGGATGAGAGACTCAGAGTCTACCGTTCCGGAATGCCAGATGCTGACTACACGGTTATCTATCATTTTCTGTCAATCAAACATCTCAATGAACTTCGCGTCAAAGTCGCGCTCTCAGAATCCGATTTAACACTACCGAGCATTCATACAATCTTTCCCAACGCTAACTGGTACGAACGCGAAGCGTGGGACATGTTTGGCATAACCTTCACCGGCCACCCTGCGCTCTTTCGTATTCTCCTGCCGCCAACCTGGGAAGGTCACGCCCTCAGGAAAGATCATCCGGCTCGTGCAACCGATATGGCGCCCTTTGCGCTGAGCGCTGAGCGTCAAGACAAGGAACAGGAAGCACTGCGGTTTAAACCGGAAGCGTGGGGGCTGAAGCGCAGGGACAAAGACACAGAGTTTATGTTTTTAAACCTGGGCCCAAACCATCCCTCGGTCCACGGCGTATTTCGAATAGTGCTGCAACTTGATGGTGAGATTATTGTTGATGCGGTACCCGAGATTGGTTACCACCACCGCGGCGCAGAAAAAATGGCCGAGCGCCAATCGTGGCATACATATATCCCTTATACCGATCGAATTGATTACCTCGGCGGTGTAATGAACAACCTCCCTTATGTGATGGCGGTAGAACAGTTAGCCGGTATCGAAGTGCCTGAACGCGCAAAAGTGATCAGAATTATGATGGCAGAATTCTTTAGAATTTCTAGCCATCTTGTTTTCTACGGCACTTTCGCTCAGGACGTCGGTCAACTTTCGCCGGTGTTTTACATGTTCTCTGACAGGGAAAAACTGCTGCGAATAGTCGAGGCGGTTACCGGCGGCAGGATGCACCCGGCCTGGTTCCGAATCGGCGGAGTTGCCCAGGATTTACCTGAAGGTTGGGACACGATGGTGCGCGATTTTATCGACTGGATGCCTAAGCGCCTTGATCACTATCAAAAAATGGCAATGGACAATAGCATCCTTCAGCAGCGCACCCGGGGTATCGGTATTTACACGCAACAGGAGGCGCTGGACTGGGGTATCACTGGCCCCGGCCTGAGAGCAACCGGGGTCGATTTCGACTGGCGTCGTGATAAACCTTATGGCGGTTATGATCAGTTCGATTTTGAAGTGCCGGTCTATCATGGAGGCGATTGCTTTGATCGAGCCAGAGTACGGGTCGATGAAATCAGGGAAAGCTTGAAGATCATCGAGCAGTGTTTAGACAATATGCCCGCTGGGCCATACAAGGCCGAACATCCATTAACAACGCCACCGCCAAAAGAGCGAACAATGATGGATATAGAAACGCTCATTCATCACTTTCTGAACGTTAGCTGGGGACCGGTGATTCCCGCCGGCGAGTGCAGCGTTACCATTGAGGCAACAAAAGGTAACAATATGTATTACCTCACGAGCGATGGTAGTACTAATTCCTATCGCACCCGCATTCGAACACCCTCATTCCCCCATCTGCAACAAATACCGCTCATCAGCAGAGGGCTACTCATTCCCGATTTAATCGCCATTATCGCAAGTATTGATTTTGTCATGGCGGATGTAGACCGATGACTCTAAATCTCGCCACAGACGCACCAATGGATTCACTCACCGAGATTGAGATCGGAGAAATTGAACGTGAAATCCAGCATTTACCGGATCGACAATCAGCCGCGATTGACGCGCTGAAGATTGTTCAAGTGCATCGAGGCTGGATATCAGACAACAGCTTGGCGGCCATTGCTCAACTGCTTGGCATGTCGGTTGACGAACTGGATGGTATCGCGACGTTTTACAATCTCATTTACCGACAACCTGTGGGCGAGAACGTCATTCTTTTTTGCGATAGCGTCAGCTGTTGGTTGATGGATGGCGAAAAGGTCTGCAAAAAACTGAGTGAAAAACTGGAAATTGAATTTGGTCAAACCAGCGCTGATAACAAATACACGTTATTACCGGTGACATGTCTTGGCGACTGTGACCATGCACCGGCCATGATGGTTGGCGATGAACTTCACCACGACTTAACCGTGGATAATCTGGATGAACATCTGAAATGAGTGACCGGCCATTAACAAAAAACATTGTGGATCATGAGGGTCCAACCGGAATAGCGCGGTACGAAGCGCGCGGTGGCTACTCGGCTGTCCGGGATACCATCGGCAAGCTCGACCCGAATGCCGTGCTCGACATCATAAAAGACTCGAACCTTCGCGGTAGGGGAGGGGCCGGCTTCCCAACCGGCATGAAGTGGAGTTTTGTACCTAAACCCGATGGCAAAGGTCATCGCTACCTAGTCGCTAACGCGGATGAGATGGAACCCGGTACGTTTAAAGATCGATTGCTCATGGAGCTGGATCCTCATCAACTGATCGAAGGCATGATTCTGTCTGCCTACACTCTTTCTGCGGATGTCGGCTACATATTCATCAGGGGCGAATATCACGTCGCTATTTCCAGACTCAATGAGGCCATCGCGCAAGCCGAAAAGGCAGGGTACCTTGGCGATCAAGTATCCGGGTCCAAATTTTCGTTCAAGTTACATGTCCATGTGAGTGCGGGCAGATATATCTGCGGTGAAGAAACCGCGCTGTTGAATTCTTTGGAAGGTAAACGGGCAACGCCGAGAACCAAACCGCCTTTTCCTCAGGTCAGTGGTCTTTGGGGCAGACCAACGATCGTAAACAACGTCGAAACCCTGTGCAATATCACGCATATCATCACGTATGGTGCAGAGTGGTTCCGTCAGCTTGGCAGGGGTAGCGATGGTGGCACCAAATTGTTTGGCGCCAGCGGCAGAGTGAAACATCCTGGCTGTTGGGAACTTCCCATGGGAACGCCCATTCGCGAGATCCTGGAAGGTTGTGCCGGAGGCATGGCGGACGGCTACGAATTAAAGGGCTTCTTACCCGGCGGCGCTTCAACTGATTTTCTGATTGCAGAGCATTTAGACATTCCGATGGAATACGAGACGATCATGCAGGCAGGCAGTCGAATGGGAACCGGCACCATGATTATCCTCGATGATCGAGCATGTCCTGTTGGCATGATTGCTAATCTCGAAAAATTCTTCGCCAGGGAATCCTGCGGTTTCTGCACACCCTGTCGTGAAGGTTTGCCTTGGGTTCAGCAGGTGCTGGATAAAATAGAAGTTGGAAATGGCTCAGACTCGGATCTGGGTATTCTTGAGAAGCAAGCGAGTTTTATTGGAGCGATAGGCAATACGCACTGTGCCCACGCGCCTGGAGCGATGGAACCGCTGACAAGTGGTTTGAAATACTTTCGCGACGATTTTATCAATCATATCACTAGCAAATCCTGCCCTTATTCCACGAACCAGTCCGCCAAGCGTGGGGTGAGCTGATGCCTAACATCATTGTCGACGGGCAAACTATCGAAGCTAAAGATGGCGCAAACCTTTTGGAAGTCCTGTTGAACGAAGGTATTAACGTACCCTATTTCTGCTGGCATCCGGCCATGGGCAGTATTGGTGCATGTCGACAGTGTGCTGTCGTGGGTTACGCCAACGAGGATGATACGCGTGGCAGAATAATGATGTCGTGTATGACGCCCGTATCGGAAGGTGCAAGATTCTCGGTCAACGCAGATAACGCGGAGAGTTTTCGCGAATCGGTGGTTGAAAATTTGATGCTGAACCACCCTCATGATTGTCCCGTTTGTGAAGAAGGCGGTGAGTGTCATTTGCAAGATATGACGGTAATGGTTGGTCATCGCGATCGACAGTATGAGGGTTTGAAAACAACTTATCGCAACCAGTATCTCGGCCCTTTTATTGGCCATGAAATGAACCGCTGCATCACCTGCTATCGTTGCGTGCGTTACTACAAGGATTACGCCGGTGGCGATGACCTGAGTGCTTTCGGTTCACGTGATCGTGTGTTTTTTGGCCGCGCAGAATCCGGTGTGCTGGAAAACGAATTTGCGGGCAATCTGATAGAGGTCTGTCCGACTGGCGTATTTACCGATAAGACATTTTCAAAGCACTACACGCGAAAATGGGACCTGCAAACAGCACCAACTGTTTGCCAGAGCTGTTCCCTAGGATGCAACACCTATACCTCCGAACGCTATGGCGAAGTCCGCCGGGTTCACAACAGGTATAACCATGAGGTCAATGGCTATTTCCTCTGCGACCGCGGACGTTTTGGCGCAGGGCATGTGAATTCGGCAAATCGAATACCTCAGGCTGGAATTCGTAATTCAGACGGACGCTATGATCCTGTTGATCTTGAAACGGCGCTGTCAGCGGTGAGTGATTTGATGAGTAGCAGCGACGGACTCATAGGGATAGGCTCTCCCCGCGCAAGCCTTGAGGCGAACGAAGCCCTGATTCAATTAGTCGGAGAAGAAAACTACTGTAACGGCATGACAGATAATGAGTGCGAGATGCACCAAGTTATCCTTGATGTGCTGGCCAGCGACTTAATCACCCCGGCGATGGCTGAGGTTGAAGATTACGATGCGATCATCATTGTCGGCGAAGACATTACAAACCACGCGCCACGGCTCGCACTTTCCATTCGTCAGTCGATACGTCAGCGGGCAGGTGAACTGGCTGAAAGCTCGGGCATTGCACTGTGGCATGATGCGGCCGTTAGGGAGCTCGCCCAGGCAGAAAAAAGCCCGCTGACCCTCTTAACGCCGATGGCTGACCGGTTAGATGACGTTGCGACACACTCGATTCGACTCGCGCCTAACGAAATTATCAACAAAACAATCGAAATCACAAACGCAGTGAACGACGCAACACCATCTTCTGCTCGTGAGATAGCCCAAACGCTGATCGAAGCCAAAAAGCCGTTGATAGTTTCCGGCACGAGCCTCAACAGTCCAAATATCTTAAAAGCGACGACCAACCTTGCTATTGCCGTTGCCCAACATAATCCGGAAACAGGCATTTTTCTGTGCGCACACGAGAGCAACAGTGTAGGGGCGAGTTTACTGGGGAGTGATCGCAGCGGTGAAGCGTTGCTCGCAACCAAACCCAATACGGCAATTGTGCTCGAGAACGACATCTATAGCCGCTTTGCGGAAGGGGCGCTTGAATCAATCGATCACCTAGTGGTGCTTACACCGCTTGACGACAGTACGGCTTCACAGGCTGATGTTGTATTGCCAGCAGGATCTTTTGCAGAAGCCGAAGGTACCTTTATCAATAGCGAGGGACGATCCCAACGTTCGATGGTCGTTTTTAAACCGAAGGGAGATATCGCTCCTAGCTACCAACTTTTGACGCGGCTTGCTGGTCACGCAAAACAAGCGTCAACACTCCGGTCAGAGTTGGCAGCAAGACATGAAGCATTACAACCCATTACGTCAATCGCGCCTAACGAGCAATTCCGTATCGCGGGGAGTAAGGTCGCCAGGATGACACACAGGTCCAGCGGTCGCACAGCCATGTCCGCCGACATTTCTGTTCGAGAGAAAAGACAACCGGAAGATCAGGAATCAGCGCTTGCATTCACAATGGAGGGAAATCAACAACAGGCACCCGCAGCACTGCGGACCTACTCATGGTCTCCGGGATGGAATTCAAACCAGTCAATCCACAAATTTCAGGATGAGGTGGGTGGGCCAGACAGATCCGCTGTCGACAAGCGACCATTGTTTGAGCAAACACGTCGTTTAACACCCTATGACATATCAGTAGAAAGCGAATTTGACCCGGGACAAATTGTCATTCTCCAACAGCACATTTTCGGCTCTGACCCAAGTAGTAATGAGGCAGAGGAAATAGCCAGTTTAATACCCCAACCTTACGTGCGGATGAACAGCACCACAGCTTCATCTTTGGCGCTGACTCATAGAGGCGGCGCGAAATGTCGAGATATAGAGATGATGGTGCTGGTAGATGACGATGTCGCCGAGGGGTGTCTGATATATCCGTCGATTCCCGCGACCACAGCGCTTGCCGGTGTAGCATCTACCGACTTTACGGCGATAGAAGGTTGGACAGCGCCAAGTGAAGCCGTGAAAGCGAGTCTTATCACGACGGATGGAGCGCGCTAATGGCAGAACTCGTCATATATCTGGTGATCTTTGGCACGTTGTTTGGTTCATTCGCGGGCGCGGCTCTGCTGGTGTGGTTTGAGCGAAGACTTTTGGGGTTGTGGCAAGACCGATTGGGACCCAACCGGGTTGGATTATTTGGCGCGGGTCTGGCAATTGCTGACATCATTAAACTCTTCGCCAAGGAGGACTGGATACCACCATTTGCGGATCGTTTTGTGTTCGTATTCGCACCTACTGCGATTGTCATGGCCATGCTCCTGGGATTTGCCGTAGTTCCCTTTGCACCTGACATTCATGTCGCGGATCTGAATATTGGCCTGTTATTTTTTCTGGGTATGACTTCACTTGCCGTTTATAGCGTGTTACTCGGGGGGCTCGCGTCAAATAACAAATACGCATTGCTCGGCGGCTTGCGGTCTGCCGCGCAGATGGTCAGCTATGAGGTCTTCATGGGGTTGTCACTCATGGGCGTCGTGATGCAGGCTGGCACGTTTAGTTTGGTTGACATTGTCCTATGGCAGGCCGATAACATCTGGTTTTTCATACCACAATTTATTGGCTTTTTGATCTTCCTGATCGCGGGTATTGCTGAAAGCCACAGATTACCTTTCGATCTTCCTGAGGCTGAACATGAGTTGGTCGCGGGTTTTCATACTGAATATTCTGGTATGAAATTCGGCATGTTTATGCTCGGTGAATATCTGGGTGTGATTCTTATCTCTTCGATGATTGCGACAATCTTCTTTGGCGGTTGGTTAGGACCTGACTTCTTACCACCCATATTCTGGTTCTTCCTGAAATCCTTTGCATTTATATGCTTTTTTATCCTATTGCGGGCTGCTATCCCCAGACCTCGTTACGATCAACTCATGTCATTCGGGTGGAAGTACCTGCTGCCGCTGACGCTCATTAACCTACTGGCAACGGGAGCAATTCTGTTATGGGCATGATTCTGAAAGCAATTTGGAGCCAGTTGGTCACCCTGTATCGGGTATTGCTACACACCTTTACACCAACCGACACGGTCTCGTACCCGGAGGAAATGCCATATCTCGCGCCAAGGTATCGAGGTCGAATCGTGTTGACGCGCGATCCAGGTGGTGAAGAGCGATGTGTTGCTTGCAATTTGTGTGCGGTGGCATGTCCGGTTGATTGTATTGCGTTACAAAAAACCGAAGACGAGCATGGTCGTTGGTACGCAGATTTTTTTCGTATCAACTTCTCCCGCTGCGTTATGTGTGGTCTGTGCGAGGAAGCTTGCCCAACCTATGCGATTCAACTCACACCCGATTTTGAAATGTGTGAATACGACCGACAAAACATGGTCTATGAGAAAGAACATTTACTCATTAGTGGCCAGGGAAAATATCCTGGCTATAGCTTCTACCACGTGGCTGGTAAAGCGATAAAAGATAAAGACAAAGGTGAATCCTTAAACGAGGCGACACCCATAGACGTGAGAAGCTTATTGCCATAGTTTAATTTATAAGACAGGTTTTTTATGCTGGAACTAGGACTGTTCTACATAGCGGCAACCGTATCACTCGTTTCTACCATTATGGCGGTCACGAGATATAACGCTGCCCATGCTCTGATCTATCTGATCATCTCTCTCCTTGCTTCTGCCATCATCTTCTATCTTGTTGGTGCGCCATTTGCCGCCGTGCTTGAGGTGGTTATTTATGCAGGCGCCATAATGGTCCTGTTTGTCTTTGTGATCATGATGCTGAATCTCGGCGCCTCCGGTGATACCGAGGAGCATGCCCTGCTGAACCCATCCATGTGGATCGGACCCTCAATCCTTTGTGCTGTTCTTTTTGGTGAAATTGTTTACGTATTGAGCGGCGCCCAACAAACCCTCGCCGGGCAGGTGATTGGCCCCAAGGCGGTTGGCCTTGAATTATTTGGTCCTTATGTGTTGGCGGTGGAGCTTGCCTCAATGTTGTTGCTAGCGGCGCTGGTTGGCGCCTATCACCTGGGCCGGCGATACTTCATCGATGCTCGGGAGCAAGACAATGGGTGAGGCCGTCGCAATCCCCATGACCCACGGACTGCTGTTAGCCGCGATGCTTTTCTCCATAGGCCTACTCGGTGTGTTGGTTAGAAGAAATATCATTCTGATTCTCATGTCGCTGGAGGTCATGCTGAATGCCTGCGGTCTGGCGTTTATTGTCGCAGGCGCGCACTGGGGTATTGCTGATGGACAGATAATGTTTATGTTCATTCTCAGTATCGCCGCTGCTGAAGTCTCCATCGCGCTCGGATTACTGCTTCAAGTGCATCGTCGGTTCCGCTCCTTGGACATTGACCAGGCTAGCGGGATGAGGGGCTAAGTTATGGCTGATCTTCTTTTTCTGATCCCTCTGTCTCCTCTAGTTGGGTTCCTTATACTGTTTTGCACCCTCGGCAATCTGCCAAGGAAAGCAGTGGCTGTGGTTGGCATTGGCAGTATCGCCATTTCCGCCCTGATCACTGTTTTTGTGGGCAAGTCGCTACTGGGAAATAACATACCACTGAGTGCCGAGATCTATACCTGGATCAACGTCGGTGGATTCGCACCAGCGGTCAGCTTTTATGTAGATGGACTCACACTGACGATGATGTCGGTCATTACCGGCGTGGGCTTACTCATCCACATCTATTCATCGGAATTCATGTGGGATGACAAGGACTACAGTCGCTTCTTCTCATACATGAACCTTTTTGTCTCGGCCATGCTGGTACTTGTTCTTGCCGACAATCTGTTACTGCTATTTGTTGGTTGGGAGGGTGTGGGGTTATGTAGCTATCTGCTGGTCGGATTCTGGCACGAAGATCCAGCAAATGGCGCAGCGGCAAGAAAAGCGTTCATTGTTACGCGGATCGGTGATGCTGCGATGGCAATTGGGCTTTTTATTCTGTTCCACCAACTGGGTACGCTCGACTTTATACCGCTTGCAATCGCCGCGCAGGAAGTATGGCCAAACGGAAGCACGATGCTGACAATTGCGTGCCTCTTGTTATTAGGTGGGGCAGTGGGAAAATCTGCTCAACTTCCGCTGCAGACCTGGTTGCCAGATGCCATGGCTGGTCCTACGCCGGTCAGTGCTTTGATTCATGCCGCGACGATGGTGACTGCGGGTGTATATCTGATTGCACGAACGCACGATTTGTTTTTGCTATCACCGACGGCGCTGCATACGGTAGCCGTTGTCGGAGGAATGACTCTCATCGTGGCGGCATTTACTGCGATGACACAAAACGACATCAAGCGAATTCTTGCTTATTCAACAATAAGCCAAATCGGCTATATGTTCCTCGCGCTCGGTGTTGGCGCGTGGGCATCCAGTGTGTTTCATCTGATGACTCACGCTTTTTTCAAGGCGCTGCTATTCCTTGGCGCGGGTGCGGTGATCTTCAGCCTGCATCACGAACATAATATACTGAAGATGGGAGGTCTCAGAACCCGACTCCCCGTTGCTTTCTGGAGCTTCATGATTGGCAGTGCGGCGCTTGCAGCGCTACCACTTACCTCAGGCTTTTACTCGAAAGACGCCATACTGTTATCCGCATACCACGCTAGTTGGAACGGTCCCCTCTTATGGGGTGTGGGTTTGCTTGGCGCTTTGCTCACTTCAATTTATAGCTTCAGGCTGGTGTTTCTTGTTTTCTTTGGTGAAGTCAAAACCGAACCTGAAGCGCCGGCTAACTGGGGTATGGCTGGTCCACTCGTCATTTTATGCGTACTTGCTCTCGCAGGAGGGCTTGTCTCAATCCCGGTCGAAGCTGTTTTTCCTGCCGCGAGCACTCTCGACCACACAGGACTGATTCCAATTGTCACCGCTGCCATACCCGCATTGGGCGTATTTATCGCCTATCTGCTTTTCCTAAGGCGCAGTGTAGATATCTCGGCGATGACCCAATCGTCTCCGGGAAAATCATTGATTCGATTTTTTCACAGTCACTGGGCCATGGATTGGCTCTATGAAAAGATCTTCGTCATCCCCTATACCTGGCTCGCAAAAATTAATCGGGCAGACTTCATCGACAACATCTATGGCGGGATTGCCGTTCTTATGCTCTGGGCGAATAAAGTGAGCGTGCAAACACAGACCGGTCAACTCAGAACCTACGCAGGTACGATGGTTCTTGGCCTAGTTCTGATCATCGCTCTCATGCTGGGAGTTCGTGCATCATGATCATGTTACTAACGATACTGACATTGTTTATCGGCGGTCTTGTTGCTTGGTCGATTGAAGCCTGGAATAAAGATCTACCACGATGGATATCTGTTGGCACCTGTATTATCGCGTCGATACTGATCGCAACGCTTTATTTTCAACCGACCCAGCAAGAGCTGATGTTAGCCGGTGTTTCATCAACTTGGTATGAAGTGTTAAGTATTCCGTGGATTCCGCGTTTTGGTATCGGTTTTGTCTTGGCTATTGATGGGCTGAGTCTGTTGATGGTCTCACTCACACTCTTTCTTGGCTTTATTGCAATACTGTCATCTTGGGACGAAATCGATCGTCGCCCCGGCTTTTTTCAGTTCAATCTCATGTGGACACTGGCTGGCGTCGTGGGCGTGTTTGTTGCGCTTGACCTGTTTCTATTTTTCTTCTTCTGGGAGGTCATGCTGATACCCATGTACCTTCTCATTGCCATATGGGGACACGAGAACAAAGCCTATGCCGCAATGAAGTTTTTCCTCTTCACTCAGGTCAGCGGACTGATTATGTTAGTGGCAATCTTGGCGCTAGTCCTCGGTGTCGCTGGTACAGGGGTGCCACTAACGTTCAACTATTTCGACCTAATGGGACACCAACTTGGCGAAGGTCTCTCGTTCTGGTTAATGTGCGGCTTCTTTGTGGCGTTTGTTGTCAAGCTGCCCGGATTTCCATTCCACACCTGGCTGCCGGACGCGCACACGCAGGCACCAACGGCTGCCAGCGTGTTGCTTGCAGGCATATTATTGAAAACCGGCGCCTATGGTCTCATTCGCTTCACTGTACCGCTCTTTCCAGAGGCTGCAGCGGACATCGCCGGCGTCGCGATGACGCTCGGTGCGATAAGTATCGTTTACGGTGCGCTACTTGCTTTTGCTCAAACTGATTTTAAACGTCTTGTTGCCTACAGTAGTGTGAGTCACATGGGTTTTGTTCTGGTTGGGGTGTTTGCTTGGACAGAGCTCTCGATTCAAGGTTCGGTGATGCAGATGGTCGCACACGGTCTGTCAACCGCCGCTTTGTTTATGATCGCAGGCGCGCTTCAACATAGATTACACACGCGAGATATGACCCGAATGGGGGGAATCTGGCATTCAGCGCCAAGGATGGGTGCCGTCGCAATGTTCTTCATCATTGCCTCTCTTGGCATGCCAGGCCTAGGCAATTTTGTTGGCGAATTTCTCATACTGTTAGGCGCATTCAGCATCAATAAAACCATCACTGTCATCGCCACAATGGGGCTAATCACTGGTGCAGTTTATGGGCTAATTGCCATGCAACGCGTGTTCCAGGGGCAGAAGTCCAGCGATCCGGAAATCTCGGGCATAAAATTTGGAGACTTTGGCAGCCGGGAGATGGCTGCAATGATTCCCATGATCATCGCGCTCACATGGATTGGCGTTTATCCTCAGCCGGTGTTCGATCTTGTTGACCCTGTGTTAGCCAGCTTGTACGAATTGACGCTTGGTACTTCGTCTCAGTGGATAGGAGCAAGCCAATGAATACGCTAGATCTGTTTGCTCTGCTTCCCCTTATCATACTAACGACATCAATAATTCTCGTGATGCTCGTCATTGCCTTTGCCCGAAACCTGGCACTGACCTGCCTGTTGTGCTGCATTGGGCTCGCGAGCACCTTACTCTCAATCGCTTGGGTGGGTTCAAGTGCAGATTCAGGATATGTGACTCCGCTCATCCTTGTTGATGCTTATTCGACGCTGTTCAGTGGCCTCATTGTCGCTGCTGGTATATTTATCAGTCTTATATCCTACAGTTATCTGAAGCACCGCGGTGAAAACCAGGATGAATTCATTCTGCTGTTGATGCTCTCAACCCTTGGTGCAGTGACACTTGCCCATAGTGCCCACTTTGTCTCTTTCATTTTAGGCTTGGAACTTGTTGGCGTATCGCTTTACGCAATGATCTCCTATCCATCTAAAGGCCTGTTTGGTCTTGAAGCTGCGCTGAAATATCTCATTCTCTCCGGCGTTTCTTCTGCATTTATCTTGTTTGGCGCTGCCCTGATGTTTGCCGTTCTGGGCACGCTTTCGTTTAGCGAAATGGCTTCGTCTGCCCAAGCCCAAAGCACGATCGAGCATTGGTTCATTCTGATTGGAACCACGATGGTACTGGCAGGAATCGGTTTCAAATTATCATTGGTTCCCTTTCACATGTGGACGCCTGATGTCTACGAAGGCGCGCCTGCGCCGGCCACTGCACTACTGGCGACAATATCGAAGGGTGGGATTTTCGCTGCGTTACTGAGATTTTTCCTTTCCTTCGATGGGTATCAATACAACCTCATCACGGAAAGCCTGTTTTGGATTGCAATTCTTTCGATCGTGATAGGTAATGTGCTCGCGCTAATGCAAACGAAAATAAAACGGGTGTTGGCCTACTCTTCAATCGCCCACTTAGGCTACCTCATGGTGGCCTTTGTCAGCGCAAGTATCCTGAGCGGTAAACAGCTTGCAATCGAAGCATCAATATTTTTCCTTTTTGCCTATTTCATCACAACAATTGGCGCTTTTGGGGTCGTGGCCATCATGTCCTGTGAATCACAGGGAAGTGACAAGGATGAAATATCTCATTATCAGGGTCTGTTTTGGCGCAGACCACTGCTCGCTGCCTTTTTCAGCGCAATGCTGCTTTCGCTTGCGGGAATACCACTGACACTTGGTTTCGTTGGAAAATTCTATATTGTTGCGGCGGGAGTAGAATCTGAACTCTGGGCGCTTCTTGTTGCGGTAGTTATTGGCAGCGGCATAGGCCTTTTTTACTACCTAAGAATCATATTTTCGATGACAACCCATACTGATTCAGATGAACCGATTGCTATTCCCGCGACTGGCGGCTGGGCGCTCGGAACGCTAGCGTTCCTCTTGGTTTATCTGGGTGTATATCCAACCCAAGTGGTGGATTGGGTTTCATCGGTCGCTAAATCGATGATCTAACGTGCTGCTTTACAAGCAGTCGATAGCGCGGTTCGTTGCGTTTTTAAGGAAACGCATACTGGTGTGTTTGGTCAGAACTGACTAAACATCACCCTAAAACGGAGGAAGGCCTTATGCTAGGTTCAGTTGAATTAAATGACTATATGTTGAAAAACCCTTTAACGGCTAAAGCAGACTTGACGGTGTATGAAGCGGCCCAGAGAATCTTGACCAATAAAGTCTCCGGTCTGGTCGTGATTGATGACAGAAGAGCGATGCTGGGAATGCTCTCGGAGCTGGATTGTCTCAGGGCACTGCTGGCTAGCGCCTACAATGATGAAGCGTTCAGCACTGCAGTGGTTGGTGATCTCATGTCTACCGATGTGGAAATGCAAAGTCCCTCGGATGATATTATCGACGTGGCAACGTCTATGCTGGATCACAAGCACAGAAGAAGGCCTGTTGTTGTCGATGGACTGTTAGTTGGTCAGGTAACGTGTCGCCAGATTTTAAGCGTCGTGACGACCGGTTTAAAAGAACAAAAACACCGGATCACAAGATAGCCTCACTGGAAAGTTATACAGCAAGCAAGATAGCCAGTGCATCGCACCGAGCTGTTGATGGGCCGCGCTCGGCATGATTTTACGCTATGCCACTCTTTAAACGGCTACATCAACGCGGTTCATTGCTCAATCCTATATCCATAGCGGACACATCACATTGTTGCTCAAACAAAATGTCGCGCCACGCCTGCGCGCCTTGATCGATCGCCTTGCTGCTACATTATCGACCCTGCTACGATAATCAAACGATCGCAACGCAATCAAAAAGAATCTTGTTCATAAAACCTTTGACGATATCAGGCGTCTTATCCTGTCCTCCTATAAACCCTGCTGATTAGAGCGGTTCTGGCTGTGGCAGATGCTTGTGCATTTTTGTCACATATACAGCGGACAACGCGAACTGAAACATTTACAGTAGACCCGTTCGATAATAGCTAACACCTTGTAAAGAGATCCATGTATGACCGCAGCAACCGCTCCCGAAGAACGTGAAGCGTCTGATCAAATCACAGGGTTCGGTACTAAACGCTACCGAACCTATGTGCTCTCAGCCCTAACACTTATCTATATTATGAACTTTGTCGACCGCGGCCTGCTCGCTGTGGTCGGCCCTGATCTTGTGCCCGAGCTAGGTATTTCCGATACCCAGTTTGGCCTTCTGACTGGTTTTGGTTTTGCCCTTCTCTACACCATCGTGGGTATTCCTCTGGCGCGTTATGCTGATGCAGCTCACCGTGTGTGGATTATGACCGTCTGCGTTGCGCTATGGTCTCTTATGACGGTGCTATGTGGACTCGCAAGCGAAATCACCATCGGCTCGATCACCATTGGTGCGTTCTGGGTGTTGTTAATGTGTCGCGTCGGTGTAGGTATTGGCGAGGCCGGGTGTACACCTCCGGCTAACTCCTTGATCGCAGACTATTACGCGCCGCGTGACAGATCCCAGGCGCTTGGCGTCTACGCCATGGGTGTCACGCTCGGCACGATGTTTGCCAACCTGATAGGTGGTTGGGTGACAGACGTATTTGACTGGCGAACCGCATTTTTTGTTGTCGGACTGCCGGGCTTGTTGATTGCCGTGGTTTTTAAATTCACAGTAAAAGAGCCGCCACGGGGTTTTACTGACCCGAAAGCAACGCAATCAAAAGAACCGGTAACGTTGCGCGAGGCAATCCGAGAACTAACGACGAAGCCCGCTTTCTGGCTGATGACGGGGGGAGCCACCGTCGCTGCGTTCTGCGGTTACGGTATTTCCTCGTTTCAGTCCATCTTCCTTGTTCGCACGCACGAGATCACCACCGGTGAAGCGGCTATTTGGATCAACGCACCTGTATCATTGTCATCTGCTATCGGCACGTTTGCGACAGGATGGCTTGCAACCAAGCTTTACAAAAAACATCCGGGCGCCATCGCCTGGGTGCCGGCTTTGGGTTTAGCCTTGTCGATCCCATTCTATGTGTTTGCCTTCACAACCCAGAATCTGCTGTTTGCTGCCATCGGCTTGATCATCGGCGGATTCGTGAAATATGGCTATATTGCCGCACAGTACACCATCGGCCAGGGGGTCGTCAGTATGCGTGTGCGTGCGATGGCAACCGCTGTGCTGCTGTTCATCGCCAATTTGATCGGCTACGGCTGCGGTCCGCTGTTTATTGGTTTCACTTCTGACATTTTCTTTGCCAGCGGCGTGGCTGAACTCGGCGTTGCGGCAGAGGAACTGACTCGAAACCAGTGCCATCCGCGTTCTATCGGCGAGTTAAACGAAAATCTGCAGAATGTCTGCGGTGTGGTCTACGCCCAGAGTTTACAGTCGGCGATGGTTATTATGGCGATCTTATATGCTGCAAGTTCACTGTTCTTCTTGTTAACCTGGCGCCGGTTGGACAAGGATATGGTAGACAGAAATTAAAAGCTGAAACAGGGAAGGTAAGACGGTCAAACCTGCTTTTATCTTGATGCAATACGGACTCATTATCTGAGCTTTTCTATTGTCTCCGGTACCCTGTTACCGTGAGCTTCTCTTGGCAATGATATCCATCTAGATAGGTTTGAAATCTGAGACAAAAGCGGTCTAAACTTCCTGCCGGCTAGCGTCGAGTTTTGACAATTGGCCTCGCCCAAGAATGGGCGTTCGCTCGGAGGTATCTGGAAGTGAGTCGGGGTACTTTCCACACGGCAGTTTAACCATTAGGATCAGCATGAAACTATACGACCATCCCACCGCACCCAATCCAAGAAGAGTTCACGTGTTCATGGCCGAAAAAGGCATCGAGATTGAACGCATTAACGTCGACATGCAGAAAGGTGAGCACAAAACTGAAGCGTTCATGCAAAAAAACGCAAATGGCCAAATCCCTGTCCTTGAGTTGGATGACGGCGCTCACATCAGCGAGTCGATTTCTATTTGTCGTTATTTGGAAGCTTTGCAGCCGTCGCCAACCATGTTTGGCGACACACCAGAAGACATTGGTCGTATCGATATGCACTTACGACGGATCGAATTGCTGCTCGGCAGAAACGTGAGTACTTCCTGGGTAAACGGTCCCATCGTCGCGAAGCTAGGGCGATTCGAACAGATACCGGCGGCCAAGCAGCAGAGCGATGCGTTTGTGAACAATTTTTACGCACGTCTGGATCGCGAGTTGAGCGAACGCGCAATGATCGCGGGAGATGAATACTGCATTGCTGATATCACCGCCATGGTAACGATCGATTTCGCCGAACAGCTGGTTGGTCTAAAACCGGATCCCGCGCTTACGCACTTGGCACGTTGGCGGGAGGCAGTGGGTCGCCGGCCTAGCGCCTCGGCGAGTTAAATAGCTAAGTTAGATAATGGCACGCACGAACATTTCGCCCACAAGTATCTCAGATCGTGCTGCCTCAGTTTGAAACTGCCGTAAATCCTTACTACCTAACGCTGCCCGTAAAACCTAGCAGTGCTTAGCGCTCAATAGGCAGTTGCGATTCCACAACACGCGCGAAGAAGCTGGCACCATAAACTGTTGCTTCATCATTAAAGTCATAATCGTGATTGTGCAAAGAGTGACTGTCAGCGCCATTTCCCACGTTGATGTAACAACTTGGCACAACCTCGGACATGAAAGAGAAGTCCTCAGAACCCGTGCTGGCTGGGCCTTCGCGAACAACCTTGTCGCTGCCGACTAAGTCGCTACACACGTTGGCAGCGATCTCAGTGACATTCTGATCATTGTTCACAGGGTGGAAGTTGACCCGGAAGTCGACTTCTCCCGATGCGCCATGCGCCATACAGATGCCGCTAACGAGCTCATTGAGTCTACGTTCTATTTTTTGCATTGATTTGTGATCAAGGGTTCTCACGGTGCCAGACAGTTTCGCGGCACCTGGTATGACGTTGTAGGCATCACCCGCATGGATTTGCGTAATAGATAACGCCGCTGTTTGAGTGGGGCGCATATTGCGTGAAATGATGGATTGGGCGGCAACCACTAATTCGCTCGCGACTAGAACTGGGTCAACGCCTTGGTCTGGGAATGCCCCATGCGCGCCTTTGCCTGTGACTGTAATGTCGAAAAAAGCTCCGGCAGCGGTACGAATGCCAGGTATGGCAGCAAAGGTGCCGACTTCCATGCGTGGTGCATTGTGCATCGCCAGTAGCATGTCACACGGGAATTGATTGAACAGACCATCCTCAATCATGGCGCGCGCCCCACCGATGCCTTCCTCTGCTGGTTGAAAGATAAAGTTAACTTGGCCTCGAAAGTTCTGGGTTTCCGACAGATATTTGGCGGCTGCCAACAACATGGTTGTGTGGCCATCGTGGCCACATGCGTGCATCACGCCATCGGTTTGTGATCGATGTTCAAAGCTGTTTCGTTCATGAATTGGCAAGGCATCCATGTCTGCACGTAAACCAAGTGATCTGGTTTCATTTCCCACTTTTAACACACCAACGACGCCGGTTTTGCCAATTTTCTGGTGTACTTGCAAGCCAAACTCCTGAAGTTTGTTCGCAACAAATGCGGCAGTTCGGGCCTCTTCGAAACCCAACTCAGGGTGCGCGTGAATATCTCTGCGCCAACGTGTGAGTTCTTCTTGCATGGCGACAATTTCGTTAACGAGTGGCATGAAAGCTCTCCTGATTGATTGAGTTAATGCGGACGCCCGAACATATCACGCATATAGCACGAACATAGCACGAACATAGCACCAACATGGCAGGAACATAGTCCGAGTCTACAAAGTATAAACCACATTTTTCGAAGAACGGTGATGTATGGCAATTGAATGAGACAGGCTTATAGTCTGATAATAAATGTCTAGCCATCGCTCGAAGAGCGGCGGTAGAGCGCGGGTTTGGTTTGGTCCGGCTAAGGACTTCTTGATTAGGTGCCGTTAATTAAACATTTTCTGCGTATCAGAGCGGTCAAAACAGGCTCCCGAGTAGCTGACGGACGACGACAATCACAAAAGTGAGGTGCCATTGCCCGTCAGAGTCAGGGATTGGTGCATGGATCTTGTTGCTAGATCGCACCGAACCGGAATGTGACGTCGATACCATAGTAACGCGGGTATAAATTCTCAGCGCCTAGCGAGTAGTTGCCACTGCTTGTGCTGGTGCTAAAACCTCGCGCGTAGGTCTTGTCTGTGACGTTGTCGATGAAGCCGCGAACAAGCCATTGTTCGTTGCTTGCTCGCCACGTCATAGAGAGGTCAAGCCGGCCACGTGGAGGTACCTTGTCTAGATCCCGCAGAATACCACTGCTCCAGTAGTCTCCGGTGTACGCGTATGTTGCACCTGCAGACAAAGTGCCTGTTGATAACACCCAGTCATAGTTTCCCCATAAAGTCGCCTTCCAAGTAGGTATTCGCTTCAGGTCATTGCCTCTAAGGTTTTGTACGAGAAACGCATTGCTGTTTGGATCGGTACCGGTTGGATCTGGTGAAAATAGTTCAAATGGAAACAGAGGGTTATCATCTTCCAGTACAAAAAAGTCAGATTTGTACTCTGTGCGTGTGTAACTGCCATTGCCACCCAGGGTCAAGTTATCAGTTGCGAGCCACATGACGTCGAACTCAACGCCCATATTCTCGGCTTCCTCGACATTCTTTACTTCATCGGTCGACGTGCTGGTGTTGCTATCGAAGAGTTCGATGCGATCCTGGTAGTTATCATAGGAGTAAAGATATGTAGATGCATTGAATTGCATTTGGCCGTCAAGCAAGGTGCCCTTATAGCCAAGCTCCCAAGCGATCAATTCTTCCTGATCATAGGTAGACGGCTCGATGCCGCCAAACTCGCCAGGTCCTCTTGAATCTCCTATACCCAATGAATATCCGCCTGCTCGGTAGCCGCTGGTTACTGAGGCGTAGATCAACGTGTCTTCATTCGGAGACCAATCCAGATTCACACGAAAGGACGTGTCACCCCAGGTTTCTTCGCCTTGCGCGCTGTCAGCAAACGAGAAGGGTACACCGCCGAGCAACAGCGGGGTTGCACACGCGGAATTAGGAGTCCCCAAAGCGCATGTTGGTGCGATAACACCAGCGCCAAAAGTTGGCACTGCTGCGCCGGTAAGGATGTTCGCGAATGCCAGTGGCGTAATGCCAAAAAGCGTGCAGTCGGCCCCGAATGTTCCATCACAGGTTGCGTCAAGCGCGCCATCAAGAAAACCTGCCTCGAAGTAGCCGGTACGATCTTCAAAAGCTGTCTTTTCATCTTCAGCCCATCGCAAGCCGACGGTTAAAGCCCACTCTTCGCTGAACGAATAGGTGCCCTGTGTATAAACAGCAACGGCCTCAGTTTCAACCGTGTTCCAGTACTCGTAGAAATGCCCGGTCGGGTCACCCTGCCAAGGACCAAAACCTGAAGTACCTACGGCTACATCGCCCCGCCGGGTATGCGTGGGAGAACCGATCAGTGAAAAACCAGCCAAATTCCCATAGTTGAACGGATCAACAAATCTTTCGTTATCGCGGAATGCGTAATTTTGCAGACGATCTGAGTTAAACAGATAGAGACCACTGGTCATCTGCAATTTGTCGCCGATTTCCCATAATAGTTGCAGCTCATGTGAGCTGGTCTCCACTGCCTCTAATACAGTCTGACGAGGCTGCGTGAAAGCGCCGTTAGTCGCATCCAAATCAATGTCAAAAGTGTAATCAAATTTGCTCCAACCGCCGAGATACTTCAGTTGGGTAGTCTCGTTAATATCCCAAGCAAGGCTAAACTGGACGCCGTTTTGTACGAACTTTTCATTGTTCGCGTTGTTTGTCGCAACGTCCCCGTTAAGGTCTTTGATATCAGTGTCAAGCGGCAAAGCGTTTTGAATACCAAACGCGGCGTTAGGGATGTTTGAGACACTCCTGTCAATGCCGGGGCGAACAGGAGCACCGAAGATCGTATTTCCTGATACCGGATGAATATAAGCTTGTGCGCCAGGCGTTGCGGCAGATATTGGAATGCCGCCATATGAAGTCGTTAGTCCACGTGCAAAGTTAGTCGTGTTCCGCACGCCGCGTGCGCCGCCAGGTCCCTCATTCACGATAGAGTTCTGACCGATGATCCTGTCGGAAGAACGGTCATTCCAGCGAACGTTCATTTCCCAGTCTTCAGCAATGTCCCACTTTAGAGACAAGGCGATGTTCTGATCATCGATGGTATTGATGTCTTCCGCGCCGCCGATACCGTCTTGGCTTCCGTCACGTTGCCTAGAAACACCAACGAGACGATACCCGAGCTTATCGGTGATCAGTGGTCCCGAAAGAATGCCGTAGAATTCTCGTGCATTTAAGGCGCCAATTTGAGAACGAATTTCGCCTTCAAATTCCTCTGTAGGTTGGTTAGTGATGTAGTTCAGCGCGCCGCCAATTGAGTTTCGCCCGTAAAGCGTTCCCTGGGGCCCCCGTAACGCCTCAATACGCGCGACATCATAAAGCCCGCTTTCTGAGGCAGCGATGCCGAAATCTTCAGAGTAAATACCGTTGTAGTAAGTCGCGACGCCCGGATCACCGCCCAGGGCTCGGAAATTACGACCAACACCTCGGATTCGAATGTCGAATGCATCGCGAGTCGTCGCCGGAATAAAGTTGACCAATTCATCAGCACCTTGGATGCCGAAGTCTTCGATCATATCTTCACCCAGCGCAGTGATTGAAATTGATATGTCAGAGACGGTCGATTCACGTTTTTCTGCCGTGACGACTATCTCTTCGAGACGACGTTCTTCGGCGTGAACAAGATTTGCTATGAGGGCGCAGGTGAGTACAGATACGCCAAGACGGAATGAAGACATCAGATTACCCCTTTCAAATTTCGTTTTTTTTCGCAGATAGTTTCTGCGTACAAACTTTTTATTTTTCGGGTCGAGCTACATTACAGCTCTCCAATAGTCAAACAATCTAGGGAAATATGCAAATGAATTTTGTTGACAGTTTTTATATGGGGTTCTTCGCGAACTGCTTGTGACGAATCCGCCCGATTTTGATTCCGCCCAAATGACGCCAACTATCGGGGTCTAGGACACTAAATCTAGACTAAGCAATCCTCGACACATGGGATATTAGGCTGCCGAGCGAGAGAAGATAAGAAACTGGGGCCTGCTTCTACCACGATGCATAGCGTTGGCAGAGCTGATGAGGGCAGAGGGAAAAATCGCCGATTGCTATCAAATATCGGGCGACGTGATGTGCTGTTTACTTTGTGGGTTAATGACCGTCGTGGTGCGGCCTGATGCCTTTCAGACGAGCGGAGTAAAGGAGCGGCTATTGCCGCTCCTTATTATCAGTTGCGATAGTTAATCGTTTGTCCAAGTGAACGTCACACCATAGGTTCTGGGTGGTGCGGGCGTTGCCTGTCCACTGCCCTGAAGCGGCCAGTTATGAAGGAAATACGACTCGTCATTTGCATTACGTGACCACAAGGTTGTTTCAAGATTACCTTTCGGCCAGACATAGCTGACACGAAGGTCGACAACGTCGTACTCAGGCACGGCGGCAAACTCAAACACGTCTGGATCCTGATAGACGATGTCTTTGTGACGAAAGTCCGCTTGCCAAGTCAGCGCACCACCATTTGATAAATCCATATGGTATCGAACCAGTACGTTGTAGGCCTTGTCAGGCGCATTTCGCAGCGGGTTGCCTGTTCGATCTCCCCCAGTCCCGGCGCCACCATCGGGCGGTCTGAAGCCGGTGGGCGTAAAGAAATTAGAAAAAGCAGTATCGAGATGCGTATACGAGCCAGAAATCGTCAGATTGTCGGTGGGCGCTATCACAAACTCAAGCTCATAACCCTCGATGTCAGCATCCGCAGCGTTCTGGGTGATTAACTGTCCGCCTGTTCCAAACGGCGCGTCTTCTTCTACTAGGAGCTGCAGGATTTGCAAGTCAGAGTAGTCTGTTTGGAAGACAGCGAGATTGAGTCGGAGTCGATTATCAAACCATTCTGTCTTGGCGCCGATTTCGTATAGCGTGGCTTCTTCCGGATCAAAGGGTGTGATTGCAATAAGTTCGGTTGCTGCCAAACCCTGATAGCCGCCAGCTTTGTAGCCTTCAGAAATTGTCCCGTAGAGGAAAGCATTTTCTGTTGCTTGCCACTCAACCGTAAATTTACCCGTAAAAGCATCCCAATCATTGCTAGTTCTGAAGTTGAAATTTCTGTTTGGCGAAAGCGGACTTGGCGTACCAACTCGCGTGATGTCTTTTTCATCAAAGGACTGCCGTCCACCGAGCGTGATCGCCAGTGCATCCGTGATGTTGTAGGTGAACTGACCGAAAATCGAGTAACTGGTCGTTTCGTTACCTTGATCATCCCCGGGCACAATGCCAGGTAAATTGCCCGGAACACCGCCGCCACCAGGGAACAGTAAGCCGACTGATGATGTTTCGAACCGATCCGTTTCTTCCGTCATGTAATATAGACCGGCAATCCAGAACAACTTGTCGTTGCCGCCCGTCAATCGGAACTCATGCGTGAAAGTGTCTGACTCGTCCGTGTAATTGTTGTTACCAACGAGATACAGGGGAATAGCGCCCCCTGAGACAAACAAAGCGCTGAGGTTAGGTGTTGAGAGCGCCCAGATCTGCTCAGATTCCACGCTTCGAAAAGAAGTCAGTGACGTAAAGGACGTCGAATCTGTCAGTTCATAATCAAATCGAGCAGTGAAACCGGAGATATCAGTCTCTGATGAGCCTGGGTCTTCAATGAAATTCTCATGGATGTTAGCGCCATAGTTCGGATCAAGCGAAGCGTTCGCGCCATAGGGAATACCGCCCGGGCCGATGGAGATATAGGTGGGTCCCGCGCGATCCATTTGCGACCAGTTGGCAGACAGATTGATTTCCAATCGATCGCTTGGGGTCATCCTTAATGCTGCGCGTAAGCTGTCGGTGTTGATATCGTGTTGATCATCAACGTTGGTGTCGGGGAAAAACTCGGGAAATTCATCGATCCGTGAATCGACATAGCCATCACGACGACGACTTGAAATTGACACCTTGCCATAAACGTTCTCGGCTAATTCACCACTGACCAAACCGCGAACGCCGACTTCACCGAGGTTACCCGCGGTGCCCTCAAACTTCATTCTGGTTTCTTCAGTAGGCTTCTTCGTGACCAGACTGACTGCGCCACCGATCACATTTTTGCCAAAGAGAGTGCCCTGTGGTCCGCGGAGGACCTCGACGCGTTCCAAATCAAATAGGTCAAAGTCGGATCCAGCAGAACGTCCGATATAGACCTCATCGACGAAAACGATAACGGACTGGTCACCGCCTGCGCCATCTTCATTAGAGCCAATACCTCGAATGTAGAACTGCGGCTGACCAGGATTGAAAGTACCCATGGTGAAGCCAGGTGTTCTTTCTGTGATGCCTTTGATATCGACGATACCTTGGGCATCCATTTCTTCGCCAGTGAAGGCGGTGACAGCTACGGCAACGCTTTGCAGACTTTCTGCTCGACGCTCTGCAGTCACAATGACTTCCTCAATTGGGCCTTCCGCATTGGCAAGGCTAATCATGCCTAGGGTCGACCAAACAGCCGTCAACATGATAAATAAGTGTCGCATTTTCATTAGACTCTCTCCTATGTAAAACCTCCAGAACTGCAATTAAAATCAGCGTATCAACTTGCCTGTCTGACATTGACCCTGCTATGAAGGGAAACTGCTTTCCCTAACTTTCATAGTAGAACGGCCTCTGAAGAGACTTTTTATTACGCTTGGCAAACCACTCGCTGTATTTCTTTAAAATGAGTAAAAAACTCACAATCTATTTCTAAAAAGACACATTCGTGCAGACTAACACGATTATAGAAAAATATTTCATATAAAATGCGCAAAACGATTAAAAATGATAGCAAAATCACTCAAATACGCAAAAATAGGGGCCGCATGCGCTCCGATTTCCGCCGGCGGCATTTGTCTGACTTGGACAATGACCTGTCAGTAGCAAAATAAGGGGCCGGCACTAAAATAAGCCCAAGGAATTATGCGCGCGTTTTAAATGAAGAATCGGAACAACGCCTGCTCGCCTAATCCAAAACGAGATCCCTCAAGCTGTCGAATTTAAGATGGATAAACCGGCCACTGTAGCTTCAGCGGTTAGTATTGGTATCGCTGCTCCTTAGCAACAAGCCTGATCTCAATGGTCGCCAAATCAAGCAAGTTAATGCCGAAGTATTTGTGCTGTGTCCTCAGCGTAATTAAGGCAGCATTGCGAATGCGGATTGCCGCATCATTTCGACAGCACCTACCCGTCCACTGTCATTCCAATGCTCATTCCACTCCGCCGATGCCATTAGCGCGTCGTTAAACTCTCGCCACTTACCCGGAGATTCGTGATACACACCAAATAAAATCATTCCCGTTGGACTCGAAAGAAACGCATTCATCACTCTAACTTTCGCCCCCATACTCGTCATGATATTTCTGCTTTTGGTGACCAATTCCATAGCCTTAGCGGCTTGACCGGCATTTACCTTTATATAGCTCGTTTGCACGACTCCCTTGGGTAAATCCTCATAAGCAGTCTCTAAGCCCGGTAGTTCAATCCAAGTAGAGGTTCGCTCTGGTTTTGAATCAGAGTACTGCATACTTGCTTGAGCTTCGGCTAATGAAGGAGAAACGCCTTCGCTTAAAGCCGCCACATAGGCATCGGGCGTGTCGTAATCTATGGCCAATCCCATCTCGCCAGGCGCACCACCCCCTCCGGGGATCAGTGCCATTACCTCAGCGCTGTATCCGTCTTTTCGCATCGCGTCTCTCGCGGTCGTTAAATTGACCGAAAGCTGTGGGGTTGCACCAGAGTTATTGGGGGTCCAAATAGTCGTTATCATTATTGCCATTATTTACTCCTAACTAAGTTTAAATGTTCCGACAGTCGTTAACTTAAATAAACCAGTTTGTGACATTGCAGTTGAGGCTTGTTCACTCAGCAGATTTCAGAATGCTCTGCAAAAAAATCTTTTCTTAGTTGCCGGTAGACTTAGCTTATGCAATTTTCATATCTGAACAATGATTGTTCGATTTTGGTCGGGGAAAGCAATTTAGGTCGCAATTCCACTTTAATTTTAGAAGTACTCTAATTGTTTTTTTAGTTTATCGATTGAATGACCGCGCTTCGTTAGAGGATGGTTGCTGTCGGCATTATTTACACCTCCATGAAAGTGATAATGCCTGCATATCCATAACTCACTGTAAGTTAAAGCTAATTTATTTGTGGTATTGCATTTGCATGCTCTTATTTTACTGGTTGGGCCGTATAAGGTGCCCTTGAATACCCAACAAACAAGTTAAGTGAAACTATCTATGAACAAATTGTTAACCATGTGCCTAACGGCGTTGCTCGGGCTGACAAGTGCAAGCCTGGCGGAGGAGGCTGGAACAAGCGAAGCGGAAGGCGGCATCGCGCAAACCCGCCAATATCAGGCGTGCATATTACAGATGGTTAGTCGCGCTAACGGTGCCGTGCTTGTCTCCGAGATTCGCGGTAAATGTTCAGCACAGAAAAATCGCCAGATTGATGACGATATTCTTGCCAGCCGCAGACGGGAAGAGCAACTGGCAATCACCAGTCGGCGAGCATTGGTACCGCACAAACGCAACTTCTTAATGCCTGCGACCTATATCGTCAATCCAAAAGAGAAACCCATTCCCCCTGCGCTTAGTGACTTCGCGCCGATCGAAGATATCGACAATATCGAAATGAAGTTTCAACTTAGTCTGAAGTACCAGTTCGCAAAGAGTGTCTTGATGCGCGACGATCGTTTCCATTTCGCTTTCACATCCCTATCTTTTTGGCAGGCTTACAACAGTGACGCCTCTGCACCCTTCAGGGAAACCAACTATGAGCCAGAAGTATTCTGGACAGCGCCAGTCGAATTTCAGCCTCTCGGCATGCTTGGCATTGACGCGTCAGAAGTTGCTGTCGGTTTTAGCCATCAGTCCAATGGCCAGTCCGGTATCTTATCCCGAAGTTGGAACCGGGTTTACGCAAAGTTCACCTGGGAGTCCGGCAAGTGGGTATTCGGATTGAAGCCCTGGTATCGAATTCGTGAAGACGAGAAGCAAAACGTCCTAGACGCCGATGGCGACGACAACCCGGACATCGAGAAGTATATGGGGCACTTTGAATTTCGCAGCACTTATCGTACAGACAATCATGAACTGAGCATGATGCTACGCAACAATTTACGAAGCGAAAACCATGGCGCGGTCCAGCTCGATTGGACCTTCCCGATCTGGCGTGGGTTGAGTGGTCACGCGCAGTACTTCAATGGGTACGGTGAGAGCATGATCGACTATAACCAAAGAGTGGAACGGTTTGGGTTGGGTCTGATATTGAGTGACCTTTACTAAATTGAGTCGCAGCCAGCGCAACTCACTGATCTAGCTCGCCGCCGTGTTCTCCTCCTCAGCTGATTTGGATGTATCATCATTAAAGAGCGCTCGCGCGCGGTAAAGTGCAATCGTTGGCACCATAAAAATGGCGCCACTGATCAAAGCGCCAACGATGCCCCCACCTTTGGGTTCATCACTCATTCCAGGACCCTGAAACAGATTGAATACGACCATTGCGATCACTACCTGAAAGCTATAGGCCGCAGCCCAAGGCCACATCCAGCTGCGCATTTTCCAAAAACCATAAGCGCCGGCACCGTAGATTAACCAATGTAACGGCTCAGTCAGTTTTGCAGGCCAGCCAGTGAGGACAATACCGAACCAGATTTCCTCCCAATGTTCAAAAGACTTGGTAAACATGTCGAAAGGCATGTAGATAAAGGTCATATATAAACAGAAATACCACAGCAGGTTCATCCACCAAGGGCGCCTGTTCCATTGCTGGATAAACTCTTTTTTCATCGTTTGCACTCAACCAAATCGAATAATCAATACTAAGGTATACCAAAAACGAAAAAGAGGCCATGGCTGGTTGAGATCAGTCGTTACTATCATGCTCAACTGTCAGCGACTACAATTTACTGCCGAGTTGGGGGATAATAAAATTAAATCCTAATATCTCCTCATCTTTGTCTGGTTATCATCATGCGCTATCAAACTCTATTTTTATCCTGCCTCCTGCTTCTTGTTGCGAGTTGCTCGGAACCGCCCAAGAAGGAATCTAGCGCTAAAGAAACGGGTGCGGCCGAAACTGAAGCGCAACTCGTTGCGCGGGCATTAGAAATCCACGATCGAGTGTTGACGATGGACACTCACGCGGATACGCCGTTACGCATGATTGAACCTGGATTTGATATGTCTGTAAGACACGATCCCAACGAGTCGGGTTCAAAAGTCGACTATCCTCGAATGATTGAAGGCGGACTGGATTCAATCTTTTTTGCGGCATTTGT
>ERZ1048686.652-NODE-652-length-32110-cov-6.948713_pt1 | contig 32110 bp, 38 predicted proteins | sample MGYA00383099_ERZ1048686 | MGnify/ENA primary metagenome ERZ1048686 (study PRJEB29581, sample SAMEA5548369) | metagenome | biome: marine; feature: coastal; material: water | depth 25 m | study: Short-term variability in the microbial, nano- and picoplankton... | reverse complement strand
TGGGCAGTCTTTAGAAGTTTTGTGGTCGGCGAGGATCAAACGTCCCCGGGGGTCACGGATCAGGAGGTCCCCTGTGCCGTGCGCCATGTGCTTCCCGGAAGGGAGGGGGAGGTCAAAGGAGATCTCCACTTCAAGGATCTCGTAGTCGTCTGGGTAGCCCCAGCCTTCGGAGAAGTACAGCCGGATGAGTTCGTCAAGCATCACGATGCTGGACTCTCGGTCCAGTATCAGTTCGTCTTTACGCATCGTCTGCTGCTGGAACGTCCAGTTGAACGATTCGGATTTGTCTACCTCTGCGTCTAGGGAAGCAACGACAGCGTCAACGTAAACGTCTACGTTGGACAGTGGTTCTCCGTTCTTCCGTTCACGGTAGTGGACTTCAAGGCCAGCGTGTATCGCTGTGCCGAGGCCACGGGCGATCCCTGACCGGTACCCGTACTTGCCGGATAGTTGGTGGTGCATTTGGTAGGCGCATTTCGTGAATGAACCCATCGTTGATTGTCTTACTCTAGCCATTGCTGTTCCTCCTCAGGAGCCGTCGTATCTGATAGTAACTGCTACCTGTGACCGCCGAGATTTCGTTGATCGTTAGGTCACGGTCAGCGAGAGACAACGCTTTGGTGCGTTGGCTTCTGGTCATCGGTGCGGGGTAGCCATCACGGCGGGGAATGTCCCTGCCTGATGCGTGAAGGACTTTGTACACCAGCGCACGGGAGCAGCCGACCTCGTCGGCCACACTAGAGGGGTGTTTGCCTTGCTCTGACAGTGCGATAATTTCTATGTGTCGGTCCATGCGAGTGACTCTAACACATAGGTGTGACAGTGCACGGGATACCCCTGTGACGGTGGCCTACGAATCGGTCCTCATAGACCTTCGGTCCATTCAACGAACCGCCAAACCTTTTTACCGCACACACCATCAACACCGCCCAACCAAGGAGAGATGCATCCTTGCACCTCTATGAGCCGGGCCTCGGTCTTCGGTCCGAAATCGCCGTCGGCCTTAGCCTTCAACGTTTTCTGCAAGCGCTTAACATCTTCACCGGTCGCACCACGGGCCAGCGTGGGCCGAGGTACAGAAGGGGGAGCCACCATCCGGCTCGTAACGAACGCCTTGCCCTCAATAAGGTCGGTGAGCGTATCGCCCGGGCAGTGAGTTGCTTTCAACGCACGGTGGGGGACGATCGCCAAAGCGTTCGGGTAAGCGCCCTGAATCTCAGCGACGATAGATCGTATGCCAGCAGTCATCTCCGAGGTCACAGTGTTACTTGGACCCATGATCGCACAGACAGCGATCCACTCCTTGTTCATCTTGTTACCGCCCTGCGCCCCGGAACGGGTGTGCATGCCACGGCCTTCGTAGACGTTGCCTTCAAGGTCAACGCCGAAATTGTAAGCGATGTCGTACCAGCCACGGCCAAGGTGGTAGTTCTGGTATGACCGCCAAGTGGACTCACCGTTACCGGGAGCCATAGTGGCTCCCCAATGGATGCACACGCCTTTGATGTCGGCCGGGTTGACCTTCAACGCTTTACGAGGGGCCTTAGCCCCCCAGTCTTTTCGTGATTTCATGTTTTCCTTTCGTGGAGGTGGGAGGGCCGGACCAGAGAGGAGAAAACAATCTGGCCCGGCGCTCCCGGGTGCCCGCACAGGAGGGGGATCCGGCAGGCAGAACTATGTTGGTGGGGTCATCATAGCACCCCTGAGCAGTGCTTCTACTTCATTTGTTTTCATGTGGAGCGTTTCGTCCCAATTGGTGACGATGACCCAGCGGATCGTGCCTTCCACAGGGCAGGTTGTTTTGGTCCAGTCCCGTAGGCACTCTCTCTTTTTGAGGTCGTCCAAGCGCCAAGGGATGCCGTTGGTGCTGTTAAGGTTCACAGCAACGGCTCCTGAACGCTGGTCGTCGTCATGTGGCAGGGCTGGCACTCCCAGAGACCTGTCTCCTTCAAGAGTTTCGCCGCCCGGGCTTTACCGTTGGGGCCTAGTTGTTGCCACCCGGTGACCTCCCGCCAAGAATAAGATTCGCCCGGGCGCAGGGCCTTACCGCAAATACGGCAAAGCCCTGCTACGGGTTTGTGATCCATCGCTATTTTTTTTTCGGCATGAGCCACGGTGACTCTACTTCCTTTACTCTCGGGTGCCGGTGCCCCGGCAACTACTTCCAAGAGCATAGCCCCTGTGACGGTGGTAGGTCCACCACACCGGGAGTAGATCTGCTCGGCACTCACATGCCTTGCATGATTCGCCGTGCTGTCAACGCACTGAAGTTCATCCCCTCTAAACTCTGCATGGCTTCCGCTTTAGTTGAACCTAAAGTGTGATGCAGGGAGGTACATGATTTTGGTGTTGACCAAAGCCGCAATTTCATCCCGGGGTAGGACGCTAAGTAGAGGTCAACGGTTTCACCTTCGGGCGCTAACGCCGTCAAGTGGCCGTTGAGTTTCTTAACTTCCTCCTCTAGTTTTTTCAAGGTCGCCCGGCCCGTTGAACCGGGTGGGCGGCCGTTTTTATCTTTACTCATTTTCTTCCTTCTTTCGTTGTTTTCTGATTTGTTTTCTTTTCATGCCTGTCGCACCGCCCCAGATCCCCGATAGTTTCGGGTCGGCTATGGCGGTCTCCAAGCATGGTTCTTTCACCGGGCAGTTCTCGCACAGTTTTAACGCTTTGCGATTAACCGAGTGGTGATCGGTGCGTTGGGGGAAGAACAAATTGATTGGTTCTCCCCTGCAATTAGCATTTAGTTTCCACAATGTGGACACTTGTACCTCCTCGTTGTTTATTTGAGATGCCTCATCGGAGCGGGGTCTCTCACACCTCGCTGACCCCCATCGCTGGGGGTTTCGGCTAGTTGGGTTTCATGTCTTGCTCGCAGTTCGGGCACACGTTCTTGTAAGCCCTGAGAACACGCAAGCCGATGTACCAGTTGCAGTTGGGGCAGCGTGTTACTTTGCCCCAGTTTGTTTTCCGCTTCACTGTCATCGGCGGCACCCGTTCACGCATTGCCAAGTCATGGTGGACTCGTAATAGTCGCAGCGGGACTCAATGATCTGGAAGGACTCGCCGACCTCAAAGAGCCGACCGCATTCGCAGCACCCTTTGTCCTGTTTGCTATCCATTATCTGTTTCATATTTCCTCCTCATTGTTGCCACAACATTGTTGTTGTGATCGTCCCCAGCCCGGTCTCGCTCCGGGCGGCAGGCTGGCCTGCTCTGGGGGGTTGTCTCAGTCAGTAAACGTTTCTTCGGTCCCGTCGTACAACGCCTTGAGGCGGTTGTGGCCGTCTTCGGTTTCTAAGAACCCGATACCGGCTACTTGGCTGAAGTTAATCCGCTCTTGCGAACCGATACTGACCAGCGCATTGATGTCCTCGCTGTCCGGCTCGTCGCACCACACGATGTCGTCGGCCCACCGGTCAAAGACCCCCTTGAGGGCATTGCCGATGAAGGCTTGGGCGTATGTGGCGTAGTAAACGTAGCCCTCTTCTTTGAGCCACTGGTCGTACTCAACGACCGCTGCGTTGACGGCTGCCACTGCCGGAAAGTACAAGGTACGATCGTTGACAAACTGGGCAGTCGCTCTGGTTGTTTCGTTACTGATTGTTTCATTGGTATTTTTCATATTTCCTCCTCATTTGATGGCAGCGTTGTTGCTGCCGATCGTGCCTGCCGGGGACTCGCACCCCGGTGTCTGCTGGTCAGGCGGTAGTTCTACTTCAGCAATCGTGGGAACTTGGCGACCACTCGGAATGTTTCTTCAGATACCTCAACAACTCCACGCTCAAGAAACCCTGTCCGGATGAGGTCCTTTGTCAACTCAACTTGTTCTTCCATTGTTTCTGTGGAGCGAGTTGATACCTGTAGTGGGCTGTGTGCCCACAGGTCAAAGGTTTGCCATTCGTCGGTGTTAATGCTTTGCCGTATTAAGTATCTTCCTATGTTTCGGGTGTTCATTTTATTTCCTCCTCATTATTGATAGGGCGTTGTTGCCCGATCGTGCCAGCCCTCGTCGTGAGCGAGGTGCGGGGCTGTCCCCGGCTGGCGGTACTGCTACTGGAAGAAACGTTCCTCGGTCCCGTCGTACAACGGACGGACCTTGATCGTTTCGTCATCGGCATACAGTTCGGTGAACTCAACCTCAGCGATTTCGCAGAAGTTGATCCTGCCCGAGCAACCGATGAACAGAACAGCGTTGACGTTGTCCGGGGTCAGATTTTCACCCCAAACGATTTCCTCAACCCAGTTCTCGTAAACAGCAGCCAACGCATCGGCAACGAAACCTATCGCAGTGTCTTTGCGGTAGGCGCTGAGGCCGTGCTTCCACATCCACTCTTCGTGCTGCCCTAACGCCACCGGTACGGCAGCGACAGCAGCGATGTAAAGCGCTTCAGTTTTGGCGAACGCTTGGCTCGCCCTGCCTGTTTCTTCTTGCATGTGTTCCATAATTTCCTCCTCATTGATGCCACAACATTGTTGTTGTGATCGTCCCTGCCCCAGACTCGCACTGGGGGTGTGGCTACTTCAGGGGTGCCAGTTAGGGCTGGCAGGCCACTGCGTGTTCAAAGCAATGGTCGTTGGCTTCCATCCGGCCTACCACTCCGAGGAGCAACAGGAGGACGAGGCCACCGATGATGACCCGGGCACGATCGCTCATGCCTGTTCTTTGGTCATCAAAGCAATAAGGCCAGCGATTTCGTAGCCCTTGAAAGTGATCGCTTTGTCAGGCCAACCTTCGCCAGAGCCGAAGTCGTTATGGACCTCAACGCTGACATCACCATCGGGATGGTGGGTGACGAACACCTGACGGTTTTTTGTATCACTCATATTATTTCCTCCTCATTAACGCCGGAGCATGGTTGCTCCGATCGTGGACTGCCCGGTCTCGCTCCGGGCGGCAGGCCAAGCCTGCTCAGTCCTACCAGTTAACCCTCAACCACAGTGAACTGTTGGTGCGAGTCAACCCGTGTCCATCCACGCTCTTTGTTGCGTGGGTCTTGCCAGTTGGTACGGCCATCCTTTTTGTAGGACACCGATTCGTAGGAGTTCCGACTGCGGGAACGTTCCCACGTTGAACCGGAAGTACCGTGGCCGTAGACATCGCCGGTTGTGGTGATGTCAAGCACCTCATAGCGGAACACGGAGCAGACCTTCCGGTCTAACCCTTTGTCAAACTTGGCGTTGGAAAGGATTCGTAGCGTGACAACGTGTTCAGCCTTTTTCATCGGGCTGAAATCCAACGTGCTGAGGCTTACGCCGCACCATTCGCTGGTGTCGTTGATCGTCACGACATCCCCTTTCTTCAACTGGTAAGTGGATTTGGTTTTCATATTTCCTCCTCATGTGATCTAAGCGATTTGCTTAGGTCGTCCCCGGCCCAGTCACGAACTGGGTGGTACCTGATAGTACACCGGGGGTGTGACACGTTAAACGGCCACGTCTTCGTCAGCGATCCACTGGGCGATGCGTTGCACCATCGCCACCGTGATCAGCATATCGGTCTTCCCGTCACTCCCGAGCCGGGCCAACGGCCCGTAACTACCGAATGTTTCACGGGAGTATTGGCTGACCTGAAGGAAGTCCCAAACAGCGTCCGGGATTTCAGCGACAGCCGCACGGTTAACCCGCTCGGTTGCCTCATCTTCCAGACGTTCTTCACGGCGCTTCTCGGCTCGTTCCACCTCGTTGTTAAGGTGCTCGCCGAAAGGTACCGGGTAGTCGCCGTAGAAGTCATCAATGTCTTGCAAGCGCACCAGTGTTGGCTCGCCGATCTTGATAAGACCGGTCGTGCGATCACTCTGCAAAGGCTGGACGCTGATGAAGGTCCGTGGTGAGTTGGAGTAGGACCGGCTGTATGGGCCAACCACAGGCTCAACCGTGATGTCGGTGAGTATGTGCCTTGCCCAGCCACGGCCCGCTTTCCGGTACACCATGTTTGGTTGTATGTCTTTTGCTTTCATATTTCCTCCTCATTGTTGATGGAGCATTGTTGCTCCGATCGTCCCCAGCCCGGTCTCGCTCCGGGCGGCCAGCAGGCTGGCTCTGGGGTGGTGGTAGTTCTAAATGCTGCTCAGAAGCGGGTGGCTGGCAATAAATGCGTGGGCAACCGCTTCGCTCCCAAAGTCGTGAGTGGTGGTTTTAATGTGATCCCTCCACGTTTCGGTGACGGTTATTCGGGCTTCCCCCGGATAAGCCGCAGGGGCTTGGCGAACCTCAATCGCATAGGTGACTTCAACTTTTTCGTTCATTTCTGTTCCTCCTCATTTGATGGCAGCATTGTTGCTGCCGATCGTCCCCGCCCCGGTCGTGATCCGGGCGGCCAGCAGACTGGCTCAGGGGGTAATTCATTGTCCGATCTTGTCAAACCATTCGTTCAGCGCCCGGCACTGGGTGGGGTTGAGTTCGTACTCCACTTGGAAGTCCCAGACCCGGTTCCACAGCATGTACAGCGGGTCCTCATCGTTGCCGATGACGAGCACGTTGAACACTGATTGCCGGCCGTCCCGGGTGTTGAGGTCCGGGAAGATGGTGCCCTCGTCATGGACCTCTTTGTCGGTCCATTCAGTGGCGCTCCAAGCGTTGGTGACATACTTGCGGAACAGGTCCGCTCGCTGTTCGTCGTTCGCTTCTTTACCGGCCGAAGCCAGTGCCGAACCGATCGTTGACGGGTAGTCAAAGTCAATCATAATTTCCTCCTCATTGATGCCGGAGCGGATGCTCCGATCGTGGGTGCCGGGGGCTTGCACCCCGGGGCCTGCTGGCCACCCTTCCCGTTACTTCATGCAGAGGTCGTTCGCCTCAACAGCAGCATCGTAGGCCCGAGAAGCCCCGTTGAACTTCGCCGCCATCATGTCCCGTTCGGCAAGGAGGTCGCTGTCCAAAACGTCTTCAAAGGACAGTCCTTCAAGGACCTTGTTGATAGCGTCCAAAAGGTCGCTGTACATCGCCACTCGCATGGCCAACATTTGCATTGCACTCATAATATTTCCTCCTCATTGTGATGCAGCAGGGTTGCTGCGTCGGCCACTGCCCAGCCGTGAACTGGGAGCCGGTCTTACCGGTCAGTGGGTGGCCCTTAGGGGGGCCGGGGCGATCACCACTGGTAAGTGATGATGGCCTCCTTGACAGCATCGGTGACCAAGCCACCTTTGCCGTCCGAGATGGGCAGGGCCTCCCCACCCGGGGTGTTGCAAAGAAACTCTGCAACCTGCCCGAAGTGGAAATGGTCCATCCCTAAAATGTCGTCAAACATTGTTCCTCCTCATTGAGTGCCAGCGATCTGCTGGCAGTCGTCCCCGCCCCAGTCGTGAACTGGGGTGCCGGTCTTACCGGTCGGGGGTATTTCTAGCCGTGGTAATTCTCACCCCGGGCGATGCCCATCTGATAAGGGCCGCTCATGGCCAAATCGCCATCGTCAAAGTAGCCCTTGACATGTTCCCGGACGGCTTGGGTGATTGTCTGATCCAAGTTCGTCGGGGTGACTTCGTACTCGGTTGCCCAAGCAGCGACATCCACCTCAACGGTGAATGACAGTTTGACTTTGATGGTCTTTGCTTCTTCGTTAAAGTCTTCCATACCCATTTTCATTTCCTCCTCATTTGATGGCAGCGTTGTTGCTGCCGATCGTGGGTGCCGGGGGCTTGAACCCCGGGGCCTTCCAGCCACCCGGTAATGCTTAAACGATGCCGTGGTCGCCCGCCAATTGGCGAACCATCTCGGCAGCCAAATCACGGTCAAGGACGATCTGAACCCAGCCCTCGTCATCATCCCGAGTGAACGAGATGGACACGGTGTTCTTGGTGTTCGGGTTGACCTTCACGGAAGCGTCACGCTTCACGAACGCTTGGGCGTTCATGACGAGCCGTTCCTCGCCCTGCACCTCGTCGGAAGTGAGTTTGATGGATGCGGTCCCGTTGGACATGTTGACGGTCTTACGACCGGCGAACTCGTGGATATGCATTGTGTATTCCTCCTCATTGATGCCCAGCATGGTTGCTGGATCGTGGGTGCTCAGGGCTTGCGCCTGAGGGCCTGCTGGCCACCCGGTATTGCTTAGATAAACAACCACCGGCCGATGGCCGCCAAAGAGAGCGCCACAGCGATGACCTCAGCGGTGCACCGGATGACGAACAGCGAATGGGGGTTGGTGCCCATCCACGCTTCGTAAGCGTCGGCGGCCCGGTCAATCGGACCGCAGATCGCATCAATAACTCTGTTGATCGTGTTCATGTTTCCTCCTCATTGTTGGTGGCCGGATGGCCATCGTCCCCGCCCCGGGCTTGCACCGGGGGGCCTGCTGGTCAGGGGTAGTTCTACTGGAAGTTGACGATGTGCATCTTGGCTTGGAAGCCAAGGACATTGCCGTCAAGGTCTGCGAGGTGGACCTCGTTGACGTTGACACCGTTGTTAGCGAGTTGGAGGAAGATCCCGTAGGCAGCCTCGTCCAAGTTGTAGTCCTCGTGGTTCATTGTGTGTCCCTCTCTCATTTCGGCCCTACTGGGGCCTCGTCAGCGGCCCAGTATCAGGACCGTATGAGGAGGAGGAAATCACTGAGCCAACCAAGCCCCGGGAGTCCAAGGGCAATGGGCAGGTGATCCGGTTTCCCGGGCCAGCCACTCAGTGAAGTTTCCTGTTTATTATCCCGGTGGAGATCCCGGTTCGGTACCAGCCTTTCGGCTATAGCGACCCTCCGCTGCTGCGGGGTCCGTACCTTGGGGCTTCTCACCCCTTGGCCTCCAGCAATTCTTGGGGGGCTGCTTTTTGCCCTGCTGGTCGGTTGCAGAAAAAACAATACAAGCCCCACAAAAAAAAGATAGAGGGAATACTAAAGAAAATCTCAAAAACACCCCCTGAGCAGGCATTATGCCACCCAAAAAAAAACCTCAAATCCTCGCCCAACACCCCAAACCTGCAGCCTCTTTTGTAAAACCCCTGCTCAGAGGCCCTTTTTTTCGTCATGTTTTGATTTCCAGCCCCCAACACCAGCCCAAAACCCATACAAACAGGGGCCTCCAAACCCACCAAACACCCCAAACCACCCCAAACAGGGCGACCGAACAGCAGTTCGCTTTGCCCACCCAAGGCCACCGTCACCACCACCCAGCGACCGGCCCCAAGGGGACCCCCCACCCGAATAAGATTTGCCGCTGCGCCCCGGTCCCGGTGTCGGTCGGGTGGGGTCCGTTGGGGGGGTGGGGGGGGTGGCCCCGGGCCTTGATGGGGGGGTGTGGGCTGCCTGTGTGGAATGTCGGGGCCGGGTGGGGTCGGCCGGAGGGGGGTCCATAAGAAAGGGTCCGAGGATATATAGGAAAGGCATCGCAGGGTGTGCCTGACAGTCGGACAGTGGGCAGAACGTCCTTGATCGGACCGCCCGGTCGGGGTTCGGATCGGGGTCCGGTCTCAGCATCTCTTATATGTCAGGTTAAAGGATCTGCATCCCCCCGTCACAAGGGGGATGCGGTCCTGCATGGCGGGCCTGTACCTGTGCCAGAAGCAGGGCTTCTGTCACGGCCGAACGGGCAGGAGCAGCCCTTGGGTCCCTCCGCTAGTTAAGGCCAGTCTGCCCCGTAGTCGCTTCGTCTTGTGCGCTACTGCCCCCGCCACTCATGTGTTTCACTACAGGGGTCAAAAGCCCCTCTAACGGGCGAAACACCGGCAGTTAACCGGGACACAAAACCATGTGCCTTCACTATACACCCAAACGGTGTACACTGCAAGCACCCACCGGGTGCCCCCTGAAAGGGTCCGCTTCTGGGGTTCTATTGTGGAGGTTGTTTTGGATAAGAAGTTCGAGAAGTGGTCGAAGACCCGCCGTTTTTCGGCGGCCATTGAGAAGGTCGTTAAGGACGGGTGGACCCAGAAGGAGGCCGCTGAGGTTTACGGGGTGTCTAGGCAGCATTTGAATGTTAGGGTTAAGGAGGCCCGTCTTGTTGAGGAGGAGAAGGTCGAGAAGGCTAAGAAGGCTATTGTTGTTAGGGGCGGTACTGGCCCTAGCCCGTTGGATGATCAGTCTCGCCGTGTCGGGACGTTCGAGGAATGGTGTGAGCATTACTTGCAGAACTGGGTGTGCCCTGATTGCCGGGTCCATCACGACATGCCTGATTTTCACCGGGATTTTGCTGAAGCGATTACGGGAGATTCCCGGCGTGTGGTTATCAATTGCCCGCCGTATCATTCTAAGTCTACGCTGATCAGTGTTTGGCACACGGTGTACGACATTTGCCGTGATCCGAACTTGCGTACGCTCTTGGTGTCTAAGTCGTTGCCGTTCGCTCGGACGTTCATGCATAGTATTTCGGAAATGTTGTTGAACCCTGATTTGTATGCGGGCGGCCCGTCTATTATTGATGATTGGGGTCCGTTTAAGCCGGACGGTCAGTCGTCGTGGTCCTCTGAACAGATTTACGTTGAGGGCCGCACTACCGCTGAGAAGGACCCGACGGTCGCTGTGCTGGGCGTGGGGCAGCAGATCTATGGCCGCCGTGCCGATGTGTTGAAGTTCGACGATGTGGCCACGCTGGATAACCAGCGCAACCCGGACCGTGTCGCTGCGATGTTGGAGTGGTTCGATAAGGAGGCCCTGTCCCGTATCGGGCGTAGCGGTAAAGCGATTTGGGTCGGCACCCGGGTTACACCCGGTGACGTATATGCGACCCTCAGTACTCGTACTGGTTACAACGTGTTGAAGTACCCGTGCATCGTTGACGATAACACTGAGACAATGTTGTGGGGCGAGCATTTCCCTTATGAGCAGGCGTTGATCCACCGGTCGGAGATGAAGCCTGCGGATTTCCAGTTGATTTACCAGCAGGTAGATATTCCGGGGGTGGGCGCTTCGTTCACTGCTGACATGATCGATGCCGCTAAGGACACTGGCCGTGTCGCTGGGCATTTTGATACTTCGTGGCGTTTGATCGCTGGTTTGGACCCTGCGGGCGGCGGTAAGGGTTCTGGGTATACGGCGTTCACGCTGTTGGGCATCGATTTGACTACCGGTAAACGGTATCTGGTTGATTCGATCGCTGTTAAGTCCATGAAGGCCCCCCAGATGAAGGACCAGTTGTTGGAGTGGACCGACAGGTACCCTATTTTCGAGTGGCGTGTGGAATCTAACGGTGTCCAGTCCCAGTTGATCCAGTACGATGTCGAGTTGGTACAGGCGCTGGCCAAGCGAGGTGTCCGTGTGGTCCCTCACCAGACCCACGGCAACAAATGGGACCCTCAGTTCGGTGTGGAGTCGATGGCCCCTTTGATGGAGACTGGTTTGTTTTCTATCCCGTGGGGCAACGCTCCTTCTACTCAGGTGTTCCAACCGATCATTGAGGAGATGGTGGCTTTCCCTATGGGCACGGTGTCCGATAGGATCATGTCTTTGTGGTTTGCTGATTTGGGGTGCCGTGATTTGTTGAAACGAGCGCACCTCCCTATGTTCCATGAACGGATGCATGTCCCTAACCGGATTAAGCGCCGCCGCCGGGTTGTGGATTTCCATAGCCGTGAGGTTCGTAACATCAATTTGAAGGATCAACGCCCGGGCCACATGACCCGGGGGATGTCCGGTATGCGCCGGCAGACTTTAGGTAACGCTCAGAAGCATGACGAGGTAGAAGAGTATGAAATTGTTGACGGCCCGAAGCCGATGAACATTGACCCGCAGATTTGGGAGGAGTAAGGTGATCGAAACTACACTTATTGGGCATGTATCTGAGGAACGATGCTAAGAAACGCCTTCAACCGCCGGGCTTACCGCTCGGCAGAATCAAACCTAACAGAGGAGCAAATGCTGTGTGCCACCATGATCGGTGGCAAGCCGCATTATTTCCCAATGCCTAAGGACGCTACCGATGTCGAAGTACGAGAACAAGCCTTTGAACTTAGAGAAGGACGGGTCATGACTTCTATTGAGCGGTCCTTGCTGGGCATAGCGGAAAACGCACACAATGCTTGATACCGACCGGCTTTCGTCTTTATATACGGCTTGGCGGGCACGGTACGCTGAACGTGATGTCCGCATGGACGTTATGGAACGTGTTATCCGTGGCGAGTTCGATGTGTTCGACCCCGATGAGGAGGGTGTCGATTCTAAGTCCCCGAACCTCATTCAGGTAGCGTTGGAAGATACTTCCGAAGCGGCTTCCCTCATACCTACGGTACGGGTTCAGCCTGCGAAGGGTTCTAAGGAATCTAAGAAAACAGCGCAGAAGATGGAAAACATCGCTGCGTCTTATATGGACGCTAACGGTGTCGACCTGTTGATCCCCCGTGCTGTCATGGACATGGCCGCTTTCGGGTTTTCGGTGTGGACCGTGACCCCTGATTTCGAACAAAACATTCCTTTAGTTGAACGCCGGGATCCCCGGCATTGCTACCCGGAGCCGGGGTTCAAACCCGGCGACACTGTTCGTCGCTGCATGTTCGCTCGTGAAGTGTTTTACACCCAGTTGCCTGCCGATTACCAACAGGTGGTCGCTGATTTTACTGGGCAACGCACTGACATACAGCAGCCCGACGAGAACACCCGTGTTGTGCTGGTTGAATACTATTCCGATGAAGAGTATGTGCTGGCTGCGTTGTATCAGGGTTCCACCGAGGGTTTCAACCGGTACGGTTCCAATACTGACATCCCGTTCCCTGTTGTTTTGGAACGCATCCCTAACAAGGTCGGTATATGCCCGGTAGTTATCGGTTCACGCATCACGCTCGATGGGGAGATGCGGGGCCAGTTCGATCAGGTCGTTGGCCTGCTCGAAGCGCACATCCGTTTAATGGGCTTGGTACTGGACTTCGCTGACCAGTCCGTGTACTCCGATATTTGGGTACGGGATTTGATCGGTGAGATGCCTTACGGCGGTGGGTCGTTTATCGAGTTGGGGCCGCAAGGCGCTATCGGCCGTGTCCCTCCCGCTGTGTCTTCGTTCAACATCCAATCTGACTTGCAAAACTTGTTGGAAGGGATCCATATCGGTGGGCGCTGGCCTAAGGCCCGGCCCGGTCAGGTAGACCAGTCGATCGCTTCAGCGAAGTTTATCGAAGCGTCCGCTGGGATGATGAACACAGCGATCCGCACTTACCACCAGATTTTGCAACGCAAACTGGAACGTGTCCTGCGGGTGGCTTTCGAAACAGACAAAGCGTATTTCGAGGGCACCAAGTCCGTGACTGGTATCCTCCGTAACCAAAACTTTATCGAAGAGTATTCCCCGGGTAAAGATATTGACACCGCTAACCGTGTCCGGGTCGAATATGGTCTCGGCTTGGGCCGTGACCCTGCCCAGTCAGCGGTGCTCCACCTCCAGTATTCCCAAGCAGAGTTTGTGTCTAAAGAGTTCGTTCAGGAAAACATTGACGGCTTGACCGATGTGTCCCGTGAGCGTTCCCGCTTGGACGTTGAGAAGTTCCGTTCGATGGCGTTAGCGAAGTTACTACAGGGCTTGGAAACAGGCGAGGTACCTGAAGAAGCGCTGATCGAGATGGCCCGTTCCCGTGAAAAGGGCGAAGATCTGTTCGACCTGTACGATCAATGGATTGTGCAACCGAAGAAAGAAATGCAAGACCAAATGTTGGAGACAGGTCTCGGTGCGCCTCTAGCGCCGGGCATGCCTCCAGAGGAAGGTGGCGGCCCCGGTGGTCCTCCTATGCCGCCACCACCTCCACCACCGGGCGGGGCAGAACTGTTGGGCCGCATCGGTGCGGGACCCGGCGGTGGTCTCCCCCCCGGTGGTCCTCCTATGGGTCCACCTCCTGAAGGTCTGATCTAATGGGTCCCGAGGAAATCGATTTCCCTGAAGAAGCGATGGGCGAACGCCCACCGTTGAATCCCTTCAATGATGATGCCCCTTTGGAATGCGGGCTAGATAGTGTCGATATTTGCGAATCGTGTCAGTAGGTAAACATGGCTGAAGAAATTGAAAAAACCCCGACGGGTGACACCGCTTTGAACAAGCCTGCGTCCGGGACGTACGGTGAGAAAGCAGAGTTAGACCGGTTGAAAGCAGATTTGCCTGCGATGGAACAGCAAGGCGCACCTAAGGGCGCTGGCCCCATGCGTACCGTCCCGGGTAAAATGCCGCAACGCCCTATGGGCGCTCCGGCGAACGCTCCCTCTGGGATGCCCGCCGGGTTGATGGCCCCTACGAACCAGCCCGACAGGCCGATGAACTCTCCGTTAACGGAGGCCCCTGAAATGCCGCCGAGAAACTCGGCTGAGGACCAGCAACGGATCGCTATCTTAGGTGCGTTGGAAACCCACCCGCATGTTTCTGCCGAGACCCGTGAATGGGCTGGCTTAGTGAAGGAGTACCTCCTTGCCGGAAGAGGATGAACAAGCATATTCGATACTCGATCCGATAAAGCAAAAGGGTGTCATAAAGGGCGGGCTGCAATTAGCAGCCAGTTTCATACCGGGTGCTATGGCTGGTGCACAGGCCCGAGCGAACGCTACCGACGGTTTCACCGTTGGGTCTGTCTTCAGTGGGTTGGGTGAGTTCGGGAAAGAAGCCGCCTTCTACACCCCGGGCGTAGGCGAACTCCTTGGTGCCCGCTTGGGCATGGATGTCATGGACGACAACACCGACTTGTTCACTAAGGGCGTGTCTGCGATGGGGATCATAGGTTTACCTATGGGCGCTCTCGCTGGTGGTGCAGCGATCAAAGGTGCCCTCGGTGCTTCAGGTGCGGCTGCCGGTGCTGGCTACCGCCGGGGGATATTAGGCAACCAACACCCTCAACGAGGTTACGTTGACGGGATGCCCGTCACTGTTGACTTTCGTAAACGTGACGCACTGTCAGCACTGGGTGGCGCTGTCTCTACCCCTGTGCAATACCATTCAATTATCCCTCTGCTTGGTGAGCGCCGGCAACGCCTCCTACTGGGGGTTGGGCAATTAACTGGGCCGATCGCCGACCTCAAAGCCCGTTGGGTTTCAATGACCGAAGGGCTGCTGGGTGGCCGTAAAAAGAACACGGCACAGGTCGAAGGGTTCATGGAAGGCATGGGGGAGATCTATTACGACCTGATCCCCGATGTCGCTGCTTCGGCAGTCGGTCAGGGAATGGATGTAGGCAAAGCAAAACTTGCTTACGTTGCTCACGAGTTTTCTAAGTTCGATACAGCGATAGAGAAAGCCATGATCGTGTTCCCTGACGACGTTTCAGACGTTGGGATTATTTGGAAGAAAATGCTAGACGGCGAAACCCTCGACGGGCCGGAACTCGCTGAACTCACTGGGGCGTTAACCCAGTTCGCTGAGATGACCGTGAACCTTGGGCACCCCGAAATGGTGTTGATGGATCCCCGTTTCGCTGTGCACAGCATAGTAATGGACCCCGACAACCCCCGGTTGGCTTTGTCGGTTGTTCCGTTCGACCCTATCACTGAAGCGAACTTGTTCGAAACGGAAATGACTAAACGGCTCCACTTGATGATGACAGTGAACCCCGAGGGCATGGTCCCTTTAATGACCCAAAACCTTGTTGACTTCGTCGAAATGGAAGTGATGCCCAACTGGGATAGATTGAAGTCCGCTGTGCCGGGTGCGTTTCGTGGCGAGAAAGTTTGGGCCGCCGAATGGTATCGTCTGGCCCGGCAAGATACCTATGCCCGTGCGAATGACATAGGGTTCGAACCCGACCGGCTGGTTGGTATCGCTTCCCTCATGTCCGCTGGTGAACTATGGGAATCCAATATCGAGAAAGCGGTCCGTGCAGCGCAATACATGTTGCGTAACCCTAAGTGGACCGAGAAAGGTTTGTGGCGGCACATGAACCAAGGTGGGTATAAGTCCACCACCTCGGAGATCGCTAACGTCGCTCGGCTGATGGAAGCCCCTGACGCTACGGAACACTTTCGCCAAATGCTTCCACGGGATAGCGAACTGAAGCAACCAAACTTTACGGAAGCGATTCTCAAATCCGAAGACCACCACCTTAAAGACCAGACCGCTTTGATGTATGCGTTCATGACGGGCCGTGTCACTCCCGAGCAGGGCGGTTCGGCGTTTAACCGTTTAGACATGACCGTGCCGTTGGTGGTGGACCGTCACGCTATCGCTGCTGCGATGGGTTTCTCTATGTCCCCCTCGGGATCTGTTGTTGATTCCGGGTACCGCCCTGCGAAGGCTGCTTTTGTCGCTACCGCTCAAGCCATCGGTGAGGTCCCAGAGTTGGGCCGTGCGTTTACCCCCTCTGAGGTGCAAGCCCTTGTTTGGGTTATGTGGCGTGAACGCCGTGGTGTCACCGAAAACTTTATACCAGTGAACGCCTCAAAGAGGTTGCGCCGCCAGTTGTTAGGATTAGCCCCTAACGCTAAGGTCTCGAAAGGCAAGGGTTTGCCTAAGTTGTGGATCGACGGGCAAGGCCCGTCTTACACTGTTAGCGACCGTATCTTAAAGTTCTTAACCGATCCTTTGCCTGAAGGGGCAATGGATTACACCCAGCCGACCGCACCGATGCCTTGGATGCTACCAGAGGAGATCTCTGGGTTGCTGGCAGGGAAGGAGGCCCGCCGTCGTTCTGGTTCTGTTCGTGACGTAGGGACCGTTATTTTGTCGATGGGCCGTGATGGTGCTCACTGGGTGACCCCTGAGGGGGCCGGCCCGGTGTTGAACCGGATCATGAAACCCACCGTTGCTCGCACTGCTGCTGGCCAAACCATTATGGCCCCGGCCCGTGCCCGTAAGGTCGCTAGCGTGAAAACTTTGTTCGACCGGTTGGGCGACGAAACGCTCGACGCTACTGGGGTCGGCGGGGTCACTGGTGCCCGTATGCTGACTACGCAGCATCGCCGGCCCGGTATGGAACCCGGGCACCATGTGGCTATTGGCACCGCTGTTAACAATGGGTCTGTCGATGGCCGCCAAGCCCATCTCCGCATGCAGGAGATTTTGGCTGAACGGGGCATAGAGTTCGAGGTCCACATCGATGAGCCTCATCAGGGACCGACCCGTATCTGGTCCGATGGGGAAGGCAACGATTTCTGGTCAGCGGCCGACATGGAACATGCGGTCGCTCAGGGCATTGTTAAACGAGAAGACCTCGCTTTAACGATCGACGTAGAGGACCGTGTCCAAATGGTGATCACGTTAAAAAATGCAGACGATGTGGCCAAGGTCATGCAGATCGCTGAAGAATCGTCCGCTGTGCGCCGGGGTTCCTTAACGGGCCACGGCGACCCTGTTAATGTTCCTGCTGCTTCTCAAGCAGCGGCAGGGTATGTGCGTAGGCACGGCCGTGAGTTTGGTCTATCTGCCCCGGTAGGCATACGGCGCTTTTCGCCCGATGGTAAACCTATTAGTATTCAGGCCGACGAAGGCCGTGCTCAACGGGCCGCTGCTGCTTACGCAGCGCTCGGGGACAAGCCTTTGAATAAGAAGGCCCGCAAATCTTACGAACAGGCCGCTACGGAAATCGCTGCTCAATACGATTTCATCACTAACGACCCTGACGGCCCGATGTTGGAAGTCGTATTTGTTGCCGATGACCCTTACAAAACTCCTTTGGAGATGGCCGCCGACATTAAGGATAACGGCCGGTTAAAGATCCTGAAAACTGCTGCTACCGGTGGGCACCCTTTTTGGGACAACGAAACGAACGACATGCTCCGAGCGGTCCACGACTACTTCGGGCATTCAGCGATGGGTAACAACTTTTCACGGCACGGCGAGGAACTGGCGCTGGCCAAGCATCTCCAAATGTTTTCTTCAACGGCGGCCCCTGCTATTATCAGCGACTTGTTGGGGAACAATGCGTGGCTGACTTCGTCTAAACATAACCGCCGCCGGTTCATGAAGCATTTGCGTGAAACCGTGAACGATAAGATCATGACCAAGCGGGGTCATATCCGCAAGGGTGCGACTAGGGAACAGAACTCTACTTACACCCGTATGGTTAGAAACGGTGGCGCTACTGCTCATGGCGATTCCCCGTTGCCTGTTAGCGGTGAACGTATCGGCATTCATCTCGATTTGAACGGCAACGCTGGTTCTGGTTCAGGGTTAGGTAAGGCCGTGGGGTTTGCTATCAAAAGGCAAACCGGCACCTCACCGCATAAAGCCAGTTCGGGGAGGTTATCCACCTTTGTTGAGATGGTCCCTATTAGTTGGTTCGACGACGTAGAGGGGAACCCTCTCCGCTATGACGTTGACGAGTTGGCTTCGTCTATCAAAGCAGGGGGCATCGACGAACCTTTGGTTATTGATTTCAACCCTAAGACCGGCTCTGCTCTCCTATCTGAAGGCAACCACCGGTTGGCCGCTGCTAGAAAAGCAGGTTTGACAGAAGTCCCTGTGGCGGTGTCCCGCAATGAGCATGCATGGCGGGGGACTGCGAAGTTGAAGGTTTTAGCCCAAGACGATCACACGGGGGACTGGACAAACCTCCAAGGTGAGCGCCTTGGAGGCGTGGCAAGTCCATCTGAGGTGGGCATACCTACGCTCTCTCCCGGGTCTGTGGATTACGGCACTACGGCCGGTCACACTATCGGTGTGGTCATGACTGACATCGGTGTCCATGAAGACACCGGTCGTATGGCCCGTGCCCGCCAAACGAAGCAACGGTCGCCCGGGGCTTCAATGACCGGGACCCTCGTGCGTTACGACACCCCTGATGTTATTTGGGCCGACATCCCTACCGACGCTCGGAGATTAGATTACGTCCGCACCGGTGGGTTAGACACTCAAGGGTATTGGGTTGATGTCGAAACAGGCCGGGCGTTTAAGAGCGCCGACAACGGTGTCGGGCTGTCGTCCTCCCATAGCCCTGTGAAGAGCAGCCGCACTGGTGAACCGACCGCCTCTACCCTTGTGTGGGGCAACGTTGAACTGGGTGACACTGTTGTTAAGCCCGGCAAGGGTTTGGCCCCCGGGTTCGACGGCGATTTCCCTCCTCAAAAAGTAGGGATCCTCCCCGACGAGTTCATGCCCGACGATGCGTACCGTGAACGTGTCTACGACACTAGGTCCGATCAGGGCAGGACCATTGACGATATATATAAGGAACAGATTCTTGACTTGGTTGCGTACACCGACGGGGATCAAGCGCCAGCGGGAACGACCGCTGTGCTTGAACACCATTTCGAAGACGACGGCGGCAACGTCATGGTCCATAACTCAAGGCAAGGCGACCCTAATGCTAAGAACGTGGTAACTGCCTACGTTGTTGAAGGTGAGTACGGGATGGACCATTACGTTAGTGGCGGCAAAACAGAGTCTCACGTTACGGGCCATGCCGGTCCGGGGTTCTCCGACCGTGATGGTCAAATGTTTTTCGGCGACAGCATGGTTGTCGCTAACCCAAGCGAGGTCAAAGGTTCTGCTAGTGCCCGCCATTTGTTCGAAGTTAAACTGGTGACAGAAACTGTCACGACAGCGGACGACGTTAAGGCCGTTAAGAAAGCGAACAAGGACCGTAAGAAACCCAAGAAACTACCTAAGGTAGGGACAGTGATTTCTGATAAGACCCCGTCCCGCATAGCGATGTACGCACCTGAGGGTGGGCTGGCTCACATTTCTTACAACACCGACACTGTGCAGGTCCCGGGCCTCGGCAGGGCACCTGCTGGCCGGTCCGTGGTGTTGACGCTCAAATCGGGGAACTTCGAAGCGGGCAGCGGGGAGATAACCATTCACGCTCCGGGCGATCCGCTGGGCGCTTTGGACTCAGGTTTAATAGACGATGTGCGTGACTTGCTGACCGAAAACGGTTGGCGTGGAAGGATCACTCAGGTGGCACAATGATCGACGCAAATAACATAGATAAAAACGTTCAGGCTTTGAAAGCGGTCGAACGGTCTTGGGGGTCCCCTCAGATCCCCGACATGGTTAAACTAGATTTGGCTGCGATGTCTGGTTTGGACGCTACGGGCATCCAGAAGTTCGCTTTTGGTTTGGGCCGTGACATGGCTGCCCGCAGGGTGGCCCCCATGCAGGGACAGGTAAGAATAAGGACTCAGGTAGGTAATCAGGAAGTTGAGGCTCCTACCCCTCAGGACCCTAACCGGCGTTCATATTCGGTGGGGGAGAACTTGACTCGCCGTTGGAGAGGTTTGGCTGGTTTGCGCCCAGAGGAAAGTGTCGAAGCGGACGCTGTTTCTCAGTGGAAACGCCGAGCCATCAACCTCGGCTATTTGCCGGAGGACACTCCGATAGATAACACTTGGAACGCTGCTTTGAACCCTATTCATAGGGAAATGAAGAACGATGATTACACGATGTCGATGCGTGGCGGCGGTAACCGTGAAATGGCTCTCCCTATTATGCGTGACCCCGAAGGGGGTTTGAGCGTGCTGGAGTTGCTGGACGACTGGCTGTCCCCGACGGGTGCCGCCAAGGCGGCGGTCTGGCTGGGTTTCGTGCCTGATATTAAGAAGTGGGAAGAAGATAAAAAAGCCTACCGGGATAACCCCACGCCGGGCAACTTTTGGAGGAGTATCGACGACATGGCGTTCCCTCTTTTGAACATCGGTTTGATGTTCACTGGCATTGGTGAAGTCAAGTTAGTGGTCCAAGGGGTGATGGCGGCGAAGAAAACCGCTCAAGGTGTGAAGGGCCTGCAACTCGCTAACGGGGCGCTTCGGATAGGTAGAACAGAAACTGCGGCCCGCACGGCTCTTGGCGGGGTGCGTTTCCTCGGTGCGACACCTGTTGACGAGATCGCTTCAGGTGCGTTCATGCAGGCTAAGACACGGGGCGCTATGGGCGGGATGTTATCTAACCGTTTGTCCCGCTCTCCCCGCCCGGTGGTTTCCGGGATCGGTAACCAGATGGCTGCGTGGCGTAACCTGCGTGGAGTGGTTGTTGGTAAAGAACTCACTACCCAAACGATGCGTTTAGGGATCGCTCAACGAACCGAACAAGCGTTGGGTTACACCCCCGAGGACTCCCATAGTCTCGCTTCGTGGAAACCTGAGGTCAGTGAGTGGGCTGACAAGATCCACAGCAACCTTGTTGCTGCTGTAGTTACTGATGCTATGTTTTCACCGTACCAGATTTTCGCTCCGGGCCAACTCGCTAGCGCTGCGACCCCCTTCAGATATATAAGGTCTTCGTTGGGTAAGGTCGGTCGTGACCAGTTCTTCGGCGAAGAGGCGGCTGTTGCTTTCCGGCATTCGATCATTAACCCCACGGGTGACATAGATTATACGGATGAGGCTGCTGCCGCTTTACGGCAAACAGATCTCGATAACTTCGATGAGGAAGTCAGAACTTTAGGTTCGGCTCGTGCTGTCGCCAAGCGTTTAGGGTTGGATGCAGACATGGGGGACAACGTCCCCGAGGCGGTAAGGGGCGCTAAGTTCGGTGGCTGGTTGACATATATGATGACTATGGCCGCTGTCGAAGCCGAGTCGGCCGGGAACTTGAAAGCGTTACGAGGCGTGTTGAAGGGACCGTTGCGTGAATCTCAAGATTACCATGTGTTCCGCAATAACCTTGTTGCACAACTTCGGCATATCGATCCTGAAAACATCGCTGAAGCGTTGTGGTCTCGGGCGTGGAGCCGTGCTAAGACCCAGAAGGGGGCCTTGAAAGAGTATGAAGCCTCTATGGAACTGATGAAGGACCCCCGTGCGAGAGAAACGATGAAGAAATACATCATTGCTCATAACGAGAACAGAGTAAAAGTTTTTGCGGAGTTGATGGAAACACATGCTCGCAAGGGGTTGTTGTCCGAATATATGATCCGGAACATAGATGCGATAGGTAACGATTGGGATGGGTTCACTCATGTGAGCCAGCGGGTGCGTGAGGCCGCCGGCAACGGCGAGTTGGCTAATGTGTCTCACGCTGCCGCTATCAACCCTGTTACTAAGCAACCTTTGAAGTCCACTGCGGGTAAAGTGGTCGAAGAGGGCGTGGACGGGCATTTCAGCCGTGTCCCTAAAACACAGACTCTCGAGATCGATGATTTGATTAACGACCCCGAGTTTCTTCGTATCGCTAACAAGAACGTGTTTGCTCCTTTGTTGAAGGAGATCCCAACGGGCCGGTTCACTCCTCTTCGTAAGGGTTCCTTGACTAAGCAGGAGTTGCTCGCTGAGTATGGCGGGATCAAACGTTTGTATGCTTTGCTGGACACTGTGGATAAGTTATCCCGGTACGCCACTGCGGACATAGCCAAAGTTTCCAAGGCGGTGCGTTCGTTCATTAAGGACGGCGAAACGTTGGCGCAGGTTTCCATCCCTCAACTAAATAAAGCGATGACCGCTGCTGGGTTGAACACAGAGACCCGTCGCCGTATCCGTCGGTTGTGGAAGTACGCTCGAGAACACGAGATCGATATTGAGGGCGGGTTCGCTCCTGTTGGTGCCGCTTTGAAGAAGCGGTTGGACGACATCAATTTGGATCCGAAGTGGTCTACCCGTTATGAGATAGACATGACTCTTGATTTGAGAGGTAAACAACGGGCGTTGCGTAGAAAAGCGGCATTCACTGCTTCCCGTGTGGATGTAGCCTCTATGGACCCTGAGTTAGTGAAGTACCTTGACGATAACGGTTACGAGTTGGTGCATGGTGTCGAGTTCGCTGCTCCTCAGGAAATGATGGAAACGATGCGGGAAGTGCAGGACATTAACGATCTTTCATTGTTCCAAGAGTCGTTGGGTTTGGTTGGGACTGCGTTCCAACAAAACTTGAACCGTGGGCAGAGGGTAGCGAGGGGGCTTTCGCAGTCCTTTGAACGTTACGAGCCTCAACATGTTAGGGCATGGTATAGGGCTGCGATGAAGAACGGGTTACGCCAGCATTTGACTGGTGTCGGTACCCGTGAGTTTGGTAGCCGCACTAGCCCCGCTGTAGACATTTTGATGAATGACCTTCAGAAGATCGCTCGTGACATAGGTAAAAGAATGAACGATGGGTGGATCGACTCGAGGGTCAAGAATCCGCTGATGAGGGGTTGGGCCAACATGGAGTCTTCGTTTACTCCACAAACTCCCCATGACCTTGTCCGTGGTACTTTTGTTTGGAAGAAAGCGGTCGGCGAGTTAGAGGCACTGGGTTACAGTACCGAGGAGATAAACGGGGTTTTCAAAGGGCTGAAGGCTGGTCGTGTGGTCGGTCCTCAACTCCGAGGCCGGTTCACGAACTGGATGGATGAGTTCCAGTCGAAACCTAATTTGCTGAACGCTATGGGGCTGGTCTCAAAGACCGAAATCGAGAACGGTAGTTATTTACAAAAGACTTCTTTGTTCGGGTTCCGTGGTGCGGGTGCTGCCGCTGGCGGGTTCGTTGCTGGTGTCGGCGGTGCGCTCGATCCCGTACTCTACGAGGATGACGCAACGATCCCTGATCACATATTCGCTTTCTCGGCGTTGTTTTCTGGCATGTTGGTGGGTAGAGCAATGACGGCGAAAGGGGCAATGAAACTCTTTAACGCCAAACTCGAATTAGAAAAGACCCGCCTTCGGCTCGGTTCGGCGTTGGCCCGGGGTGCCCACAGCGTCGGCAATAACCCTAAGTCGATGTGGAAGAACTTCGCTTACCTCGGCGACACGTTGGCGAAGTACAGGGACTTCTTGAGGTTCTCTGTGTCTCCTATTTTCGATGCTTCCCGTTATTCCGAAGCGCTGGTCCTCGGGCAGATAGGTGTCCCTGAAGCGGTCCGCAAGGCAGGCGGGGTTCGGATGAACTTGTCCCCGACGCAGTGGCGGCGGGGACGGATCTCGGAACTCACTGGTGTTTCTTGGCGCAAAGGCAAGGGTGAAACCCTTGACCTGTACGAGTTCCAAGGCCGGCTGTATAGCAAGGCAGAGATCGAAGATAGCACTGATTTGTTCCTCCCGGGGCAGAAAGGCGAAAACGTTTCTCCACGCACAATGACTGCCGAGGATGCCGCTGCTGCTGACTGGGATTCTGTTGTTAAAGAGTTTTCGACCGTGCAAAAAAATTACGGCGACTACGATTACGATGCGTTGGAAGCCGGCACGGCTCGTTTCCGGCAGATCGGTATCTTGGGTTTCAACACCCAGCAGTGGGAAGCGTCGTTGTATTCTGATTTGACCCGTATCCACGGGATGGCTCGGGACGATGCGTACCGTGCTTCTAAAGCAGCGTTCTCGTACGGAGTGAACCCCCGTTCGGCCGCCGAAATGAACGTTAACGCTGTGTTTTTCCCGTTCTCGTTTATGAAGAAAACGGTGGGCCACACAGCGGAGTTCATGATGGAAGATTGGTCCCGCACTGGGATGATCCACGCTGGGTTACGAACGTACGAAGCGTTGGATGAGAAATACGATTTGGAATCTTTCTTCGCCGAGCGCATGCCGGCTCTGGAAAAGTTCCAACGCATGAACGTTTATGCTTATGGTGTTTCTATGGGTGCTTTGGGTGGCGCTAACCGGCCGCTGCTCGACTGGTTCAATTCGACCCCGATGGCCGACGGTATCACTAACCCTATCGCTAACTTGTTTTCACCTATCGGTATTCACCCTGAGAACACAGGTGGGTTTACCGAGTTCACCGAGGAGTTCATGGGTTTGATGCCCGTTATGAACGATTTGGCTGCTTTGCAGGAAGACCTGAAAGCGCAAGGCCATGTGATGTTCGGAGGAACTTTCATGACGGCCGAAGCGGAAGCGGTCCGAGGTTACGCCGAGGAGCGGGCCGTGAGGGCTATGATCCATGACATCATTGTTGAGGACGGGGAGCCTGATGGGTTCGCTGCGTTGAATCGCCGTGGCTTTGAGGGTTGGAAGCAAGTGTGGGCCGACACTAAGGACAGGTTGGCTCAACAGTACCCGGGTTATTTGGAAGCGAAGTTTGATTCGGTGTCGTACGCTGCTGCTAAAGCGTCCGAAGGGGCGAACCTTAAGGACGAGGCCCGGGCGTATGCTGCTGCCGGTGTCGATGTGTTCGGTGAAGAGGCCACGGCCCGGCAACGGTTAGGTCACCTTATTTTACTGTCGGACGATATCCAGAATAGAGCCGGTGGGTACGATTATTTGACCCCCGCCCAGATAGAAGGGTTCCTGACTGTAGCCAGTGCTTGGGCTGATCATGACGACATCGTGCGTATCGGTTGGCGTACACATTTACGGACCACTTGGGGTCCTATTGAAAGTGAGATCAGGTAATGACGGTTACAACAGATGAACTACGGGCCGCTAACGACGCAGCCTCATCAGGAGCGACTACCGATCCGGACGGTACCGCTACTGATAACACGTTGCCTGCACGGTTGGATTCTTACGGTACGGTGCTCTGGGAGTTGGGCTTAGTTACTCCGATAGGCGGTTACAATGATCCCCAGTTGTACAACGCTGATGGTACTCCGAACACTGCTAACTGGTTGTTGACCAATCTGGGCGTTGACCGGCTTCTGAATGTTTATTCCGCTAGTACCGGGAACGAGTCTAGCGATTGGGCCGAGGTAAGCAATTGGTTCGCTATCGCTGGCAGAGCAGACATTACTGGTGGTATGGACAGGGAGTTCCCGGAGTTGCTCCAAAGTTACCGGAAGATTATTGACATTGATGGGTATCAGGATACTTATGTAGGTGCCAAGGAACACGATGAGTTGGCGGCGTTCCTTCCTGATTTCAATGCTTCCGATCTTGATGATGCTGTCCGGGCGGGTACGAGGTTCACCGTGCCGTGGCAGTTGGTGGCTTTGGCCAGTTCACGGTTAAATATCGACAAGTTGGACGATGGTTCCGGGGCGGCCCGGGACGTTCCAACTGGCAGCGGCGAGGCCGATGAGATTGCGGCTGCTGAGGCTGCTGACATTGGAAAGAGTGCCGGCAAGATTGCCGGGCTTTTGGCAACTGGTCAGTCTTTGGCCTTTGACCAGCCTGCTCCCATAGTGGCTCCGATTGAGGAAGACCCAACCGACCAGTCAAAAGGGTTCGATCGAGTTGCTAGCCGGATGTCTGAGGGGATGAACAAGTATGGTAATTCGGTGGAGATGGCTTATCTCTACGTCCTCGATCCTTCTTTGGTGGACACGATTGTGAATGACCCTAATGCGTTGACTAGGGAACAGAACAATGCCCTTGACGGCTATTTAACTAACCTGATCTCATGGGATTCCAACTACGCCATTGAGGGACTAAACACTAATACGCAAGCCTTCAAGTGGCTGGTGTCACGGGACCCGGACGAACGTGTGGAGATCGAAACTACCCCGACCGCCGATGCCCGTGAGGCGTACCGTGGTGTGTATCAAGATTGGTTCCTTTCGGCTCCTAGCGACGCTGAGTTGGATCGGTTTGCTACTCATTTGCAGTCGGAACAAACTCGGTTTATTGCTGAGGGCCGAGAAGCGGAGGTCAGCCCGTATAATCCTCTAAATCAACTTTCGCAGGGGCAAGTCACGGGCACACCGGGGCTGTCCGATCCGATGATCGTGGCTGCCCAGTCGTTGCGGGCCGATCCTCGTTACAACGAGTTGTTCGGTAACATGGGTGAGGGTTTGGCCGAGGAAGACTATGTTAGGGCTATGCAGTTGCAGGCCGGTAACGTGTTGGGCGAGGTTCAGGGTTTGTTGAACACCGATGCTATTAAGGCCGGCATGGCTTCCGGTGACCCTAATTCGGTCCGTCGTCAGGCGATCGCTTCTGGGACTGCTCAGGATTCCTCTGTGTTCCGTGAGCGGCAGGCCAACAGGGCCGCACAATTGAGGGAGTTAACATAATGGCTGGAACAATGGATCCGGGGCAACGCTCGGCGGCGAGCCGTGAGGAACAATCCCCTTCTTCCTCAGGGAACGCCGGTGGCTGGACTGAAGATAGGGCCGATACGGCTCGGGGGTGGTTCCGTGAGGAATACTCCCCTGAGCAGAACTCTCGGCGTTATTTCGCTCAACGTATTTTGGAAGAGTTGGGTGCCCCGGTAACGCAGCAAAACCTTATTAACATCATTGCGTGGTCCGTTGGTGAAAACAATGGTAAGGGCCGCAGACAGTCTACGTTCAACATTTTGAACACGACGCAGAACCGGGGCGGGCTTTACGGGAGTTACAACTTTAACCAGTTGGGCGGCGGTGCGGGTGTACAAAACTACCCTGATCTCGAGACCGGTGTCCGGGCCACGGTAGATACTATCGTTAATGGCCATTACGACAAAATAGTCGATGCGTTGATGCGTGGCGATGTTCCGTTGTCGGAGTTCTCCCCGATAGTGGTCGCCACCCCGTGGGGTACCGGCATCCACGAAACGGGCCGGAACTATAATTACATCAATAACCCTCAGTTGGTGGACGAAGCGATGGACATGGAGGTTTACTCGGATTTCGATGAAAGTAAAGCCCGGACTGAGCCGACTTGGGAAGGTTACGGCGATGAGGTTTCGGTATCTGGTTACGGTACGGCTAGTCGGATCCCTAAGGGCGGTCAGGCTTATAACGTCAAGGGCCAAAACTATGTGACTTACAACGTCAAGGGCGGTCCAAACACTTCTTTAACGGTGTGGTACAAGACCAACCATAAGGCCCAGAACTCGATAACCCGTTCAGAAACTGAATGGGTTAACGATACCCTTACTGACGGGTGGATCGATGGCGGCGACATCCCTTGGGGAGATGTAGATTTCCAAGCCACAGTCGATCGTTACTTGATGGAACTCGGGGCGTACGGGACAGAGTGGGCAGACAACCCTGAGATCCTTGCCATCATTGTCGGTGACATGACGAACCCTATGGGGGACATTGAGTTCGACAATGCGATCAGGGGCACTGAGTTTTATGCGTCCTTTACCGATCGTCAGCGTCAATGGACCGGTCTTGGCGGCGATCGGCACGGGGAGTTGACCGCAACCCAGCAGGAGGCGTTGTTAGAGCAAACGCACCAACTCGCCACCCTCTACAGCACCTACACCGGCCAGACTATTGATCTACACGCTCTCGATGTCGATGGCAACGGCTTGGATTGGGCAGAGGTTGAAGCCGGTGGCGGTGAGTTGGCGAAGTGGGCGTTCGATGTGGCCTCTGGGGCCAAAACCCAGATGGGTGCGGCCCGGGACTGGCTTATCCCTCTCGCTAAGGGTGCCCCTGAGTCCCCTTACATGCGGATGCAAACTGCTGAAACGCAAGCGCAGGGCGTTCACGGTGTGACCGTGGATGCGAACCGTCAAGACATCATAGATGTTTGGGACCGTTGGGGTGTCGAGATTTCTTCAAGCATGGCCGACCAGTTCGCCGAGGCCGTGTGGATGAAGACTATGTCCATAGAGGACGTTGAGAACAGAGCGAAGGAAGTATCTAACGCTAAGTGGTTGCATAAACCTGAGGACGTTGATTTCGATACTTGGTCTATGCCGTATAGCACTGCTTACTCAGGGTTGCTGGAGGTTAGTGCCCCCCGGTACGACGATGATGCTTTCTCGTCTTTACTGGCGGGCGAGTCCGCACCGAACTTGTATGATTTCAAGAAGGCTGTCCGTCAGGACGACCGTTGGCAAAACACTCAAAATGCTGAAGATTCTTACGCTAAAACATTTGGTACTGTTGGAAGGTTGATGGGTTTTTAATATGGCTCCTAGTTCTTTAGATATTGAAGGCTTGTATCCTTGGTCCGTTGAACTCGGGCTGACCGATATGATCGCTGACCTTGTGCTGGACGGTGCTTCCGATGAGCGGATCGTTGCGACGATACGGAGCAGCGAGGAGTATCGGCGCATGTTCCCGGGGATGACCGGGCCGGGCGGTCAGCGCCGGTTTAGTTCGGAGCGTGAATACTTGCAGCAGGTGCAGTCGTACCGCACTGTTTTGACTCAGGCGGGGATGTACGATGACACGACTGAGTCGCCGTTGGATTACGTTGGGTTCATGGAGAACAATATCGCTCCTGATGAGTTGCGTGAACGTGTTTCTTTGTACACCCAGATCCAGTCAGGTAGCCAAGAGTTGAAAGACCAGTTCTTTATTTACGCCGGCATGGAGTTAACGGACGACGATTTGTTTCAGGCCGTTGTTTCTCCTGAGTTTGGTCAGGCGCTGCAAGACGAGTTTGATAGCACCGTGGCTTCGAACCCGTTTGACTACGAAACGTATATTAGCCGTGCAACGGAACGTGGTTTGGCTAACGTTTCTACGTTGTTGTCTGAGATGCAAGCGGAGGGCTTGGTTTCCGCTGAAGCGATTCAACGGATCCGGGGCATCGACCCGGATTTCGCTCGTGAAGTAATGGGCGCTTTGGCTAATCAGGGCGACTCGACGTTGGGTTACGATGCTTTGTCGTATGCGTTCCAGTACGCTTTGTTGGGTTCTGCCGCTACGGAGCAGGGCCTTACGGCCCCTTCCGCTGACATGGTGGAGCGTTTGCGGGCCGCCGGGGTGGACCGTTCCAAAGCGATGTCGGCTTACGGGAGTTACGCAAACACTAAGAACATGTTGGAAGGGATGGTCCAGCGCCACACCGGCCAAGGGTTCGATCAGGAACAGTTCGAAGAAGCATCGATGCTCGGCACCGGGGACTCGTTGGACTTGCTGTCCCGTGCTCAGGGCTTGGAACAAGCCCATGCGAAGCGTTCGGGCGGGTTCCAAATGACCCAGCAGGGCACTAGGTTTGCCCAGCAGGGCCGTGTGAGGTAGTTTGTACACACTTTCTGGGCGTGTTTATAGATCCCTGAACATATCCCCCGATGGTCAGGCGTACATTACAGGGGCGTAGGAGCAAGAACATGGCAGATCAATATTCCGACGAGGATGAGGACGAGTCAGGTTCAACCCTCAGGCGAAGGCTTGAGGAGACATTAGATAAGAATCGGGAACTCTCATCAGAGTTATCTGGCCTGAAGGCGCAAGCCATAGTTCAGGAGCATGGATACTCGTTGGTGAAACCCGAAGACCTTGATGGTGTCACCCCAGACGAGATGATTGAGCGAGCAGAAGCGGTCCAACAGGAACGCTTAGGTGAGCGAGATGCTCTTGCGAGGGACATACTTAGTAACCGTGGCCTTTCCGGATCTGAGTTGGATCAAGCAGTCAATGACTTCTTAACCCCTTCAGAGTCGGACACCTCAGCGTACTCAAGAGCGAAGGAAACTTCAGCGATCGGTGGCTCTGCTGCCCCGTTGAGAGATCCTCGCAGCCTTCATGGTTTGGATGCCATTGAATATGCTTTGGGACAAAAGGACAAGGGACGCTAAGTTTCTTATTAATCCTACTCAACTGTGAGGTAAACGACTATGGCTTCAGGAAGCCTTTCACTCCTTGAAGCGGCGAAGTATGGTAATGATCAGTTAGCATCTGGTGTGGTAGAGACTCTTATTCAAGAGTCCCCTATCATGGAGATGTTGCCGTTCACTGCTATTTCGGGTAACGCTCTCAAGGTCAACGTCGAAGATACTCTCCCTGCCCCGGGTTTCCGTAACGTAAACGAGTCTTACACTCGTTCGCACGGTACGGACACTGAACGCTTTTTTGGGTGTTCAATCCTTGGCGGTGAAGTATTCATCGACAACTACATTGTTCGTGTTCAAGCGAACCAAATAAGCGCCAAAGCACGGCAATACGCCAAGTTTGCTAAGGCAATGAGCCGCACATTTGATGCGTCTTTCTTTGATGGCACTGGTGCCGCCAAAGATTTCAAAGGCATCAATGCTCTCATTGACGAAGGCTTAGGCCAAAAGCAAGCGGCTGGCACTAACGGTGCTACTTTAACCCTTGACATGATGGATGAGGCTATGGACTCTGTCCGTAACCAGTCCAGTCCCGATGCCCTTCTTATGAACCGTACGCTCCGTCGTAAGGTCACTAGTTTGGCTCGTAACACTAGCGGCTACTTTACGCTGCTAGATGTCGGTGAAGATGCCCTCGGGCGACAGGTCAGCACCTATAATGGTGTTCCGATCCGTATCATCGGCGACGACAAAGATGGCAGCGCTATCCTCGATTTCGACGAGACCCAAGGTTCTTCCTCGGTCACCTCTTCGATCTACTGTCTTGCGTTCGGCACAGACGAGAATGTCTACGGCATTCTTGGTTTGGGCGGTTCGTTCGATGTTGTGGACTTCGGCGAAACTGAATCTGCACCGGGTCACCTCGGTCGGGTTGAAGTTTACCCGGGCGTTGTTATTGCCAACTCGTTCAGTGCTGTGCGTTTGCACGGTATCACGAACACTTAATCGGAGGTATAATTATGGCTCAGGCTACTCGTACTCCCGGTCCCGGTACCACTATCGAAGATGCTAACGCTGCTGTCCTTGCAGCCACCGCTGCTGTAACAGCAGATGTGGCTGTTACATGGGTGCAGGTTGATCGCCCCTGTGATGTAGCAGTTGTTGCTACTCTCGGCGTGGTTGACGTTGGCGTTACTGGCTTCGATATTGAAGTCCTCGGCGCTGATGACAGCAGTGGTACGAACCCCGTTTCTTACGGTCGGTTCGATACTATTGCTGGTGCAATCACCGCCGAAACCCGGTACCTCGATGTTACTGCTTACAAATCCTATATGGGCGTGATCATGGATCACACCGGTAGTGGTGATTGTAATGTTGGCGTAAAGGTGCATGCTATTCCGCACCTTGGCCTATCTAACACTCGGACTGCTTAACGGTAGTTCATTTGAATAGGGGGTGGGGCTTTCGGGCCTCACCCTTTGTTCTCTACTTAGGAGATTTCTTTTATGGCTTCAGATGCTATTGATTCTAAAACTTGGAACGTTCTCGCTACTGTCGAGAAGTGGGGTCGTGCTGAGGATCGTCACGCTGGGCTTCCTGCCGATGAGGTGGTTGAGGCTGCGGACAATTTGTTGTTAAACGAGGGCATTGGTTTGCTTCTCGATTTGTTGATCGGTGCTGGTGGCACTGTGTTCAACAACGCTGGTTCTTACATAGGTGTCGGGGATTCTTCTACCGCTGCCGCTGCTACGCAGACTGGTTTGCAGGCTGCGTCTAATAAGGATTATCAGGGCATGGAGGCTACTTTCCCTTCTCGTGCTAGCGAGACCGTTACTTGGAAAGCGGTGTGGGGTTCCGCTGAGGGTAACTTTGCTTGGGAAGAGTGGACTATCGCTAACGGTAACTCTGATGCTTCTACTAATTTGAACCGTAAGGTTGCTTCGTTGGGTACGAAGTCTTCTGGTTCTGAGTGGACTTTGACTGTCACTATCACGGTGTCTTAATGGGTTCCGAGATTAGTGTTGATGAGGTTCAGGCCCAGTTGTCGGAGCGTGGGCGTTTGGAGT
>ERZ1048686.638-NODE-638-length-32595-cov-7.528795_pt1 | contig 32595 bp, 25 predicted proteins | sample MGYA00383099_ERZ1048686 | MGnify/ENA primary metagenome ERZ1048686 (study PRJEB29581, sample SAMEA5548369) | metagenome | biome: marine; feature: coastal; material: water | depth 25 m | study: Short-term variability in the microbial, nano- and picoplankton... | reverse complement strand
ATCAAAACATTTGCTGAAATTTCTGCTCAAAATGTTCACCTTGAAATGCCCACAATCAAAGTCGAAAAAGCGATCCATGACGGAGACATCATTACAATTGGGAAACGAAGACTCGAAGTCTGGCATACACCTGGCCATACGGATAGCCAACTTGCATTCCGTTTTGGCAACCTTTTGCTCTCCGGGGATAACATCTATCGTGACGGATCTGTAGGAGCAATTGACGCGCATCACGGTAGTGATATCCCGTCTTTCATCTCATCATTAGAGCGAATTGCTGCGAGCGACGTTGAATGGCTCTTGCCCAGCCATGGACCTGTGTTCCAAAAAAATAATGAACTCCTGACAAGCACGATTGACAGGCTTAAGGGATATCTCACGCTAGCCGATTTTGGAACCTGTGCCACTCATTGGCCACTCATGGATGATTGGGACAAAGAACTGGCTGAGGGACGCTTGCCGTCAGCACGAACTCAAACGGCATAATGCCTTTCTTCTTAAAGTATGACGGAAATACTACTTTTTCCGTCAAGTCCGATCCTGATGATTGCCGATCTTATAGGTGATGTGCGGAAGAACCGTTCGCGGACTTACCGAATCAGTACCGGGGGGGAAAAAAATGAAGTGGTATACTTATGCACTGGCAATATTATTTGCCAGTGTCTGTGTGGGGTATTCGTTACCTTTGCAAGCCCAGCCGCCAGCAGCTAGCCAACAGGCTTATGGCTATCAATGGGCGAACTCATATAACACCCATGACTGGAATCGACTGTATCATTATCCGTATGTCTGGTATCCACAGAACTACTATGCTGACGGGTATATGAAAAGTGCGAACGACCTCTACCACCGCTATCCGCAGGAGATGCGTGTGCCTGTCTACAACCGATCATGGCAAAATTACTATCCGAAATCTCGGCGGTACCATCAGGGACATCATTTCCAACTCGATGTATTCTGAGAACTAACAACTACTAGCGTGTAATGCATTACCTCTTGAGACAGATTGATCGAAACAATCTTGTCGAGAACATTGCTCAATCAGGATCCTTCATTTCATTGGGTACAAAATTCATCACGCCAGTAATCCCAAAGTGATGCATCAGGAATGTCCGCCCTTGCTGTAACCGACCGCTTGCTCTCAGGATCAACATACTCAATGCTTTGTGCATGCAAAGCAATCGGCTGATTACGAATGATGTCAACATCTTCTGCAGATGCATTGCCATAGAGATTATCGCCGACGATTGGCACACCATGACATGCCGCCTGAACTCTTAGCTGATGCATACGGCCCGTCTCCGGATGCAACTCCAGGAAATGAACGTCTTTATTCGATGCCAAAACGCGGCCACGTGTTTGAGCTAACTTTGCATGGCTGTCACCTGGTTCCACAACTTCAACGCGAGGCTCATTTGGCACCTTACGTATTTCATCTTGCCAAATGAATGGACCCACTTTGATTGATTCGCTCCTTCGTAGTTGGACCATTGCAACATACGTTTTTCGGATTTGCCGGCGTTCGAATTGTCGAGATAAATGCCTTGCTGCTCGTGGAGTTGAGGCCAACAACATGACGCCAGATACCGCCCGATCCAGACGATGTGGAATTCCAAGAAAACCACCCGGATGACGTTTCCCACCAAGAGCAACTGCTTCTTCAAACAGACCCTGGAACTTCTGCCTTCGAATTAACGATTCAACAGATTCGATGCCCCATGGTGCCTGTGTCGGAAGGCCAGCAGGCTTACACACTGCCAAAACTCCGTTGATTTCAAATAATACGATGATTTTCTTAACAAAACTCATGTACTATCTCTACGGTTCGTGACATTCATTCAATGAACACGAAGTTCATAAAAACGCTTGGTCTTAACCTAACGAATTATCTCGTGTTGCCTGCTTCATCTAGTTAACACAGAGATTAAACGACAACAACCCTACAAGATTATGAACCCACAACAATCAATTCTCTCGTACTTCGTATTGTTTTGTTTCTGCCTAACTAGTCCTATTTTTGCGGAGTATATTCCCTCCGATGAATTCGAAATTGCTGACGGCCTGGAAGTAACTTTATGGGCAACTACACCACAATTATTCAACCCAACCAACTTTGATATTGATAGTAACGGCCGTATCTGGGTCACCGAGGCAGTCAATTACCGTAATTTTAGAAACGAAGACCTTGGGCTAAGCAAAGAAGCCGGCGATCGTGTCGTTGTGCTTCAAGATACTGACAATGATGGAAGGGCAGATACTTCTCATACATTTGTCAGGGACATTGACCTCGTTGCTCCTCTTGGAATAGCAGTGGTAGGAAATAAGATTATTGTCTCCTGCGCACCGAATCTCTTAGTCTACACGGACGTGGATGGCGACACCTACTTTGATCCGTCGATTGATACGAAAGAAATATTACTCACCGGATTCAGTGGTCTCGACCACGATCACAGTCTTCACAGTGTAACTGTTGGACCAGATGGTTACTGGTACTTCAACACAGGAAATGGCGGGCCTCATACCGTCACAGATAAATCCGGATGGACCCTGCGTGCTGGAAGTTCATACGCTGGTGGCACTCCTCACCTCAAGAAAAATTTTCCTGGCCGGAAAAGTGATGATGGACGAGTATGGGTTGGCGGGGTTGCAATGCGAGTACGACCCGATGGTACAGGGCTTGAGCCAATTGGGCATAATTTTCGAAATGTCTACGAAGAATCCTTATCTTCCTTTGGTGATGTTTTCCACGCAGACAACGATGATCCGCCTGCTTGTAGAACCACTTGGCTGATGGAATACGGTAACGCTGGATTTTCTTCAGCAGATGGGTCCCGAAAATGGCAATTAGATCAAAGACCCGGACAACCAACTCGAATTGCTGAATGGCGACAGGAAGACCCCGGCACAATCCCGGCTGGTGATGTCTACGGCTTCGGAGCCCCTGCCGGCGTTGTCTTTGGTGAGAATGGATGCTTTGATGAGCTCTATCCAAAAGGACTTCTTCTAGTCTGTGAGTCTGCAAGGGGAGAAGTCTTTCAATACTCACCAAGACCACAAGGAGCAGGCTTCTCTTTAGAGCGTTCTGTGCTTATGAAGCTACGTTCTGGCAGCGTACATTCTGGCATGTTCAGACCTTCTGATGTGGCTGTTGGGCCCGACGGTGCCATCTACATAAGCGACTGGTATGATCCCGGAGTTGGTGGTCACAGAATGCGAGACCCTCACGGAAGTGGATCCGTGTATCGGATCGCACCAAAAGATTTTACGCCAAGCATTGAAAAACTTGACCTTTCGACTGTTGCTGGAAAGATTCGTGCGTTAAAAAGTCCTGCTGTCCACGTCCGATCGCTTGGGTTTAACGCTTTGCGAGACATGGGGGAAGAAGCTGGACCAGAAATTGTTGCAGCCTCACGATCTCACCAGCCATTCTTCGTTGCTCGCACAACATGGCTCTTACCAAACTGTGGGCAAGGGGGTCTCGATCGACTCACTGAGTTACTGGATCACAAAAACCCACAGATACGTGTGGTTGCTCTTCGGTCTTTACGTCGTGCGATTGCTCAACCAGATACTTCAGACCGTGTTCGCAATCTCTGGCTACAGGCCCAACAGCAGGCATGCCTTGATTTCTCTGCAGCAGTTCGAAGAGAGGCGGCAATTTCTCTTCGTGACATACCTTTTCAAGAGTGTCGCAAGTTACTTCAGAAAATTGCTGATGGTTTTGATGGTTGGGATCGATGGTATTTAGAAGCCCTCGGAATAGCATGTGAAGGAAAAGAGCAGGAATCATTTGATCTATTTGTAGTTAACTCAGAAGACCCGCTCTTATGGGACAACCGTTTATCTGGAATAGCCTGGCGTTTACATCCTGACTCAGCGGTTGAACAACTCAAAACACGAGCAATAGAGACAACATTACCACTCGCGGATCGCAAAAAAATGGTTGATGCCATCGCGTTTAATTCAAACACGCAGGCTGCTGCTGCGATGCTTGAAATCGCTCAGCATGGGCCACAAGATATTCGTGACTACGCAGCTTGGTGGGGACAACACCGTCTGCAAAATGACTGGAAAAACGTTCAGCTAAGTGATGTATTTCCAGAGCCACCACCGATAAAAAAACCACTACCGAATACTCGACTCGATAGATCTTTCACTCCTCCGGGTGATCCCATCTACAAAAGCACTCATGGCAAGGCATCTATCGATCTTGATATCCGTGGTGCTAAACGAATCTATCTGGTTGCCGACTCAACCAATGCCAAATCGGGTAACGCTTTTTGGATCGCTCCTATTTTAACAAACGCAGAATCGAATGTAGACCTGACACAAATTCCTTGGACAATGGCTTTTTCTGGTGGGACGCCAAGTAGGCCGCCACCGGTCCCAAACAAGGCCTCGGCAGCACGTCAGAAAAAACCATCACGACCGCCACTTACCGTTTCACCTGGATTGACGACATGGGGCAATGGTCAACCCGCCATTCAGGTAGCAGCCCGTTCTGTTATTGCTTACGACGTGAGCGCTTTGAAGCCACTTCGACTACAGGTCACTGCGTCAGAGGAGACAGCTGTCAAAGATCAAATATTTTTTTCAATATTCGTTGATACATCCAATACCGGAAAGGAAATTTTACCGGCACATTCTCTGTTAGACGTCCCTGGAAGTGCTTCGCTGGGCAGAGCCATATTCCACGCAAACCATATCGGATGTGCCAAATGTCACATCGTCAATGGTTACGGTGGTGAAATAGGTCCTGATCTCAGTCAGATCGCTCGCAAGCATTCAGCGATTGCACTACATGAGGATATTCTTAAACCACATGCAGCAATAGCTGCTGGGTTTGAAACAATGACAGTACTCACAGATAAAGGCACTGCGATTAGTGGGCTTCAAGTGTCTGCTGGAGACCCCATTGTTCTTAAGGATGCTTTGGGCAAGGTTCACAGCATTAATCGCAAAAATACTGACACAATATTCGCTTCAAAGAATTCTCTCATGCCGGAACTGGCGAACTTACTCACTACCGAAGAACTATCTTCTCTTATTCAATTTCTTCAATCAGCAGCAGATAAACAACCAGACATGTAGGCCGATGGTGCCGTAAACGCATTCAGAAAATTTTCAGGCACAACTGCTTCACAAGTTTTGTAGCTTCATACGCAATGTGAAGCCGGATCGACTTAGAGGGTTATCTCCAATGCGTAACCAAGTTTTTCTACTTCCGTTTCCGGCAATTGAATCTCCACAGTTCCTGATTCTTTTTTCCAATGCAACTTTCCTGGTGAACCAAGCAGCCTGATCTCTGTCAAAGAGACGTCATTCAGTGATCTGACTCTGGCGATACCGCTTTCTGGCCAGACCATGCCAATTACATAAAGCTTCGTATTTTTTTTTGTAAACCAGAAATCTTCACTCGTTACATCAAGTTTGAAGCCATGCTTACTGCGATGCTCAGTTCCTTTGATTGAGATTCCGGCTGGGCCCTCATGAGTGACCTCCCAGGGTTTTGTGCCATATATCGCATCACCATTGACCTTAAGCCATCGCCCAACTACCAACAAGTTATCAACTGACTTCTTTGGTATTACGCCTGTTCCATCGGGCCCAACATTGAGTAAAAAATTTCCGCCTTTGCTCACATTTTCAAGAAGCCAAAATAATGTCTCTGCCGGAGATTTCCAATCTTCGTCATATGATTTAAAACCCCATGAGTTGTTTGTTGTTGCGATCCCCTCCCATGTATTTTCACTTGCTTCATCTGGAATAACATTATCGCCAGGGGTCCCAATATCACCAAACTCGTTACCAATTCGCTGACTCACAAGTATCTCTGGGTTTGATCTATAGATGGTTTCATAGAAGTCAAAACTAAATCGAGGAGGAATGTAAATTGGTGTATCTAACCAAATCTCTGAAAGATCGTACTTTGTCGCCAATTCCTGAACCTGCGGCAAAGACTTGCGAGCGATATAGTCGTCGAATCGGACTGGTGATGGGTCAAAGTCATTCACAAACATGGCTTGCTTTGGCGGCTCGTGATAACAGTAGTCCTTCATTCCAGAATCACCACCATCTCGCCAGTCGAGCGCATGCGAATAGTACACACCGAAAGCAATACCACCACGCTTACACGCTTGTTCAAGTTCACGAATAATATCTCGTTTGAATGGTGTCGCCTGAACTACATTAAAATCACTCACCGCAGAGTCAAATAAGGCAAAGCCATCATGATGTTTTGATGTGATCACCAAATATTTCATGCCAGCTGCTTTTGCAATGGAAACCCACTCATCAGCATCGAACTTGGTTGGATTAAATGTTTTGGCGAGCAACGCATATTCTGACCGCGGTATTTCTTTCCTTCGCATGATCCACTCAGCCACCTTTGGACCCGTGCCGCCCTCTTCCATCCGCTCGCCCTTCCAAACGCCCCCACACTGGGAATAAATCCCCCAGTGAATAAACATGCCGTACTTGTTGTCATTAAATCGTTTACGTCCACGCTGCTTTGCCTCAGAAGCATTCATCGGCTGCCACTGCTCGTGTAACCGAATCATCTCAGCTGAACCAGGAATGCCTGAACCATTTACACCCGCTGCAAACAAAGAACTCGAGATACAAATCAACAAACAAAACATAAAAAATCTAAATACAAAAATGAGCAATGTTTTGTTCATAATTTACATAGCCCTCCTACGTGAAAAATGCTTCTTGAAGAAACTGTTTTGAAATACCGCATCTCGGTTATACCCGTTTTTTGTAATCACTCATACGACTCCATGCCCTCGGCCCTCGATTTGCTTGCGTGACCTAAACACACCACATACACTCTGAAGGATCCTAGACAAAAATGACTCTTTTTAATGAGGTATGCACATGCGTTGCGTTCAATCTGTAGTATGGCTCGCACTTGTAGCGATGGCTATCGTTTTCACTACTGAAACACGTGGTGATGAAGGTGAAAAAAAACCTGCCAGTGCTGAAAAGCAATTTAAGCAGCGGGACAAGGATGAAGACGGTTTTCTGTCACTTGAAGAATTCAAAAGTGCTATCAAAAAAGAAAGCATGAAAGAACAGGCTGACAAATGGTTCAAAAATCGTGACAAAGATGGGGACGGGAAACTCTCATTTGAAGAGTTCGAAGCCGGTAGAATTCAAAAGAAAAAAACTGACTGAAAGTGACATCACAATTGGCCCGCTGCTTAGGTTGACAAATAAAGTGGCGGGCCTTTTTTATGCATTCATCGCTTCTGCCGCATGTGACGCGGTTGAATGACGTCTGACGCAATCCCAAGTGACTTCAAAAGCAAGATAGCATAGTACGTAACATCAAATTCCCACCACTTGTGCTGAGTACTGGCACTCGCTGGATCATGGTGATGGTTATTATGCCAACCCTCTCCCATTGCCAAGAGAGCCACGAGCCAATTATTCCTACTATCCTCTCCCGTCGAGTAGGTGCGGTATCCAAAGAGATGGGTCAGTGAATTCACGCTCCAAGTAATGTGCCAAACAAGAACGGTTCGTACAAAAACGCCCCAGACCATCAAACTCACAGCAAGCTGAATGCCTGACGTCCAATCACCTGATATCCAGCGACCAAGTAGTAAGCCAAAAATCCCAAATCCTATTGCGTGCAAAATATATATCCAGAGAACTGCTGTCGGATATTGCTCAAGTGCCCGGTAGTAAGGATCAACAAGTACGTCACGCGCATAACGATCGAGAAAATCAAGTGATCTACGATGCGGGGCGCGACGAAAAAGCCATCCCATGTGTGACCATGCGACACCATCACGTGGTGAATGGGGATCAGGGTCTTCATCGGAATGGCAGTGATGGAGACGGTGGTTTGCCACCCAACGAGAAGGCGTGTCTTCAAGCGAGCAAACCGCAAGAGTAGCCAAAATACGCTCAAACCAAGATGGGACCGACAGGCTTCGATGGCTAAGCAGTCGATGATAACCGAGATTAATGCCAAAGGTCCCAAATACTATCGTGCCGAGGGCAGCTGCTACGACTCCGAACCAGCTAAAGCACCACGGCAGAATGGCAAGGCAAGCAAAGAGATGAATTGTTGTGATCGGTACAGCATACTCCCAGTGCATATCGTGCTTTGGGGTCGCAGTCGCTTGAGCAGGCATTAGAGAATAACGACTTCTGTTAGGGGCGTTGTCGCCCAAGTGTTCGACTGTGATTAGAAGAGTATCACTTAGTTCAATAAAAACTACAAGAACTGTAGTGCATGACCAGCAGAAAACAACTACGACTTGTGTGAACGTCGTTCTTAATACCAGCAGTTCCGAAAAAACCTAATGATCATTCAGGAACTCTTGCCTTATCCCTACAGCTTTACCATCGAGTTGCCATGCAGCATCAACCGGAACACCAAGGTGCGTAAGTGCCGTGACGGGAACGTCGACGATATAGGAAGGCTCCTTAATTTCTCCTTGTATGGAACTGCTCCCACTGACTATTAAAAAAGTAGTGAATATTTCCGAAATATCATGACCACCACGGTGTTTCCTACCGCGACCTCCGTGATCTGTTGAAATAATAACAAGCCAATTTTCTGCAAGGTATTCCGGACGTGATTGAATTGCTTTTATTAGGCTTCCAACATGGGCATCCACAGCCTGCAGAGCCTGCAGATAGCTTGGCACACTTGGATGAAACCCATCCTGGTGACCAATTTCATCAACCTGACCAAAATAGACGAAGACCGCATGAGGATTTTGCTGGGCCAAGAACTTCGCTGCCTTGTTGGCTAGTTTTTTATCCTTCTGTGACAAACTATCTTTACTCGATGCTGGACAAACTTCTCGTACATCTGCATCACGAAGAATAAACGTATCAATCGGCTCCCAATCAACAAAGGATCCCGTAACAGCCTTGGGGAACGCTCGCTTCAGATACGCAAAGAAATGCGGATACTCATCATAGTTTTCACCACGAAACGTATTGTCGTTCACGCCATGTTTATCTGCCCAGACTCCCGTGAGAAAACTTGACCAACCCGGCCCACTGATTGTTTCATTGTCGCGATAGCGATCGCCGAGAATTTTCGTGTTATTAGTAAATGCACCCACTGATATAAGCTCATCAATAGCTGGAGTATCTGCAATCTGCAAGGCATCAGGCCGAACGCCATCTATTCCAATTACAAGAACACGGTTCTCTGGAACAGTTGGTTCCGAACCGAGACATCCGGCCTGGTGGTACAGAACCATAACATTCCAAAACGCAAGAACGATTCCAGCGGTTCTGGCATATGAATTCACCATCTGTAGTCTCCCACCACTTTTATAAAGTACGTATCGGCAAAGCCCGTAACGCCTAACTACTGGCCACGACTGAGATCATCCGAAGCCTCGATTAACTGAATGGCTTCTTTTGCAAATCGCCGACCCAATTCGACATACCCGGCTGCTGAGTAATGCAAGTCATTGCTGATTTCTTTTCCGCGACGATTCACTCCATCATTGAGATCATCTGTATTGACTAAGGCCCGTCGCGACCCATCCTGCACAAAGGCGGCCTGCTGTTCACGAATCAGGGTCCAATGGTGATATTTTTTATCTCCCATATCAAAATCGCTGAGACGGCCGATTACAACGTTGATATCGTCTCGTTTCAAATCGCTAGACAACTGATTAAGCAAACCCTCAAGACTTGCTCGATAAACTTGTCCATGCTCTTCTTTTGCATCTCGCTCGCCCTGCATCCAAATAAAAGTAACTGTTTGAATTCCTTTACCAACTGTCGCGGCCTGAGCTTTTCCCATAAGACGTGGGTACAAGTCTCCTGCTGACTCCGGTCGACTGTCATCTTCAGCCTTCCAATTCTTGTACCATCTTCGAATGGGTTGCCCACCAAGAGCATCTTTCACAATGATGACATGGTCTTTCCCAAATGCTTTCTCCACCTCGGGAATGAAGGACTCTTCTGGCCTCAGGCCAGCCATATTGGACTGCCCAGACAGAATAAAGAGATGGTATGCAGAATTGCTTTCGTTGGCAAAACCAACATGCGGAGCAGAAAAACCGCTGACGAACACTACGCAAAAGATAAATAAGGACCTACGTACGTTGGCACACTCGACTAATTTCATTAAAAAAACCCTTACAACTACATAAAAAGTTACCCACACTTGGAAACACCATCACGAATCCACACAAGACATTTTCATGCAGCTCGTTCTCATTAAGCCATTGCAGACTGAAGATTCTCATCAATGGCATCCAAAAACTCTTGCGTATGAAGATATGGCTGGTCTTTCCCAACGAGTAAGGCCAGATCTTTTGTCATCTTGCCTTGTTCAACTGTTCCAATACAGACTTTTTCAAGCGTTTCTGCAAAGGCCGTCACATCGGGTGTCTGATCAAGCTTGCCTCTGTGTGCAAGACCTCGCGTCCACGCAAAGATCGACGCAATCGGATTGGTGCTGGTAGGTTTCCCCTGCTGATGCTGGCGGTAATGCCTCGTCACCGTACCATGTGCTGCTTCAGCCTCAACGGTCTTTCCATCAGGCGTCATCAACACACTTGTCATCAGCCCTAATGAACCGAATCCTTGGGCGACAATATCACTCTGCACATCACCATCATAGTTTTTGCATGCCCAGACATATCCGCCCTCCCACTTCATGGCACATGCCACCATGTCATCAATAAGGCGATGTTCGTAAGTGATTCCTTTCGCTGTGAATTCCGCTTTAAATTCTGCATCAAACACTTCTTGGAACAAATCTTTAAAGCGGCCATCGTACGCTTTCAGGATTGTGTTTTTGGTGGAAAGATAAACAGGATAATTGCGTGCTAAGCCATACCGAAAGCTTGCACGAGCAAAGTCACGTATCGAATCATCACGGTTGTACATTGCCAATGCCACGCCACTCGACGGAAAGTCATAGACATTCATTTCCAGTGGCTCGGAACCATCAGTAGGAGCGTACGTCAATGTAAGCGTGCCAGGCCCTGGAATCTTTAAATCCGTCGCACGATACTGGTCACCGAATGCATGACGGCCAACAACAATTGGCTTCGTCCAGCCTGGAACTAACCTTGGAATGTTACCGATAATAATGGGCTCTCTAAAAATAACTCCTCCAAGAATGTTGCGAATCGTACCATTCGGACTTCGCCACATCTTTTTTAAACCAAACTCCTCGACTCTTGCCTCATCCGGTGTAATAGTCGCACATTTCACACCCACACCACACTCTTTGATTGCATTCGCGGCATCAATCGTAATCTGATCACCAGTTGCATCTCGACTTTGCACGGATAGATCAAAGTAACGCAGATTAATATCTACGTGCTGAAGGATCAGTTTTTCCTTAATGAACTCCCAGATAATTCTGGTCATTTCATCCCCATCGAGTTCAACTACTGGGCCAACTACCTTGATTTTTTTTGCCATGCTCTGAGTCACTCCTCACTACTTTCCTTCGGTGTATTCTCTCACGTACTTACCTGCTACCCACGAACACCTGTTGTACCAAGACTCGAGTTTCCTTCCACAGGCATCCTCGTTCTCGGGAAGAATTCCATGAGAACAACTCAAGCGAACGATTTTTATCTATTCTTTCTGACGGACGGATTTTTGCCCTCCAAAAAGGTGGCACCACTTTGCCGACGTCAAACTTCCTTTGTCCCTGCCGCCCGAGTACCCAAATGACGCAATATTGTTCAAAAAGAAGTACTTCGCCACACTGACGACAGCCGCCTCTTCCTGCAACGTGCTTGATGTCCCATTACTATTTATGCATCCCAACGATACAGTCTAGTGATTCAAATCATAAACGAAGCACAGTCTTCACAATGGAAACCTCTGATGCGATGTCTCTTTCAAAGCACTCCCTCACATGTTAATCGCGCACTCCCATACTTCTGCTTGGCACTCACTCACTTCCTTTTCATTGAAAACTACATCTGCCATGCTCAGAGGAGTAGCCGACCAAATATTCTTTTTATTTCGGTTGACGACTTACGCCCAGAACTTGGCTGTTACGGCAATACTCATATCCATAGCCCAAACATCGACAGACTAGCAACACAGGGTCGATGTTTTCATCGCGCATACTGCCAGCAGGCTATTTGCTCACCATCACGAGCAAGCCTTCTCACTGGATCTCGCCCTGACTCAATTGGCGTTATTGAGAACACTGCCTATTTTCGCAACCTCAACCCTGACATTGTGACCCTGCCAGAACACTTCATCCGCAACGGCTATAACGCCACGTACAGCGGCAAAATATTCCACGGACGCATGACAGATGAAAAACATTCATGGAATTACCAGCCAAACAGAAAGGGGCTCATTCGCCCAATAACGCCAGGCGGTAACGCAATGCCTGAAAATCAAAAAATCTTTGCCCGAAACAAAGAACGTATGGTTGCACTTTACGGTGAAGCCTCCTCTCGAGGGCTGGTTCATGGTCCGGCCTACGAGGCTGGACTAGTTGGTGATGACGGTTACCTCGACGGATATAACACAAGCGTCGCAATACAAACACTTGATGACTTAGTGCAACAGGACAAGCCGTGGTTTCTTGCGCTTGGATTTAATCGCCCACACCTTCCTTTCCATGCTCCAAAAAAATATTTTGATCTCTACACGCCGGACCAAATTAAACCCACACATTTCTCACAACCGCCACAAGGCGGAGCCTCCATGGGCCTCCATGCGTCTTTTGAACTCCGTACACGACATGGAATACCAAAAGCAGGGCCGCTTGATACATCCATAGCCAAAGAACTCCTTCATGCTTATTACGCATGCGTGAGCTATGTTGATGCACAAATTGGAAGGATTATCGCTGCGTTGGAAAAAACAAACGAACGAGACAATACGATCATTGTTGTCTGGGGAGACCATGGTTGGCACCTTGGGGAATCTGGTATTTGGGGCAAAGCTACAAATTACGAAATAGCCACTCGTGTTCCACTTATTATTTGGACACCAACAATGCCACAAAGAGGTACGCCTTCTCGTAGCCTTATTGAATTACTTGATATCTACCCAACGCTCTGTGAACTCGCACACCTCCCACGACCAAATCATCTTACTGGCCAGAGCCTTGTTCCAGTGCTTCACAATCCAGATGCAATAATAAAAGATTTTGCCATGAGTCAATTTCCGACGCCGGCACTTCGGGAGTGGGCGGCAAATCCACTATCGCCCCAAATGCGAGAAACATTCTTTGGACCGTTAATACAAAAAGTTGAAGATCGAATAATAAATCAACAAGGGAGCAGGTGGGACCGAGAACTCTTTGAGCAACATCTCATGGGATACAGTCTTCGCGGCAATCGCTACCGGTACATCGAATGGCGAGATAATCGTGACCGCAATGCGGAGCCAATCTTTCAAGAACTCTACGATCATCTCAACGATCCACATGAAACAATCAATGTCGCACAGTCAAAGCAGAAAGAAGTCGTGCGCCTATCACATGAATTAAAACATCTTTTAGAAAACTAAACCTGTCTTTCGGCTCTGCACGTACTCTTATTTCAAATTCAGTGCACGACGAGCGCCTTGCCATCCTTCAGCATGCCATGCCTCGAGGCGTTTGGCTTCTGATGCGTACAGGGGAGAATCGATGACGTTTTCGTTTTCTTGTGAATCCTTATGGTGGTCGTACAACTCTGTGAACACGACCTTGTTGTCTTTTTTCTGATCCACCCACACAGTATACCGAAAACGATCGGTTGTCATTGAATACCCCATAATATTCCCACGTGGATATTGTGAAAAAGCAGCTCGCTTGCATGGGCAACCTGGTGTCTGAAGAAGCTCAGCAAAACTGTCGCCTTCAAGGTGTTGAGGTTTGTCAAAGCCAGCAAGATCACAGAGCGTTGGATAGATATCAACAAACTCAACTGGTGAAGCAATCACTTCACCAACAGATTTCTGCTGTGGTGCGACGATAATAAGCGGAGAACGCGTATCAAGTTGAACATTTGTATGCTTGCACCAACAGCCATGTTCTCCAAGTTTCCAACCATGGTCACCCCACACAACGACAATCGTATTCTCCGACAATCCGGACTCTTCAAGTTCCTTAAGTACTCGACCAATGCATGCATCAATAAAACTTACGGCTGCATAATACCCATGCCTCAGTTTCTTTGACATCTCGTTATCTACGGGCCCCTTTGGTGGTATCCCTTCATAATTTCGCAACTCGCCGAATGTTGTGAGTGCCTTACTATAAGCGTTCTTCGGTGCGAATGGGTTTGGAGCCAGACCAATGGCCTGCGGCTTGTAAAGATCCCAATACTTCTTCGGTGAGTTGAATGGGAGATGTGGGTTCTGAAATCCTACTGCCAAGAAAAAGGGCTGATCTTTGCTCGCAAGCTGTTGTATCGTTTGTACTGCCAGTGTCGCGAGCGCTCCGTCTGAATATTCCTCATCCTGAACATCTGCTGATTCAGTTGGGGGGCCCCGGCTTGCTCTACTGAGGTCTTTCCCTTTCAGACCTTTTTTCCTTGCAGCCCGCTTCTTCTCATCCATACGAGTGAGATTTTTTTCAAGAACATATCGTGAACCAGTGCCCGGCTTCAGTGCTGGCTCTGACCATGAAAGCGCATCATCAAAACCACCGTGATATATCTTCCCCATACTGATTGATCGATATCCATGATCTTTGAAATGCTGAGAAACGGTCACTACATCAGGAACATGATCACGAAAATGTGTATTAAGATCCCAAACCTTTGTTGAGTCAGGTCGTAAACCAGTCATCAAACTCGTACGAGAGGGTGAACACACAGCCTGCTGGCAGTGTGCGTTTGAGAACACCGTACCCCGTGACGCCAGCTTATCGAGATGCGGGCTATTAATATGCTCGCAGCCAAAGCAACCAAGCTCCGGCCGTAAATCATCGACTGCAATAAAAAGAACATTTGGCTGACTGTTTGCAACAACCGAAATCAGAGCGAGGGAAAAACAGCACACGAAACGTAACGCCGCATGCCTAACAATACGACTCGAGATAAAACTGCGGGTGTTCCAAAACATGGCATGCATAATGTGGGACATAACGACTCCTTCTACGGTTCAACGCTCTGGATTTATTTCGAGAGTTACCTTTTTCACTTCACCACTAAAACGGCTGTTTCGGTGAGGTCCTAGCTGATGCCCTACAACCGGAGATCCACGATCACAGGCAACGTCAGCACCTTCATCAATTGAGAACTGGCTTGGAATCGTACGCCTAATACGAGCAGAAACAGGCGATTCCTCATTCACAATTAGATTCACATCACCACCAACTCCTTTTCCTCCTCCGTCATACTGAAAATCAACAACAATGGTGTTAGAACCCAGAGGGAGAGGCTGGCTTGATTTCACAACTGTTCTCTCTCCTAAATCGTTGTACAAGTAACCCGCGTACCCATCTTCAACAAAAATGGCCCAGCCACCAAAGCGGCCGCCTTGGGCAAATATCACACCATTAGCTTCTTCAGTTATTTCAACTTCAGCAGATACTCTGCTTGAACAGTTCTTAATGCTCAGGAGGGCATTCTCATTGATATTGATTGCACCCGGATACAGGGTAAGACTTGTGCGGTCACCCATTAGTGTTGGCCTGCCTGCAACCTCTGGCAAAAGACGCTCTAGCAATCGATCATCAAGCGGAAAGGCTCCATTTTCGACTGCCTCTTTGACAAATCGGCCCTTCATTGCATTCAGGCGATCAGGGTATTGGCTTGATAAGTCGTGTGCGAGACTAAAGTCTTCTCGTGTATCGAATAACTGCCAACCAGTATCGTCTTTTATTTCATTTAGTTTCTTGTTTTCCCACGGAAGTTTAACCGTTGTACGAGCCAACCACCCATTATTGTAAATTGCACGATTACCAATGATCTCAAAATACTGAATTGAGTGTTTTTCTTTCGCATCCCGATTATCGAATGCATACATCAAGCTCGTCCCTTGCATGGGAACTTGACGCACGCCATTCACGAAGGTTGGCTCGGCAATCCCTGTGGCTTCAAGTACCGTCGGTGCTATATCAATCACATGACTAAACTGACTTCGAATCTCACCTTTTGCCTTCATCCCTGCAGGCCAGTGAATAACTGTTCCGTTCCTTGTGCCGCCAAAGTCACCAGCAACCTGCTTTGTGAAAGCAAACGGTGCATCAAACGCGATCGCCCAACCGACTGACATATGCGGATAGGTTGCACGGCCACCCCATTCATCAAGATGCGAAAGTTGCTCTTCAACTGTCTCTTGTCTGCCATTGAGCATGTTGCCCCAGTTCCAATTCCCTGTGTAGTTCCCCTCTGCACTGGTCCCATTATCTCCAGAAATATAAATAACAAGTGTGTTGTCCGTCTTTCCAAGATCGTCGATTGCACCAAGGAGTCGGCCCACTTGATGATCGGTATATTCTGCGAAGGCTGCGAAAACCTCTGCCTGTCGTGCAAATACTTTCTTTTCATTCTCATCCAATGAATCCCAAGCCGGAATACTATCTGCTGTTTTTGCCAGTTCAGTTCCAGCAGGGACTACACCCATTTCAATTTGTCGAGCAAGAGTCTCTTCACGAAGAACGTCCCAACCGGAATCAAACTCTCCTCTATACTTATCACACCACTCACTAGGAACCTGATGCGGTGCGTGGACACCCGGCGCCGAGTAATATATGAAGAATGGCTTTTCTGGCGTCATCGAGTGCTGCTGTTTCATCCACTCAATCGATTCCCGAGTCATGTCATCTGCAAGGTGATAGCCCTCATGATCTGGGAAATCTATATTCGTTACCCCATCGTGTAATGTTGGTTCGTACATATTCTCCTCAGCCCCAATGAACCCATAGAACTTTTCGAACCCCTGACGAGTTGGCCAGGTATCTTGAGGACCCGAAACAGTTGTTTCACGACCAAGGGTTGAGTGCCACTTCCCAAAGGCTGCCGTGTTGTATCCGTTGAGCCGTAAAATCTCTGCAAGGGACGCTGTGTCATTCGGAAGACGACACGTATTTCCAGGAAAACCCGTTGCTATCTCGGGGATTGAACCCATGTTGAGCACATGATGATTACGACCGTGCCGCAAGGCTGCACGTGTTGGTGCACAGAGTGCCACAGTATGAAAGCGGTTAAATCTCAAACCATTTGAAGCAAGCTTGCCCAGCGTTGGCATCGCTATCGCTCCTCCGAACGATGCAGGCCCCCCAAACCCAAGGTCATCAAGCAGTATCAAGACAACGTTCGGCGCGCCAGCAGGAGGTGAAATACGTTTATCTTCAGGCATATGCACTTGAGAGGGATCGACTTCATGAACGACTGGATGCCGGACGTCGGCAACAGGAAGGTATTGACGAACGTTTTCTTCTTTGCCGGCTGCGACCTCCTCGGCAACAGTTTTTTGAACAATCCCTAGCATCAAGAAGCAGCCAACGGTTGCGTAGCGGAACAACTGATTATCTCTCGAAAGACCCAATGCCGAAAAAAACATTTTCTTACCTCAACAAAAAACTGAAGGTCTAGGACTGACAGAGGTCAAAACTTCTCTCACCTTGTATGTGAACTGAACAATAAAAGTGTTATGGTAAGTGCACTTCGTGAAATTTCAATCTCAGGCAACTTGTTAGACGTGTTTTGTGAAAACTCTATTTCACAAGTAGACTCCTTTTAAAAATTGGAGAAATACAACAGATGTACCATTCACTTCGGCATGGTAGCGCTGCCTTCAAGGCATTTACAAAGATGTACTTTGTTTCACTTTGTATCTCATTAAGCACATGCAGCATTTCATTAGCAGAGGTTCGGCTTCCTCGTTTTTTTTCCGATGGTCTGATTCTGCAACAGAATCAGATGAATGCAATCTGGGGCTGGGCAGACCCTGGTGAAGAAGTTGTTGTTCGCGCAAGTTGGGAAACAACCACTTCAACAACCACGGACAGTGAGGGTCACTGGAAAGTTTTTTTAAAAACGCCATCACACGGAACAGGGCATTCGCTTCGTGTAGATGGCTCAAACACAACTGTCATTAACAATGTCGCAGTCGGTGAAGTCTGGCTTTGTCTAGGGCAATCCAATATGGGCTGGTCTGTTCAGAATAGCTTTGAAGCGGACGGTGAATCAGCAGTTGATCTTCCAGACCTCAGGATTTTTAAGTCTGCGCGAGAACACTGGCACAAACCCCTTGAGGAAAATCGCGACAGGCTCTGTCGTTGGAGAGCCTGTACGCCGGAGGCTGCCATGGAAACTTCTGCTGTTTCTTATTATTTCGGAAAAAAGCTGCACCAAGATCTCGGTATTCCCGTTGGTATTATTCAACGGGCCTATGCCGGAACGCCAATTGAAGGCTGGCTCCCGTGGAAGCAACAACAACATGACCGCCGTTCGAAAGTATTGAAAAAATCACTTGAAGACACCGCTTTAAGACTGGCTGAAAAACGTGGCGAAACAGCCACAAAAGCAATAGAAGCATTCGAATCTGAACTCGCCACCTACAACACAAAAGTTGATGCCGGCGAAACAATGAAAAACAAGTTCAAGCCGCTCTCACCACCAATTATCACACGTCCAGCCACTCTTGGCCATCAATTTCCGTCGAACATTTTCAACGCAATGGTGGACCCGATCGCCCCGTACGGAATCCGTGGAATCATCTGGTATCAAGGAGAACGGAATTCAAAGAATGTTCCTCAGGCTATGCACTATCAACAGCAACTTCAAACGCTTATTTACTTTTATCGCAGGCACTGGAACCAAAGATCAGAGGGCCACATGCCAGAGAATTTCCCATTCCAAATAACTCAACTCCCGAGCTGGCATGCACCACAATCCGAGCCCGTCGAAGGACTGAAGTCTCCTTGGGTCGTAACTCGTGAAGCCATGCGTCTTGCAAGAGAAAATATTCCAAATACTTTCATGGCTGTATCTATTGATACAGGAGACGCCGTTGAGCTTCATCCAAAAAACAAAAAGCCTATTGGAATTCGGCACGCTCTTATTGCACTACAAAATACATATGGGAAGAATGTAATTGGTGAAGGACCTCGATATCACAGCCATACGGTACACAACGGAACAGTCCTTATTGAGTTTGCGTCCATAGGATCTGGCCTGCGTACAGCCCGTCCAACAGGCCTCAATGCCTTTGCCATTGCTGGTAGCGATCGAGTATGGCACTGGGGGAATGCCCGAATCGAAGGCAACAAGGTTATGGTTTCCTCTCCAGATGTCATCGACCCTGTTGCAGTTCGCTATGCATGGGGAATGAATCCCTCGCAACGCAATCTGCTTTACAACGTCGAAGGTTTACCTGCTTCACCTTTTCGCACTGACGACTGGGAGCTTTTTGACCCAGACGCGGAAATTATCGAAGTTGAAAAGCCAAAAAAAACGAATGACTATGTCCCTCATGATTGGGACCGTCCTGCAATAAGGCAGTAAATAAAAGATTGCATCCTGACGACAACGAACACTTGATTAAATGAACTGGCAAAAGTCTTTCTTATGACACTTTCTTCATCGACCAGAAGCCTGTTCCTCGGCATCGTGATGATCGGACTTACCAATTCGGGTGCTGCTGCTCAATTTTGGAAAGACTTGTACGAGCCACAGATTTTCGATGACATGCCCTGTCGAATCATGCGGCCATTATCTTTTAATGCTGAAAAAGAATATCCCGTAATCGTTTCACTTCATGGTGGAGGTGGCAGAGGTAGAGATAATAAAAAACAACTCAAAGATTGGAATGCCCAACTAAGTGAGGAACAAAGACAAAAAGACCACCCTTGCTATGTGATTGCTCCGCAAGCGGATCAATTATGGAATGCCGGGCATCTTAAAAAAATAAAATCTCTCATCAACACCCTCCCTTCGGTCGATATGGATCGAATCTATGTTCTTGGACATTCAATGGGTGGTCACGGCACCTACATATTTATTCAGCTTGATCCTGAGTTTTTCGCAGCTGCCGCACCATCAGCTGGCAGTGGACTGAAAAGCACTGCGCCATTTATAGATCCAAAAAAAATCAAAGATATTCCGATCTGGGCGTTTCATGGCAACAAAGACGGTGTCTGCCCGATTGAAAAAGACCAAAAAGTGTTTGACGAAATGAAACAAATCGGTGGCAACATGAAGCTCACTATTTGGCAAGGAGACAACCATGGAGTATCCGGGAAATTTATTCCTGGTTCAAAAAATGGTGTGACATACACAAGTAACGATCGCTGCGATCATGAATCACACTTCCTGACATGGCTGTTCGCTCAGTCGAAGTAAATGTAATGAGTACCGGCCGACCAATTATCGGCCCGCGGCGCCAACAACGAGATCCTTGAGGATCTCCGCTGCCTTCTCCACCTCACCAAGATTAATCCACTCATCAGTCGTATGTGCTTGGGCAATTGAACCAGGCCCAAAGACAACACAGGGTAGTCCTGCTTCAGCATATACACATGCATTGGTCCCATACCGAGCAACTTCCTCAATAGCTTCCACACCGGTATCAGCTACAGCCTTTCGGAGGCGAGCAGCCGCTTCAGCTGCTCCAACTCCTTCGTTTGAGAGGCCGGCACTCGCAAGAAATGGTTTCTCGTGCTCAATGATATCCGTTGGGCAATGTGCCGAAATATAATCCATCACCTCCCGCCGTGCTGTAAGTGGATCTTCACCTGGCACTAATCGACGATCAACTTCAAGGACAACGCTATCTGGCACAAGATTCACGCCCATACCGCCATGTATTGTTCCGACACTAAGTGTTGGGCCGCCACAAGGATGTGATGTTTCCCGAAGGGAAAGATTCGTCGCCAATGATTCAAGCAGCAACGCAACTCGAGAAGCAGAATAAATCGCATTCACACCGTTCTCTGGGTAAGAGCTGTGGCACGATCGACCACATACTTTCATGCGCCACCGAACCGCGCCTTTATGTTGTGTTACTAAACGTAGGCTTGTCGGCTCAGCTACAACGACCAGCTTAAAACTTTCAAGAAGAACTTTTTGCACTGATTCTTTTGCTGCATCATCTCCTTCATTATTGCTTTCGCTGTCATTTGGACGAAGTAATTTAGTAAATGCTTTTGCACCGGAAAAACCAAACTCTTCATTGACACTCGCTACAAAAACAACAGAAGCAGGTCGTGTTTCTAGTACAGACAGTTGCTCAATTGCTGATATCATTGCAGCCATTCCTCCTTTCACATCGCAGGAGCCCCTACCATACAAGTGGCCGTTCTCGATAACTGGCACAAATGGTTTGATTCTCATCCCATCTACAGGGACCGTGTCTTGATGTGCATCCCACAGAAATACTGGAGAGCCAGGCATGGTGGCCGGCAAAGTGACCACAACGTTATCTCGCCCCGGGGACACAGTCTGCCGGACTGGATTCAATCCGGCTTTCGTCAGCCGGTCCACGAGGTAGTCGGTCACCCTCCCTTCAAGGTATTCAGGTCCTGTAAGGGGGCGACCCATGGGATTTACGCTCGGAAGACGAACAAGATCAACCAAAATTCGAGTGGTATCAGCCATAGTACGCTTTAAACTAGCAGGTTTCTCAATGAATTCCTGAAAAAACAATCATAAGAACCGCTCGCTGATTTGGCTCATAGACTGTATAAGAGAGTGTCGGAAAAGTGCTTCACAGTGCATTCCTGACACTTGCTTTGTTACTTAAATTACACGTTTTTCACAAAATTACCGTACGTGTCATTGAGTTGATTTTCTGGGCTTCTTTTTGCTTCCCTCCACATGCAGACAGCGATACGCTAGTTCATGGACACTATTCTCCCTGTCTTGCTTTTCGTTGTAATTGCCGCAGCAGTTTCTGCAACTCTTCTCATTCTTCCTCTCGTGGTCTCGCCAAGACGAAAGAGTGCTGTGAAGGAGATGCCATACGAAAGTGGGATGGATCCCATCCATGATACCCGTCGACGATTTGACGTACGATTTCATCTTGTCGCTGTGACTTTTCTTATCTTTGATGTTGAACTGCTCTTTCTCTACCCATGGGCTGTTGCAAGTAGGTCACCTGCGGGCATAGATGCGGCTGTCGCTGAAGGGATGATCTCGGGAAGAGGAATTGCTTTTGGTGGCGGCCTTGTCTTCATTCTTCTTATCGTTGTGGGATTTGCGTATGACTGGCGAAAGGGAGTATTTCGATGGCGGTAACACATTCAGAATCACCTAGCCTGGAACTTCCAGAAAATGTTGTTGTGAGCCGACTCGATGAGCTCGCAAGTTGGTGTCGTAAAAACAGCTTGTGGCCAATGCCATTCGCAACTGCTTGTTGTGGTATTGAACTTATGGCAACAGGAGCTGCGAAACATGACCTGTCTCGGTTTGGTGCTGAAGTCTTTCGATTTAGTCCTCGTCAATGTGACTTGATGATTGTTGCAGGACGCGTCGTTATGAAAATGCTTCCAGTTCTTCAACGCATCTGGCAACAAATGCATGAACCGAAATGGTGTATATCAATGGGTGCCTGTGCAAGCACGGGTGGAGTTTTTGATACATACGCTGTTGTCCAAGGAATTGATCGTTTCATTCCTGTTGATATGTATGTACCAGGCTGCCCTCCACGTCCCGAACAACTAATTCAAGCGATCATCGACCTACAAGACAAGATTCAGGAAGAAGGGACAATCATGGGACGGGAATTCAATACACGTCAGCGTCAAGATAAAAAACGAGCCTTAGTGGAATGCCCTGAGCCCCTTACTCTTGATGCGTCTCGTAACCCAAATTTACAACGTGAACTTTCAAACTCAGCTATCAATCCCAATTAGTTCTACATTTCCTTATTCACCGTAACCACGATGACCAACACTTCTGAAACAAGCACGGATAACGCAGTAGAAAATACTCACGTTCGTGCGCTCAATGCATTCTGCGGGCCTGTTAAGTCCTCAATATACCGAAACCAACAGCGGGTCATTGTGCCAGTCGAGGAGTCTTTCGATGCACTCTCCATGCTCAAAGACCGTGGCTTTGATCTGTTTATCGATGTCACGTGTGTTGACTATCTCGAATATCGTAAGGCCAAGCACCGGTATGGATTGGTTTACTTGTTGGCTTCCACGATGAACGCCGAGAGACTCACGATACGCACTTTTGTCGATGATCCTAAACCAACAGTTGCAAGTGTTGTGCCCCTATGGGAAGCAGCCAACTGGCTGGAGCGTGAAGTGTGGGATCTTTTTGGCATTCATTTCACAGGCCACCCTGACTTACGACGTCTTGTCATGCCAGAAGAATTTACTGCCCATCCCCTCCGTAAGGATTATCCACTCCAAGGGCGTGGTGAGCGCCACAACTTTCCGGTCATTACTCGCGACCACAGCTAAACCCTTTTATCGATTATCTGTATGTCTATTGCTCCAACAGAATTTGAATCTTCGCCAGAGGCAAGAAGTGAAGACTACCTTTGGACCTTAAACTTCGGCCCACAGCACCCAGCTACGCATACTACATTACGACTTGTTTTAAAACTTGATGGTGAGCGTGTTGTTGATGCAATTCCTGAGATGGGTTATCTCCACTCTGGCTTTGAAAAAATTGCGGAACACCTTACTTTCAATCAATACGTTACTGTCACTGATCGGATGAATTACATTTCCCCAATGGCAAACAATGTGGCCTGGCATCACTCCGTTGAAACACTTCTTGGAATCAACCTCACGCCACGTTGCACCTACATCCGAACGATCGTTGCTGAACTTGCACGAATCAGTGATCACCTTTTAAGCAACGGGGCAGTTGGCCTTGATACTGGAGCATTCACGTACTTCCTCTATGCCTTCTATCAGCGGGAAGTGATTTATGACATTTTCGAAACGCTTTGTGGGGCACGATTTACCAACAGTTACACGCGTGTCGGAGGTGTCTCGCACGATTTCACCCCACTCGTCATTGAAAAGATTCGGGCGTTCGTAAAGACATTTCCGAAAACACTTAACGACATGCAGCGATTACTTAACCGTAATCGTATCTTTGTTGATCGAACACAAGGTGTTGGCATACTCACGAAAGAGGAAGCTATCAACCGAGGTGCAACCGGCCCCGTTGCTCGGGCGAGTGGTGTTACTCGGGATCTACGACGAGACGAGCCCTATCTCGCATACGATGACTTTGACTTCCAGATTTCCTGCGCCTCAACTGGTGATTGCTATGCACGGTATCTCATTCGAATGCAAGAGATGCGAGAAAGCCTCAAAATCGTTGAGCAAGCCATTGAGCATCTGCCAAGCGGCCCTGTGAATATTGGCGTCGATGAAAGAACGACTCTTCCAACAAAAAATCAGGTCTACTCAACGATCGAAGGAACTATCTCACATTTCGAACTCAGCATGAGTAACAGGGGATTCGAAGTTCCGTGTGAAGAGTCGTATGCCGCCATTGAGGCACCGAATGGAGAACTAGGATTTTATATTGTTGGTGATGGTGAGGATCAGGCTTATAGAGCTCGATGCAGACCTCCTTCTGTTTTGAACTTCGCGATGTTTCCACATCTTATCCGGGGACATACGCTTTCGGACGTGGTGGCAGTGCTTGGAAGCCTTAATATTATTGCCGCGGAGCTTGACCGATGATTGCAAATCGCAGAATTCTTACTGACGACATGGTTGCACGGATCGAAGCTTTGGCTTCGCGGTACCCAACCAAACAAGCTCTAACATTGCCCGCACTTCATATTGTTCATGATGAACTCCGACATGTTCCACTAGAAGCTGTCGTCGAGATAGCAAAACTACTCGATCTCGCCCCAGCAGAAGTTCAGGATACTCTTACTTTTTACCAATTTTTTTACCAAACAAAGCCTCATGGAAAAGTTCGAGCGTTCGTATGTCGCTCTATCTCATGTGCTCTTCGTGGTGGCGAACAAGTGCTGGACCATTTGTGCAAAAAGGCAGGAATAAAGCCTGGCGAAACAACGCCTGACGGCACCATTACTATTGAGCCTGCCGAATGCCTCGGCGCCTGTGACTTTGCACCCTGCATGCTTGCAGGAAACGACTTGCATAAAGATCTTACGCGTGAAAAAGCAGATGCCTTTCTCGACTCGGTTGGGAGGCAAAACGGATGAAGCCCTCTGATACATTTCAACCCGTACTCCTCGAAGCTGCTGGTATCCAGGATGGCTTCAGTATTAAAAGCTACCGCAGTCGTGGTGGATACGCCCCGCTTGAAAAGTTACTTGTAGAAAAAAAGCCAGCTGAAGTTGTTGACTTGGTAAAATCCTCTGGCCTTCGAGGGCGAGGTGGGGCGGGCTTTATGACTGGCTTAAAGTGGACGTTTCTTCCAAAAGATCATCCGGGGCCAATCTATCTATGTGTCAATGCTGACGAAAGTGAGCCAGGCACATTCAACAACAGAATCCTTATGGAAGAGGACCCCCACCAAGTTCTTGAGGGGATCATAATATCGGCCTATGCAACACGAGCCAGTACTGCATATATCTATCTACGATATGAATATCCAAAGAGCTGGGATGCGCTTCAAAAAGCTATTGATGAGGCATACGAGGCTGGGCTTCTTGGCGACAACATTCAAGGCAGTGGATTTTCTCTCGACATATACCTTCATCGTGGCGCAGCTGCTTATATTTGTGGAGAAGAAACTGGTCTCATCGAAAGCCTCGAAGGCAAACGGGCATGGCCTCGAATCAAGCCTCCATTTCCTGCAATTGAAGGTGTTTTCCGGAAGCCCACGGTTGTGAACAACATCGAGACAATGGCATGCGTAGCGCAGATTGCGAGGCGTGGCATTGAGTGGTTTCGCTCGATTGGTATTCCTGCTGATCCAGATAATCCGAGAGATCCAGGCAGCTACGGACCGAAGCTTTACTGCTTATCTGGTCACGTAGAAAAACCTGGTTGCTACGAAGCACCTCTCGGCATCACAGCACGCGAATTGATTAATCGCTTTGGCGGTGGTGTCTGGAAAGGACGCCGGGTGAAAGCAGTCATTCCGGGAGGAATCTCCATGGGGTTGATGACTGAGGATGAGCTTGACACGCCACTAGATTTCACTGGTCCAGGAACGGTTGGTTGCCTTGGGCTCGGAACGGCAGCTGTTGTCGTCATCGATGACACCGTCAGTATTGTCGACTTCCTTCATAATTCATGTCGCTTTTTTGCACACGAGTCCTGCGGTCAGTGCACTCCCTGCCGAGAAGGAACCAACTGGTCACTCCGGATGCTTGAGCGAATCCGAGCTGGAAAGGGTAGATTACGTGATCTCGATCTCCTTGCAGAAATTGGGGACACCATGGGAATGATGCCAGGGTCAACAATCTGCGGTCTGGCCGACGGAGCCGCATGGCCAATAAAGAATTCCATCACAAAATTTCGAGATGAATTTGAAAACTACATCAAACAAACGAATCCGACTGGCTACATGGAAACCGATCCTGTTCCTGCCTTGCCGATAGTCACCACTCACTAATTCTTTTACTGCTACCTATTCAACTATGCCTACAGTCCTTGTTGACGGTCAAGAAGTCGAAATCGACGCGGATGAACGGCTCAACTGCATTGAAGTCGCCCGCCGTGCAGGTGTGGAGATACCACACTACTGCTGGCATCCGGGACTTTCTGTTGTCGCCAGTTGCCGCATGTGCCTTATTCAGGCAGGGACTCGAAACGCTGAAACCGGTGACGTCTCAATGGTCCCAAAGCTTGTACCCGGGTGCCAAACGCCCGCTAAAGATGGGACTGTTATCGTCACCAACAGTGAGGTTGTACGTCAAAGCCGTGCCCGCGTCGAGGAAGCCCTCCTTATCGATCATCCGATCGACTGTCCAATTTGTGACAAGGCAGGCGAGTGCCTTCTTCAGGACTATCATTTTGAACACGGACAGAGCGAACGGCGGGCTGACATTCATCCATTCAGTAGCCGCCGACGAGATGTTGGACCGACGGTAACGCTCTTCGTCGACCGCTGCATCATGTGCACTCGGTGCGTCCGCTTCACGAGAGAGGTATCTGGTACAGCAGAGCTTATGGTCTCTGCTCGAGGGGCGAAAGAAGAAATAGATACCTTCCCTGGATTTCCTCTAGACAACAAACTATCTGGGAATGTTGTCGACCTGTGTCCAGTTGGGGCTTTGGGTGACAAAGATTTTTTATATCAACAGAGAGTCTGGTTTTTAAAGAAAACAGAAAATGTCTGTGGTGGTTGTGCAACAGGTTGTTCGATAGTGACAGAACATAACCAAGACACCGTGTACCGACTCAAGCCACGAGAAAATCAGCATGTAAACAAATGGTGGATGTGTGACGAGGGCCGTTATGGATGGCATCATCTTCATGATGCAACACGAATTGTGGAAGTAAGCCACCGCAATCATACACATTGGAACACTGTCGAATGGACTTCTGCTCTCGGCCAACTGACAAAGGACCTACATGATGCGGGACGACTAGCCGTTGCTGTCTCGCCTATGCTCACAATAGAAGAAGCTTGGATGCTTTGTGCGGTCGCACGAGCAATTGATCCGGATGCATATCTAGCTATGGGCCATGTGCCATCAACCGATCATGATGAATCCTTTCCCGGTGGATTTACGATACGCAGAGAGAAGTCTCCAAATCGTATCGGTATTGAAATGATACTAAGTATGTTCAACGCGCTTACTGAAAACAGTACCGTCCCTGAATGGAAAGAATTTCTTGAGCAGATACGAACAGAAGCTGTCCAGTCCGCATGGGTAACAGCCGGTTACCCAACGCCTGAAACGTCATGGTGTGATGAAGAAACCGCAGCTGTTTTTGACAATATGAACTGCCTTGTTGTTCAAGACTTGTTTCGTTCTCCTCTGTCTAAACGTGCTACGTGGTGCTTGCCCGCTTCCGGATTCGCGGAGCGTCATGGCACCTGGGTAAATTGTGGGCATAGAGCGCAGACTTTTGAACAAGCTATTCGGCCTCCAGCTGGGGTCTGGCCTGAGGGCCGAGTATTCTGGAGCCTTCTTGGGCGACAGGGCCTTTATGATCCCGAGAGCATTCGGGAAACAATAGCTAAGAACTCAGTCGGGTTTGCAGCCCTTTCAGGTGACATGCCGTCTCTTGGTGTAGACCTAAGGTTGCAGCAAGTCACAGGAACATAAACTCACGAACAGCAGACCATCAAGCACTACTCCCTTCAAAAGAATCCATGACCGGACTCCTTCCAACACCAGAAACTCTCGCTGCACTTGTGAAAATTGGTCTCCTTATTGGCGGACTTATGACAGCTGCTGCGTATTTAGTTCTGGTTGAGAGATGGATTGCTGCTTGGGTTCAGGACCGACGAGGCCCAAATCGAGTTGGCATTCCATTGACGAAGATTCGTCTCTTCGGATTGGGGCAACCACTTGCAGATGGTCTAAAAATCATTTTCAAAGAGGATTTCACACCTAGTCATGTCGATAAAGCTCTGTATAACGCTGCTCCATTGGTTCTTTTGACTGCCTCCCTGGCTATTTTTGCTGCGATACCTTTTGGCAGCGTGCTCCCACCACTCAATATTCCCGGCCTTCCAGATCCAGTACCGTTTCTGGTCGCCCCCGGACTTGATGTTGGTGTTCTCTGGGTTTTTGCGCTCTCAAGTATCGCCATTTATGGTGTTCTTCTCGGAGGTTGGGCGAGCAACAATAAATACGGGTTTCTTGGTGGCCTACGAAGCAGTGCTCAACTGATTGCCTACGAAATCCCGCTCGGGTTGGGATTACTGGGCGTAGTTCTCTCAGCCGGTTCTTTACGGCTTGATATTATTATGACCAGACAAGCAGAGACTGGTCTCTGGTACGCATTTGCTCAACCACTTGGATTTGTTGTTTTCCTTATTGCAAGTTTTGCTGAAGCTGCCCGGTTGCCTTTTGACCTTCCTGAAGCTGAGCAAGAATTAGTCGGTGGGTACCACACAGAATATGCTGGAATTAAGCTACTCCTTTTCCTCGTTTCTGAATTTCTTCATATGGTTACAGCTGCTTTTCTCATCGTGATTATGTTTCTAGGAGGATGGCACTTCTGGGGAATCACTGGGAGTACTCAAGAAGTTACCTGGCTTGGTGCCTTTTTGAGGTTCGGCATTCTTTCCGTCAAAATATTTGCTGTGATTCTTTTCTTCATGGTGGTCCGCTGGAGTTGGCCCCGTTTCCGATTTGATCAACTTATGAATCTCGCATGGAAAGTTATGCTGCCCCTTGGACTAGTGAATCTTGTTGTTGTTGCAACTATAGAGGAGTTCCGGACTACTCTTGAATTTACTCTTGGCACTGGCCTTGCGGCCTTTTTTACAATTGGTGGGCCTTGGCTTATCTTTTTTGGAGGATGGATTTGCGCTGGCCTACTCACTCCTTCAGCAACAGACAACAGACCAATCTTTACACCCAACTCATTTACTAAAAAGCAGAATCTTCAAAATTCTTCTATGAAAAAACAATCAGCTGATCTGGTGGAGGTGTAATATGAAACCGTCTGATCCTGGAATCACATGGATTGATGAAAAACCACTCGGTCTTGCAGAGCGGCTCTACTTACCACTTTTTATTCAAGGACTTGCTACCACGGGTCGTCATCTTGTGAGCAAGAAAAACACGGTGAGCTTTCCAGAACAACGTCCCACTATCGGCAATCCACTCATCTACCGAGGTGTCCATCGACTCAATCGAGATGAGAATGACCGCGTGAAATGTGTTGCATGTTTTCTTTGTGCCACGGCATGCCCTGCCCACTGCATAGATATCGTTGCGACTGAAAGCCCGTGGGAAGACCGTGAAAAGTATCCTGAAAGCTTTCAAATTGATGAACTCCGCTGTATTTTTTGTGGCATGTGTGAAGAGGCATGCCCTGTTGATGCTATTGAACTTACAAGTCTTCTCGACCTAACAGGGAAGAGTCGTGAAGAAATGGTTTTTGACAAAGAGAAGCTACTTAGTGTGTACGACATGACAAAAGATGCTGAACCAATGAAATCAGCGGACCTAGGGGGAACATTGTGATCCCCTGGAATATATTATTTCCCGAAACTGCCAGCTTTGATTTCGTTGCTCCAGGAATCCTGCTTGCAGTAGCTGTTACGTGTCTTGCAGTCAGCCTTTATCTGCTACTTCCAAAATCCGGCCGGAGTAGCAAGACGGCGCGACGCCTTGGCTGGCTTCTTGGTCTCATAACTCTTAGTCTCTTTATCATTACAGGACAACGACTTGGAAATCTTGGAGAAGAAGCTGCTTTCCTTATGGTTTCACTGGTTGCTGTGGTCAGTGCTGCTGCAACGATAACGTGCCGCTCTCCTGTCTACGCAGCAATCTGGTTCGCTCTTTGCCTGGCAGGTGTGTCTGGAGTGCTTCTTGTTTTGGGTGCTCAATTTCTCGGCGTTGCAACAATAGTCGTATATGCGGGTGCCATTTTAGTGATGTTTCTTTTCGTCTTGATGTTGGCTCAACCAACCGGCCTCACAACATCAGACCGAATTACCAACGAGCCGATGCTTTCGACAGTAGCTGGGGCCGTCCTCCTTGGACTCCTATCACTTTCAATTGGGCGGCTGTCTGCCGAAGAACCTTTGTGCTGCCGCCCACCCTCAAGGGCAGCTGCGCTCGGTGGCACCGCTGTAAACCAAAGACCGAATGAAAGCATAGATCTTTTGGCTTCTGATCAAGTAGCACGGCTTGGTGGTGAACTCTTCGGGCACCATCTCGTCGCCGTTGAGGCCGTAGGCATTCTTTTGCTCGTAGCTTTAATTGGAGCCATTGCAATCGTCTCCAATGGCCTCGAGGGTAGTCAAACTGAGGCATCCTCGTTGCAAGAAGGGAGTCAGACATGACATTCACCATACTATTTGGCACCTCCCTTGCGCTTCTCCAAAATGGATTAATGGTTGGAGCAATTTTATTAAGCCTCGGACTTATTGGCATTCTTTCAAGGCGTAACTTAATTGTCATGTTTCTTTCAGCAGAACTCATGCTTCAAGGCATCTCTGTCAGCCTTGTAGCCTGGAGCCGTTATCACGGTGACTTCGGTGGACATGTCCTCGTAGTTTTTGTGCTTTCCGTTGCAGCGTGTGAGGCAGCTATTGCATTAGTCTTTGTTCTCCAAGCATTTACTCGAACTGGGCGACTCGATTCCACGGCTTGGCAAACGCTTCGTGAAGCCACGATCGACCGAAGTATCGACCACGAGATCCCTTCACTAGATACTTCACTACCGAATTTTCCACGCCTAACTCCGGCTGGCAGATCACCAACTCCTGATGAACAAGCCTCAGCACAACGTGATCATGTTTGATATTCCTTACTCCTCTCCACATGTGTCAACATGAGCCCGTCTTTCCTTCTTATCTTAATCCCACTACTGCCTCTTCTAGCAGCGCTTACCACTATTGTTTGTGGGCGACGGCTTGAGAACCGAGCACATTTGCCTGCAGTCATAGGCCTAGCCTCGGCAGCCATCGTTGCATTGGCTCTTCTTGTTCTCACTGTCCGCAGTCGAGGAACTGCAGAAACACCTCGTCCTATTGATATAACCACGACGCTCTGGCAGTGGGCGACCATCGATAACGCATATGTACCCGCTATTGATTCACAAGCTGCAGTTCCGGGAGTTGCTGTCGGTAATGATGCCTACAGCGCTCGTCCATTTTCAATTTCAATTACGATGCGACTCGATCCACTTACGGCAACAATGCTCACGATTATTACGAGCATTGGACTTCTTGTTGCCATCTATTCAATCGGGTACATGCGTGGTGACCCTGGATACCCCAGATTCTTCGCGCTTGTAGCCATGTTTGTCTTCTCAATGTCAATGCTCGTATCCGCAAGCAATTTCCTCCTCGTGTATGTTTTCTGGGAGGCAGTTGGCGTTTGTAGCTACTTACTTATTGGCTTTTGGTTTCAAAAACCAGCAGCGGCCAAGGCTGCCAAAAAAGCATTTCTTGTGAATCGAATCGGTGACTTTGGACTCGCAGTTGCTGTTTTCCTACTCTGGCTCACCTACGGAACCCTCGATTTCCATGATACGTTTTCTTCCGAAGGCACGATTCTGCCAGGTATTCTCGGCCAGACTCGTCTCGCTGATATTGGTGGATACGTCAGTGGGATTGTAGGGACAGCAATTTGTCTTCTTCTATTACTGGCAGCCTGCGGAAAAAGCGCTCAATTACCGCTACATGTCTGGTTACCTGACGCCATGGAAGGCCCTACTCCTGCAAGCGCTCTTATCCATGCTGCCACAATGGTTACAGCCGGTGTATATCTTATTGCTCGTTGTGCACCACTTTATATGGCATGCCCCGGTGCACTGGTGATAGTCTCGATTGTTGGAACCACGACTGCACTTGTTGCTGCTCTCATTGGAACTGTTCAAAATGACCTGAAACGAGTACTTGCTTATTCCACAATAAGCCAACTTGGATATATGTTTGCGTGCCTTGGCACCGGTACGCTACTCGGATTTACTGCTGCAATTTTTCACTTGCTTACCCATGCTTTCTTCAAAGCTCTTCTTTTTCTCGGTGCTGGGTCTGTCATGCACTCGATGGGCGGGGTGATTGACATGCGGCGATTCGGTGGGCTCCGAAAACTTATGCCTGTAACAGCAATCACATTTCTCATTGGAAGTCTTGCACTTGC
>ERZ1048686.632-NODE-632-length-32907-cov-5.998448_pt1 | contig 32907 bp, 24 predicted proteins | sample MGYA00383099_ERZ1048686 | MGnify/ENA primary metagenome ERZ1048686 (study PRJEB29581, sample SAMEA5548369) | metagenome | biome: marine; feature: coastal; material: water | depth 25 m | study: Short-term variability in the microbial, nano- and picoplankton... | reverse complement strand
AGCCAGCAACGAAGCCAGCAACGAAGCCAGCAACGAAGCCAGCAACGAAGCCAGCGAAACAATCGGGGAAGGGAAAGCCTCCAGAGTCAGACGGCAGCAATAAGTAGAGATACTTTTTCAGACTACGCGGAGCAAGCCTGCAGAATAGTTTTTAATAAGTAAGCAGGTTGTCGCCGTAACAATGGTTCGCGTGCTGTTCGGGTTATCACAGCGAACGAGAGCAGCGATCGCGTCCTGCGTTGTCATTGCTGCATGAAGCGATTTGAAGTCGACGCATTACTCTCGAGTTGTAAAGGTCCAGGTGGGCGACAAGACTTCATCACCAAACTCTTTTGTGGCCCCAACCCGCCAGTAATAAGTTGTCTTGGTAATCAGTTTTGGTGGCTCTACGATATTTGTTGTAGTGCCTTTGAGTGATGCAATTGCCTGCAAGGCGTTCACATCCGTTCCGAAATAGATTGTGTGGGATTTAGCCTGATAAGCCTCTAGGAACATCAGGTCTGAATCAAGTGGGACATTGACGCCTTTGTTTTTTGGAACTGGCATCGTTGCCGTGGATTCTAGACGACCCGGAATCCAGTATCGTAAATCATGACACTCATACGCACCAATATCTGGTGCGGCACCAACATAATGTTGCCCGGGGAATGGAGTGACAGGGCTTGGCAGTTCGTCTTCGGTGACAATCGCACCTGCATCGACAAGTGGGGAGTCGGCTTTCGGTCGGAAATCATAGTTTGCGGGATCACGTAAGTATTTCCACGAAGCTCCTTTTTCACGCATGTTGTGGTCAGCAGTGCCGTGCAATATTGTGGCGACCGGCATAACGCTTCCGTCGGAACGTTTCCACCAAGGTTGAGGTTCACTGCTCAAATGAAATGATCGACTGCGTAGTGTTCCAAGATTGTTTCGGATCAAGCTATTGGCGTTGCTGTAAATCTCATGCATGACCATAAAGCCTTGGATCGACAGCGTGACTTCTTCCTCGAATACATCTGGGTAATGGTTGTTTCGAAGAACTGTATTGTTCAGAACCAGTTGGCGATCCCCTTTTATTTCATTGTCTGTCGTGTTCCAGGTGACATTGTTCATATACACCCCATCGCCATATACCTCACCATCGGGGCGATGGATTCCAGATCCGTGGTAGTCAAACCGAATGCCTTGCCGATTGCAGTCATGTGCCCAGTTGTGTGATACACGGGTTTTGTAGTGCTTCGTTGTCCCAACATTCATCGCAGAGCCATCATGCTGGAGATTGCTCATGTCCGAAAGATGGTTCAAGTTTAAGGTCACTCCTTCATCAACGGCACGAACACCTTCGGAATTCCCGCAACGTGTCACGGTATTTCGACGAAAGGTGCTGTTCTTCCCAATCATTACAGCACCTGAGCCCCCGTCTGAATTTACGTCCCATTCAATATCGCTGAAAAGACAGTTCTCAACTACCATTTCATCACTGCCAAGATGGATTGGTGAATTGCACCACCGGACGGTGTTGTTGCTGAAAACGTTTCGCTCACCGCCAAAAAAGCTTGGCATGATGTTTCTGTTAGTCTGTGGATTCCACGACTGGAAAAATTGGAATTCGTTATCCATAAAACGATGTGTTGCTGGAAAGTTAAAACAGCAATCACGAATTGTTGTATCACTGCAATCTTTTAAGAAGAAGCCTGCAGCGTGGAATGTGAGATCACGAATTGAAATTTCTGTACACCGAAGGAGATCAATTCCAACATCTTTTGTGCGGCCTCGAAGATTTCGAAGGTTTGGGTCAATCCCGGTGGGTGGCATGTAATAAATAGTTTTGGTATCTGCGTTGAACCACCATTCATTCGGACGATCGAGCGCAGCAAGCCCGAGGATGTAGTAGCCAGAGAACTGATGAATCTGTTCTGGGGCTATCCCTGTAGTGTCATACGAGAAATGATCCTGCCCGGGCGAGTGTTGCGTAATTGAGCGGGCCCACGTTCTCCAGTGTCCAATGTTGAGGACTGCAGTACATCCGGTAAAGTCTTTCCCGGTGTCTGCGAGAGGTGCTGGCTGTCTGTCGAAACGGATTGTGGGGTCAACCTGATAGCGGCTATCTCCTTCACGAAAACCAGGTGTTTCCGGACGAGAAAATCCATCGTCGTAGAGTGTGCCGAAACGGGTCTTTCCGTCCCATTTTTTTTTGTGTTTGTTCCATCCGCCGTCTGCGCTACGCATGCCTTCCATCATTCGCCAGATTGAGCCATCTTTCAATGTTGCATCGGGCCAGCGTGCGACATGCACCAAGTTGTCATCAAAAAATAGTTGATGTGGCTTAAAGCTCAAAGTCTGTTTCCAGATGCCATCGCGCCAAGGTTCCCAAGCCGTTGGTAATGCTACAGTTCCGTCAAGGACAGCGTTCTCGTCGTTGTGTGGGCAAATTACTAACTGATTCTTTTCGAAAAGTTTTATTGGCTCTTCATATCTGCCCTCGCGGAGCCAGATTGTGTCGCCTGGCTTAGCGAGGCTCAACGCTTTCTGGAGACTCGCGAAGGGATGTTCTTGGCTTCCTCGGTTTGGCTGAGAGGCGGTGGGGGATACGAAGAGATCAGCAGCATGGCCTGTGACACCAGCGAAACACATTCCACTGAAAAACAATAGAAGGATGAGTCGCATGAATGTGTCTTGGGCCTTATGTAAAGCGGCGTCGGTGTTGGAATGCATGGCGTGCGAAAAAGGTCTTCTGCTTGATTGATCTACATCTTGATCGATCTATATCGATTCAAATACATCATAGTAACATGACATCCATAAATAAAATCACCCACCAGCATTGCAGGTGGGTGATTTTTGAGAACTGGCAAGATGCCTGCTGGGCCAATACTTTTTATGGACCGGGAGTTGGCATGGTTTCAGTCAACAAATCAGTTGTCTTTTTTTTGTGAACCCTCACGGTCGCTGCGAGATGCCCGCATCGACTCACGAGCTGCCTTTCGTTCATTCTCATTTAATTCACCATCACCATCTTTATCAAACTTCTTCAGCAGTTCAGCACGCTGCTCAGGAGTCCATTGTTTTCTGCCTGTGTCCCCGCGACGGTTCTGCATGTCGGCCCGAAGCGTTGCTTTTTCAGTATCGCTGAGTGTGCCATCACCATCTTTATCAAATTTCTTGAGCATTTCGGTGCGCTGCTCGGGAGTCCATTCTTTCCGATCTTTACCTCCACGACGATTCTGCATTTCTGCTCTGAGCTTTTCTTTTTCCTCCGGATCGAGAGTCCCATTCTTATTGGTATCAAACTTTTTTATCATTTCTGCTTTTCGTGCAGCAGGATCTTTCCGTTCTGAGGGGGCTGCTTGGACTGTTGCAGCGAGAATAAGGGCGGAAAGACATGCTGTGATGGAAGCAATGCGGATACGTGACATTGTATGGGTTCCTTCTTGTAAGTGAATTTTTATTGAGCGATTTCTTTTGAACAGCCACCGTAAGTGTCCATGTCACAATAATAAATTGTGTAGAAATTAATCGTGTAGAGACGCTCTATTCAACGGAGTGTGTCCGCTAGGGTTTCGTAGCGTGACGAAAATTTATTTTAGTGCGTTTGAAAGCTGGTTATATGAAAACCATTAATGCCTAGGCAGCTTTTTCTAGTACAGCTACTTCTGCTACCGGTGGTGCAGAGTGACCTGACTCGATGCCATCGGGATGCTGTTCGTCTACAGTTTCATCGTCATCGTCGTCGGCTAAAAATGTGCCAACCAGCCCATCGAGCATATCCGGAAGCGATGAGAGGACGTTCACAAAGCCGAGCACCATAACCCCGTGATGGGCACCAAGTTCAAGTGCAGAAATATCTGCAAACAAGGTTTCTACTGCCTCATCTAAACCGCTTGTGAGAAGAACAATTCCGGTTGTGAATTTAATCCATGCGCTCTCCGCCAACGACTTAATACCAGCCGCCAGCGACCGTTTGTATCGGACCACCGCAGGAGCGGGACGCTTTCGTTTTCGGCGGTTGTTCTGGGAAGCGGCCATACTCAGTTTTTCTCCTCTACTAAGAAACGCATTTTGCGTATTTCAGTCTCTGCAAGTACCCTTTTCAGTCAAAGTGAGTCAATGTCAAAGTAGGTAGAAAGAGTAAACTTTTGGCTAACTGCGATTGACCTGCTGAGGTTGTGCGGTCACAACGAAACGACTCAAGGTTCACTCGAAAGACAATAAGGAAAGTGATTATGGCGGCCGAAAATCAGGGTGAGTATGAGTTTCTCAAAAGTTCACCTGCCTTTGATGGTCTCAGTGATGAGGACATCAAAACGATTCTTTCCAAAGCAAAGCCGATGGAGGTTCGTGGGGGAGAGGAGCTGTTTCGCCAAGGCGACCCAGGTGGGACGATGTATGTCATTACACGTGGTCGTGTGAGAGTGCTGCTTGAAGATGATGCGGGTGAAGAGTCGTTGTTGAATGTATTAGACCGCGGCGCACACTTTGGTGAGCTTTCCATGCTGATTGGGTCACCACGAAATGCCACCATTAAGACAGTCGTTGATACTGACTTGCTGGTGCTGAACCATGATCATTTTGCTGAAGCTGTAGAGCAAGTTCCACAGTTTGCAGTAAATCTAAGCAAGACTCTTGGGCGCTGGTTGCGAGGTGAGTTGCTGGGCAACAGACGGCAGGTGATTCGTGCCGTCTTTGCTGTTGTGAGGACCCGGAAAGAGCATGCCGCGCTACCGCTCCAAATGGTTGAGACGTTTAAGCGTCGGGGTGCGACAGTGAAGGTCGTGACGGATCGCCCACAGTCATGGTCGGAGCACGACGTTCTGGCTGAGCTTGTTCACGGCAATGATCTTGAGTCACTTCGTGACCGCATCACAGATGCGGTTACGCAGGGGGTGAGGGTGCTTGTTGATTGTGATGTGGCAACTGCTGAGCCATCGTTGTTGAGTCAATGCGAACACCTGCTGTGGCTTTTCGATAATCAGGATCAAGGGCTCGTTGAGAGCAGGCTTAGTCAATTTGTTCATGACCGCAATAAATTATCGGTGCATTCACAGGTAGTCTGGACGCATGAACAGTCAGCCCGTCTTCCGCGGCATGCATCACATGATCTGCCACTTTCGGGAAGTGATATGCGGGTGCAGTGGAGTCATCATTCTAATGGCTTTCATTTTCGTGATCATGACGTGGTTCGCTGTGTGCATTGCGTCGATGATCTTCAGTTCGGTCTCGCACTTGGTGGTGGTGGTGCAAAAGGGATGGCTCACCTCGGTGTTATAGAGGTGCTTAATCGAGAAGGTATTTATTTCGATTCTGTTGCTGGTACGAGCGCGGGTGCCATCATGTCGGCGGGTTATGCAATGGGCAAGTCACCAGATGTTTTGCTGCAATTGCTGTTGAAGGAAATGACACCGCCTCGGTGGTTGAAGAAGCTGCCTAAAAGTCGAGAAATGTTTTTGCTGTCACAATTTCGTATGGGGTGGATAGAACCAAAATTTCGTGAGCATCTGCAGAATGTGCAGTTTGATGAACTGTTTCTCCCAACGTCACTTGTTACCGTCGACCTGGTGACCGGCCAGGAGAGAATTCGGCGGTCTGGTGATGTTGTGTCAAGCGTTATGGAGAGCATTAACCATCCAATTTTTGGCAAGCCGATACTACGAGGAAACGAAGCACTTGTGGATGGTGGAGTGTTAGCGAACGTGCCATCGCACTGTTTGCGTCGTCAGGGTGCAGGCTTCGTGCTTGCCGTGGATGTGACGACAAAACTATCCACGGATTTTTGTCGTGATCCACGGAAACCAGATCACTTGACGCCACCTGGTTACCTTCGGACCTTACTGCGTGTGAATGATGTTTCTCTTCGCAGTCTTTCCGGGATACACCGTTCTGGCAGTGATTACGTCATCACGCCAGATACATCTGCGCACACGTTTGATGACTTTGCCGCCGGAGAGGAGTTGATGAATCGTGGGCGGGAGGCAGCTGAGGCAGCCCTTCCGGAGATAAAGGAGCGGGTGGCGAAGGTCTATCAGTCGATTGACGGAAGTCCTGCACGCTAGAAATTCAAATTTGTGTAAGATTTCTGGTCTGCAGTACTTTGTAATAGAAGATTCATAGCTGTTCGTTATTGAATTTTCATTGCTCTCTTCATTTAATGGTTTCAGGAAGGCTCTTCTTATGTCGACCACGCGACGACGGTTTCTCACGGCCGCGACTACAACTACGCTAGCAACTGCTACTGTCCCGTATTTCGGATGGCAAAAAAAGACACTTGCGGACGAAAGTAAGGCGAAGAATGATCGTGTAGCGATTGGCCTTATTGGTGCCGGTGGTATGGGGTGCGGGAATCTTCGTGCGGCAGCACAATGGATTGACGTTGTTGCAATCGCAGATGCAGATACAGGCCGCGCATCGAAGGCAAATAAATTGCTTAGTAATGGGAAAGCCCAAGAGTATGCCGATTACCGAGCCATTCTTGACCGGAAGGATATTGATGTCCTTCATATTGCAACACCAGATCATTGGCATACGAAACCATTGATTGAAGCGATGCTTGCTGGCAAAGATGTCTACTGCGAGAAGCCTCTTACTCTCACGATTGATGAAGGGAAGCTTATTCGGAAAGTACAGAAAGAAACGGGTCGGGTCGTTCAGGTTGGAACGCAGCAAAGAAGTCAGTTCCAACTGTTTGTAAAAGCGGTTGCAATGGTTGCCAATGGGCGGGTTGGAAAGATCAAGAAAATCACAGCTGCAATCGGGGCTGGTCCGACATGTGATGCCTTGCCAGCAGTATCACCTCCGGCAGAGCTTGACTGGGATCGCTGGTTGGGGCCTGTGCCTGCTGTTGACTATCGCTATTTACAAAAACCAGGAAAAAAAAGCCGTCCAAATACGAATTGCCATTATGAATTTCGTTGGTGGTATGAATTTTCGGGCGGCAAACTCACTGATTGGGGTGCGCACCATGTTGATATTGCTGTCTGGGCTCTTGAGCAGGCTGGGCAAGCCGGTGAGCACGGTGGTCCGACAGGCATTGGTGGGAAGGCCACGCATCCGGTGCCATTCAAGAATGGTATGCCGGTAGAGCGAGACCGCTACAACACTGCAACCGGTTTTCTCCTTTCAGCAGCATATCCTAACGATGTTGAATTGATTATTCGGCATGATACGGATAACGGTGTGACCATTGAGGGAGATAAGGGGAAAATTTTCGTGAATCGCGGCAAGCTTGTTGGTGCCCCGGTCGAAGCACTTGCGGATGATCCACTTCCAGAGGATGCAATTGCGAAGGTTTATAAAGGTCTTCCCATGGAGGCCGATGGTCGTAAAGCTCATTGGGCTACCTTCTTGAATTGTGTGAAAACTCGAAAGTCACCCATCTCTGACGTTCATTCACATATGCGAGCCCTGAATGTCTGTCATCTTGCCGGCATTAGTGCGCGTCTTGGTCGACACATTGCATGGGATGCCAAGTCGGAGCAAATTACGGGTGACAACGAGGCTAATGCGATGCTGTCGCGTCCCTATCGCAAGGGATATGAGATCGATATGGGATGATTGTGCTGGTAACTTCTGCGTCTGGCTAGAGGCTTCTGCGTCTGGGTTTTGCCGCTTCTGGTCAAACAGGAGTTGGATGAATCAAGAGCGAGTTCAAACCATCAGAGGCATTGGACAGTCAAGTGTTGTGGCGATTGCTCGCAGAAGATCAATCTCTCGTGGGGTGATTGTGCCGTCGGCAGAAGCCGTTTCAGCCAGGCCTCGGATGAGTTTTGATTTTGATTTGCCGGGCAGTCGCCCAAGGGCATCGAGTGAGTGGTTGAGTCTATTGAAGATTGTTCGATCCCACGGCTGGAGTTCGAGTGGTGGCAAACCGGTCGCCTCCACACCACGTTCGAAGGCGCTCTGGACGGCATCTTGTTCACGGCTGCCGGCATGTGCCAATGCAGATAATACCGTCGAAACATCTTCAGGCGCTGGACGTTGATTGGTTTTTCGTTTTCTTTTTCTGCCAAAATGGGGATCGAGGACGTGAAGAACAACTTTTTGAAGAGTCCATTCAAAGAGACTTAAGCGATTGTCTGCAGCAGCAAGAGCGTGAATGTTCTCTCGGAATCGCTCGTATTGTTCCGGTGAAAGATCCTTTAATGGTCCGAGGCAGATATCAACCAATGGCAGTCGTGATTTTCGAGGAAGTGTGGCAATCAATTTATGGAGTTCAATGGTTGAGCGGTAGACAGCTGGGTCAGCCTCGGCAGCAAGTCGTTCAAATTGCTGCTGGCAGCTCGTGAAGTCTGCATCGAGCAACAAAGCGTAGATGACTCCACGAGCACCGTAAGGTTCTCTGGCTGCTTTACGAAGCGTTTCAGGTAAGGACTCAAGGAGTTCATGGGAGCGAGCAATTTGTTGGGGGGTTGGCTTTCCAATTGCTTCAACAGCCTGCTCTGGTGATGGTGCTGCTAGCGGTGCGGTTTTATTCACCCGCACGTTTCTATCCATGGAGTTGCTTTTAGGAGAGACGCTGCTCGATGGTGCAGGAACAGCTGCTGATCCTGCAAACCCGGCAGCACCTGCTGGGGCAAAAGCTGCAGTGCGAGTCTCTTGTATGCGTTCTTCTCGTTTATCAGTTGCCATTTCTGCTTGCCAGAACATGTCTATTCGTGCAATTCGCTTTTCAAGCGGAGGATGTGTTGCGAACAGCTCAGCGACACCTGTCGCGAAAAACATATGGGACGCTTCAGCTGCTTTGGCAACAGTCACTTTCGATCCAGTGTTCAGTCCACCAATTTTTTTGAGTGCACCTGCGATGCCGTTTGGGTCACGCGTAAATTGTACGGCTGACGCATCAGCGAGAAATTCTCGCTGCCTACTTACTGCGGCCTTAATCAGGTTGCCGATGAGTGTTCCAATAAATCCGATTGCCATAAGCCCCAGTCCAAGACCGAGGAATACAAGACCGCCACCACCTTTGTCATTACTGCTTCTTCTGCCACCCGATGCCGCAGCAATACGGAGTGTGTAGTAGCCAATAAGACCAACAAGCAATATGCCGTGGACGATTCCGATGAGTCTGATGTTCAATCGCATGTCACCGTTGAGAATATGGCTGAATTCGTGAGCAATCACACCCTGTAGTTCATCGCGGCTGAGTTTCAAGACGCATCCACGGGTCACGCCTATGACTGCATCTTCTGCCTGGTAGCCAGCGGCAAAAGCGTTGATGCCTTGCTCGCGATCCATCATGAATACAGGTGGCACGGGTAAGCCCGCAGCGAGTGCCATTTCTTCGACAACATTGAGTATTTTGCGTTCCAGCGGATCCCCGGAATCGTTCAAGAGGCGGCGGCCACCAAGAGAGAGGGCAAGGGGTTCGCCTCCCCCGGAAAGCTGTGCAGTTTTGTAGAGGCTTCCGCCGCCGACAACAAGAGAAATTGCCATCGCAACCGCTATGAGGACGTCCGGTCTCCAGAATGTGTCTGGTCCAAATTGGTCTATAAGCATTTCTCGCTGCTGCGAGGCTTGTTCAAGACCTCCAAGATACAGTGACATAATCAGGATATACGTGCCAGCGATTAGGCCGGCGACTGCAATAACAAAGAGCCAGACCAGCATGCCTGTTTTGCGTCGAGCGCGATCCTGGTGCTCAAAGAAGTTCATAGCAAACTCTATTCCATGAGGTCAGCGATGTCGTTCCCTCGCACGTGAGCAGGGAGCTTTGTACGAATAAGGACAAGACGATTCATTGCGGCCAATTCATTAAAACGACACTGAAGGCGCTGCCTGGATTGCTTGTTTGTCATCGAACTCGAGAAGCGACGCATGTTGGAAGCCAAATGTTCCAGCAAACAGCATCTGTGGGAATGAATCTCGGTACATATTGTATGCGGTCACGGCATCGTTAAATGCCTGACGTGAGAACGCTACTTTATTTTCTGTACTGGTCAGTTCTTCCTGAATCGCCATCATGTTTTGGTTTGCTTTTAGATCTGGATATGCCTCAGCGAGTGCAAAGAGACGACCGAGTGATTGGGTGAGCATAGTTTCTGCACCACCAAGGGCACCCATAGCGGCTGGGTCACCAGGGTTTGCGGCAGCTTTACCGGCTGCTGAAACAGCTTGATTTCTGGCGTTGATGACTCCTTCAAGAGTCTCACGCTCGTGAGCCATATAGCCTTTGGCAGTTTCGACGAGGTTTGGAATCAAGTCATATCGCCGCTTGAGTTGTACGTCAATTTGGGCAAATGCGTTTTTGTTACGTGCACGCAAAGAGACGAGACGATTGTAAATTCCAGCAAGCCAAAATCCAAGAAGAACAAGTGCACCGAGTATGACGAGTAAAGGAATAAGCATCAGCAATCTCCGTGTGCAGGTAAGGCTTTTTGGGGGTGACGCACGAAACCCCCGTTCCGTAGTAAGATTACCAGAGTCGACAACATTCTACAGGTTAGAAATGTAGAAAGTCCTAAAATCTTCGCTGGTGAAAAAATGTACCGATTGGTCTGGCTGATTTCATGTATTTTTGTAGCCCCAGTAATTGCTGCTGATTGGCCTCAATGGCGAGGTCCCGAGGGGCAGGGGCATGCGTCAACAGCTGTGGACTTGCCCGTTCAATGGAGTATTGGTTCAGTTGAGGGAAACAACGCAAATGTTGACAATATATGCTGGCGGAAAGAACTGCCGGGACGAGCGTGGTCGTCCGCTGTGATAGATGGTGAAACAATATGGCTCACGACAGCCATTGAGGACGGAAGTGCCCAGGAAGGACCTCCGCCACCTGGTGGAAAAAAGCCTCAGCCGCGGAGTGTTGCCAAGTCAGTGACGTTTCGGGCACTTGCCGTAGATAGCCGAGACGGCCAGATTCTTCACGATGTCAAACTGTTTTTAGTCGACAACCCTCAGCCAACACATGTGCTCAACAGTTTTGCATCACCCTCGCCAGTATTAGGGCCGGGTCGTCTGTATTGTCAGTTTGGCGATTATGGAACCGCATGTGTCGACACAAAGAAGGCATCCGTACTCTGGCATAACCGCAGCCAACGTTTAAATCATGAGAATGGGCCGGGCAGCACACCGATTCTTTGGCGAGACCTTCTCATTTTTCACTGTGACGGAAGTGATGTGCAATATATTGTTGCGCTTGATACCAACACGGGGGAGGAAGTGTGGAGGACTGATCGCAGTGGTGAGATGAACGATAATCCAGAGATGAAAAAGTCTTATGGAACGCCGCTTGTGACCTCGATTGGCGGACGCGATGTGTTGCTTTCTCCTGCAGCAGACTGGCTGTATGGATATGACCCCAAAACAGGTGAGGAACTCTGGAAAGTCAACTATGAAATTCTTGGCTTTTCAGTTGTAGCGAGGCCTGTTGTTGCTGATGGAGTTGTGTATTTCAGCACAAGCTTTATGAAGACGGAGCTTCTGGCAATGCAGCTTGGTCCGGCAGCAGATACAACTCCAAAAATAATATGGCGTTATAAACGCAGTGTGCCACGGATGCCGTCGCCGCTGCTTATCGATGATTCAGTCTATCTTTTCGGTGATAAGGGAATCGCTACCTGCTTAGACAGACATACTGGCGAAGCACGATGGACTGGTCGTCTTGGTGGGAGTTTCTCATCCTCGCCGCTATTCGCTGATGGGAAAATTTATGTCGGCAATCACGAAGGTGAGATGTTCGTTATTAAGCCCGGGGATACTCTTACTATTCTTGCAAAAAATCAATTCGATGAAGCAATTATGGCAAGCCCCGCAGCTATTGGGGATTCACTTTTTGTGCGTACAGACAGAGCGATGTACCGAATTAAAAAGTCTGATTTCTAATGTCGAATTCACAGAGTGAGCATGTCTGCCACAAGGCTCCAGCATGCTTGAGGCATGCGTTGTGCAAATACGCTGTCTTTTTTGGCCACTGTTCACGAAAGTGGAAGTAAACTGCTTCTATGGCTGTACTTACTCTTGATGATCTTTCTCTTGCATTCCGCGGGGTTCATGTTCTTGACAAAGTCTCACGAACGATTGAACCCGGTGAAAAAATTGGATTGCTTGGTCGTAATGGGACTGGCAAGACCACGCTTCTTCGGCTCATTGCCGGTAGCCAGGAGCCTGATTCGGGTATGTGCGTTTTAGCAGGTGGGAAGCGGGCCTCATTCCTTCCGCAGGAAGTGCCAGTTGATATGGTTGGCCAAGTCTTGGAAGTGGTTCAAGAGGCATTGCGGCCACAGGTTGCTGAAGGTCGAATCGAGGATTGGGAGGCTGAAACAAAAAGCCAAAAGATCATAGATCTGATGGGACTCGACTCCGATGGGGATATACAAACGCTGTCAGCAGGACGAAAGCGACGAGTCCTTCTAGCACGTGCGCTTGTCACTGAACCCGACTTGCTGATGCTCGACGAGCCTACTAATCATCTTGATCTTGAGGCGATTGAATGGTTAGAAAAGTTTTTATCGAACTGGCGGGGAACATTACTTTTTGTAACACACGATCGTGGCTTTCTCCGGCGGGTGGCCAACAGAATCTGGGAGCTCGATCGTGGCCAGCTTTTTGCGTGGGAGTGTGATTACGATGTATTTTTAAAGCGAAAAGCGGCAGCGATTGAAGCCGAGGAAAAGCAGAATGCTCTGTTCGATAAACGTCTCGCGGAAGAAGAAGTATGGATTCGTCAAGGTATTAAAGCGCGGCGAACACGGAATGAAGGTCGCGTTCGGGCATTGAAGCAGATGCGTGAAGAGAGGCAGCAGCGGAGAGAGCAGCCAGGCAAGGCGAATATCGCTATTCAGGAATCTGGAAGAAGTGGAACACTGGTATGTAAGGCAGCAGGCCTTTGTTTTGGCTACACGGAAGAACCTGTGATCAGTGATTTTTCGACGACAATTCTTCGGGGAGATAAGGTCGGCTTTATTGGGCCAAACGGTTGTGGCAAGACAACGCTCCTTCGGCTCTTGCTTCAGGAAATCGAGCCGCAGACGGGCTCTGTACGCCTCGGGACCAAGCTTGCTGTGCGCTATTTTGATCAGCTGCGAGGTCAGCTCAATTTTGAGAACAGTGTGGTTGAACAAATTAACGGTGGTAATGACTTTGTGACAATTGATGGAAATCGTCGGCATGTCATCAGTTATCTTCAGGACTTTTTATTCACTGCTGATCGTGCGAGGTTGCCAGTCAAGTTTCTTTCCGGCGGTGAACGAAACAGGCTTCTTCTGGCAAAGCTTTTTGCACGGCCGGCCAATGTCCTTGTGCTTGATGAGCCCACGAATGATTTAGATCTTGAGACACTTGAACTTCTGGAGCAGAGACTAGTGGACTTCCAGGGTACAGTTCTCGCTGTGAGCCATGATCGAGAGTTTCTTGATAATGTTGTGACAAGTGTCATTGTTTTTGATCAAGGAAGTGTTCGGGAATATGTAGGCGGGTACTCAGATTGGATTCGGCAGCGTGGGGTGGTGGAGTCACCGAAAAAACAATCACGATCGCTTCAAAAAAAGTCATTAGTATCTTCTGAACCGGAAAAACGAAAGCCACAAAAGCTTTCGTACAAAGAGCAGCGAGAGTTGGAAAAATTGCCTACACAGATTGAGAAAATGGAGGCAGACGTTGCAGCACTCCATGAAGAAATGGTTGATGCCTCATTTTATCGTCGTCCAGCCCAAGAGATCGCTACAGCACAAAAGAGCTTGCAAGGGCTCGAAGAACGTCTGGAGGCTGCCTATGCTCGCTGGCAAGATCTTGAGCAGGATCCACAATAGGCATGCTGGTGTCGGGCTCAGATTGCTTACAGGGACGTCGGCGTGCTTGTGATGACAAGCTGCACTGATGTAATTGTCGTTCCCGGTTGGGCTGTGACAGTAATGGTATTGTTTTCTTGAATCGCTGAAGTTGGTACGGATGCTGTGAGTGGAGCAAAAAAATCAGTGAACTCAGCAGCATCTCCGACATCAATCGTCACAGGTGCCTTGTTTATCGTTGTTCTGAGCGTCGCATTGAGGCCACCTGTTCGATGGACGCCAATGACGAGTTGTGCTTGCGTTGTGCTGGCCCCTTCGGGAGTCTCGATCTTGAAGGAGATCGGTTTGCCCGTGCTTTTGACGGCAGTTTTTCCTGCGTAGTACCGGTTTTGGTGAACTCCGTGTGTCGGTTGAATGCTCTTTGTTGTTGTTAGGTGAACAACAGTTGTCTCGTTCACGTCTACTGGTATGGCATTGATCGTAACGGGTTGGTCGGGTTGAAATATTAGGTCGCCTCCATGGTAGTTCAGCCGTGTCTGCCGTGCTGACACCTTCGGATACTGCTGAAGAATGGTTGAGAGATCAAGCAGGAGTTGTCTACCACCCATGTTGGTAACCGCAAGAGAAATCTTGTTGTTGCGATGGACGGCGACAACGTCGAGCCAGTTTCTGTCGTAGGTGACAGGGAGGCGTCGCCCATCAAAGTTGCGCCAGAGTTCGAAGAATTTTGCAATTGGTGTTGCATGAAAGTCATCAATCGTTAGGTGCTGCTGTCTATCCTCTTTTGGTGTGAAGACTGCATCGCCACTTGACGGATTCCATGGCATGTGAAGAAAGACGAAGGGAACAAATAGAGCAATTTGATCAGGTCGCTGCATGGTCTTCGTAAGAAAAGCATTCCATGCAAGAACTCGTAACCAGTTGTCAGCTGCTTGCCGTCCGTTTTGCAGAGAACCGCATTCTGTGACGAGGATCGGCAAGACGTTGTCCACGTTGTGCATCTCAGCTCTCAGCATATCAAGAGTGGCCTCGTACCGACCGAGTAAATAGTTTGAATACCCTTGGCCACGACGCTCATGCGCACCAAGCGTTCCTGCATTCTCATAGAAATGGTATGAGAAAAAGTCGAGCTTCCCCCGGGTTTCTTGGATGAAGCGAGCGTGGTCACGGAAAAGCCCGAAATCCTTTTGGTGGAGTTGCATGTAGGCTGCTGCTGGTCCTCCAATACGAGTCGATGGACTCACGTCATGCACCGCGTCGGCTACCTGGTTGTGGAAATCAGACAGAAGTCCCCATCCATCAATGCCTTCCTTTTCTCTCCAGTGGTATGCCCACTCGGATTGAAATGTGCTTTCATTTTTTACTTCCCACCAGGTTGCTGAAGATCCACCATCTTTGATTTGATCTTGCACATAGGCAGCCGCGAGTTCTGTTGCATGGTGAAAGTACTCTACTTTCGGTGTGCCTCTGCCGATGAGCGGTATACTCATGAAGTCTGGCCAATCGTTAAAGCACGATGCGTAAGAAATGTTTTTGAATCTGGGGATTGTGTTTCGAGCTCTTGTGCCAGCGTCATACGTTTCAAAGAATGAGAGATCGGCGGCTCCGGGGCTGTCAATTCGTTCGTGGAGGGGGTCCCAGTTTCCCCAGGCGGTTGTGAGCCCTGGTTGGAACTTGAGCATTCCACGTCCAGGAAAGAAGTTTCGTTCGGCTGCCCAGTCCTCGAAAGATTGATTCACGCTGCCTGGTGTTTCATGTATCCGGAACCAGCGGCTGCGATCCAATTCAGATGTTCCCTCGATAAGTAATTCATGGTCAGTGTCAATTGTGAGGGGCACATGTACTCGAGGGAACTCAGCCCCAAGGTCACGATATGGGATTGTGTCGAATGTTGTTGCTATCGGGCTTTGTGCAATGAAGATGACCGTATTGACCGTGCATGATGTGTCTGGGTCTTTCAGGAAGAACTGAACTTTCATTCGGTCGAACAGCTTCTCGGAAAGAGGGGCTGAGGGCATCTGAACCCGATAGAAGTCTTGCACCTGCTGGCTACGAGGCGGCGCTTTGTCTGGAGAAAAAGGAAGCACAAAAATCTTTTCGATTTGATCAAGATTGCTTCCGCGAAACGCTAGGTGACGGAAGAACACCGCGATTTTTTCGGCACCTTGTGGGAGGAGAAGCTCATCGCCATTGTGGATGACTTGGGGACTCTTAAGCACCGTGAGTTCTTTGAGCCGCTGTCCCTGGCCTGTTTCTCGATAGGTCGCTTCTCGGTCTTTTACGAAATCTTGAAAAAGATAGCTGTGTGCAGCTTTTCGCTGCTGACCTTCTCTGCTCAGAGTTTGGCCCGCTACAGTCGATGAGTTTCCAAGCAAGGCGGAGCAGGTAAGAAACAGCAGGAGTAAATGGTAGAGAAGTGGCACGCCCTGTTGACCTGAAGAGAGTACCGTGTCACTTGTTGATTTGAGCATCGCTTAGTCGCTGCTGAAGTTGTGTCATGAGTGATTTTTTTATTGTCTGGAGTTCTGACTGTTCAGCCAGGTTTGTGAATTGAAGCGGGTCGTGTTCCATGTCGTACATTTCTTCTGTGCCATCCTTATAACGCATGAACGCCCATTTTGGTGTGCGTATTGCATGTCCTGAGTTGTTGGCCTTCCCCTTGTGGTTGATGGATAAGGCGGTGGTGCGTACAGATTGAGAGGGGACTGCAAGGATAGGAACGAGGCTCTTTCCCTGAATGTCCGAAGGTGTCTTGATGTGTGTCAGGGCTGTCAGTGTTGGGAAAATATCAACTAACTCAACAAGCGACGTCGTCCTTCCTGGTGGCATGCCGGGTGCTGAGATAATAAGAGGGACACGGGTGACCTCCTCATGGAAATTTGATTTCTGCCAAAATCCATGTTCTCCAAGATGATAGCCATGATCACTGCAGAAGACGATTGCTGTCGAGTCCCGGAGGCCGGCCTGCTCAAGTTCATCGAGAATACGCCCGACCTGCTTGTCCATGAACTCAACGGTTGCGTAATACCCTGCCCACATCCGTCGTTGATTGTCTGGGTGCTCTCCGATTTTATTATTGTCATTCCGAATCCTTGCAAGACCCGTTTGTGGTATGTCGCTGAGATCATTTTCGACAGCCTCAGGGAGGGGCATTGCCTCCCACGGGTAGTGGTCAAAAAAATCTTGTGGCGCGACATTTGGATAATGTGGCCGAACAAATCCAACAGCAAGGAACATGTTTTGATCGTGATATTCTTTGAGAAGTTCAATCGCCTTCGTTACTGATTTTGAATCGGGTTGGTCTGCTCCGTTGCCGTCATAGCGGACGGTGACAAACATGCGATGTGGCATACGAGTTGACTGTCTGTTTTCAAGGGCGTCTGTGAAGACGTTGAGGTTCAGGCACGCATAGTGGCCTGGTGTATGCGCTTCGAGACCTGCTGAATTGAAGCGTTCATCCCACGAAGACGGTACATCATTGCCGTCGGTGCCTGCGATGATGTCACCTGGTACCCGCATGTGGTAGATCTTGCCGACCCGGGCGGAGTGCCATCCAGCCTCACGAAAGCATTGCCCGAGATTTGTTTTACCCTCGCCCTGATAACGACTGAACATAAATGATGTTCGTGAGGGCGCGCACCAGAGTCCTTGACAGTATGCATTTTCAAATACCATGCCTTCCTTGGCGAGGCGGTCAATATTTGGAGTTTTGCACAGGCCATTTCCGTAGCATCCAAGAGCACTTGCCTTCAAGTCATCTGAGACAAGAAAAAGAACGTGTTGGATTTCAGGGGTATCTAAAGAATCTGCTTTGGCGTCATTGCTTGGACCGAATGGAGCAACGAAGCAGAGTACGATTATTAGGGTGAGTATCTTCGTTTGCATCGTTCAGGTGCCCTTGGTTTTCTTTTGGAGTGCTTGCATGATGACATCGGCGACATCGTTTCCGAGCTTCTCAGAGCCTTCTTTTGTGAAGTGCACATTTCCATTGGGGAGCATTAATGTTTCCATGTTTGGCTTCACCTCGCTGTACATGTCGTGTATTTCAATTCCATGTTCTGCCATGACCCGCTCGGCTATATCGTTGTAGGAGGCAGCATCCCCTGCAACTCGGCCCTTTGAGCCGGCGGGCACGGGAGTTGTGTTCCGCCAAACAAGAATCGCGTCTGTTTTTTCAAGTTGAGACACAAGCTGTCGCAGATTTTTTTCATACTCCCTTGGCGGTACCTGTTGATGGTTCTTGGGATCTTTTGGATCTGTAAGGTTTTCATCGTTTGGGCCGAGATATTTCAGGTCATGAAGACCCCAGTTGAAGTGAATGACATCCCAGTCTGTATCACCGAGCCATTGCGATAAGCCTTCTAAGCCTCGAGTTGTTGGTCCGCAGTTTGTGAGCGGCCTATGAACATTTGCCTTGCCTCGAAGAGCCTCACGAGCAGGAACTGTGTAGCCAATAGAAATCGAATCGCCGATGAGTAAGACGCGAGGCAACCCTTTGATATCTTCAACGGGTGTCATTGCGGGGTTTTTTGGGCGCTGACTTCGTTTCGTAATTTTTGTTTGTTTTTGCGAGGAGCTTTTTTGAGGTGTGGTGTCAGTATTGGCTAGGCATACGTTTGAGCCAACAACGAGTGATGCAAGAATCAGGCAAGTGATCAGACTGGTAATGAAGGGTCTGCGTGAATGGTGTCGCATTGGTGGAGAGCCTTTTATGAAGCTGGGATTAATGGTGCCGGAATGGCCTGAGAGAAAACATGCATTCGAGTGACAGTGCTTCGAATCCAAGGCCTAACCAAAGCTTAGTATAAAATCTTGGAACACCGTTGTATAAGATTTCATGTGTGGAGGTGTAGTCTATTACAGGCCGGTTGCTTTGTATATTTGATGTTTCAGGGTGCGTTGAACGTGACGTTCGTATTTGTGCTTATATTGGAGAGAAGATGAAGCTTTTTTGGAATACGATGTTCGTGCTGGTGAGTCTCGTTTTGCTGTGCTTTGCGCGACCATGTGCTGCGCAGATACCAAAGCCCGAGCCGGCAACAAAGCCTAAGCCTGCAACACAAAAGCAAGCGGCAGCGAAAAAACAAAAAGGACCAAAGAAACTTCGGTTTCGTATGCAGCAACTTCATAAAGATTTCAATGAAGGCTGCGCTGTTGGCGACATTAATAATGATGGTCATCTCGATGTGACAGCTGGTGGTTTCTGCTACATGGGACCAAACATGAAGCAATATCCTTTGCGGCGATTGTTGCCGTTTCGAGATGACTACATGGAAAATAACGGGGAGCATCTCGTCGATGTCAACAAAGACGGTTGGCTCGATGTCGTGTCGGGGTCATTCATGCAACCGGAACTCTTCTGGTATGAAAACCCAGGGACAACTGCTCCAAAAGATGACTGGTGGAATGTTCACATACTAGTGAATACTGAGCAGACGCATAATGAGAACACGCGTCTGCATGATCTTGATGGTGATGGTATAGGTGAAGTGGTGATTGATAGCTGGAATGAAAGAAATCCGTTGGTGGCGTGGAAAATTGAGCCCGGTCAAAATCCAACAGTCTCAAAAGTAGTCATAGGCCCGGCTGGCAGTGGTATATCGAATGGTCATGGAATTGGTTTCGGTGACGTGAATGGTGATGGTCTTGAAGATGTCATTTTTAAGAACGGGTGGTATGAAAGGCCAGCACGTGATGCCATGACAACGCCATGGACGCATCATGCAGACTGGTCATGGGATCATGCAGGATCACCGATGCTTGCGGTTGATCTGAATAGCGATGGCAAAACTGACGTGATCTGGGGAGACGGCCATAACTATGGTCTGTATTGGATGGAGCAACGAGAGCCCGCAGCCGATGGTTCGACCAACTGGAAAATTCATACGATCGACAAAAAGTTTTCACAGCCTCATACGATGGCATGGGCTGATATGAACGGTGACGGGACGCCTGAGCTTGTGACTGGCAAGCGGGTGAAAGCGCATTCAGGAAAAGATCCTGGCGGACTCGAGGACCCGGTTGTGTTGATCTACTCATGGAGTCCTCAAACGCTCCGGTTTTCAAAAAATGAAATTCATCGGGGAGAGGCAGGCGTTGGGCTTCAGGTTCGTATTGCTGATCTCAACGCTGACGGTCGTCCCGACATTGTGGCAGCCGGGAAAAGTGGCACGCACATACTTTGGAACGAGGGGCTGCAGTAACTGTTCACTTGAGTGGGTGCACGGCGTCGGGGTGATGATTTGGCTCAAGAAGGTATCAGGAACTGACCGTTAGACTATGCCCAACAGGTTCAAAACTTGCGAAGGTGCCGTTGGTCGTCTTATTCTTAGATGATTGAGTCAGGATGTTCGGTAACTATTTTCTTTCCCAATTCAGAGGATTCATGATGCAGCGATCCCTTCTTGCGTTCACCGCCGTTTTCTTTAGCGCCTCACTTGCCATGGCTGGCGAATGGACCTCATTGAGCCAACACGACTCGCTCGAAGGGTGGAAAAAGCTTGGCGGTGGGGCAACCTATGTGTCGAAGGATGGTGTAATCACTGGGACGACCGGCGAAGGAAAGAACACATTCCTTACGTGTGGCCCCTATAGCGATTTTGAATTGGAATTTGATGTTCGTTGTGACCCTCAATTGAACTCAGGTGTTCAGGTTCGAAGCCACCAATATGGCGAAGAGACACCGCAGGAATCCAAGCCCGACCGAATGCGTGAAAAGGGTGAGGTCTACGGCTACCAATGTGAGATCCGCGAAACGACCAACGGAGAGAATGGTTGTTCCGGAAACTTCTGGGATGAAGGTCGTCGAACACGCTGGCTCGATACAACCGTAAATGCCGAGGAGAAACAGTCCGCCTATAAGCCGGGTGAATGGAATCAATTTCGGATCATTGCGCAGGGCGACCGAATTCGCAGCTTCGTCAATGGGACTGCCGTTGCCGACTATAGAGATGATCGGGACGCTTCCGGATTCATTGGCCTTCAGGTACATGCAATCAAGAAAGGGACCGGCCCCTACAGCGTCGCTTGGAAAAATATTCGTATCCGAGAGCTCGATAAAGATGAAAAGGTCGATTGATGTTGGGCTCGTGACGATTCCAGCATGATTGGTTGAAAGACGAACAGAAAGATCATATCTGCCTGATCAATCAGCCTGCGATTGGTTACAACTTCAACGATAGTGAGCCCGTTGGGTGGCTTGATGCAACGTTTTCGCTACAAGGGGTCGGACTTACGCTGCGGGCAATCGCAGGAAATAAAAAAGGCAATGACGAAACGAAGGCTATTGACTGGACGTGACATCCGATAGGAATTGTTGGGTCGCCACTTTTGTTTACGGTACGCAGGCCCTCATTTCGAAACAACGTCCAATCGGCAGTCATATAATATATCCGTCCGGGGCGACATAGCTCTAGGGAAATAAACCTTCCGCCATAAACCTTGTAAGGCTTCGCATGGAAATCAACGCATTCTCACGCTCGCAGACACCGAGGCGAAAATTCTTAAAGACGGCTTCCCGGACTGTCGCCACAACAACACTCCTTTCGGGTGTTACTCATTCCCTCAATTCGAGCCCGGTGCATGCAGCAGGCAGCGACGCTATCAACATTGCCTTGATTGGATGTGGTGGCCGTGGTGGTGGTGCAGCTGCAGATGCACTTGGTATTGTCGAAGCACCGCTCAAACTCACGGCACTTGCAGATGTGGCCGAAGGTCGGACTGAGATGGTACGGAGAATTCTGAGCAGACAATTTCCTGATCAGGTCGATGTGCCTGACGATCGCATGTTTATGGGGCTTGATGCTTTTAAGCAGGCACTCGATACACTGCGGCCCGGCGACATTGCGATATTTGCAACGCCAGCAGCATTTCGGGCTGCCCATTTCGAATATGCAATAAGTCGTAGGGTTCATGTGTTTATGGAAAAGCCTGTCGCCGTCGATGGGCCGAGTGCAAAAAGAATTATTGATCTCGCCAGCAAAGCTGACGTAAATAAACTCAAAGTTGGCGTTGGGCTGATGTGCCGACATTGTCCACGGCGAAGAGAACTTTTTGATCGGCTTCAATCAGGTGAAGCAGGAGAACTTCTTGCTTTCCGTGCATACAGAGAACATGCGCCTGCGCATAACTTTGATTTGTTTCCAGGTGTTCCAGATGACACAACGGAACTTGCCTGGCAAGTGAAACGCTTTCACAATTTCCTCTGGGCAAGTGGAGGTATCTTCAGTGACTATTACATCCATAACATCGATGAGGTGTGCTGGATGAAAGACGCGTGGCCTGTCACAGCCGTTGCAACAGGTGGACGCCACTTCAAGGGTAAGATGACCGATCAGAACTTTGACTCCTACGCAGTTGAATACACGTTTGAAGACGGAGCAAAGTTTTTCTTTTCTGGTCGGGCCATGAAGGACTGTGGAAGAAAGTTTGGTGGGTTTGGGCAAGGAACCAAGGGCGCTTTTACAATTTCAGCTCGTGGACACAAGCCATCTCGAGCGACCATCTATAAAGGGCAAAAAATGGAGGAGTCTCAGATTCTCTGGACTGCCGCCCAACCGGAACCGAACCCATACAAGGAAGAGTGGCGTCATCTTGTTTCCGCAATTCTTCTTGACGCTCCATACAATGAAGCTGTTCGCGGTGCCCAGGCAAGTCTTGTCACAGCGATGGGTCGTTTTGCCGCTCACACAGGAAAAGCCGTTACGTATGACGAAATGCTTGTCATGCCCGATGACATGACTGCGAGCGTAGCCGGCATGACTGAAAACTCAGCTGCGCCGTTGCTCGCCGACGCGAATGGTGTTTATCCAGTGCCGATGCCAGGAAAATACCGATACGAATACCGCGACTAGCTCATAGTTCGAACATTGCCCCCGGGAGTTCAGCGGTTGTCCTCAACATTCGACATGTAGCGTTTGGCCAGAATCCTGCGTGTCGTTGTATGAGAAATTCCGTTAGTTAGGTGGTCGCCCGCCATGTGTTTACGGGATGACAATCGCATCGGAAGGAGTCCATAAATGGAGTCGGTTAGAGCGATTGTAAAACTTTGTGCTTCGAGGCTGTATTGATAGGGGCTGGCGATGCAGGAGAAAGGCTCGAGTGTGTTCTGGGGTGGGGTTTAAGAGACTAAAGAACGATCGGGGGCGCTGTGGCCATAAATACCTTGGTTCGATCGCGGTCCGGTGAACAAGAATGAGTAATAGTAATGTAGTAGGAATTCAAATATTTTTTTATAAACTTGAATCGGTTGGGGGGGCAGAGATAGGATGAGTTGTTCAGTGTTTTTTGCGATTTGTTATGTATTACATTTTAAATCTTAGTTATCCGTATAAAGAGGTGGCGTGATGATACGTACGAATGTTTCACAAGCACGGCTGGAGCAACGATGCCCGTTCAGAAAATCAGCATTTACTCTTATTGAACTCCTCGTTGTGATCGCAATTATAGGAGTCCTTGTTGGGCTTTTGTTGCCAGCGGTTCAACAGGCCCGTGAAGCCGCACGCCGCGCTTCATGTGTGAATAATCTGAAGCAGGTCGGTGTAGGTTTGCATAACTTTAATAGTTCTCAAGGTCACTTTCCGTCAGGCGTCATGTGTGGAAATGGAACGGGGTCGACGACGCCTGAAATGGGAGCCAATGGAGGTTGGGCCTGGGGGGCCATGATTCTGGCATTTTGTGACCAGCAGAGCCTTGCAGACACGATGCAGGTGGGCAATTCAAAGGTTTGGCAAGACAATAAACAGACCGGTCGAACATTGATCAGTTTTTACTTGTGCCCATCAGATGCTGCTCCAGCTGTGAATGAAGAGCGTGTTCGTTGGGTTGGTGCCGGGACATCAGCAGGAACATCAAACTATGTTGGAAACGCCGGAACAAAGCCTGTTAAGAATACCCTTGGTGTACCGAGTTCACATTGTGCCCACGAGGACTCAACTGAGAACAAAGCAGCGGCAAGAAACTATTATACCGGTGTCTTGTTTCCTCGGTCTTCGATCACCATGGCACAAATTACTGACGGCACATCAAGCACGTTCCTGGTCGGTGAGCGTGATTATTCAAGCACGCAGCACGGAGATCATGAGGCAAGTAATTGGATAGGCTCCTTCGGAGCTGGCTGGCATACGGAACCCTTCCACTACAACTGGGTCACTATTTTCGATGAAGCCAATTCTAATCTGCAGATTAATGATTACGACGCAACAAACCCAACAAATACACCGGATTGCTGGCCCACGAGTGGCTGTGGGAATCCGTACGGAGTGACTGATGCCGACTCATGGAGCAGTCAACATCCTGGTGGTGCTCAGTTCGTTTTGTGCGATGGCTCCGTTCGTTTTGTAATGGAGACAATTAGTGAAGCAGTTTTTGCAGATCTTTGTAATCGAGGCGATGGAGATGTCATTCCCAGTTTTTAAGGTCGTGGTGTCTGTGTACTATCTATTAGTAAATATACTATGAGGAAATATGTTCTTCCCGGTCTGATTTCAGGTGAATAGATGTCACGTCGGTTAAATTGGGGTTGGAATATTGGGGTTTGAATATTGGGGTTTGAATATTGTTTCCAAAAGAAGAGCGGTTGTTCGTTAGGTGAAGGTTGGGATTGGATAGGTTGAGTATGAGTTTGTTCTCTCTAAGATTTTTTGGAATCCTTTGTGTGTTGACTGCCGCCGGTTGTTCTGGCAATTCGGTGGTCTACCCAGAGGTCGCAGATGTTGTTGGTGTGGTGACTCTTGATGGCAAGCCCCTTGAGGCAGCAACCATTACGTTTGTGCCGGAGGCTGGCCGATCATCGAGTGGCGTGACTGATTCATCAGGGAAGTACAGTCTTCATTACACAGGAACGCTTCGTGGTGCCATGCTCGGTACGCATCGGGTCATGATAAAAAAAATGGCTCCTGATAAGACTGTCACTCCATCCGCCGTTGAGCAATTTATGGATAAGGCGACCAGCCAGATGCTCAAAAGTTCTGGGCTGCCAGCGACGACGGCTGCAGGCGGAGCTGAAAACCAGCCACTCAAGCCACCAATGATAAATGTGGTTGGGCCGGAATATAGTGGTTCGGAAAGTGTTCTTACTGCTAGTGTCGAACCCAACACGAATGAAATTGATTTTGCTCTCGTCACCGAATGACTTTTGTAGAATCAGCCTCTTGTTGGTCAGGTCATTGGGATTCATCTTTGGACGACAAACTAGAGTGTCATCAGCGTGTTCCTTTGGTTCTAGCGGTGTGTTTCAAGGTGGCTTATGTGCGTTGTCCCGTTCGAGCATCAAAGCCTATCGTGAAAGTTTTTCGTATGTACACGCATAGCCAGAAAAAAATGTCTGTGAGATTTTACGTTTTTCTGGCATTCATTGCGATCTTCGTGTATTCGCCGGCGTTGGCGAGTGAGGTTTCAAATGTCATTCTTCATGCTGATACGTTGCGTTCTGAAGGGAATTTTCAGGAATCGCTTATGGAACTTGGCCGTGCTTTTCAACGTGCAGAAACTGATGCTGAACGGGGCGTTATTCTAGGCAAGCAGGCTGAGATTCTTGCTTTTGATCTTCACGACTATTCTTCTGCACGGGGTCTCGTCAAGCAGAGCCTGCAGCAACCCCATGCTGGGCCAGTATCTAAAGTGATTGCCCTGAAGGTACGCGCTCATTGTGAGATGCAGGGTGATCAGGACTTTAGTGCAGGAAAAAAAACGCTGCTGGCCGCGTTGAACCTGCCAGATGTTCAGTGGGCGAAGTCGTCAATAAAGGTCATGCTCGGCGATTGCTATCGCAACCTCGGTGATCCCGCCGAAGCACTCCGCTCTTTCGAGGAAGTTGCCCGAGAGGATTCAGTTGACGGTTTGCTTCGGGCGACAGCCTTTCTGAACTGCGGTCTCACGTGTTTCTATGACCTGAAGCAGCCTGAGAAGTCAAAAAAGTTTTTTGCAGAGGCTGTTCGGCTGAATCCTCTGCTGGCTGAAGAAGTCCGCGCTCACCTCGAAGGAGTTCCTTCACCTTCAAAGGCAATGTTTCTGGCTCACTATATGCCCTGGTATGAATCGCCGCCTCGCAGCAAGGACTGGGGGTGGCACTGGACAATGAATTATTTTGATCCGCAGGAACAAAATAATGGTCGTCGAGAGATTGCCTCACAATTCTATCCGATCATTGGACCTTACGATTCTGGTGATCTAGCCGTGATTGAGTACCACCTCTTGCTGATGAAGCTTGCTGGCATTGATGGTGTTGTTGTTGACTGGTACGGAAGAGCGGACTGTTACGACTACAAGAAATTACATGAGAATGTTGTTCTGTTAGTGAATATGGTTGAAAAATATCAGATGAAGTTTCTGATCTGCTACGAAGACCAGTCGATCAATGCTCTTGTTGACCAGGAAGTAATTCCTCACGCATCACGCGTTTCCCAGGCGACGAATGAACTGAAGTGGCTCGCGGAAAACTGGTTCCAGCGAGATTCGTACGCACGTCTCGAAGGGCAGCCAGTCTTGCTGTCCTTTGGGTATGGTGGTCTGAATGATGACGAATGGCAAAGTGTATTTCACCACATTGATTCGCCGATACGGTGGATGTCTGAGCATACACCCCGCCGAGGTGCGTTTGGTGCATTTGACTGGCCTATTCCAGAAAAAGGTTTATCTCAGGTCCGTCGATTTTCTGAGGAATCAAAACAGTGGCAGTGTTCTATTCCTGTGATTTTTCCGCGCTTTGTTGATGTGTATAAGCAAGCGGGTGTTCAGGCGTCGTATGTGGAAATAAAAGACAACGATGGTGAAACATTTCGGTTGTCGGTGGACGCAGCAGCGCAGGCTCGTGGACAGATCGTCCAAATAGCAACGTGGAACGACTGGGGTGAGGGAACACAGATAGAGCCGAGTCGAGAGTTTGGGTATCGAGATCTTGAACGCCTGCAGTTACTTCGACAGGATCAGGAAGATGAGCAATTCCAGATGAGCAAAGCATCACTTCGTCTGCCGTATCGACTTTTGTTGTTGAGAAGAGCAGGGCGGGGTGATGATGCGACTCTTGATCAGATTGCCAGGCAGATGTCGCTAGGAAAGGCGAAAGAGGCCAGGCAGATGCTGGAATCGGTGGAACGAGATAACTGAGTTTATACCTTTGAGATCCAGTCGCTAGGAAAAGACACGGTTGCGGTCGAGATGGCTTTGATAGGAGTCTACAGCCTTCAATATTCCTTGTTGACGTGAATAGCCACGTTTCCTGGCAGGTTGCTTGTGTTTTCAAGATGCTGGCAGATAGATTCTTGCACCGCACCATGCTTTATTTTGTACAAAAAACATCGCACACGTCTGTGTTCAGTTCGGCATAAGCAAGAAACTTTAGCCTTGGGCTTGAGCCCCAAAGTGGGTAAAATCAAGGCAGTGGGAACGATATTAGAAGAGGTTCAATGCGGTAGATGGCCTGAAGCAAGGGTAGCTGAGCCATAGTTCGTGTTGTCATTATATTTTCTTTTCGCTTCAACATTGCTCATTATTTTCATTGTTTTTTACAATTTGGGAGACGGCGTTATGAATAAGAGTTATTCCTCAGGGAGTATTCGTGAAAGTTCAAGAGGCTTCACGCTGATTGAACTTTTAGTCGTGATTGCGATTATTGGAGTGCTTGTTGGGCTTTTGCTTCCTGCTGTGCAGCAGGCGCGAGAAGCTGCGAGAAGATCGTCGTGTGTTAATAATTTAAAGAATCAGGCGTTGGCAGCCCATAACTACGCTGATGCGAATACCTTTTTCCCAAGTTGGCTTGTCCATCCTCAGGTAGGTGTTACAAGTTGGAGAAATTGGCATGCCGGAAGTGGTTACTACCACCTCTTGCCATATATGGAAGAGCAGGGGTTACGAGACCGGATGGAAACAGCCATGGGGCTATCGTCATGGGGTGGAGCCTCAGGCTATTTGATGCTGGCAGGCACGCAACTCAATATTATGAAATGTCCATCGGACTTGCCGAACGGAAGCTCAAACGCAAATCGTGGTGATGCGAACTATGGGTTTTCGTCAGGCAGCACAACTCGAGTTGGCAATGGGCTTGATACAGCTCCGTGGGCTTGCAATAGCATCAACTGTAATGGGTTTACTCACAGGGGCCGTGTTTCAGATAACAGTGATGCGAACCGTACGAAACAGTACCTGGATGGGTTTTCGTTCGAGGAATTTACTGACGGACTATCGAAGACAATCATGGCTTCAGAAATTCTCACCGGAAGTGGTGATAATAGTGAGCAGCTCTATCCAAGGAATGCTGCTAGGCAGGGCTCGGGTACAGTTTCTAACAGAGACTTCATTACTGAATCAGAGTTGGATACTTTTGGCCAATCCTTGGCAGCGAGTGGCGACTGGAATGCTACCGGTGGTTCCTGGTGGGGTTGGTTCGGACATGGGAATTCGATGATCAACTGTGCCGCACCGCCGAATTGGAAACACCCAAGTGGTGGTCAGGGTAAGTGGGGCATGATGATGGATAACGGATCAGATGGCTTTGCCCCTCCCCGGAGTCGACATCCGAGTGGTGTGAATGTAGCTATGGCTGATGGATCAACGTTATTTATCAATGACTCGATCACTCTGCTTACTTGGCAGCAGCTTGGTGCAAGAAATGACGGGGCTGTCACCACCTTGCCATAGCGTCACCGTTCTTGTTGCTTCACGTTGGTGGTGCATTCGGTGCCACCAACGTGGGTATATGGTGCAGTGTAATGTGTGACTATTTGAGTACAAAGAAACCTTTTTTTGCGGAAAGACGGTTCATGAAGTTTTTTATTGTGTTGGTTGTGTCGGTATTGCTTGGAACAAGTGGCTGTGGTCCACAGGGCGTTACAGAAAAAAGGTTCTCGAACCCAGCCCCCGATGCGATTGATCGAGCAAGTGTTTTGATTCAGGGATACGCAGAGGGTCAGCCAGTTGGTAGTGAAACAATGGAGTTCGAAGAACTCGCTCAAGGTGTTGCTAAGATCGACACGCAGAAAGGGAGCGATGTCAAAGAGTTTCTTACCAGAGTCGAAAAGACGGGACGTGTAAGCAGGAAAGATGCAGCAAAACTTTTAGAGCGTCTGAAAGAGTAGGGTCGAAGCTCAGTTTGCAGGGTAAGAAGTAGGAATTGCATGGGCTTAATGCGAGTGCATTGAATAAGGTGTTTTTTGCGAAGAAGAATTAGGCCGTGAGCGTTTGCAGAAAATGCTATCTGTCGGGTGGGCAAAAAAAGTTTGATGCTGGTTGAGCTTTTCGTTGTGATTGCCGTGATCGGTATGAAGAGAGCGGTGTAAGAGAGAATAAAGCCAACGGGTACTGGCAAGACTGCTTTGATACGCGATTGAAGAATTCAGTAGCTTGTTTTGATGTGAATCATTCAGACAATTGGTCGATTCTAATTCTTTCTTGCTAAGGGTTCGTTTGTGCGAGACCCCAGATCGGTTGTGATAGGCCCTGGATTTTGTATGAACCATGACTGATTCGTACAAGAATTTGAAGCAATCGTCCTATACGCTGATTCTCCCCAATTGGTACGTTCATGGTGTCTTTGGTGTCGGGGTAGCTGGGAAATTATATGTCTTGGAATAATTTATTCTTTTTCTTCATGACATGTTCAAGCGCGCCGTTGTTATTTCATTCCTTTTTTTGGAGACAGCGTTATGAATCAGATCAATCCCTCAGGGAATGGTGGCAGAAGTCTTAAAGCCTTTACGCTCATAGAGCTTCTGGTCGTGATTGCTATTATCGGAGTACTGGTAGGGCTTCTGCTTCCTGCCGTTCAGCAGGCGCGAGAAGCAGCGCGTCGAATGAGCTGTGTGAACACAATGAAGCAAATAGGCTTGGCCTCGCACGGCGTGCTCGATGCAAAGAGATCGTTTCCGCATGCATACCGTAATGAAGTTATCAATAATCAGCGATATAGAGGCACGCTTTTCTTTTGGATCCTTCCTCATATGGAACAAGGGAATTTTTACACGCAGGCCTCACCGGATATGCATAAACAAAATCGTTTTCCGAACACTGAGGTAGCAAACGGTCAGGCACTGCATCACGAAATGCCAGCCTACTACTGCCCGTCAGACGTGACAAAAAATTATTTTAATAATGAAAATAAAAGTCCCCCTGAGTGGGCTCTAGGAAACTATCTCCTGAACTATCAGCTGTTTGTTGGCGACTATCATGGGACAAATTTTCGCGACCAGCCGCCCTGCAAGGATGCGGACGTGACAGATGGATTTTCAAACACGATTGCTTTTGCAGAAACGGTAAGAAAGTGTGGAGGGAACGCCGACCCAAACAGTGGCCCGGGAAATATCTGGACCCATGGTGACTGGAATACGGCGTACATGCCAATGTTTGGTGGTGGGGTGAGTGCGGACGGAACGACGAACCCTCTCACGAAAGGTATTGGCTCGGCGCCACAAAACAATCAGCAACGGGTGGGCTGTAACTGGCGACGTAGGCCCGGAGCTTTACATACTGGGACAATGACCTGCGGGTTTGCTGACGGCTCGTCGAAAAGCATCTCATTGCCAATTGATGGAAATGTCTGGTGGAATCTCGTGCAGCGGGCAGACGGCCAGGTTGTTGGCGACTACGAATAATTCTTGGCCAGATCAGGCTTGCCGAGTGGTCGTTACTGACCATTCGGCAAGCCTTTCTTTACTTCTGCCTCGTGAACATCATTTATTATTGAAAAGAGAGATTACATGCGATTCTTAATCCTAGCCCTGGCGTGTACTTCAATCACTGCAGTGGGTTGCAGTCGTGAGGTACGGTCAACTGTAAGGGGCAAAGTAGACTATGACGGACAAACGCTGAATTCTGGATACATCCTGTTTCAGGTGAACTATCTGGTTACTGAGGGTGCCGAGATTGCGAGTGACGGGAGTTACGTGGTGGATGGCCTGCCCTTCGGCTCTGCGGTCGTTTCTATTACTGTCGACGAGCCGCCGCCGCCGACACCCGAAGGCGTAACACCAACCGCGATTCCGGGGACCTACGAGGAAAACCCTGTGTTAATTCCAAGGAAGTATGATTCACTGGAGACGTCTGGGATTACTGTAGAAGTCGCGATGCCAGAACAGACATTTGATATTCACCTTGCCAAGCCAGAGGATAGCAGGCGGAAGTAGTCGACGTTATCGTTAAATATTTCAGCGAGTAATGTGTTTGTATGCCAGCGTCTCTATTCGCCGTTCGTTGCACCGGAAGAGATGTTCAATTCTTTTTCGTGCTCATGCTTTTTCTTTCAGCAGGTCGCTGCTATGCGCACGATCATGCATCGGCTCATGGTCTTGTCGGGTTGCGTCCAATTCCTGCTGATTTGGCTGGTACTCGACACAATCATGGTGGGTCGTGGGAAGGTCTGCCTACCTTTGACGCACAGAAAGGGAACTACCCTTTTGTTGCCAAACACATTGATGTTCTTTTTGGCGATGTGCCGAACGGCGACTTTCAGACTAAGAAGGTTTTCTTTGAGTACTACTGGGGGCTGACTTCAGAACGCGATACTCTTGATCCAGAAAAAAATCTTTTAATCCGCACCATTCGGAAGTGGGAACAAAAAGGTGACGACGTTCTCCATATCCTGATTTGTCGAGAAGCGAGGCTTGCTGTCGACCGTGGCTACCCGCAGGCAAAACTGGGTCCTTTCAAGGAGGATGGCAGGATTCTATCAGCGGTAGATGTGAAAAATATCCGTCAACTTTTTCGAGACGCGTACCGAAGGAATTTTATTCGGTACGACAACTACGAACTGATCATGATGGTCGAAGATCCAGTATTCTTTGCAACGAACAAAGATGCTCAGGACGTTATTCGCTTGTGCGAAGGTGTTGCCTATGAGGCCCATCAATTTAATCGGCATTGGCCGCTCGAGGGCGGCTGGTCAAACCCCGATCGGGTTGCGAAGGGTGCACAATGGACTCTTGAGCAAGGGCTTGAATATATTTTTTATTATGGGCCGGTCATCTGGAAGCCCTCGGAGCACTACCGTCCGTTTATTGAGCGAGAATGGCTTAAAACCTATTGGCAGCGCGGGCTTCCGAAACAGCATCCAAAGATGCACTACTATTTGAATACGTTTCCCCACCATACGGGACGTGGTCGCCCAGTGGGGCCAGAAAACGACCCTCATTCAATTCTTGGTCTTACAAAGTGGCTTATCCAAGAAGTGAAGGATTCGACTACATTAAAGTGATTTCTTAGTCGCAAGCTGATTGCGTAGACTCTGGTTGTATGAAAGCACTCCTTCCCGTTGCTACCGGTAATGAAGAAATAGAATTCTGTGCACTTGTTGACGTCCTGCGTCGAGCAGATGTTGATGTCACGGTAGCCAGTATTGAGTCACTTGAAACAGTAATGTTGCAAAAAGGACTCCGGGTTGTACCAGATGTGAACCTTGAGCAGGTCTCTGACGAGACGTGGGACGCAGTTGTGATGGCAGGCGGTGTGCCTGGTGCAATGAATCTGGCCGCATCCGGTTTGTTGAAAGCAATCATTCAGCGACATCATGCCGACGGAGGTCTTCTTGGTGCGATCTGCCTTGCACCTGCATTGGTGCTGAAGCCTGCTGGCGTGCTTGAACGGGTAAAAAAGGTGACGGGAAATCCACTGGTAATCAAGACCCCAGATCAGGTGTGGCCGGCCGATGCTTTTACAAAGTTGCTCGGCGACGTATTTGATCCGACGCTCCGGGTCTGTGTGGATCGGGAAAATAATATTGTCACATCTCAAACCCCAGGGACCGCCGTTGAGTGTGCATTGGCAATAGTTGAACTGCTTCGAGGTAAAAAGGTGGCGAGTGAAATATCTGACTATTTTCTTGTGAAGACGTAATGCCCACATTGTGAGACAATAGTTAGAGAGAGCACAGTTAGAAGTATCTGGTTTCAGAATCGTAGGGGAGCAAAAATGACCTGTTCAAATCGGTGTTATGTGCTGATTTTTTTGTTGGCTTGTTTGAGTGCCAATGAAATCAACGCAGCTGAACGCCCAAATATTCTTTTCATTTTTAGTGATGACCAGAATTTCAACACGCTGTCATGTTATCCCGAGTCACCGGATTGGGTACAGACACCCAACATTGATGCACTCGCGAAGCAGGGAGTGCGCTTTGAACGAACCTATCTGGGCGCATGGTGCATGCCGTCACGTGCAAGCTTTCTGACGGGGAGGCTGCAGCACGGGGTGCAATCAATGCGGATGGAAGGGAAATATCCTGGAAGTACGT
>ERZ1048686.631-NODE-631-length-32921-cov-84.058723_pt1 | contig 32921 bp, 30 predicted proteins | sample MGYA00383099_ERZ1048686 | MGnify/ENA primary metagenome ERZ1048686 (study PRJEB29581, sample SAMEA5548369) | metagenome | biome: marine; feature: coastal; material: water | depth 25 m | study: Short-term variability in the microbial, nano- and picoplankton... | reverse complement strand
GCTTCATGATCTTGGTTGGTAACAATGACTTCGTCGCCAGGTTTTAATAGACTTTTAATGGCATTTGACAAGACATACATATTCATTGTTGTGGAGCCGCCGATAATGATTTCATCATTGTTAGCGTTGATCATTTCAGCAAAAAAATTGGTCGCCTTGTCCATATTTTCCCCAGCTATAGCGGAAGTATCAAACTCTGCATAGGGCTGAACTTTGGTTGAAGTCATAAAATGATTTAAACGCTCAATGACAGTTGATGGGACGTAACTGCCACCTGCGTTCTCAAAGAAAGACCACTTAGCACTTAACGGATCTTCAAAAGCTGGAAATTGAGCTCTTACGTAATCAATGTCAAGTTTTGGCATGATTTCTCCTTAAATTTATTGGCTTAGTTTTTGTAGTCAGGCTCTTCTCTATCTAATATTCTCTTGAGCGCATCAAAGTGCATTTCAGAGGCATCAAAATCTTGCCATTGCTGTGCAGTCTTCTTGGCCACTTTATGACTCACCTCATGAATCTTTTGACCCGTTTGATAAGCACCTATTAGAGTCTGGCAAGATCTCTCAAAATAATACAGCTCATCAAATGCGCTCGCAACCGTTTTGGCAGCAGTCAAAACGCCATGATTACCCATTAATAACACTGGGTTATCACCTAGAAGGGTGCTTAATCGCTCAGCTTCCTTACCTAGTCCCATTCCGCTAAAATCTCTATCGATCGAGACTCTCTCATAAAAACGCATTGTGTTTTGATCAATAGGTTTCATTTCTTTGTCATCAAGGGAGGATAAGATGGTGGCATATTTTGGATGTACATGAAGAATGCAGCGCGCTTGAGGGTTGTTTCGATGCAGCGCGCTATGAATAGCCCAAGCAGTTGGGTCCGGCGCATTAGGCTGATTCATGGTGTTTTTGTCATTCGCATCAATCAATATCAGGTCACTTGCAGAGATTTCTGAGAAATGCATGCCAATAGGGTTTAAGAGAAACTGTGACCCGCTCTCATTAACCGCCAAACTAAAGTGATTGGCAACTGCCTCATGCATATTGAGTCTTACAGCCCACCTAAAAGCAGCAGCAAGATCTTCACGTTCTTGATTAAACTGGGTATTCATATGCGTTAAGTTTAACCTCTTCAATTAATGAAGGCAAAACAAATGCAAGTCAGGCGTCTGGATTTCCGATTGTGGTCGTATAACTAAACATGTCGGCTCTTCCGGTTGTTATTCTAAATTCTACTAAACCTTTATCTTTAGCGTAGGAATGACGATTTAAGATAACAACAGGATCCCCTTTGTTGATATGAAGGGTTTCAGCAATTTCATTGTTTGAGATTCCAGCAGTTAGAACCTCCTGTGAAGAGGTGATCTGGGTATTGAACTGTTTAAGAATAACCGCATATAAAAGATCGGGTATATGAATTGAAGAGTCTTGTAAGCCCTCGACAACCTCAGCAACCCACCATGATTTTTCAACAATTATGGGGCTTTTTTTATCGATATAGCCTAGTCTTTCAAGATAAATAACATCATCACCTTGATTAATTCCTAGTTGAAAAGCAATATCCGCAGAAGCTTTTTGTTTAACTCTAATAGGCGTAGTTTTGAAAATTCGAATAGAGGAGCCATCCTGTTTTCCATAGCTAAAGAAATTGAATATGCTGTTATCAAAGCCATGGTCAGAAACATAAGTTCCTTTTCCGTGGTGTCTATAGAGAATTTTTTTGTACTCCAGCTTATCAATCGCTTTTCTAACGGTTCCAATGCTGACATTAAGCAGCTTAGAGAGTTGAGATTCAGAAGGAATTAAATCTCCAATAATTAGATCACCACTATTGATTTGATTATTGATGAAGTCGATTACTTTTTGATAAAGTTTTTGAGACATAAATCTTCTCTCGTTAATTATTTGGCATTTATTTTAAATAATATTTTTGTTCAATTTTTATTGATTTAATAAGCAATTAGCATATTTATCTCACATTTTTTTCTGTGAGGGTAATTTTTTTTATTGACAATTAAATATCGTAAGTGTAGCATGCTTTACTCATATATATGAGTTTTTGTATTCATATATATGAATTATTATGTGTGATTAGAGGGCACAATGGAATTTTTGAATTACTTTGATAATGTATTTACTGTTTATCATATCGCGTTACTCGTAGGCGGAACGTTTGCAGGCATTATTCTAGGTGCGCTTCCAGGACTAAGTCCTACAATGTCAGTAGCCCTTCTGATTCCTTTTACTTTTCATATGAAGCCTGAAAGCGGCCTAATACTGCTAGGTGCCATGTATACGGCAACTGTTGCTGGCGGCGCAATAAGCGCGATACTTGTAAATGTTCCTGGTGCTCCAGCCAATATTGCAACGGCCTTGGATGGTCATAAAATGGCGCAGAATGGTAAAGCTAAAGATGCACTTCACTACTGTTTCATGAGCTCGTTTGTAGGCGGTATATTTGGTGTTTTCATTCTTATATTCTTTACCCCGCCTTTAGCAGCTTTGTCACTTAAATTTATGTCAACAGAGCTTTTCTGGGTTGCAATCTTAGGTATTACGATTATTGCTACTTTAGATGCAAAATCAGTTATTAAGGGCTTGATGTCAGGTTTATTTGGATTGATGCTAGCAACCATTGGTGAACACCCGACGAGTGCTATGGAGCGATTCGTATTTACGGACCACTTGGAAGGCGGCGTTCATATCGTTGTTGGACTGATTGGTTTATTCGCTATGCCACAAGTTTGGAATCTTTTAGAGAATTTTTATGGCAAAAAAAATGAGGTTTTTTCAGCCACTGGTGATTCAACTCTTGTACAGTCTTTCAAGCTTGTTTTGAGCAAAATCAAGGCTTTAACTGTAGGCTCTCTGATTGGCTCTATTATTGGCATCATTCCTGGAGCTGGTGGACAAATTGCAGGTATTGTTGCCTACGACCAATCTAAAAAAATTAGTTCCAATAGATCTAACTATGGAAAAGGTGAACCTGAGGCAATTATTGCCGCTGAGAGTGCTAATAATTCAATGGTTGGGCCTTCACTGATTCCACTCCTTACATTAAGTATCCCAGGAAGCCCTACAGCTGCTGTTTTATTAGGTGGTTTGTTGATTCACGGCATCTTTCCTGGCCACGATATCTTTACTAAGAATACTGAAGTTGTATGGACTTTTATCGATTCTCTAATCATTGCACAGATTTTTATGTTAATTATTGGACTGTTTTTAAGTCGTCACAGTAAGTGGATTATGAAGGTGCCAGATAACTATATGGCTGTTGGCATATTATTACTCGCTGTTTTTGGTACCTATAGCATTCAAAATGATTATTCGGACGTCTTAATCATGTTTACTCTAGGTACTTTAATGTACTTTGGAAGTAAGGCTGGATTCAGTCCAGTTCCGGTTGTTCTGGGTTTAATTTTAGGAACGATGACCGAAGAGAAGTTTCTCCTAGGTAATATGATTGGAAATGCCAAAGGTAGCTCATTCCAACACTTCACCTCTGGAACAATCAATATTGTATTGATCACCCTTTGTTTTGTCTCTATCGCCTATGGCATCTATTCGAGCCGAAAATCTTAATAGAATTTATTTATGAATAAACAAATTAAAATTTCTACTGTCATCGTCACTTTGATTAGTGTGTTTCTGGTTTATGCCTCATTCGTTTTAGGAAATTTAGAAGACTACCTATTTCCAAGGTTGATTTCAGTAATGATTGCTTTGTTATCTTTAATGCTATGGTTTGAAAAAGGTGAAGCAGACAAATCAACTAACTTTAAAGATTTAATGCCTGGCATTGCCATTGCTACAGCATTTATCTTATTACTAAAAATATTAGGCTTTTATTTGGCCTCAATGATCGTATTCTTTACGCTTGTGATGTATTACAGCAAGCCTATAGAATCAAAAGACTTTTGGCGTGTCTTACTCACAAAATTGGGTGTTACCATCGTGTTCACTCTCACATTGTATGGGTTATTCACACTGCTTTTACAGGTTCGCACACCAGAAGGTTTGTTTTAATAATAAAAAAGGAGAAGTAATGAAAATTGTAAATATAACAAAAGTAGCCTTGTTGGCAATAGCATCTTTGATGTTAATGCCTGTTCAGGCTGACTATCCTGATAAGCCAATTGGCGTCATGGTAGCGTACGGTCCTGGTGGAGCAACAGATTTCCAAGCTAGGATTGCAACGCTAGCATCAGGTAAAGAGGCACTTATCGGTCAACCGATCTATATTCTTAACAAGCCAGGTGCTGGTGGAAGAAAAGGTTGGAACTGGTTCGCTAGTGAAGCTTCACAAGATGGCTATATGTTAGGCGCGTATAACGTTCCTCACTTTATCGCTCAGTCTATTGTATTTGATACAAAATACAACATCAACAACCTAGAGCCACTAGGAAATTGGGGTGCAGATCCAGCAGTATTAATTGTTGGTAAAGACAGTCCATTTAATACAGTAGGGGAGTTGCTTGCTCATGCAGAAGCTAATCCAGGTGCTGTGACGATTAGTGGTGCTGGAAAGTTTGTTGGACACCATATTGCTTTCTTGCAGTTTGCTAAAGCATCAGGTGCTAATTTAACTTACATTCCTGCTTCGGGCGGTGTAGATGCGCTAAGAATGGTTAAAGCTGGCGAAACTGTTGCCGGATTTAATAACCTTTCTGACTCAGCAAGAAGTGCTGCAGATCTTAAAATCTTAGCGGTCGCTGACCTTACTAGACATGAATATTTGCCAGATGTTCCTACACTAAAGGAAAGTGGTGTTGATGTTGATGATTCAAGTGTTAACTTCCGTGGTTTAATGGTTCCAGCAGGAACTCCACAGGATGTTATCGACTATCTAGCAAGTAAAGTGCCAGAGATGTTTGGTGAAAAGAAGACAGTAGGCAAAATGAAGGCTACAAACTCACCAGCGCGAATAATGACTAGACGTGAAGTTGTAAGTATGTGGAATGAAAGACAAACATATTTAACAGAACTTTTAGCTGGTCTTTAATAAATAATATTTATTGAAATTTAACCTTTACTAGGGAGTTTTTTAACTCCCTAGTAAAATTTTCAAAGATTTATAATGACTACCCAACAACCTACATTAATTGAACAACTCGTTATAGACGCGAGAAAAGCTCAGGCAAGCATTAATAAATACTCCCAAGAACAAGTCGACGAATTGATTTTAGCTGTCGCATGGGAGGTTATTCAGCCTAAAAATAATCAAGAACTCTCTGAGATGGCAGTTGAACAGACTGGTCTTGGAGATATAGAAGATAAAAAAAGAAAAAATCGACGCAAAACTTTAGGTCTCTTAAGAGACTTAAAAGATGTAAAAAGTGTGGGAATAATCAAAGATAATACAAAAAAAGGCATCACTGAAATTGCAAGACCAATAGGCGTTATTGGCGCTGTGGTACCCTCAACTAATCCTATTGCAACTCCATTGAATAAAGTAATTAACGCTTTAAAGTGTAGAAATGCAATTATCCTAGCACCCTCACCAAAAGGTGCCCAGGTGTGCTCCCGAGTTGTAGAATTAATCCAACAAGCCTTAGTGCGTATTGGGGCCCCCAAGAATATTGTTCAGTCACTTCCTGAACCGATCAGCAAAGAGGACACTAATGAACTTTCAAGGCTTGTCGATTTAATTGTTGCTACAGGCTCACAAAACAACATCCAAAGGGCACTTCAAAGTGGAACGCCAACGCTCGGCGTAGGCGTAGGAAATGTCCCATCCATTATTGACGAGACCGCAAATCTTGAGGAGGCGTCTCACAAAATTATGACTTCAAAAACTTTTGACAATGCAACCAGCTGTTCATCGGAAAATAGCATCATAATTGTTGAAAGTGTTTATGACTCAATGATCCAATCATTAAAGAAAGAGGGTGGCTCCTTACTGAATAGTCAAGAGAAAGATATACTTAAAAAGAGTATGTGGAATGATAATGGCATTATAAATCGTGACATTATTGCAAAAAAATCTAATGAAATTGCATCTCTTGCTGGTCTTGGTGACAATCATCTAAATTCAAAATTTTTGATGGTTGAAGAACAAAATGTAGGCTCAGAGCATCCTTTCTCAATGGAGAAATTATCCCCCGTTCTAGCTGTTTATAAAGCCCAAAATTTTGACCATGCTGTTGAAGTTGCAACAGAAATTCTTAATAATCAAGGTAAAGGGCACTCTTGCAGCATACACAGTCAAAATCAAGACAATGTTCTCAGGCTCGGTCTAGAGCTTCCCGTTTGCAGAATCATTGTTAACCAAGCACACTGCTTTGCTACGGGAGGAAACTTTGATAACGGACTACCGTTTTCTTTGTCTATGGGGTGCGGAACATGGGGCAACAATGTTACAGATGAAAACTTGAATTATAAACATTATCTTAATATTACTAAAATAGTAAAAACCATTAAAGCTAATGAGCCGTCTGAAGAAGATATTTTCTCTAATTATTGGAAGAAGTACTCTTTGGAGTATTCAACAATAACCGAACTTGTTGATCAATCTGCAGAGCTTACTCCTGATAAAAGCTATCTGGTTGATGCTGATTTAGATCTTCATGTAAGTTATCGTAAACTCCAAAAAGATGTCTTGAGTTTAGGAGCCTACTTTAAAGAAAACAACATCAGTGCGAATGACAAAGTTGGCTTTATGCTTGACAATGGTTATGCATCAACACTTTTGTTTCTTGGTGCCATGTACCATGGCGTGGTTATTGTTCCTTTAAATGTGCTTGCTGGATCAAAGCAGATTAAATACACCATTGATCACTCTGAATGCAAGCTCATCTTTGCTTCTGAATTTTATATTGACAAGTTTAAAGATATTTTGGATGAGTCAGATGCAATAGTGGTTAAGTACAAGCAAATTGAAAATCTTATGATTTCAAACAAAGATGCACTGGTCTCAAGTATGTCTATTACTCAATCTGACACTCCTGCTGTCTTAATTTATACTTCTGGAACAACGGGTGTTCCAAAAGGAGCTCTTTTATCTCATAAAAATGTTTTAGCTGGTGGCAGAAATACCGCTCTGGCACACGAAATTGTATCAAGTGATGTATCTTTATGCGTATTACCACTTTATCACATTAATGCTGAAATGGTCTCGATTGCAAGTGCACTGGTGAGCAATAGTTGCGTTGTCACTATAGGCAGGTTTAGTGTCTCTAATTTTTGGCAACTGATTGAGAAATATCAGTGCACTTGGTTTAGTGTTGTGCCTACGATTATTAACTATCTACTTAATGATAACTTTGATGTTAAATCTCTAAAATTGAAAAACTTACGCTTTGGCCGCTCTGCCTCAGCCCCACTCTCACCAGAGGTTCATAAGAAATTTGAAAAAACTTTTGGCGTTAAAATTATTGAAACGATGGGTCTCACTGAAACAGCAGCTCAAATTCTTTCAAATCCACCCCATCAAGGTAAACATGGCTCTGCAGGAAAGGCATACGGAAATGAAGTCAGGCTCATTGATGATCATGGAAATTACCTACCCTACGGAAAGACTGGAGAGTTGGTAATCAAAGGTGAGAACGTTTTACTAGAATACTTTAAGAATGAGGAGGCGACTTCTGGCGCCTTCAATGATGACGGTTATTTTTTAACTGGTGACCTTGGATTAATGGATGAGGAAGGCTTCTTTTTTATTACAGGTAGAAAGAAAGAGCTTATCATTAAAGGCGGTGAAAACATATCACCTAGAGAAATAGACGACACTCTCTACAAGCATAATGCCGTTTTGGAAGCGTGTACCTTTGGTATTGAAGATGATAACTATGGAGAAGAAATATCTGCCTGTGTCTTCTTAAAGGATAATCTCGTTGCTAATGAAAAGGAGCTCCTTGATTTGTGCAAGGCTGATCTAGGCGAATACAAAACACCAAGTCAAATTATTTTTGTTGATGAGCCTTTACCTAAGGGTCCCTCTGGAAAAATTCAAAGACTTAAAATAGCAAGTCAATATAGCAGAGCTTAAATTAGAATCTGGTTTAATCCCCAAGATATAAAAAAATAAACATTTTCGGGTAAACTATGTCTATCCTTAAAGAGACGCATTTATGGCATTACTTGACGATTTAACCAGCAAGGCTAAAACCAAATATCCTCGAATTTTATTACCCGAATGGACTGACTCCAGAATCATTGAAGCAGCTAAGTCGATTAAAGATCAAAAAATAGCTCAAATTGTTCTTTTTGATGAAGATGCTGCATCTTCTTTGGGTGTTGAGTCAATCAACCCAAAAAACGAAGATTTGAAGGCCGAATATGCGCAAACATTATTTGAGCTGAGAAAACATAAAGGTGTCACATTTGAATCAGCTTTAGAGATGCTATCAAATTCAAGCGTCTTTGCTATGGTGGCTCTGCAAAGAGGGGATGTTGATGGGGTTGTTACTGGGGCTATAACCCCGAGCCAGGAGGTTCTTAGCAACGCACTAAGAATTGTTGGGGTTGCTGAAGGAAGTAGACTTGTTTCAAGCTTATTTTTAATGGTTTTTGATGATAATCATAAGCGGTATGGAGAAAACTTAATTTTTTCCGACTGTGCGATGAATATCAGTCCAAATTCTGAAGAGTTAGCTGAGATTGCTCAAAGCGCCTATGAAACTGCCGATTCCTTTCTATCTGAGAGTCCTAATCTTGCAATGCTCTCGTTTTCTACCAATCAGAGCGCTAATCACGCTGAGGTTGACAAAGTAAGGGTGGCCACTGAGCTTCTTAAATCTAAACTTCCAGATGTTAATATTATTGGTAATGTTCAGTTGGATGCAGCTTTAGATGCTAACGTATTACAAATTAAAGATCCAGATTCATCTTTTTTGCCGCCAGCAAATGTCTTTATCTTTCCTAATCTTGATGCAGGCAATATCGGATATAAATTGGTTCAACGGTTCTCAGGTGCTAGAGCGATTGGTCCTATTCTTCAAGGACTCTCGAAGCCAATCAATGATTTATCAAGAGGTTGCAGCGTCGATGAAATAATAAATACGGTGGTTGTTACCGCGAATCAGTGTAAGTAACTCTACATTCCTACGTAGTTTGGGCCGCCTCCACCTTCAGGTGGCATCCAGTTAATGTTTTGAGATGGGTCTTTTATGTCACAAGTTTTGCAATGAAGACAGTTTTGCGCGTTGATTTGAAAATAGTCCTCACCTTCTTTGTCGATAATCTCATAAACGCCAGCAGGACAGTATCTTTGGGCAGGTTCATCAAAGAGCTCTTTGTTGCGAGCCAACGGAATAGAAGGGTCAGTTAATTTAAGGTGAACGGGCTGATCTTCCTCATGATTTGTCCCTGACAGAAATAGAGATGAGGTAATATCAAAGCTTAAAATATTGTCTGGGGCAGGGTACACTTTTGAGTAGAGCGGATTATTTAGGTTTAGGGAGTCACAATCTTTTTGCTCATCCTTGATAGTAATTGGCAATGTATTTCTAAAGATGTTCGACTCTATAAAGTTATAGGCAGCGCCTAAATAAAAGCCAAACTTGTGCATAGCTGCACTGAAGTTGCGTGACTTAAATAGCTCTTTATATAGTGAGCTATTTTTAAATAAATCATCGAATTCACAAAATTCTTCTGAAAGGATTTTATGAATATATTCTGCAGCTAAAATGCCAGACTGAAGAGCGCAATGACTTCCCTTAATCTTGCTTGGGTTAAGGGTTCCAGCATCACAACCAATAATCATTCCGCCATTAAAATCCATCTTAACAAGTGAATTAATTCCGCCTTTAGTGATTGCCCTGGCACCGTACGAAACACGTTTACCGGTCTCTAAAAACTGTGCAATCTTAGGGTGCTTTTTAAACTGTTGAAATTCTTGGAAAGGGCTATGACTTGGATTGGTATAGTTAAGATCAACAATCAGACCAACAGCAATACGTTTGTTGTCAAAATGGTAAAGAAAACCGCCGCCTGTTGTCCCTTCATTCAGAGGCCATCCCATCGTATGGACAACATCTCCAGGACTATGCATGACGTTATCAACCTCCCATACCTCTTTAAATCCGATGGCAAAGTGTTGTGGCGTTTTGCCTTCATCAAGGTTAAATTCTTTAATAAGCTGTTTACCTAGGTGTCCTCTTGCTCCTTCAGCAAAAATTGTTTGTTTTGCGAGGATATCCATTCCAGGCGTGTAGGTTCCTTTTTGATTGCCTTCTTTGTCAATCCCCATATCGCCAGTCGAAATACCAATAACTCTCCCGCTTTCATCTTTAATGTAGCTTTGTGCAGGAAAACCAGGGAAGATATCTACACCAAGCTCCATCGCTTTCTCAGCAATCCACTGGCAGAGCTCGCCTAGTGAGATAATATAGTTGCCCTTGTTATGAAGACTCTTTGGCATTAACCAAGAGGGCACTTTAATGCTCTTGTTTTCTCCCGCTAGCCAGAACAGGTCATCTTTGGCGACTGGAGTTTTGAGTGTCGGGCAATCTTTCGCATCTTCAGGAAATAAATCAAAGAGGGTTTTGGGTTCGAATACTGCACCAGAAAGGATATGAGAGCCAATTTCAGAGCCTTTTTCGAGTAGGCATACTGAGAGGTTTGGATTGAGCTGTTTAAGTTTACAAGCAGAAGCAAGCCCTGATGGACCACCACCCACTATCACTACATCATATTCAATCGATTCTCTATCCATTAACTACTATTTTATACCTGATAAGCATTCAATTCATTGAGCGCATCAAATAAATCTACCTGCCAGACTAAATCCGCCATTCTTGACATTGGTGCATCTGGATCGTTATTAATAACGACAATGACTTGAGAGTCTTTCATGCCGGCTAGATGCTGTATTGCACCCGAAATACCGACAGCAAGATAAAGCTGTGGCGCAACAACTTTTCCGGTTTGGCCAACTTGGTAATCATTAGAAATGAATCCTGCATCTACTGCGGCCCTTGAAGCACCAACAGCTGCATCTAATTTATCAGCGAGTTGCTCAATTAATGCAAAGTTATCTTTAGATCCTAGTCCTCTTCCGCCAGAGACAATACGATCGGCTGTTGTAAGCTCTGGACGCTCTGATTGAGATTCTTGAAGAGAGACAAATGAAGAATTAGCACTCGGTATTGAAGGAGACAAAGATTCGACCGCTGCAGATCCGCCATCACCACCATGTTCAAAAGCAGTTGCTCTGACCGTCATTACAATAGTTTCATCTGAAGTTTCTACCGTTGCCATAACATTACCTGCATACAAAGGGCGAACAAATGTGTTTTGTGATTTAATCTCACAGACATCTGAGATAGGCTGAACGTCGAGAAGGGCGCCAACACGAGGCAAAATATTTTTACTGTAAGTAGACGAGCCTGAAACCAAAAATTTGTAATCAGACATGACGTCTGCAATTAATTTGCTTGCGACTTCGACACTTGCGTGCTCAAGAGAATCATCAACAATCATTTTGACAGTATTAATTCCGTTAATTGCAGCAACCGATGATGCGTTAGTAGAGTCACTAGTAAGAACGAGCGCATCAACATTATCAGAAAGTTGAGAGGCAGCAGTTAAAGCAGCTCTACTATTTGCGCTAACTTCTGAGCCGTTTAGTTCGATTAATATGAGTGCTGACATTATAGAACTCCCATTTGGTTTAACTCGGTAAAGAGCTCTTCAGCAGAACTAATCTGCTTAGAGGCTCTATCTTTAGTACCTGATTCTTCAACACTGACAACCTTAATGCGTGGTGAAGTATCAATTCCGAGGCTTGACAATTCAATCGTCTCTAAAGGCTTAGATCTAGCCTTCATGATGTTTGGAAGTGACGCATATCTTGGCTCATTAAGTCTAAGATCAACGGTAACAATGGCAGGTAGATTAAGTTTTCTAGTTTCGATTCCTGAGTCTATTTCACGGCAAACTTCAACACTACTCGAATCTCCACTTAAATCAAATTTAGAAATAAAGGTGCCGAGCGAGTAATCCAATAGACCAGATAATATTTGCCCAGTTTGGTTGTTGTCATTATCAACAGCTTGCTTACCCATAATAATGAGTTCCGCTTCCTCGCGCTTAATAATATTGGCAAGAATCTTACCGACATGTAGAGGCTGCAGATCAAGCTCTGAGTCAGTCTTAATGAATATAGCACGGTCAACGCCCATTGCTAGAGCAGTTCTAAGTGTATCAACAGTTTTATCTGTACCAATACTGACTGCAATCGTCTCTGTGGCAGCGCCACTTTCTTTTAAAGTTAATGCCTCCTCAACTGCAATCTCACAAAACGGATTCATAGCCATTTTTGCATTCGTTAGATCAACCTGCTGAGTTTGCTTATTAACTCGAGCCTGCGTATAAGGGTCGAGAACTCGTTTGACTGGAATAATTATTTTCATATTAGATTAAAAATTCATTAAAAACTCGCGAATAATACCATATAAATATAATTTGTCTATAAGTAGAAATTACAATTTTTTTTGTGTAATAGGCTTGTCCAACAATGATGTTTCAATATCAACTATTTGACACTGAGTGGAAATCTTAATCTTGCTTCAGCGCCTTGCTGAATAAAGCGATTCTGAAGGCTAACCTCTCCGCCATGAAGCTTCATGATCTTTCTAACAAATCTCAACCCTAGACCATTACCCCTTGCGCCAGTATCTGGCCTGGTCACTGAGAAGAATCTTGTAAAGAGCTTATTAATGACTTGAGGCGGTATTCCGGGCCCATCATCAAGAACAATGATTGAGATTGCACTATTTGTCTGAGAGGCTTTCATGGTAATTTTTCCTGAAGCAGGACTGAAGTCTAAGGCGTTATTAACAATATTTCCAATCGCCTGTTCAAGAAGTATTTTTTCTCCATTTAGTGTTGCATTGCTGCTAATCTGAATATCTATATTGAGATCCTTATCTAAAATAGTTTTAACGCGACTTGGCGCATTTAAAACAGTATTTACAGCCTCTTTGATATTCAATATTTCAACGTTTTTAAGCGCTTCACGTCTCTCAATTCTTGACAATTCAAGCAGTCTGTTGACAAGAATATCCATATGTCTGTTCGATTCAAGGATGTTCTCTACAAAACGCTTCCTTTGTTTATCGCTCATCGGAGTCAAAAGATTTTCTGCGGTCAGCTGAATGCCAGTTATAGGCGTTCTGAGCTCGTGTGCGAGCGTGTCTATATACTGCTCAACATCATCCTTAAGTTCAACGTCTGCTCGTGCATCTCTAATGGTTCTTGCAAGCTTATTGAACTGATTGTTGAGATCAGGCATTAAAACATCTTCACCGCCAAAAAGGTTGGATGTATATTTTTGAATGCGATTAATATTTCTAGATATTCGGTAGCTCCCTAAAAACCCAAATAGTAAGGAAATAACAAAGATATAAAAAATAAATCTTAAAAGATAACTCTCTCCCATCAAATCAATCAAGGGGGCAACAACAACAACTGAGCCAATGATCTCTCCATTGTTTCCGTAAATTGGATTAGAGGCATTTAAAAATCTAGACTTAAGGAAGTATTCAATCACTGCGCCCCTGGCCTTTTTTGATCCAGCTGCTTCTTCCATAACAACACTTGTTGAATCTGTAACACCGCTCAGTGCTGACTCAACCTCATTGGCATCACGCATATCTTTACCTAGGGTAAGGCCTCTTGAGTCAAGGACTAAAAGGCCATCTTTATCGGTGACATAAATAGCAAGATTTTCAAGTTTTTGGGGGTTATTTTTATCTATTGTATTTCTTTGAGAACGAAGATAATTTACAATCAACGTTTCAAAGGTTTCTAAATCAATTTCGCCATCTTTATTGTTTTGAGAGGCGACACGGCTCATTAAACTTGAGACCTCAACCAAGACAGATTTGGCGGACTCAAAGGTTGTTCTTTGAGCAAACAACCAGAGAAGGCTTGAACTTACAATAAAGTAAAGAAGAAAAAGTTTTGTGCCAATGTTAAGCTTGAATCGCTTCATTCAATAAGACTATATCCAATGCCTCTATGAGTTTCAATGTATTCATTGTTTTCATCTAACTCGTGAAGACGTTTGCGTATTGATTTAATATGTGTATTAATAGTCTTGATATCGGAGCCATGCGGTCTATCCCATATAATGCTCATTAGATACTCTCTTGAGTGGACTCTGTTAGGGTTTTTAACGAGATGGGAAAGTATTTTGAACTCGGCGGGAGTGAGCGTGAGATCCTGGTTTAAAAAAACAACTCTTTGCATGGCGTGATTGATGCTGAACTTTGAATCACCACTTTTGATCTCTGGCTTAACCATTCTTAGTTGTGCACGAACGTGAGCAACAACGAGCCTAGGACTTAATGGTTTAGTGACATATGCATTTGCACCTAAGCCTTCGAGACCTAAGACTTGATCTGACTCATCATCCCTAGCAGAGATAATAATGACAGGCAAATTGGATTTCTCGCGAACCATTCTAAGTAAATCAAAGCCGCTCATATCAGGCAGCCCAACATCAAGTAAAATTAAATCAACTTCATGATCTTTATGAAATTCAAGCGCATCTTTACCGTTATCGAACCATTTACAATTGAAAGAGTCTTTTTCTAAGATAAAACAGATACTTTCCGCGATAGTTTTATCATCCTCAACTATTAAGATTGTTTGCATCATTAAATAATTATTTGTTTAAGAAAGCCGCATTGTAAATCAAAACAGAACAAAAGAAAGAATCTTCATAAAGTCTTCATCAAAACTCCATATATAAAACATTTGACATTTCATATTAGAGCTTAATATGTGTACATTGTTTTTAGTTTATTAGAGATTTTTTGTAACTACAACCCCTTTAAGTTACAAATTAAATAAATCGTTAATAATTTATAGATATTGAATAGATTATACATACCATTTTGTGAGTCTCTAATAGCTAAAAACAATATTTAGATATTTATTTTTATGTGTAAGTTTTCAAAGAACCTCGAATACCTATGCCATTCTCTCTCCGTTTGGCACCAGAGGTACCCGCTTTAGTTGGCAGGTTACTCCTACCGGTCAACTAAAGTTTTTTTTCTTAATTAATAATAATTGATGCAAAAAAAAATACCTAAAAATTCGCTTAAAAAATCTACAATTTCATATTGCAGAAGAAATAATATCAATGAAAAACAACTCGTCAAAGCTATGAATTGGTATCTTAGTGCCAAACAAAGCTCAAAGGACTTTACAAATAGTGATTCTTTTATAAAGACTTGATTCGATTAATTTAGTATTATTCTGTAATGAAAAAATTATTCAAGCAGCTGATTGCTGCTATATTCATATTGCCTATTTCACTTGTATGCATAGCAGATATTGAAGTTGGTAGTAAAGCCCCAAATTTTATCTTGAGTGATCAGGACAATGTGCAACACCAGTTAAGTGATTATGAAGGGAGTTGGGTTATATTGTATTTCTATCCAAAAGACGCACACCTGGCTGCACAACTCAAGCCTGTGATTTTAGAGATGCAGTGAAAAGAATAATTGCAAGCAGGTCTAACGTTTTTGGTGTCAGTCTTGATAGTGTGGAGTCCCACAAACGTTTTGCTGATAAAAATAATCTACCATTTTCACTTCTCTCTGATGAGACTGGAATAGTTGCTAAAGCTTATGATTCCCTTAATAATTTTATGAGTTTTAAAAGCGCTAAACGTAATACGTTTATTATTGATCCAGAAGGAAAAATTGCAAAGATTTATTTGTCTGTCAAGCCCAGCACTCACTCGCAAATGGTTCTCAATGACTTGAATCAACTTCAGAATTAATCTTTTTGTAATTTGTTACCAAATTCAGTTTAGTTATCCTACTCATTTTTTTGATAATTAATTCTCTTTTAAGGGCTTCGCTCCTTGAATTAACTTCCTCCTGATAGACTACTTTTAATGGCTTTCGAGATCTCGTATATTTGGCTCCACCAGGCAATTCACCCATATGCTGTTTAAGGCGATTTTCTATGTTATTGGTGATTCCGCAATAAAGTGTTTTATCGCCACATTCAAGGAGATAAATAATCCAAATTTTTGTAGTAATATCAATCATTAAAAACTTTTTACCATATTTATAAAATTCAATATTAAATTACACTATAATTCGCGTCTTTTTTATATTATTTGGTTCTATAAATATTATGTTATCAATTGTTATGCGCTCAATTTGGCCACTATTTTTAGGCATCCTATTTATTGGCCTTGGTAACGGATTACAAGGCACATTGAGCAGCTGGAGAGCTGACTATGAAGGGTTTTCAGTTATAACTACTGGACTTGTCATGTCCGGATACTTTATAGGTGCTTTTGTGAGCTCTATGATCTCACCCAATCAAATCAAGAAGACAGGGCAAATTCGTACCTATGCTGCTTATGCCTCGATTGCGTCAACTGCAATCTTAATACAGATATTATTTATAGAGCCGCCAGTATGGTTTATAGCTAGATTTCTATCTGGTTTTTGTATTGCTGGAATTATGATTATCGTAGAAGGCTGGCTCAACTCTATTTCATCAAATGAGAATCGTGGCCAAATATTCTCAATCCATATGGGTGTTGTATGGGCCGGTTTAGCGCTTGGACAGGGGTTATTTGCTGTCGATGATCCCTCAGGAGTAAATCTCTTTTTATTAGCATCTATCTTACTTTCTGTTTCTTTAATTCCGATTCTTTTAACTGAAATTAAGGCGCCTGATGCAGAGGTTCAAGAGTCACTAGGAATAAAAGCTTTATGGAAGGCTTCTCCAGCTGGACTAATTACTATTGGTGTTTCAGGTTTAGCATCGGCAGGATTTTTTGGTGTTGGAACAATTTATGCAATCAAGTCGGGTCTAAATGTTTCTGAAACAGCATTGTTTATGACCCTCTTTATTGGTTTTGGTGCTGCATCTCAATTACCGTTAGGGTGGTTGTCAGACAAAATTGATCGTCGTAAAGTGATATTGTTATGTTGTGTTATGGTTACAAGCCTCTGTGTTATATTATCAATTTTTGAATTTTCAAAAACTGTTTTCTTAATTCTAAATGGACTTATTGGTGCAAGCACACTGCCATTGTATTCACTTGGCGTTGCTCAGACGAATGACCGATTAAAGCCCAATCAAATGGTAAGTGCTAGTGGGACCATAGTATTGGTATACAGTGTTTTTGCTTCATTAGGCCCATTCTCAATGAGTTATTTCATCAATCTTTTTGATGATTCTGGATTCTTAATCTATCTCATGGGAGTGCATTTATTAATTGCAGTTATTGTGTTTTCTATGATGTTTATTAGGGATGACGTTGATGAGTCAGACCAAGCAAACTTCCAAGTCATGGCCCAAAGGCCAAGTGTTGTTGGAATGGAAGTTATCGCAGAGGAGGCCTTAGAGTCTCAGCTTGAGTCAGACTAGACGCTAGCAGGGTTCTCAAGATCGTGACCCAGATCTTTCAGGTCTTGGTATCTATCTCCAATTCTATGATGAGGCCTACCTCCTAACGAGGCGCCAAGCGCTACCACAATTTCATCATCAGCTGGTGCGTCAGGTATAGATAGCTGGATCGTTAAATAATGAGATCGACGCCCTGCATCATTTTTATCCATTAGTGGAATTAGAATAGGCGCATTAGCGCCGCCACGTGTATTGCAAAAAGACAAGTAGGATTTAGCATCGACTGCTTCTCGATAAAAATTACCAAAGCGAAGGGTATGAATGATTCCAGATGCATGCTCAATTTCACCTTTTAAACCGACAATTGCAGATTTACCATAACCTTCAACATTTTTACCTGAGCCTGCCTCTTTAATAATCATTGAAGTTAATTTCTCACCGAGTCCTGGAGCAACATCAAGAATGCCAGGCTTCAGATCTTCTATAAATTCCTCTCCATTTTGTAGATTAACCCATGGGTTTTTAATAACTGCAACCGCCGCTATAAGGGTTAGAGGGCTTGGGGCTTCTTTACTTCCTTCGATAAACGTTTTTTCAATGTGTAATAATGTTTTTCTTATTTGTGCGGGCATATGATCTCCATTGTGTCTAGTTTTCTATTCTGTATATGTAGCTTGATTAAGGCCTCTTTGAAAAACAACAATTAAAGCACCAGTCTCAGAAAATGATGAGTGCTGACTTCCAGGTTCAAAAGAGACAAAGTTGCCTTTTTTAAAGGTTTTACCATCGGAGTCAATTAACTCACCCTCAATCATTAAAAACTCTTCAAAGCCCATATGCATATGTGGCACAGTTTTGGCGCCTGGCTCCATCTTTAAAACGTAGCTTCCTTGTCCTGATACTTGGTCATAACTAATAATGTGCCAACTCATTTTTGGAACGGGGGAGCCATATCGATCAAAAGGCTTGAACTCGATGTTGTGTATATCAATTACGTGTCTATCGTGCATAGTTTTAGTTAGAAATTAGCATGATTTAAATGGATGATTGTAACCAATTATCTTTGGCATACAGACAATTATCATCGACTAAATGAATACTAAAAGCTTGCCTAGATTTATTCGATGTGTTTTCAGCACTGTAATGAGGGAGTTGCCCGTGCAAGATAATCAAAGTACCAGCTTTTACCTCTAAAAGATCTAGCGAAGAGTCAGGCCAAGGCGTTTCATCTAAAATTTCAAATTCTGTGCCCCCAGAATCAGCCAATTTAAAACGCTTTTTTAAGGGAATTGTATGTCCGCCTGTAAGGGCTTGAAGGCAGCCATTTTCGATATTAGCGTCTTCTAGTGCTATCCAAAAACCAATACAACTCATTGGTGAAGTAAACAAAAAGGATGAATCTTGATGAAGGCCAACTTCACCACCTATATTAGGCTGTTTAAAGATATGCATTGATTGAAGCTTGCGAGGCTTTTTAATCCCTAATTGTTTACCCATTGCTGGAATATCTAGCTCATTAATAACTTTTTTATAAATTGGATCTAATTCGTGCTGCGCGTGACCTATTTTATTGATTGATTTTTGCTTTGGAACAGTGAAGTTGCCTTGACTATCAATGGCTTTTTCTTCAAAGAAAAATCGAATCTGGCCTCCTGAATTTAGGAAATATTCGTCACTAGTTCTTTCTTGTTCATCTGTCGTAAAAATAGATTGTGATGTAGAAGGATCAAAATCATCAATTAGCTCTTCAGCACGGTTCATTAAAAGCTTTCTTTGACTAAGGCTAAGAAAGTTCTCTACAGCTATGTAGCCATCTCTGTTGAACGATGCAATTTGAGTTGATGACAACATGATTTAATTTAAGTTTAAAAAATATAGTTTTGAGATTATATTAGCTTTAAAACTTAAGAAACATAAGTTTTGTAAACCCTATTTGTAATTTGTGAAAATATTTCATAAGAGATTGTGTTGCAATTTTCAGCCAACTCATCAATAGAAATGTTTTCACCAAAAAGTTCCACGCGATCCCCAATTTGAGGATTAATTACACCATCTAAGTCAATAGTTATCATGTCCATAGAAACTTGGCCTGCTAGTTTAGCAATGCAGCCATTAACAAAAACTGGCGTTCCATCTTTTGCACTCCTGGGATATCCGTCTGCATATCCAATAGCAACAACGCCAATGGCCGTATCTTTTTTGCAGATGTATCTTTCTCCATAGCCAATGGTTTGCCCCTTTTTAAAGCGCTTAATTGAGATGATTAATGAGGAAAGTGTCATCGCTGGCAATAGATCTTTAAAGCTTTCCTTGTAGGGAAAAGGAGAGGAGCCGTAAAGCATAATCCCTGGCCTTGTAAATTCTCTCAGTGAATCACTATGCGTCATTAATGCGGCCGAATTTGCGAGTGAAGAATGATTTTTTCTAGAGTTTATAAGATTATTGAATTCTGTTAATTGAGTATTTGTTGAATTGCTCTCTATGTTGTCTGCACTCGAAAAGTGTGTCATTAATGTTATGTTCTCAACCTTAAGACTATTTTCAAGTACAGTGATATACTTTTCAAACTCATCACCCTGAAATCCAAGGCGTCCCATACCTGAATCAATCTTAATAAAAATATTAAATTTGAAGTTTGGTTTATGATTCAGTATCCATTGAACTTGAACTGAGTTGCATACAACTATCCAAAGATTAAATCGACTGACCAATTCTAACTCAGACTCTTCAAAAACACCCTCCATCAGAAGGATAGGTGTGTTCTTAATTCCTGAATCCCTCAGCTCTAGCGCTTCCTCAGAGCAAGCAACACCATAGCAATCTGCATCTCCCTCTAGTTGACGTGCAACCTCAACAGCTCCATGACCATAAGCGTTAGCTTTAACAACAGCTATAGCTTTAGATTGAGGTGCTAAAGATTTTGCATAAAGATAGTTTTTTTTAATTGCATCAAGGTTAATCGAAGCGATACATTTTCTAGCCATAATTCTGGGTTGTTTTGTTGGCAAAGCTATATCGACTCATATCTATTCCTTCTAGAGAGATTTCAGGCTCAATACCTGAAATCAGATTAGCTAACAGTTTGCCAGAACCGGCTGACATTGTCCATCCAAGAGTTCCATGGCCAGTATTGAGATATAAATTATGGTAAGGGGTTGACCCAATAATAGGCGTACCATCTGGCGTACTAGGACGAAAACCAGTCCAAAAATCTAAATCATTTGTAGGTTCATATGAATGGGGAAATAGGCTATCTAAACCATACTTTAATGACTCGAGTGATTTGGCTCTTAAGTCCTGATTAAAGTCAGTTAAGTGGGCTATTCCAGCGACTCTTATTTTATCTCCTAACCTAGTGATGGCAATCTTATTTCTTTCATCCATTATTGTAGATTGAGGGGCGTCTTCATCTGTTAAAACAGGCAGGGTGATTGAATAGCCCTTAACAGGATAAATAGGCGTTTGAATGCCTATTTGAGAAAGGATTTTAGTGGAGTAGCTTCCAAGCGAAACAGAGTAACAATCAGCTTTAAATTCTGCCTTACTAGTTAAAACTGAAGAAACTGCATTGTTATGTGTTTCTATAGATTTAATTTCAGTATTGAACTCAAAATTTACACCCATTTCAACACATTTTTTATAGATTTCATTTGAAAACGAGTAGCAATTTCCAGTAAAGTCACCCGTGAATTGAATTCCACCAGCGAGTTGATTTTTTATATATTTAAGGCCAGGCTCAACCCTGACACAATTCTCAGAATCAAGAAGCTCAGATTTAATATTGAATTTATCTAAAATTGAAATATCTCTTTTTGCCTTATCAATTTCCTTTGTATCCCAAAAAAGTTGAAGAGAGCCTTGTTTTCTCTGTGCATAATTAATATCAAAATCTGTCTCAATTTCTAAGAGTGCTTTTTGAGAGTAATTAGCAATTCTAAGCATGCGACTTTTATTGATTTCATAGCTGTGTGGATTACAGTTTTTATACATACGATATAAAAACTTTATAGTGTCAATACTCATGTTTGGATTGATAACAAGTGGCGATCGTCCAGTCAAAGCCCATTTTAAAATATTAAAGGGTAGTCCGGGTCCAGCCCAAGGTGATGTAAACCCATAGGATAAGCAGCCAGCATTGGAGTGACTAGTTTCCATCGAAACACTATTTTGTCTATCAATGACAGTCACTTCATGGCCTTGCTTAGCTAAGAAATAGGCAGAGGTTGTGCCAATTACACCTGCACCAAGAACAAGAACTTTCATTTAACAATTATGAGATTAAAGCGCAAATTTTACCACTTGAAATAAATATGTATAATCTTATAAACCTTCTTAAATATTTGATATTTATATATTAAATCTTCTTGCTAAAGTTACATTTAAAAGATGAATCTTATTATTAATAAAAAATTTAATAAAATCAAATAATTATAAAAATATTTGATTTAGAAAAAAAGAGTCATTAAGTTATATTCTTGTTAAAATATGTACGTTAAAATACCTTTTTTCATCTATTTAGGAAGTCTCCATGTTTGATAAAAATCTCACATTAAATGATGTTGATTCTGACATCGCAAAAATAATCAACGCTGAAGAAGCAAGGCAAGAAGCTCACATTGAATTGATTGCATCTGAAAACTATACTTCACCAGCAGTGATGACTGCCCAAGGCTCTCAATTAACCAACAAATATGCAGAAGGCTATCCGTCAAAAAGATACTATGGCGGCTGTGAGCATGTTGATAAGGCTGAAGATTTAGCTATCACTAGAGCGAAGAAGCTTTTTGGTGCAGCCTATGCAAATGTTCAGGCTCACTCAGGTTCAACGGCTAATGCAGCCGTTTTTCAAGCACTTCTTGTGCCTGGAGATACCATTCTTGGAATGAGCTTAGCCCATGGCGGCCATCTAACTCATGGCGCTGCTCCATCCTTTTCCGGAAAAAATTTCAACGCTTTTCAGTATGGCCTTGATGAATCAACTGGTGAAATAGATTATGAAGAGGTTGAGCGTTTAGCACTTGAGCATAAGCCAAAAATGATTATTGCAGGTTTTTCAGCCTATTCTAGGGTGATTGATTGGCAACGTTTCAGAGATATTGCAGATATGGTTAATGCATACTTGCTTGTAGACATGGCCCATGTTGCCGGATTAATTGCGACTGGCGATTATCCATCTCCTATTGAAATAGCTGATGTTTGCACTACAACAACTCATAAAACTCTTAGAGGCCCCCGTGGCGGTCTTATTCTAGCCCGAGCAAATGAGGAAATAGAGAAAAAGCTTAATTCTGCTATTTTTCCAGGAATTCAAGGTGGCCCATTGATGCATATCATTGCAGCAAAAGCTGTAGCCTTTAAAGAGGCATTGAGCGATGACTTTAAAACCTATCAGAAGCAAGTTGTTGTAAATGCAAGAGCTATGGCAAGCGTCTTTATGGAAAGAGGCTACGATGTCGTTTCAGGTGGAACAGATAACCACGTATTTTTGGTTAGCTTTATAGAGCAGGGACTGACAGGAAAAGCGGTTGACGCAACACTTGGATCAGCCCACATCACTGTTAATAAGAATTCTGTGCCAAATGACCCTCAATCTCCATTTGTAACAAGTGGAATTAGAATTGGAACTCCTGCCGCAACCACTCGTGGTTTTGGTGAATCAGAGTGTAGAGATATAACCAACTGGATTTGTGACATCTGTGATGACATTGAAAATGATGATGTTGTAAATGAAGTTAGAGCTAAAGTTGAAGAACTATGCTCAAGATTTCCAGTTTATAAGTAACTCTGATGCGCTGTCCTTTTTGTCAATCAGATGACACCAAGGTTTTAGATACTAGGCTTCTTGATGATGGTTCTCAAGTTCGCCGTAGAAGAGAGTGCATAGCTTGTGGAGAGAGACACTCAACACGCGAGACAGTTGACCTGAACCTTCCAAGACTAATTAAAAGTGACGATTCTAGGCAGACTTTTAGCGAAAATAAATTGCGCTCTGGTTTATTAAAAGCGCTCGAAAAAAGACCGGTTGAAACTTCAAAAATTGAAACTGCCATTCAGAAAATCCAAAGAAAATTGATGGCACAAAATGATAGAGAAGTCCCTTCCTCGACCTTAGGTGAATGGGTTATGGAGGAGCTTAGAGCGCTTGATGAAGTGGCGTACATTCGTTTTGCTTCAGTTTACAGACAGTTTCAAGATATTGAAGAATTCAAGAGTGAGATTGATAAGTTAATAAACAAGTAACCTTATGGCTAAGACAAAAGTAGAGTTTGTATGCCGAGAGTGTGGTGCTTCACATCACCAATGGGCAGGCCAATGTTTAGATTGCAAAGAATGGAATACGCTTGAAGAAATAGTCATATCACAAGCAACATCTTCTAAGCCAGAGAGTCTAAAAGACCTCCCAGCCTCAAAAGTTCAAAGCCTTACAGAAATTACAGCGCTAAATAAGGATCGTTTATCAACTGGCCTTACTGAGCTAGATCGTACACTTGGCGGCGGCCTTGTTGATGGTTCGGTTGTTTTGATTGGTGGTGATCCTGGTATTGGTAAATCAACCCTAATTCTGCAGGCGTTGGCTACTCTTAATAGTAACAATACGACACTATATGTCAGCGGTGAAGAGTCTGCTGAGCAGGTTAGTGAGAGAGCTATAAGGCTTGGCATTAAAGAAGATATACTTTTCATAGGTGAAACTCATTTAGAAAAAATAATAAAACTATCTAAAGATGTAAAGCCCAAGGTCATCGTAATTGACTCTATTCAAACCATGGTGACTGATCTATCAACTTCAGCACCCGGGTCTGTAACGCAGGTTAGAGATTGTGCGGCTCAGCTAACCCAGTATGCTAAACAGACTAATACCATTTTACTTATGATTGGCCATGTAACAAAGGGTGGGGCACTTGCGGGACCAAGAATTCTTGAGCATATGGTGGATGCAGTCCTCTATTTTGAGGGTGATGCTGGCGGTCGCTATCGAATCATTCGAGCTGTAAAAAATCGTTTTGGAGCAGTTAATGAAATAAGTGTCTTTGCAATGGGAGAGAAGGGGCTTCAACAAGTCAGCAACCCATCCTCTATATTCATCTCTAATCAAGAAAACCCGTCTTCTGGATCAATGGTTATGGTTACAAGAGAAGCCACAAGACCTCTCTTAATTGAAATTCAAGCGTTAGTTGATCAGTCTAATGGATCTCCAAAGCGAGTGAGTGTGGGTCTTGATCAGAATAGGTTAGCACTTCAGCTTGCCATTCTTCATAAACACTCGGGGATTGCAACCTTTGATCAGGATGTTTTTATTAATGTAGTTGGCGGCATTAAGGTTAATGAAACTGCATCAGATCTTGTTGTCATGCTTGCTATCGTTTCTAGTCTAAGAGATAAAGTAATTCCAAATAAATGGATAGCATTTGGTGAGGTTGGACTTACAGGTGAAGTAAGGCCTGTATACAATGCACAGGAAAGACTGTCAGAAGCTCAAAAGCAAGGATTTGAGCTTGCTATTATCCCAAAAGGGAATGCCCCGAAGAAGCCCATCAAGGGTATGAAAGTAATTAAAGTAGGTTATTTGTATCAAGCGATACAGTATCTTCTGGAAAATAGTTAATTATTTATAGATCGATACCTTTTTGAGCTCTGATATTAGCCCTAAAAGCGTGTTTTATATCTTCAATCTCACTGACAGTGTCTGAAGCATCAATTAAGCCTCTTGAGGCTGCTCTTCCAGTAATAACGACATGTTGATTCTCAGGTCTGTTGGATAGAGTTTCGAGTATGTCAGATTCGTCGAGATATTTATAATTAATCATGTAAGTTATTTCATCAAGAACAACAACAGATATTTTAGGATCCTTTAGAAATTCCTTTGCTTCATTCCAAGTTACCAAGGCTCTTTTTTTATCCAATTCTTGATCTTGAGTGTTCCATGTAAAACCGCTTTCCATATGAGCAGACACTATATTTGGATGATTCTCCAAAAAAAGATCCTCTCCAGTTTGTTGCTCACCTTTTAAAAACCTTACAAGTGCTACTCTCATGCCATAACCGAGAGCTCTACAAATCATCCCCATAGCTGAAGATGATTTGCCTTTGCCATTTCCAGTTAAAAGAACAATAATTCCCTTATCGATCGACGCTTCATCGATTCGAGAATCAATATATTCTTTTTTACGTTGCATGCGCTTTTTGTAGGAATTAGTCATAATTATTAGAATATGTAAGGCACCCTAGAAATTATATGTCAAGCCGAGTGTTGTAGTCTTTCCATGGGTATTGTAACCCCTTGCCATTTCGTAGTCCTTATCTAAAGCATTGTTTCTATTAAGGTAAACGGTTAAATCTTCAGTGAAATCATAACTTGTGCTTAAATTTAGGAGTCCATAACCACCCAATTTAGTCGTTTCACTATTTTTATCCCATGCACGTGACTTAGCTATCCAATTAATACTTCTCTTCCATTTTCCAGAAGTTTTAGATAGGTTGAGTGAAATAGATCGGTTTGGTCTTCTTCCTTTTTGCTTCTTAGTGGCTTTATCAATAGACTTATTGTAATCTATTTTAGTTGTTATATCCATACCAAGTAAAACAGTCTCAAGTGACAATTCAGCACCAGAAATGTCTGTCGTGCCATCATTCACATAATAGCCATCCCAATTACTTTCGGGGTCAATGTAGCTAAATGCATCTTCGATCTTGGTTTGATAGACTTTAAATTCAACTAAGCCAATGTTTGATTGATTTTGCAATCCTATTTCTAAGCTTTTTGAGCGTTCTGGATTAAGGGTTGTTTGACTATTTTTTACATTTTGTTTGTTTTGGTAATGATTTGGGATATTTGTGGCACTTCCATATGAAGCGCTTAATCTTGAATTTATTGAAATATCTCGAGCCCAGTTAAAGTTATAAGTTGTATGTGTTCCAAAATCATTATGATCAATAACTCGAGCTCCGACCGACAGTTCATGGTCAGTAATTAAACCTTGCCATTGGGTAAAAATATCTTTATGCTCGATACTTTTTTTGTTGCCAATATCTTTATCATTAGAATTCATTATTCCAAGAGATAATTTACTGAAATCAAAATCAAGCTCATTGACAATTGATAAAGTATTCAATTCATATTTGCTTCCATGCCGCATGATATTTTGATCATTAATGTCAATTCTTGTTTGGATTCTATCGCCAAACTTTTGATTTAAGCCGAGACCTATCTGCCTCAAATCATTTTGATAATTTTCATTTCCATAAGTTTCGTCATACATTATGTTTGCTTTTGAATCAATCATGTTAAGGCTAACTGACGTACTTTCAGAAATATCTCCACCAATGTTTAAGCCAAAGGTTTGTCTGTCGCTTGGATCTAAATCATCATCACCTCCAGTAGTCAGGTGAGTGGCATCAATACCATCAGTTATATAGTCAGTAAAAGTAAAATCCAAGTAGCTAGAGTCATTTTTATAATAAGTATTAAAACTCGATTGTTTTGTGCCATTTGAACCATATGAGCTATCAATAGAGCTGCTCGTAATTGAATTTGCATCCTTATCAGTAAATACATTAATCACCCCTCCAATTGCGCCAGGCCCATATAAAGAAGAAAATGGACCTTTAAGAATTTCAATTCGGCTAATTTGATTGAGCGGAATCATTTTAAAGTTTGGCTGACCACCAGTAATTGTTACTTTTTGCCCATCTATAAGAAGAAGTGTGTGCGTACTTTCACTTCCGCGAATACGCACGCCTGCTAAATTGCCTGGACCACCTTCAAATGTAATTGATGGAATTTTTTCCAATAAATTAACGAAGGTGGTTGCGCCAGTTTTTTTGATGTCTGATTTATCAAGCTTAATTGAAGTGGCAATTGCACCAATAACAGGCGCTGATGTTCTGTACTCGTTATTTAATGAAATTTTAATCGGTCCAATAACAGCGTTAGCTGACTGAGATGCAAATATTGCTGACAGAACAGCAGCAAGAAATATTTTATTATTAAACATTATGACCCCTAATAAAAAAATTAAAAGAGGGATTTAGAGAAAAGAATTACCTATTGATAATGCCTTAACTCACCACCCATCGTAGTATTAAGTAAAACAATTTGCGATGTATCGGACTTATCTGAAAGAAATACCGTTGCGTGGGCAGTGTTGGACTCTCACCAACTTCCAAAACCAAATTTCACAAAATTATATCTTTTTTTACTATGAGTGCAATAGATATTAAATAATTAATACGGTTGATCAATTAACATAATAATAACAATGCTTTGAAGTACTATCAGTCTTAGGTAAAATACCTCAAAAAAGATTCACCTATAACTAAATCTAATGAAAAGCAAGTCACTAGAAAATTTAAGATCAGAAATTGATGAACTGGATCAGAAGATTCAGCTTTTAATATCTGAGCGTGCAGATCTTGCAGCACAAGTTGCGTTAGTAAAGCAGGAGTCAAACACACAGACTGCATTCTACCGCCCTGAAAGAGAGGCTGAGGTTCTAAGCAGAGTTATTGAAAGAAACAAAAGCCTACTTAAAGATAAGGATATTGCTCTCATTTTTAGAGAAATTATGTCAGCCTGTCTTGCACTTGAGCAGCCACTAAAAATAGCTTTTTTAGGTCCCGAGGGAACTTTTACTCAAGAGGCAGCACTTAAGCACTTTGGGCATGGCGTCTCACCTCTAGATTGTGGAACTGTGGACGAAATATTTCATCAAGTCGAAACAGATAATGCGCAATACGGCGTTGTTCCCATTGAAAACTCCTCAAATGGTGTCATTGGAACATCTCTTGATATGCTTTACAGCCATGATTTAAACATCTGTGGAGAGGTCGAGATTGCTGTTGCTCATCATCTCATGATGCAGGATCAGTCTCATGAAATTAAGGTGATCTATGCACACCAACAAGCACTTGATCAGTGCCATAGATGGCTTGCTAATCACTATCCAAATACAGAATTAAGACCAGTAGCGTCAAACGCTTTAGGTGCTAGAATGGTAAAAGATGAGCCTAATGCCGCTGCAATTGCTTCAAAGGTCGCTTTAAATATTTATGGCCTTCAAAGAGTTGCTAAGAATATTGAAGATAACGCTGGAAATGTCACTCGCTTTATTGTAATTGGCAAAGATGAAGTCCCTATGGGGATAAATGACAAAACCTCACTATTGGTTGTTACAAAGCATGAATCTGGTGCTCTTTTTGATTTATTAGAACCTTTTAAAGACAATGATATTAATATGCTCCAGTTAGCAAGACACCCTATACCTGGTGTTAAATGGGAATATTTATTTTTTATTGATATAGAAGGGCATCAAGACAATGAAAATGTTAAAAATGCTATCTCAAAAATTAAATCTAAAGTCTCTAAACTAGAGATACTTGGCTCTTACCCAATAGCAGTCTTATGAACGCCTGTGAATCAATCCTTGGCTTGAGTCCATATCAAGGAGGAAAGCCAATTGAAGAGCTTGCAAGAGAGCTTGGCCTAACAAAAATTTCTAAGCTTGCATCTAATGAAAACCCGTTAGGGGTCAGTAGCAAAGTTAAGAAGGCAATCAATGACTCACTTTCGAGCATAAACCGTTACCCAGATGGAAATTGCTTTGAACTCAAAAAAGCCATTGCGATAAAACATAATGTGGCTACTGAAATGATTTCATTAGGCAATGGATCGAATGAGCTTTTAGAATTAATTGCAAGAGTTTTTGTTTCAAAGCACACAGATGAAGTTATTTTCTCGCAGTATGCTTTTGTTGTCTATCCTCTTGTTACTCAGGCTTTAGGTGCAACTGCTTCTGTCTCCCCTGCGAAAAATTTTAGTCACGACTTAAATTCAATGCTTAGTATGATTACTAAAAATACTAAACTTATTTTTGTCGCTAATCCTAATAATCCAACAGGTACACTTCTTAGCGATGATGACGTATATAGCTTTTTAAAACAAGTGCCTGAGGATATTCCAGTCGTACTTGATCAGGCCTATTTTGAATATTTAAATATTGATGACAATGCAATTCAATGGCTCAATGAATTTAACAATCTCATAATCACTCGAACTTTTTCTAAGGCTTATGGTTTAGCTGGCCTTAGGGTTGGATATTCACTTTGCAGCCCTTTAATTGCTGATTTCATTAATCGTGTAAGAGAGCCATTCAATGTTAACTTTACTGCACAAGTTGCAGCTATTGCTGCATTACAAGATGATGACTACTTGTTGGATTCAATCAAGGTTAACTCGGATGGATACGAGCAATTGGTTGGGTGCTTTAAAGAACTTCAATTAAATTTTATTCCGTCACATGCCAACTTTATTGCTGTTGAGTTTGATGATGCAATGGGTATTTACAACGCTCTTCTTAAGGAAGGGGTAATTGTTCGACCTGTTGAGATGAGTGGCTACCTTAGAATTTCAATTGGCACTTTCGAAGAGAATGAGCACCTTATTGCTGCGCTCAATAAAATCTTATGCTGAATAAAATTACAATTATAGGTGTTGGGCTGATTGGAGGCTCTCTTGCAAAGGCCATAAAAGCTAACAAATTAGCTAATATAGTATGTGGATATGGCAGAGATCAATCTCGACTAGAGAAGGCCAAAAAAGGCAATATCATTGATGAGCTATCAACTGATATGGGTGATGCGGTTAAAGGGGCTGATATCGTTGTTATTGCGACCCCAGTTGGTGCATTTCAACAGATTCTTGAAGAAATAAATCCATTAATCTCTGGACAAGTCATTATTACTGATGTTGGTAGCACTAAAACCAATATTGTAAAAATTGTGAACGATGTGCTAGGGGGGAAATCAGAATGTTTTATACCTGCTCACCCAATAGCAGGAAAGGAAAAAAGTGGCTTTGAGGCAAGCATTTCAGACCTATTTGAAGACAAAAAGGTCATCATTACTCCTTTAGAGGGCAATGCACCTGAGTCCATAAAAATAATTCATGAAATGTGGAGTAGTGCTGGCGCAGAGGTAGACTATATGAGCCCTGAATCTCACGATGAGCTGCTTGGAATGACTTCTCATTTACCTCATATGCTTGCCTTCTCACTTGTGAACTATCTAGTTAGTCAAAATCCAACTGCTTCAATCTATGCTGGTGGAGGTTTTAAAGATTTCTCAAGGATTGCCTCAGGTGATGCCGTCATGTGGCGAGATATTTGCCTTCAAAACAATGATCAAATAATCAATCATTTAAAAGGTTACCAGGCAACTCTTAATGATCTTATTGATGCTATAGATGAAGATAATAGTGAAAAGCTGGAAATGTTATTCACTACTGCTAAAAACACAAGAGATTCTTGGGTAAGTTAAGATAATCGATGGCTAGCTTTGTAACTTCCAACTCTCGATCTTTAAAAGGGTCCATCAGGGTTCCAGGTGATAAATCAATCTCTCATAGATCTATCATGCTTGGCTCTCTTGCAACGGGTACAACAAAGGTTTCTGGGTTTCTTCAGGGTGAGGATAGTCTTGCAACCTTGAATGCCTTTAAGGAAATGGGGGTTTCAATCGAAAGAAACGGCTCTGATGTAACTATTCATGGTGTAGGTATGCACGGTTTAAAAGCGCCAACTAATGCTTTAAATCTTGGAAATTCAGGCACTTCAATGCGATTAATGTCTGGTCTTCTTAGTGCACAATCATTTGACTCAGAACTTTGTGGAGATGAATCACTGTCAAAAAGACCTATGGAAAGGGTGATTAAGCCACTTCGTCAAATGGGTGCAGACATCTCAGGACCTAATTCAAAGCCTCCTCTTTCAATTCATGGTGGAAAGGATTTGTCTGCTATAGAGTACACTTTGCCTGTCGCATCAGCTCAAATTAAATCCTGTATCTTGCTAGCAGGGCTTTACAGTAAAGGCCATACCACAGTTATTGAGAACGGTATATCAAGAGATCACACTGAGAGAATGCTTAAAGGCTTTGGCTATAAAGTTCAAACGTCACAAAATAAAATATCTATTGAAGGTGGAGGATCACTAAAAGCATGCAATATTGAAGTGCCTAGCGATATCTCTTCGGCTGCCTTTTTCATGGTAGCGGCATGCATATCAGATGACGCTGAACTTGTCTTAGAGGCTGTCAACATAAATCCGACTCGAACAGGCGTAATTGATATTCTTAAACAGATGGGTGGTAATATCGAAATTGTAAATGAGAGACTTGATGCGGGTGAATTGGTTGCAGATATTAGAGTATGCTCTTCGAACCTCAAAGGTATTCAAATTCCAGAAAACTTAGTTCCACTAGCCATTGATGAATTTCCTGCGCTATTTATTGCTGCAAGCTGTGCTCAAGGTGAAACCTTACTGTCAGGCGCAAAAGAGCTCAGAGTCAAAGAGTCGGACCGAATACAGGTCATGGCTGATGGCTTAACATCACTAGGAATTAGAAATGAAGTTTTAGAGGATGGTATCAAAATTATAGGCGGTGAATTTAAGGAGCAAACCGCGCTAATAGACTCTCATCATGATCACCGTATCTCCATGGCATTCGCTATAGCGTCAGTTAGGTCAAGCTTTGATATAAAGATTGAAGGTGTTGATAATGTAAAAACCTCTTTTCCTAATTTTGTTGAGTTGGCCAACTCAATTGGAATGAACATTGCTGAAGGCACATAGATACTAAGTTAATCATGGTGACCATCAGGTTGTTATAATACGCCCTTTAAAAAAAACTCTATTCTATGTCTATTTACGAAGCAGTATTAAAAAATGCAGAGCCATACTTTGCTTGGGATGTCCTTTCATGGCTATTTGTTGCAATGATACTTGCGATTGTTATTGTTTTAATTGATCTATCTTTTTCCAAGAGTGATAAAAAGCTAGCTTCGGATGTTGTAGAGGATAAATCAAAAATCAGTAAAATCGTCTATTTCTTAATATTTTTAAAGTTTTCAAAGTCTGAAAAATATAACCACAGACCTAAACTAGTTCAGTGGTCAATAGAGTTGTTCCCAGTCTTACTTTTAGTATTAGTCTTTAGAGGGTTTATATTTGAACCTTTTCGTGTCCCATCAAACTCAATGATGCCAACCCTGCTAACGGGTGATTTTATTTTAGTGAATAAGTTCGATTATGGCTTTAGACTCCCAATAACAAATACTAAGCTTGTTGAATTTTCAAAGCCTAATAGGGGTGATGTTATTGTATTTAGGTACCCAAATTATGAAAAAAACCCTGGTTATTCAGGCGTTGATTTTATTAAGCGCATTGTTGCGGGTCCGGGCGATGTCATTTCTTATAAAAATGACCAGCTTAGTATTAATGGGAAGTCAGTGAACATAAAGAAAATTGGGCCATATACGGCTGTAGATTCAGGTAAACCAATGAATAATTACCAGCTTGTTCAAGAGCTTTTAGACTCAATGCCTCATGAAATGCTTCTTAATCCGAATGGGCAGTCAAAAGAAATTCCTGAGATTACTATTCCAGATGGTCATTACTTTGTAATGGGCGATAATCGGTCTCATAGCAGTGATTCAAGATTTTGGGGCTTCGTGCCAGAAGATTACATTATTGGGCGCGCTATTGGAATCTGGATGCACTGGGACTGGAACTACAATACGATGCAATTTAGCAGAAT
>ERZ1048686.609-NODE-609-length-33600-cov-26.100164_pt1 | contig 33600 bp, 31 predicted proteins | sample MGYA00383099_ERZ1048686 | MGnify/ENA primary metagenome ERZ1048686 (study PRJEB29581, sample SAMEA5548369) | metagenome | biome: marine; feature: coastal; material: water | depth 25 m | study: Short-term variability in the microbial, nano- and picoplankton... | reverse complement strand
CGGCAAACAACGGGCCAAACCGGCTCCACCAGAAACGGACAGTTTCGTGGCTGATATCGATGCCGCGCTCGTGCAACAGGTCGTCCACATTTCGAAGCGAAAGTGGATAACGTACGTACATCAAAACCGCCAAGCGGATGATTTCGCGAGACGTCTTGAAGTACTTGAATATGTCGGGTTTGATCATGATCGGACGCTACGAAACCAACCTGCCCTTCACAAGCCAGTTTCCTCTGACACTGCCGGGGAGGGTGCTGTCAGACGAACTCGAACTAGTCTCAGTTTACCGCGGAATGCGTGAACTTATCCGGAACAAAGCTGACGCCACTCGGAGAGAGCCGCGCTTCGGTTCAGTTTGAAATTGTCGCGTGAGTAAAGGTGGCGTTCCTGATTGAAGTGATTGTGGACCGAAGAATGGACGGATGCGAATTTCTGCAAACATCGCATTTGTCTAAAGCGGAGCATCGCCCGTTCTCGTCGTCGAAACGGCAGATGGGAATTCTCGGCCCGATTGTTACGCCAGCGGCCCGTTTCCTGCCTTTCCGCGTTGCCGATGACTTTCATTGCAGCACCGTATGACCTCAGTTTGTCGGTCACGATGATTTCAGGTCGGCCGTATCGCTTCATTGATTTCCTGAGGAATTTCAACGCAGCTTTGCGGTCCCGACGCTTGGTGACGTAGCTTTCCAGTATCTCGCCTTCGTGGTCCACAGCCCGCCACAAGTAGTGCGTCTCGCCGTTGATCTTCACGAAGACCTCGTCCAGATGCCACTGCCAATTCGAATAAGATCGCATCTGACTGACCCTGTTTCTGCGGATCTCAGCCGCGAACATCGGGCCAAATCTATTCCACCAGAACCGCACTGTTTCGTGGCTGATTTCAATCCCACGCTCGTGCAGCAGGTCCTCGACGTTTCGGAGCGAAAGCGGAAACCTGACGTACATCATAACAGCCAAGCGGATGATCTCAGGACTGGTTTTGAAGTAGCGGAATGGGGAGCGTTTTCTCATCACAACAGGCTACGAAACCGCCCTGCCCGGCTCAAGCTGATTTCTTCTGACAGTGCCCACATCAATACTTGTTTTTATTTCACCGTGGAATAAAATCTAGAAATAAATCTGGAGGGATAATTATGAAATTGATTCGCTACGCACTTGGGGTTCTGACCATCACCGCCGGAATGGCGCAGGCGCAAGACATGACATTGACCTATATGTCGTGGGACCCAGAGCAATTAGAAGTTGAACAAGAAGCGATTGCCGCCTTTGAGGCCGCAAATCCGGGTGTGAAGGTCGAAACGTTGGCCATGCCTCCAAAGGACTACTGGCCGCGATTATCGGCACTGGCGGCCGCGGGCGATTTGCCTGATGTGTTCATGATGTCGTCCGGTTTCGTCAAAGAATGGGCAGCGGCTGATAACCTCGCAGATTTGTCGAGCGTTGTGACCGACGCTGAACTTGCGAATTACTATGAAGGCGCGGCATCGGTCGGTGTGATCAACGGCAAGCGCGTCGCCTTCCCGCAGAACTGGGTTGCGCCCGTTCTTTATTATAACATCGACATGTTCGAGGCAGCGGGCGTACCTTTGCCAGCTACTGATTGGACTTGGGAAGATTTCCTAAGTGCCGCCAAGTCGTTGACTATTGATGAAAACGGAGACGGTACCATAGATCAGTGGGGCATGTGGCTATACGGTCGTTATGCCCACATCGAACCATGGGTATTTCGAAATGGCGGGCGTTACCTGAACGCGGATGAAACGGCTTTGGAACTGAATGATGAGGCCGTTAATGCGCTGCAGTTCCTGACTGACTTGGTTAATGTGGAAGGCGTCGCACCGCAGCCCCAGGAAATGGAAGGTGTGCGTCAACAAGACGTCATGGCGCTTGGAATGGCGGCAATGTGGGTTGATGGGTCGTGGAACATTGCCAATGTGCGCAAAGTTGCCGGAGACGAATTCAACTGGGGTATCGCTCAAGTGCCAATGGGCCCGGATGCAACAGCCCAAACCGCTGCGGCTTATGCTTGGGCTGATCTTCTGTCAGTTGGCAAAGGATCCGAAAACGCTGATGTTGCGTGGGATTTCATCCAACACATGGTTGGCGCAGGACGTGATGCGTCCGACTTCCTTGGCGGTAAAGTTCCCGCCTATATTAACATAGCCACATCCGAAGGCTGGTTGGAATCCGACAAGATGCCTGCGAACAAAGGGCTTCTTCTCGAGATCGGCGCGCAGAATGTCTATACTGGATTTTCTAAAAGTTGGAGCGGCTGGCGTGGATACGATTCAACCGGATCATCAGGGATGAACGGTGAATTGGACGAGGTCCTTAACGGACGCAAGTCTTTGGGCGATGCGATTGATGCTTTCGTCCTCTATGGCAACGACGTGTTGTCACGTTAACCCAACGATGCAGGCCGCGTTTCTCCCGCGTGACCTGCATCGACTTTCCTTTTAAACAGGTCAACTCGACATGCGCATGTCTCGCAAAGTCCGCATAACCGCGCTGTTGTTTCTTGCGCCGACGATCATCGGATTGCTTGTGTTCCGGCTGATCCCGATTGGTTGGTCATTTGCATTGTCGTTCTACGATTGGAAAATTTTCGATACGCCGGAATTTGTCGGCTTAAAGAACTACGCGCATATCTTCGCTTCGCCGACGGCGCATAAAGTATTCCTAAACTCTGCGTATTTTTCGGCAATCTATGTGCCCGGTTCTATCAGTTTGGCACTTGTGCTGGCAGTTTTGTTAAACAACGGCTTGCGCAGCTCGGCCCTCTTTCGGGGTGCATTCTTTTTACCTTACATCACTTCGACCGTTGCAGTGACCCTGGCCTGGCGGTGGATATTTTCAACCAAGTTCGGTCTGTTGAACAATTTTCTGGGTTGGCTGGGCGTTGAAAACGCACCGGCCTGGCTTGCGGACCCCGCATGGGCGCTTCCTGCCGTCGCACTTGTGTCCATTTGGAAGGACGTCGGATTTTATATGATACTTCTGTTGGCGGGTCTGCAAACCATCGATCCAACCTTATACGAGGCAGCCCGCGTTGACGGTGCTAGGCCCATACAAAGGTTCTTTAAAGTTACCGTGCCGCTGCTGACTCGAAGCCTGTTCTTTGTACTTATCCTCGCGTTGGTAAGGTCAACTCAAACGTTCGAGATCACTTATGCTTTGACCAACGGTGGGCCCAACCGCGCCTCGACAACTCTTGCCTTCTATGTCTACCAAAACGCATTTGTCGAATTTGAGATGGGTTATGCCGCAGCACTTTCTTATATCATGTGCTTCATACTGGGACTCTTTACTCTGGTTAATTTTTACTTCCGCAAACGGTGGGTTCACGATGGCTAACATGACCCCCAACCGCGGCAACTCCCATACGACCTTGATCCTGCTCTATTCCGTGCTGATCATCTATGCGGCGATCACCTTGATGCCTTTTATCTGGATGCTGATCACCAGCTTCAAAGAGCCGCGCGATGTATTCAAACTTCCGCCCAGCTTTGTCCCGAAGCTGTTGTTCACTGATCAACCATTTGCAAATTATTCGGAGATTTGGACCAAACGGGATTTCGTAATCTATTTTCGAAATTCTGCGTTTGTGTCTTTCATGGCCGCTGTTGGTCAGGTCTTTGCAACATCACTGGGGGGGTACGCCTTTGCGCGCCTTGATCTGCCCGGCAAGAACTGGCTGTTTGCTTTGGTCTTGGTCACAGCCTTTGTGCCTGTCGAAGTCACGATCATTCCTGAATTTCTGATTATGCGCGGCCTTGGGTGGATCGACACTTTCCTGCCACTGATCGTGCCGTCATTCCTTGTTGGGGCCTTCGGCACATTCATGCTGCGCGAGTATTTTGCAAGCTTGCCCAAAGACTACGGCGATGCCGCATATGTCGATGGCGCCACCCCGTTCCAAATTTTTTGGAAAGTATACTTACCGCTTGCGCAGCCCGCGCTGGTTGCTGTTTTTGTTATTGCGTTCATCAACAACTGGGATGAATTGCTGCGACCTCTGTTGTTTCTTAATTCCAACGAGCTCAAGACCGTTCCTTTGGGGCTGATGTCATTCGTCAGCCAGTACGAGGCATCATGGACATTGCTTATGGCGGGTTCCGTCATATCAACTTTGCCTTTGATCATTATCTATATGCTGACCCAAAAATACGTCCTGCAAGGCTTTGCGGGTGGTGGGATAAAAGGATGATCCATGATCCTATCTCATTTGGCATGACCGACCATCAAAGGGCCATTCTCGGTGCCGTACTTGCGCAGCCACATATCAGGCGGGCCGAGGTTTCCGACCGACTAGGAATTTCTGTGCAAACGACGATGCGCGCGGTCTTGCCACTTATTGACAGCGGCGTTTTGACCGAAATTCATGCCGCAAGCGGAAATCGCGGCAAACCGGCACGAGAGCTTGGTTTCGTCTCTGCGTCGTTAGCAACGATCGGGATCAGCCTCGCGGTTGATCGTGTCCGGGTCGAAGTGTGCGATCTTGCAGGGCAAGTACTTTCTTCTTCAAATCAAGCGACAAACTATGATTGTGCCACCGTGCAATTGAGCGATCTTGATCGGTTGTTAGACACCGCACTTGCCGAATTGCCCGCCAAGACGAAGATCATCGGCGCGGGCGTTTCCGTGCAGGGCTACCTTATGTCCGGCAGCACCCGATTCGCGGCCAAAGCGGACCCTGCTGGTTGGGCGCAGATCGACTTGATGACACACCTGCGCCAACGCTTAGGCGTATTGGTTCAATTAATGAACGATGGTCGAACCCTGGCCAGCAGTTTGATCCGATGTTCGCCGCATCAGGACTTTATTTGCTTGCACATCGGCTCCGGCATTGGCGGGGGCGTCGTGAGCAAGGGCATGCTGGTTTCGGGCGCCAACGGCAATGCGGGCGAAATTGGTGCGCTGTTCCCGGCGGGCCCCGAACGCCCCGTCGAACCTGCCTTCCTAACGGCCGCTGGGCTGGACAGCTGGTCTAACTGGGCTGGGCTGCCGCAGGGAGAGACCCCAACGCTATTGGCTTTCCTTGATCAATCAGCGGGTGCCATTAGTGATGCAATAGCGACCGCGCTGGCTCTATTGGATTTCGAAGCAATCTACGTCTGTTCGCGGATGCCCCTCGATCTGCTGTCTGCTATTACCGATCGGTTGAAAGTTGACCCCATTGGCGCGACCAGGTTCGATGGAGCGCTTGCTGCAACAAACGCTGTCCCGTTGATCTATGCCCACCATGTACCAAATCATGCACAACTGGCTTGCCGTATGGCGCTTGATGCCTTTCTCGCAGCTGCCGACACACCCGCTTCCAAAGGATAAGACATGGCAACTCTTTCGCTTCATTCGATCGTCAAAACTTTTGGAAAAACAGAAGTCATCAAAGACATCTCGTTTGCGGTTGACGACGGCGAATTCGTCGTTTTCGTGGGGCCCTCTGGCTGTGGGAAATCGACACTTTTGCGGATCATAGCGGGACTTGAGGACCAAACTTCAGGTGAATTGCGAATTGATGATCAAGAAGTCAGCAACAAGGAGCCAATCGAACGTGGCGTGGCCATGGTATTCCAATCCTACGCGCTTTACCCGCATTTGTCGGTGTTTGATAACATCGCCTTCCCGCTGCGTTTGAAAAAAAACGATAAGCAAGACGTTAAAAAACGCGTCAAGGCAGTCGCGGCAACTTTGGACCTGACCAACCGCTTGCATCACAAACCAAGCGAGCTGTCGGGTGGTCAACGACAGCGCGTGGCGATCGGACGCGCGATTGTCCGCGACCCAAAAATGTTCTTGTTCGACGAACCGCTTTCAAACCTAGACGCTTCCTTGCGCGGGGCGATGCGGGTGGAATTGTCAGAACTTCACCAAAAACTTCAAACCACGATGATCTACGTCACCCATGACCAAGTTGAGGCGATGACAATGGCCGACCGGATCGTGGTGCTAAACGACGGCGTGCTGGAACAATTTGGCACCCCAATGGAGCTTTACCATAAACCGCAATCGCGCTTTGTTGCGGGGTTCATCGGACAGCCGGGCATGAACTTTATCCCTGCGACATTGACCGATGTTGGTGCTGGTCAAATAGCAATGCAAACTGCCGTTGAAACGACCCAGAATGCACGTGTCGACGCCCGAGGGCTAAATACAGGTGATACGGTTGAAATAGGCATCCGCCCCGATGACTTTACATTGGCCGATAATGGTACGGGCTATGCAGTACGCGTGCGCGTTCTGGAACGATTGGGGGCCACTACGATCGCCTATGGCAATCTTGCAGATAACACGCCGATTTGTGCGTCCCTCGACGGGCTTGTGAAACTGCAGGCAGGCGATCAGGTGACTTTGACGGTAGACCCCGACGCTGTGCACGTCTTTGAGAAAAGTGGCCGCGCCCTATCCCGTCTCGCCGCACCGGAGCTTTGACCATGCGCATAGCTGTTGCAGGCGTCGGAAAACGCAGTGTTAAAGTGCTGAGTTATCTGCGTGCGGCGATGCCCGACATGCAGATCGTTGGCTACGTTGATCCCGCGCCCAAGATCATCTCACAGTTGGAAGAACCCGCGCCGATCCCTGCCTTTGACGACGTCGACAACATGCTATTGCAATCCAAGCCAGACATTCTGTTCGTGGGCAGTCCCAACCATCTTCATCTGGGTCATATCACATCTGGACTGCGCGCTGGCGTGCGGGTCTTTTCCGAAAAGCCGGTTGTCATCTCACTTGTTGAAACGTGGCAGCTAGCAGAACTTTTGCGCGAATACGGAACGGATCGGGTCATGGTGGGTTTGGTCTTGCGTTACGCCCCACAGATCAAAGACCTGAACGAAGCGCTTGCCGCCGGCCATTTGGGTCGCATCGTGTCGCTTGAGGCAAATGAACATATCGAGCCACAGCACGGCGGATTTTTCATGCGTGACTGGCGCCGATATGCCCGTTACTCCGGCGGCTTCATGTTAGAAAAATGCTGCCACGACATAGACCTCTATCACATGGTAACAGGGTCGCGCGTGAAGCGTGTGGCAAGCTTTGGCGGGCGTAAGATTTTCACACCTGAAAACGCGCCCATCAGCAATGAACACAACAATCTTTATCATACTACGCAATCGCTTTGGGAAACCACCGATGATCCATTTAGGTCGGACGCCGACATTATCGACCACCAAAATGCGATCCTGCAATTTGAAAACGACATTACCATGAGCTTTCACACCAATCTAAATGTCCCCGATCAAAGTCGCCATTTCTGCATCGTTGGCACCAGAGGCATGGCAGAGGGCGATCTGGAACGCGGCTATTTGCGTGTTACTGATGCTGCTTCCAAGGCACGTATACTTTACAAGGACTATACGCAAATCGCGAATGCGACGATTGATCACTACGGATCAGACAAACAAATGGCGATTGAACTAGCGGATTTTTTAGACGGACGACAAGACAAGCTACCGGTTTCAATTGTCGACGCATTAGAAGCTGGCGTTTCTGCCTTGGCATTGGACCAGGCTCGCAAATCGGGTGAGGTTATTGACCTCACGCAAACCTGGGCGCAGTTCGACGGTTACAATTTGCAAAAGTCATTATGAAATTCGAGGCTTTCTCGCATCCCAAAGCGCGCGACTTGTCTGTCCCAGCCGACGATGTTTTGCTACATATCCCCGGTCATATGACCGGAATTTTTGATGGGGCGAGTGACAGCCTTGGGCGAAGGGTCCATGGCGTGCCAATTGGTCGATTGGCAGCGATGGCGGCTGCGCATTCTGCATCGGCCTTACCAGTTGAGGCTGCAAATTGGCCCGCCCGCGATATTCTGGAAATCCTTAGTTGCGATGTCGGGGCTAAAGTCCCAATGAACACGGGCGATGGCCCGGCATCAACCACGGCGATGATTGCTTTTAATACGCCGGATGGCATTCGCATGCTTGGAATTGGCGACACTGGATTCAGGATCAATGGCGGTGACGCAAAAATTACTGATCTTGCCCCTGACCGCGCGTCCATTCCCGGGCGCGTTACACTTTTTGAGCTATTTCTTAGCCGCGGTCTCCCGCCGTTGGACTGCGAGATGTTATCGCGCGAGGGCATCGGTAAGGGGCTCGATTGGGCGGTTAGTTCAGGGATTTTGTCCCATGTAGAAGCGGACAAAGTGCTGCAACGGGCCTTGGACCAACTTGCATTGCCACAGGCAGATGAGGAAGCAATCCATCTCATTCGTCACGGGCTGCAATCACAGCATCAACTTGCCAATGTCGCCGATGCGCAATTGGGCTATGGAGTTTTGAACGGCACCAGCCCTGCCATGAAATACGCTGTTGATGAAGTTATTCCATACGGAGGACTTGTGTCTGTTGAGATTTTCTCGGACGGCTACCTTAGCCCTCCGCCGACAGTTTCAATCGCTGCCTGGGAAAATGTGCACGCAAGCCTTGAACAAAATGACCCACACAAAATCAAGATATTTCCCGCAGTAAAAGGATCATCAACGACAGCTTTCTTTGATGATAGAACCGTGGCGATAATACAGTATCAATCGGCTGGCTGACGTGAACACTTGTGTGACCAATCGTTTGCGTTCGTTCGAGTTCCGTGAATGGATCGGGCCCTAAAGCGAAAATTGGGTGGTGTCAGACCAATTCGAACTCGTCTCTATTAGGCCAACAACACTGCCCTTTATGCTGCGCAGAGACCGCGCCACTCGGCAAGAGCAGCGTTTCGATTCAACTTGAAATGTTCTCGTTTTGAGAGGCTGCGATCCTGATTGAAGTGGTTGTAGACGGATGCGTGAACGGACACGAATTTCTGCAAACTTCGCATCCTACGAAAGCGGTGCATGGCTCGTTCCCTTCGTCGAAAAGGTAAGTGTGGGGGGATCGTCAAGTTGTGGGGTATGTCCCATCGGGGTATGGATTCGTATGACCAAGCCCAAACAATCTGGCGCCTTCTTAGGCCATCGTTTCCCACCTGAGATTATCGCATACGCCGTCTGGGCCTATCACCGATTTCCCATTAGTTTGCGCGATGTCGAGGACTTGTTGGCCGCGCGCGGAATTGTGGTCAGCTACGAAACCATCCGCGCGTGGGTTGCTAAATTTGGGTCACAATATGCCAAGGTGATCCGCCGAGATCGACCCAAAGTGGCGGACAAATGGCACCTGGACGAAGTCGTCCTTCCGATAAACGGCAAGAAATATTGGCTGTGGCGCGCCGTCGACAGCAAAGGCGATGTACTGGACATTCTCGTCCAGTCTCGGCGCAATAATCGGGCTGCAAGTCGATTTTTCCGCAAGCTATTCAAGGCATTTGGCGAGCCACGGGTGATCGTCACCGATAAACTCCAAAGCTATGGCGCTGCCTTGAAGAAGCTTGCTCCGGGAATCGAGCATCGCAGCCATAAGGGTCTCAACAATCGATCCGAAGGGTCACACAGGCCGACCCGGCGGCGAGAAAAGATCATGGGGCGGTTTAAATCGCCCTGCCAAGCGCAGCGGTTCTTATCCGTCCATGACCAGGTCCAAACCGTCTTCCGCCCGCGCCGCCATACCCTTTCAGCCGCTTCTTACAGACAAACTCGAGCCGACGCCCATTGGATCTGGGACGGCATCACGCGTGAGCTGAAGGCTGTTTGATATCCGGAGCCCGGCCTATCGTTGTGAAAATCGCCGATAACTTGACGATGCCATGTGAGGGCTTGTTTGCTAATTTCGGGCGCAGCTTTCCGGCAGAAACCACCAAACGCTGCATAAGTATGGGACAATGTATGGGACAAACCCATTCACTTCATCAAAATATCCTTATATTTCAATATTATGAATGAGGTTTAGTGGCGGAGAGACAGGGATTCGAACCCTGGAGACGGTCTCCCGCCTACACACTTTCCAGGCGTGCGCCTTCGACCACTCGGCCACCTCTCCACGTTGCGCTTTTTAACTTCAAATATGTGTTGCGTGCAAGCCTCAAACGCACACTCAAACAATTCAGCTACTCAGTCATCTAGGTGAAGGTAAACCCGCCGGTTTTGGCGTCCTTTTTTCTCAACTTTTCCAATGCGAACTCGCCCAATTTCAGACGTACGAACAACATGCGTTCCACCGCAAGGCTGTAGGTCAATTTGATTGTCCTCATTGCCTATCCGTACCAGACGCACACGACCGGCACCTGTTGGAGGTTTTACTGACATTGTTTTCACCAAACCCGGCCTAGCCGCAAGCTCCGCGTCTGTGATCCAGCTTTCAGTGACTTCAAAATTTTGGTCAATCATTGCGTTGAGAGAATCATTCAACATCTGCTTATCTTCTGGTGCTTCTGGCATATTAAAATCAAGCCTGCCTCGCTCAGCACTGATCGATCCTCCGGTAACTGGCAGTGGTATGACGACGGATAACAAATGAAGTGCAGTGTGGACACGCATGTGTTTGTAGCGCCTATCCCAATCCAACTCTTGTGTTACTAATGCTCCCTCAGGCGGTAAAACAGAGGACGGCGCGGGCATTAGAGCAATACTGTCGGCCTCAACTTTAACACAGGTCACTACCTGAAGCGAACTGCCCTCCCACAGTAACAGCCCACTATCACCCGGTTGACCGCCACTAGTCGGATAAAAGATGGATTGGTCGAGCACAATGCCACCTTCCGGTGTATGCGCGATAACCTTTGCCTCAGCGTTTCGAAGATACGCATCTTGACGGAACAGCATTTCTGTCACCGTTCATCTCCCTTACCTTCACGGTCCTCAGATTTTTTTGGTAAATCTGCATTGATCTGACTACTCTTTAGGCCGATACCGTCTCGCTCAGCTGCGTCCACAGCAACTTCTCCTCGCTCTGCGTCACGCGTCAGCGTCTCTGGATTACGCAACCAAACATCACGTTGCGCGAATGGGATCTCGATACTTTCTTCATTAAACCGGCGTGCTATCTCGTGGTTTATCTCTGATTTAACCGAAAGAACCCAGTTCACGTCCCTTAAGATCGCTCGAATTTCAAAATCTAATGAATCCGCACCAAAGCCCTGAAAAACCACATTTGGAGCAGGAGCTGCCAAAACCATTGGGTGTGCATTGGCAATTTCCCTAAGGATGTTTTCAACTCGTCGCGTATCAGTTCCATAGGCCACTCCGACCGGCACGACTACTCTGCCGACCGTATTCCCTCGAGTATAGTTTGTAACTGTTCCAGAGATGAGGTCGGAGTTCGGAACGATAACATCCGTTCGATCAAACGTTTCGATCCTTGTAGACCGTACAGAAATATCACGAACATATCCCATCTGCCCACCGACCTCGATCCAGTCTCCCTCAGACACTGGACGCTCAATTAAAAGAATGATGCCGCTGACAAAATTTGACACAATAGTTTGTAAGCCAAAACCAATCCCAACCGACAAGGCACCTGCCAAAATAGCAATGTTTCCAAGATCAATCCCAGCCGTGTTGATCGCTACTAGCGCGGCAAGAAATATCCCAACATATCCCAGCCCCGAAACAATCGCGGTCTGGCCTCCCGGGTCAATTTGGGTTTTGGGCAGGATGGTATTTCGCATCGTGCCTTGCGCCAATCGCGTTAACCCGTATCCAATCAGAAATACGAGAAAAAAGATGATCACGTCCTTAGGCGAAATTACGGTTTCGCCGATCCGCAGGCCTTCCGCAAGGCGCGCCCAGAATTCCGTAAGGTCGGAAACGCGTGCCCCCCAAATGAGAGCAAGAGTTGGTAGAGATAACACGATCAATAGAAATCCCACCAAAACCGGCGCGAGTAATCTGTCTTCATTCTCTTCATCGTTCCCGACAAGTGCCGCAAAAATCTTCTTGATCAGTCCTTGGGTTACCAACAAGAACGCAATGATCATCGACGTCTTTGCAGTCGCAAATACCAGATAAGCGGCGCCCTGTGTCAAACCCACCAGAGCCAATAAAAAGCCTGCACCAGCTGCCGACAACATAACCCGGGATGCGACAAAAATAGTCTGTCCCCTCGACGATCTCACACCGTTCGCGGGATCATCAACTTGATCTGAATGTTTGCCGACTAACAAAGCGATTTGCGTCAACATTAAAGCGGCAATCACGGTCAGAATAAAAAAGACAACTGCCTGTGTCTCTGGCTCCCAATTATCGTAGCGCGCCATGACGCCAAAAAGCGAGTTAGCTGCGATAGAGGCACCGAGGAAAAAACTTGATAATCGCCCTGCTTTCTTTTCTTTGTCTGTAAGAAAAACAGTTAATAGAGGTCTCTCGTTTTGCGAAAATACTCTTTCTCCCAGCCATCTTGCGAGCAATAGCTCGAAGGTCAACCATGGAAAAACAGCAAGAATAACATCCCCTCTGAATCCTGGCAGACCTGATGCATAAACTGCGTTAGTCAGCGAAAGCACACCCAGCATTGGCAGTACTACCTGACCAAAAGAGAGCAAGAACGCCAGAGTCCAAAGTCCAGCAGACATTTCGGCGCGCAGGACGCGAGCCAACCCACGCTTCGTCCAACTGATCCCACGGGTGACTAACACCAATCCAAGAAGGAGGAAAAATAAAATTTGAGGTAAAGACGCAAATAGCTCGACGCGCTGCCTCTTGAGGGCCCAACTCGTCACAAACTCCAACGCAGTAAGCCGAACCGTTTTTACGATATCTGGAGCGACCTGTTTCCACGTGGACGGATTGACCGGCACAGGGCCGGGTGTCAAAAGCAGGTTGGCTTGCCGACTGCGCAGCAAACTGTCGACTGATCGTATTAATTCTTCAGATTCAATTCGCGCCAAATCTGCTTTTCTCGTAGGCGCTCGTGCCGCTGCTAGCAAGGCTTTTAATTCAGCCCGCTGGTCTGCAATTTCCGAAATCTCACCATCCGATGGAACCGGGCCCAGACCTTTCAGTTGGGCCTCGAGCGTCGTAACCGGAACGCGCTGCCGTGAGCTTTCAAAACTAAATATCTCGCGCCAGTCGACCAGTTGCTCTCGCAATGTCGCCATTGCCGCTTCCGAAGCCCTGTTGTTTTCAATTGCCTCCTCGGCCCTTGCGGTCACAACACTCCAGGCCTCATAGTCTGGTGTGTCCTGCGCCTGTGCGTATATCGAACCAGCAGTCATCAACGCCAGCATGGTTGATACTAAAATATACCGCAGGAATTTGCTCATTTTGCCCTCAGACGTCTTCGAACACGCCGGGAATGCTGGAAGGGCCATTTTCTCCAAGCCACTCCGGAGCAGGTAATCCTTTTTCGTGCAGAAATGCAGAATTAAACAGCTTTGACTGATAGCGTGTTCCGTAATCGCAAAGGATCGTTACAATCGTGTGGCCTGGCCCCATGTCGTTGGCCATACGCATGGCGCCCGCCACATTAATCCCAGAGGAACCACCAAGGCAAAGACCTTCGTCCCGCAGTAGGTCAAATACGACGGGCAATGCTTCATCGTCCGGAATTTGATAAGATAAATCTGGAGTAAAACCCTTCAAATTCTCGGTAATACGCCCCTGCCCTATTCCTTCGGTGATCGAAGTTCCCTCTGATTTAAATTCGCCAGTCTTGAAGTAGCTGTACAACGCCGCGCCCATCGGGTCCGCCAATCCAATTTTGACTCCCTTGGGTTGTAAAGCCTGAGCTACCCCCGCCAAAGTGCCTCCCGAACCAACTGCACATACAAAACCGTTTACTCTGCCGTCAGTCTGTTCCCATACCTCTGGACCCGTCGTTTCTACGTGTGCCTGACGGTTGGCAACATTGTCAAATTGGTTTGCCCAAATCGCACCGTTTGGTTCTGTCTTGGCTAGCTTAGCGGCCAAGCGACCGGAATACCGTACATAATTGTTGGGATTTCGATAAGGCGCAGCCGGAACCTGAACCAATTCGGCTCCTGCGAGGCGTAACATATCTTTCTTTTCCTGGCTTTGAGTTTCAGGAATAACTATGACAGTTTTGAAGCCCATCGACGCACCGACAAGTGCTAATCCAATACCGGTATTGCCGGCCGTGCCTTCCACAATTGTGCCCCCTGGCCTCAAGTGACCGTGGGCAAGCGCATCCCGAATAATAAAGAGAGCAGCGCGGTCTTTCACTGACTGTCCCGGGTTCATGAACTCGGCCTTACCCAAAATTTCGCAACCGGTTTCTTCGCTTGCCTTTTTCAGGCGGATCAGTGGAGTGTTACCGATTGCTTCGGCCAGATCACTTGCAAAGTGCATTCGCACGTCCTTTCAAATGCTATCCGTCCTGTTTAGGCAACCCCTGTCGGGAACTCAAGTCAACGTGCTCAACCGTTTACGATGGCGAACCAACCAGTGCGCTGCAAGTACTAGAGGAGCATTGACTATGCGACCTTCATCCACAAACTCCATCAAGGTCGTTAATTGATACACAAACGATTGAATGTCTTCGGCTTCATGATCAAGACCACCAATGCCGGTTATATCGTCCGGTAAGTCCGCAAGCCCAACAAAAATATGGTAAAACTCAGTACTAGTTCCCGGCGACGGATAACACTTGGCAACTTTTTCAAGCACCCGAATGGTCAGTCCGGCCTCCTCCATTGCCTCACGATGCGCAGCGTCCTCTATCGCTTCTTTTCCATCGATTCTTCCAGCAATTGGTTCGAGTTGCCATGGTTTGTTATCACCCCTGACATATGGACCAGGACGAAACTGCTCAACCAGTAAAACGCGATCTCGAACTGGGTCATAAGGCAGAACTATTACAGCATCAGTTGCCACAAGAACGGCTCGGCGAACGTTATCCTCACTCGAGCCATCATATCGGCGGTAAGACAGGTCATATTCCTCCACAGTGAAATGCGCGCCGTAAGGCCGTTTCATGGATAAAGTCGCAACATCTTTGGTTGTCATACCGCCGGGACTAAAGGAGCAGTGCTCTCCACTTGCGATCACTTTAGCCATTGCACGTGCACGGATCATGGGAAGCATTTCGTTCACAGTTTCTCGCGACTTTAAACCAAAATAGCTCAATTCTTCGTGGGCTCCAAACACAGACCAATCACCAGAGTCATGAACCCATCTATCAAGAGACCAAGGGCCATTTGCCCTCTCAACCCCCGAGGCAGGGAAAAAAACTCTCGCCTCATGGGGCACTCCGTCCACCTCGACACATACAAGCTCAAGATCAAAGTCGTGTCCGCCCTCATAAAATCGAAGACGTTCGACCTCCTCATCTGAGATGGTTTCAATAAGCAACCCAGTGGCACCTCGACCACCTTTGACAATCATCGGAAAGACTTCGTCTTGGACCGCGAATACTTCGTGATCCTTTAAAGTTACGTTGATAACTTCACTTTCTTCAAGTGACCGCCCAAGTACAGCGGAAAGAAGAGGAATGTGTCGTAATGTTCCGTAAAAAAACAATGAATTCATAGCTTACTCTCTATCTTGAGCGGCAAGTTCGGAGCGAAATTAAGGTATGTGAGCTACAAAGTACATCTTTACATGTACCCGTTGGTGCTTTGTGTAAGTGCTTTTTTCAACGGAAATTTTTAAATTTTACCGCGCCACAAAACCGGTGTTTTGCAAGAGTCCGTTAGTCCCTGCCAAGTAATTCAACTTTTTTCGAAATAACGCCACCAAGAATATCAGCGTCAACGATAGCATCATTCCCCGGCCAACCGGTCCCAAAAGTAAAGGACTTTGGCTACGACACCTGCCACGCAGCAGTGTCAGGATTATAAGATTTAAAAGAGCCTGCAACGCCAAATTTTAAACTTATATAAAATAATTCAGATCAATAACTACTCATAAATGCATGAAACTAATAATTAAAATAATATATTTACTCTTATCTTGCCATCTAGTTAGGTCTAGATATCGTAATTTGCGTCACGTCGCAGTTGCCGCTCCGAAAAGCAGCCGCGCATGAAGCGAGGTACATGTTCCACATTCTGCGAAATTTATCGTCGAAGCCTAGCTCTTTTACGTCATCCCATGCCCCATTGAATGTATCGTGCCATCGACGAAGTGTAAGACTGTAACTTTCTCCGAACTCGACACTTTTGACAAAGTTTAGGCCCGCTTTGTTTATCTCATTCTTAAGCGCTGTCGGACTAGGGAGCATTCCGCCGGGAAATATATATTTTTGAATAAAATCGACACCTTTTCTATATGTATCAAAGCGGGATTCATCGATAGTAATAATCTGCAACGTCGCCTGTTTTCCCGGTTTCAACCTGTTGTGTACAGTTTCAAAGTATATGGGCCAGTATTTTTCGCCGACGGCTTCAAACATTTCGATGCTTGCGAGGCCATCAAATTGACCAACCTCATCTCGGTAGTCTTGCAGCTTAAAATCAACTAGATCGGAAAGCCCAGCTCTCTCTATACGATCTCGCGCAAACCTTAACTGCTCCTCTGAAATAGTTAACCCTGTTACCTTAAGCCCGCATTCTTTAGCCGCGTATTCGGCGAACCCTCCCCAGCCACATCCGATCTCCAAAATATGATCTCCAGCTTGCACACCCATCTGCTCCACCATCGACGCATATTTCGCTACTTGAGCGACTTCCATGCTCTCCTGGCCAGATTTGAAAATTCCAGAGGAGTAAGTCATGGTGTCATCAAGCCACAACTTATAAAATTCATTGCCCAGATCGTAATGATGCGAGATGTTCTTTTTCGCCTGAATCCGCGTGTTTGATTTCAGCCAGTGGCGCATTCTCTCGAATGCACGAACAAAGGTCATACCTGGGAAGCCATCGTAGAGGGCATCATTATCTGATCGCAAAAAATCGCAGAAGGCCTGCAGATCTGGGGAACTCCACCAGCCATCAATATAAGCGTCGCAAAAGCCCAACTCTCCTTCCCGCATCAAGCGAGCAAACGTATCAGCATCGTGGATATGCATCTCGCAGACTGGGCCGGCTTCGGTGCCCTCAGCCCGAAATTTACGGCCGTCTGGCACGAAAAAGTCGATCCTGCCTCGGTTGATTTTGGTTGCCAACTCGAACACAGCCGGGAAGTACCTTGGTAAATTATTGTTACCCCGCGTCGTTGTTAGAAACATTCCATTACTCCCTTGGTCGGTCTTATCCACAAGCTAGGCTCCAAATATGCTTTTCAGCAAGAAATTAATGCGCTTTGAACTCTTCATAGGCAGCTAGTGCAGCAGTGCGTCCCTGTTTCAAGGTTATAATTGGGTCTGGATATTTCATAGTCGGCGATAAACCCCACTTTGCGGGTGCGGCATCAAAAAAAGCGCAAGCTGTCTCGCTTGGGCTTTTGTAATGCTCGGCGAGCCAGCGCCGACGGTAGTCTTCGTTAGGGTCAAATTTTTCGGCCTGAGTCGCCGGGTTAAATATGCGAAAATAAGGCGCTGCGTCGGGACCGCAGCCGGCGACCCATTGCCATCCCATTGCGTTCGACGCTGGGTCCCAATCGATCAAACAATTTTCGAACCACTTTAAGCCAAGCTTCCAATGTATGCCTAGGTGTTTGGTCAAATAGCTCGCAGTAATCATCCGAGCTCGGTTGTGCATTTTTCCAGTCACGTACAATTCACGCATGGCGGCGTCGACGATGGGCTCTCCAGTTCTGCCAGCACACCAAGCAAGATATGATGGCGCAGATTCATCCTCACTCCAACGAAAGTTGTCCCACTCCGGCCTCCAGTTTCTGGTACTAAGATTCGGAAAGTGCCACATCAAATGCCATGCAAATTCTCGCCAAACCAGTTCTTTCAAAAAGTGCTCTGCGCCATGGGACCCCTCTTGCATTTTACGCCTTGCAGCATGCCAACACTGAGCCGGGCTGATTTCACCTAAACTCAAAGCATCTGATAGGTCTGATGTGGACTCAGACCCCATAAAATCTCGCCTATCTTTGTAACCGTCTACGCGATTTTCCAAAAATGTCTCTAACCGGGCTTGCGCTTCCCTCTCGCCCGCTTGAACGTACTGCATGACCACCGATTTGCCCCGCTGCATGTCCGCAGAGAGCTGCCAATCCATCAGGTTTTCGGTCGCTGGCCAGAAAGCTGGAGCGGACAATGTTGGAGCCCCCACCACTAGTGCCACGGGCTGTGACCGAACAGCTTTCCAAAATGGCGAATACACTCGGTACGGACCACCTTGTCCAGTTTTGACCGTCCAAGGCTCGAACATTAGAGACCCGGGAAAACTTTCAGCTTCGACGCCCGCAGATGTCAGGCTGGACTTTACACTGGTATCGACAGATACACCGTCGGCGTCGTACCTTCGGCTCCAAAAAACTCCGTCTGCCCCAGTCTCTTCCAGCAGATCATGAAGCACGACGCTGGCCACACCTCGCCGTAGAATTAAGCGAAGCCCAATTTCATCAAAAGCGGAACTCAGCCGGTCCAGCGAGGCTTCCAATCGCATTCGAGGCGCAGAACCAAATTTTTCACAGGCCGGCTCTAAGATGAAGACTGGTATGACAGCGCCACGTTTCGCCGCAGCACACAACGCAGCATGATCTCTAAGCCGAAAATCTCTTCTAAACCATACGATTGTCGTGTGTTTTTTATTCATTTTGGATCCTTTAATCGGGATACGCTATCTTAAGATAACCGGATCACAAAACTGCTTCGAGGCCTTCCAGCAATTGATCAATCTCTGACTTGTTCGTGTAGTGTACGAAGCTTACCCGCAAGACGCCCTTGCTCATATCCACACCCTGCGCCTCCAGCGCACGCACCGCGTAAAAGTCACCACCTCCTGCCATGACGCCATGCCCTGCAAGCTTGGCAGCAAGCACCTCGCCTGGCACATTGGCTGCAAGCGCTATCGTTGGCGCGCGGTCCTTGGCCTGTTCGGGGCCAATCAACCGAACTGAATTTCGTGATTTTAAAAAATCAAGCACCGGCTGTAACAAGCTTGTTTCATGCCCTCGCATCAAATTGTGAACGGCTTCTCCCGTGCTCACTGCAGTTTTGCCAACTACGCCATGATGATCCGCCAATTCATCGATGTAATCCGCGACTCCTGCACAAGCCGCGATCTGCGCATGATCAGGGCCGGCAGGTGTAAACCGCTTGTAAAGCGTCTCAGCATTAAAAAAATGCGCCTGGTTTGGTAGCATCATTCCAAGATTGCGCCGTATCACCATGACACCCTGGTGTGGCCCATACGTTTTATAGGCTGAGAATAGATAGATATCAGCGCCCAGTGCAGCAACGTTTGGCAAACCGTGTGGAGCGTAACTAACACCATCCACACAAACAAAAGCACCGGCGGCGTGCGCCAAAGACGACACATGCGCAATCGGATTAATTTCTGCTACCACGTTGGAGCAATGCGGAAGACAAACCAACCGAACTTTATCGTCTAAAAGATTTGCAAGATCTGTTGGATTCAAATGGCCCGTCTCGGGATCAACGCACCACTCGCGGATTTCGATACCATCCTCTGCCAATCGGCGCCACGGCCCAGTATTGGCTTCGTGATCTTGATTTGTAACGACAATTGCGTCCCCAGTTTTCATCCACTGTCGAAACGCCTGTGCAAGAACATATGTGTTCTGCGTCGTTGAAGGCCCAAAGCTCACTTCGTCGGTATCGACACCCATCAAATCAGCAAGTCGTACTCTAGCATTATCCATTTCAGCACCTGCGAGTTCAGACGCCATGTAGGGTCCGTAAGGCTGGACCTTTCGTTCCCGATAGAATCGGTTCAACCGATTAATAACTTGGCCACAAGCGTAGCTGCCGCCCGCATTCTCAAAAAATGCCTCGCCCTGAAGCGAGGGCTCCCCAAAAGCCGGGAACTGGCTACGCACGAATTCAATGTCTAGCATGGATTAGCCTCCAAAAGTCATACGTGGAAAATCTGTGAACATATATTTCGTCATGTATCACGAAAGCGAGTTGCACCTTCAACTACCGGGATTAGAAAGAACAGCTCGGATCATGTCAGCATGCTGCTTCAAAACACCAAAATCACACATCTTGCCCGGTGGTCGCAATCCAACGCCTTCGTGTCTTGGAAGGACGTGGTAGTGCAGGTGGAATACTTCTTGACCACCAGCTGCCTCGTTGAACTGCTGTACGGTCACGCCTTGAGCATCAAATGCTTGCATTACTGCATGGCTCACCAGTTGAACTGTCTTTAGGCAAGCAGACAACTGCTCTAGGCTTGCATCAAACATGTTGCGGCAATTTGTTTTCGGTATCACCAAACAATGCCCATCAGCTCTTGGCATAATGTCCATAAATACGAACGTATCTGTGTCTTCGTACAACTTTTCGCTTGGAATTTCACCACGAAGAATTTTTGCGAAAATGTTCTCATTGTCGTAAGCCATTTGGTGATACTCCCTCCAGTCAAAGAATAGCGGGCTGTGCAAACGCCCGCTACGCACTCGTTGTCTTGGCTGATCAGGCGTTCACGTCAAGCACGACACGGCCTTGAACTTGACCTTTCAGAATGTCTGCTCCTAATTTTGGTAGGTCGGAGAGTACTGCCGGCTGACCCATGTCATTTAGTTTGCTCAACGGCAGATCGCTGGCAATTCGTTCCCACGCCCGCATCCGATTATCAAAAGGTTGCATAACGGAGTCGATACCCAGCAAATTTATGCCACGAAGTAAAAATGGAATAACCGTGGCGGGCAAGCCTGCACCACCCGCAAGACCAACAGCGGCAACCGAACCACCATATTTTATTTGCCCCAGTACTCGTGCAAGCATCGGACCACCAACTGCGTCCACACAACCTGCCCACGTTTCAGCTTCTAAAGGCCGCTTTACTGTTTCATTTAGTTGTTCCCGCGCAACTATTTGGGCTGCTCCCAGCTCTTTCAAATAATCAGCTGTTTCTGGACGACCAGTAACGCCTGCCACTTCATAACCAAGTTCCGCAAGTATGGCAGTTGCCACTGATCCAACTCCGCCGGCAGCACCTGTAACCAACACGGGACCTTGTGAGGACGTCAAACCATGATCTTCCAAAGCCATGATCGCTAGCATTGCTGTAAGCCCAGCGGTTCCAACAGCCATTGCCTGCTTTGTTTCAAGTCCAGTAGGCAGCGGTACCAGCCAATCAGCATTCACCCGAGCTTTTTGAGCATAACCACCCCAATGCATTTCTCCGACCCGCCAGCCCGTCAGCACCACTTTGTCACCAGACTGAAAACGCGCATCATCTGAATTTTCAACGGTTCCAGCAAAGTCGATCCCGGGTACATGTGGATATTTCCGTACCAACCCACCGCCTTTGGCAGACAGGCACAGACCATCCTTATAATTGAGGGTAGAATATTCGACCGCAACAGTCACATTTCCTTCGGGCAAGTCGCTTTCACTTATTTCTTTGATCACGGCAGATGCCAGACCTTCGTCATTCTGTTCCATAACAAGTGCGTTGAACATTCATATCTCCATATTCTTTACGGACAGAATGTCCGCAATTTATTATTGACCTTTTAGGCCCAAAAAGCTTCAAATACCGTCGCAGGGCGAACCCCTTCTGGCGTGATGACGTCGATTTCTGTGCCAGCATTCCAATGCGTCATCCGGATCATACCAATAGCCACATTTGTATTAAAATCTGGAGACCATGCAGCGCTACTTAGATCACCTACGTGCTGATCGCCGTCCATAACAGGCCAAAGTCGATCACATTTAGAAACTGGCGCGCCGTGAATTTCAACCGGGCGTATCTGCTTGACCGGCCCTTCCTTGGCAACACGCAATAATGCATCACGGCCAACGCATCCAATGGCCGTATTGGTATTACAGAATCGTCCCAGACCACACTCGTGGGGCGTGTTTGCTTCAGTCATATCATTGCCATAACTCAGCAAGCCTCCTTCGATCCGTTCAATTAGGTTAGGGCAACCAGCATGCACGTCTAAATCCTTGCCCGCCTCCATCAACGCGTTCCAGAGCGGCATAGCAATATCGCTGCCGTCCACGTAGACTTCAAAGCCACCCTGTTTGGAGTAGCCGGAACGAGCAACAACAAGGTTACGTCCCTGAAAATTAAACCAATCAAACTTAAAAAATCGGATATCCCGAACCTTGCTCCCAAACACGCGTGTCATTAGATCCTCGGCATGGGGACCCTGAACAGCAAGCGGCGATACATCTGGCTCTGTGACCAATACATCCAGTCTGTACCCATGCGCTACACCCTTTACCCAAAACAGCAGATCACTATCCGCAATCGAAATCCACCAGCGATCCTCAGCCAACTTTACCGCCACTGGATCATTGAGCATCCCACCTGTTTCATCGACGATTGGAACATAATAGCACTGTCCAGGCAGCATTCTGCGCAAATCGCGGGGGGTCAGCATCTGCATCAACCGCCCAGCATCTGGGCCACGTAACTCAACTTGCCTTTCACACGAAACATCCCAAACCTGTACCGCTTGTTTCAAATGTTTGTAGTCCTCTGTGATGGACCGAAACATCGTCGGCAGTAGCATTCGATTGTATACTGTGTAAGCTTTGACGCCAGCCGCCTCAACGCCGTCAGAAAAAGGCGTCCGTCGCAAACGGCGAGATTCAGATATCAATGCCATTTTATATCCTCCGGCATTAAAAATAGGTCAGTGTCGCCTGGATTTTCCCCGGCGTTGGTTAACATGGCATGGATCTGACCCCTGTGATGGGTCTGGTGGTTGAACATTTGAATTACGCCGATTTGCTTCGAGACAGTCACATCGCGGTTCGCGGCTTCAGAAAACCAACTGAGTTCGCCCAACAAATCTGCCTCCGAAATTGAACCAGCCCAACGCTGAATTCGTCCATCCACCCGAAATCGCTCCACGCCCCAGAGCCCTAGAGTTGGGCAGATATCAACACTTTCAGCAATTCCTGACGCGGGACCTTCACCGTTATCAAAACGGCGCATCCAAATCAGATCACCCCATAGCAGATGGTTAAGCGTTTTCATTATTGAACCAAAATATGCGCCACGATCAGCACGTAGAGCAGCTTCGGTCAGCTTCTCACAAGCCGCCTTCACCTGTCTGTTTTGCCATGCATTGTAATTCGCCATTTTCCGGCAATAGCCGGGGGAGATCATACTCTACCCGGGCCAGTCCAGTGAATTGGAATAATATCCGCAGACTTACCTTCAAAATCCCAAAGCCACCCATAGTCTCGCACTTTTGATTTAAGTCCAACTGCTGGATAAATTGTCGGACCCATCCAGTATTGTGTGTTCTCCATAGACACGGGCACCTCTGGATTTTTGCCCGGAATCATTTCGATTTCACCTTGAATTTTTCGGCCAACAGTTATGCGGCGGCGACGGCCATCCCTTTCAATAACTACCTTTTCCCGCTCAGCGCCAATAATCTCAGAAACCAGAAAATTAAATACGCCTGTGTTTCCACCAGCTGCGCCTGACAGGATCTGTAATAGACCATTGTAAGCCTTACCACTTGCACGATCATCGACATAAGCTGCGACCCGCCAGCCGCCTTCGGCCATGCGGCCGGGAATGTCGATCAAAAGAGCAGCATTCAACCCCGAAAGGTCTTCCCCCTCGAAGTGACCACTATCGATTTGCAGCGCAAACCATGTTTGACAATATCCATAAGTGGGAGGATGCTTGCCGAGCGAGATGCCACATGGGCAAACAACTTCACATGAGCAATTCATGAACAGCTCACCCTTGACTTCATACTCCGTCGGGTTCATCCGACGACGCCTTGGATTGTCGAGCCGATTGTCTATACGCTGTGACACCGGTAGTTTATCGGCATCGGCTTTGCGTCTGATTGCCATGTCCTATCCTCCGTAAAACAAATGTGGCGCAAGGCAGATCATAATGCCACCCACCACAAGAAATACCCCGGTTGGCTTTATCAAGCGATGCCCGACTTCAGGAAGCTTTTCAAAAACCATAAATAATGTTGCAAGCCCCATCCATAAAAGGCTCATTACGCCACCTACGAAGCCCAACATCATAAACCCCCAGCAGCAACCAACACAAAAAACGCCTAATCCGAGTCCCATGCGAAAACCGCCAAGACCACCAGTCCGCCAATTTCCTAAGAAATACCCAATTGGGCTATGGCAAACTCCATGGCATACATCTTTTGCGCGGGTAAATTGAAAAAGGCCAACCACTATCATCAACCCACCTGACACCCAAGGAGATTTGGCTATGCCCAGCATATCGATAAAACCACCAAACAAGAGCCCCAGCTGTACACCCGAAATTACAGCGGCAAAGACGACCCAAGCAATTAAATACCCGCAGAGCACTCCGACCCAACCTACCAACGTTCCTCCGGAGCTTTTCATCAAACCCTGATAGGTCTGCAGCGTTGGGATCATCGTCGGCAACATCATCGCAGCCATCATCACAGACCACATGATGAATAATGGGCCGAAGTGTGCCATGGGCATATACATCGGCATACGCGGATTCATCTGGCGCATGGTCTCCCCCATTGGGCCAGGACGTCCGATTAGGTCGAGGTCCATATCTCGAGCCATGTCATACATAATCCACCACGCAGCTAAAATTGTGGCGAAAAAACCGATCCATAATATCGATCGCAATGGAAGTTGAAGTACGCGCAGCATTACATTCTCCTTACGCAACGCATGCCTTTGACTATTTAATGTCAGACATTTAAAGTTCGATCAATCATTAAATGTAAGACAAATGAAAATTGACCCTAAAAGCCCCTCCGACCTTTCAGCCCAGATTGCCAAAGCGATCCGGGACTCCATTATTACCGGCAGCATCATAGTGGACGAACGATTACCATCTGAAGCCGAGCTCGCCGACCAATTTCAGGTATCGCGTCCAACAGTTCGTGAAGCCCTAAAAAGACTTGCAGCCCAAAATCTTATCCGCACACAGCGTGGTGCAACTGGGGGAGCATTTGTTCGTCGGTTAAGTTATGAAGATGCGCAGTCTCAGCACACTACAACATCCACATTACTTCTCTCTATGAATGCGGTTGACTTTGAAACTGCGTGTGAAGCGCGGTTTGCTCTCGAACGTGCCTGCGCTAAACTGTCCGCGGAACGCCGAACACCGGATCACCTCGCAACGATGCGGGCAGAGATCCATCGTCAATCTCAGCCCGGCCTCTCTGACGAAAGCTTTTGTGACAGCGATGTCGCCTTTCATCGCGCTCTTGTCGATGGCGCCAGCAATCCAGTCCTATCGTATCAGCTTGCCGGTGCAGTTGAAGCTATGCAGCCCCTGATGAATATGATCACCTTCACTCAGCGTAATCGCGAGCGCATTGTGGATTTACACGCAAGCATAGCAGACTCGATAGAAAGCAGCGATGGTTTAGCAGTGAGCGAAGCCTTGTGTCATCTGGAGTCCTACACAAAAGAATTGGCGCAGGCCTTTATTACAAATCGCGCCAATCAGCTGAACACTAATCCGTCTTGATCAAAATGGTGAAGCAGGCCGCACAACCGCAGGTCCAGTTTTTCGCAAATTTAAGCATCATTTTTGGCTTTAATGGAGGACACGCGCTAACGCTCATTTAAAAAGCTGTGAACCAACACAGGCCCGATTGCAGCGCGCTCTGAGTGAGATGCACGTTGGCTTCAATAACCATAGAAAAATTTTAGACGTGCTATATGACCTGCACAACTTCATTTGCATTTTGTTACGGAAATTTACCAACTAGCGATGGCACCAATTACCAGCAATCGCACGCAAATTTTAGAGACCATCTAATTACCATTAAAAATTCTTTCTCTATTATATAATTTGGTGTTTATTATCTAAATCAGTATTCTATTGATTGAACTTAATGTTGATAAATTATGATTTTTGGTCTTCGACTTCCCACCCCCCATTTGATGACAAGATACATCAAGCAATACGCCCGATAGCAGATGGAAAGCCTTTTTGTTGGCGCGAAACTCGTCAAAGCGCACGACGCAGCGCATTTTAAACATCCAGAATTCTTCCAAGTGCTTGCACGACATCAAAACTGCCACTATTTAGAAAGTGTCTCTTCGGGGACTATGAACATAAATGCGCCTGCAATAAGCGGATCGGACCCGGGGGCGGTACCCGGCGTCTCCACCAACCATCCTTCATTTGAGGATAGATGGGGACGAAATAGGATCGACGAACGTCTAAAGAGGTTAGCTTTGTTTCGGCTGTCTGCCACCGTTATCGGCGAAAACTGTACAATTGCAAATGACAATCGTGCTCCGGCAATGGCAGTAGCAGCGTAAGCTGTTAATGTCGCCGAAACTAACTCCTTGGGTTTAGCGACCTAAGGCGGGGTTCGCAGGCACCTGGCAACAGAAGCCTGCACTTCACTCTTCCCCACAACGCACTATATCCGTTTTCTTCAAGCGGGCCTCACAGCAGCCAGCGCCACGACAAAAAGGTTGTCTCGTTACTCAAGAATTCAGCATTGGCCATCTTTCGTTTTTCGCCGAATCTACTATGCTAAGTCTATTAGTTGTTTTGGGAAGGAAGCCATGTCCAATACAATAGATTATGGAAACCTGATGCATTGTGCCATGCGAGGCCTCATTCAAGAAGTTCTTTTGGATGTTAAAAAGAACGGTTTGCCGGGTGAACACCACTTTTTTATTACCTTTGACACCCAACACCCAGACGTCAAAATTGCAGAATGGCTCACAGAGCGATACCCAAGTGAAATGACAGTCGTCATACAGCATTGGTATGACAACCTCGAAGTTGGTGATGATGGATTTGCTATCACACTCAACTTTGGGGATGCGCCAGAACCACTTTTCATTCCATACATCTCCATCAAGACGTTCGTTGATCCTTCTGTTGAATTCGGTCTTAGCTTTAAGACGCAGGAAGACGAAGCTGACATAGAAAATCTTCTAGAGGAGGTGGATTTAGAGGCGAAGGAGGAAGAAAGTGAGAAAGAGGCGGATGTCGTCAGCCTTGATAGCTTCCGGAAGTAATCAGCCTAAAGTTCTCTTATCGCAGGACAAGCAGTAAGGGCCGCATTGGAGAATTGAGAGCCAGTGATTTTGCTGAGCGCGTACGTCCACCAAGCCACGTAAGCAAGCAATACCGATGCAGCGACGGTTATCAGTCGCCAAACTGCAGTATTCCACGGTATACAGTATTGCACTCTGCGCTCCTTTCGGTATGTCTTTGTCAAATTTTATCTCGGAGGTCACAATGGCTCTAACTCGCACGGAAACCGATAGCTTTGGCCCACTAGAAGTACCCGCCGAAAAATATTGGGGAGCTCAAACCCAACGTTCAATTATGAATTTCCCGATTGGTTGGGAGAAGCAACCCGTTGCCATCGTTCGCGCGCTGGGCGTCATCAAACAGGCGTGTGCCATGACGAACAAAGCCAATGGAAAGCTTGATGATCATTTAGGTGATGCAATCATTCAGGCTGCATCCGAAGTAGTTTCAGGAAAGTTTGATGATAACTTTCCACTTGTCGTATGGCAGACAGGCTCTGGCACGCAGTCGAACATGAACTCAAACGAGGTGATTGCCAATAGAGCCATTGAAATTCTCGGCGGCATTATAGGGTCGAAAAATCCAGTTCATCCCAACGATCACTGTAATATGGGTCAATCGTCCAATGATACTTTTCCAACAGCAATGCACGTTGCGACCGCGATGAGTGTTCGCGATGTTCTGATACCGGGTTTAACAAAACTTGCCAAAGGGCTAGAAACCAAATCCGAAGAGTTTAAAGATATAATTAAAATTGGGCGAACACACACGCAGGATGCAACACCGCTGACACTAGGACAAGAATTCGGTGGCTATGCACATCAAATTCGCCAAGGAATTTCCCGAGTTGACGCAGCACTTTCCGGAATTTATGAGTTGGCACAGGGCGGCACGGCAGTCGGTACAGGCTTGAACACTCAACACGGTTGGAGCGAGGTTGTCGCAGCCAATATAGCCAAAATAACCGGATTACCATTCGTCACCGCGCCCAATAAATTCGAAGCATTGGCAGCACATGACGCCATGGTCTTTATGTCCGGCGCTCTAGCCACCGTTGCTGGCTCGATGTACAAGATTGCTAACGACATACGCTTTCTTGGCTCCGGCCCTCGCTCAGGGCTGGGAGAGCTAATTCTGCCAGAAAACGAACCTGGTTCGTCGATAATGCCCGGAAAAGTTAATCCTACCCAAGCTGAGGCGATGACCCAGGTCGCCGCGCATGTCATGGGCAACAATGCCGCGATGACGTTTGCTGGTTCACAAGGGCATTTTGAACTAAACGTTTACAACCCGATGATGTCATACAATTTACTACAATCTATCCAGTTGCTAGGTGATGTTGCCGATAGCTTTACCGAACGTATGTTAAACGGCATTCAGGCAAATAAACCGCGTATTGAGAAATTAATGAAAGAGAGCCTGATGCTAGTGACTGCTCTAGCGCCGACTATAGGTTATGATAACGCAACCAAAGTCGCCAAGACGGCACACAAAAATGGAACGACCCTCAAGGAAGAGGCCGTTGCACTTGGCTTTGTGGACGAGAAAACTTTTGACGAAGTGGTGCGACCCGAACAGATGGTGGGACCTAAGGATTGAAAATCCTCGTGTCGGTGGTTCGATTCCGCCCAAAGGCACCATTTTCCTGAAATTTTATTGACTTAGACGGGTGCAATGCACGCTAAAGTTGTGTAATTCGTAGACACACCAAATACAGACCTTTTGCTGTGGTACTGACTATTTTATGGATTGGGTTGCGGTGTTGAACCCAGTGTTGGCTATTGCTGTGTCGCAAACCGACTATTGGCAGAGTTTTGGGTAACACATGTAATCCTCAATACACCCACGGCCTCTCAAAATGTGATCCCGTGTGCATTGCACCATCGCGCACAATTTGTTGCAACGTTGGGCGTGTGGCTTAGCTATTCTGAGTATGGCACACTGAACTTGCTAGACTTTAAAAAAAATTTGGCTGAGTTAAGAAATAATGTGTTTTGTAAAGAATTTTCACTAAAAGCTATCACTCCTGGCAACGATACCTGCGCTCCTATCAAGGCAATTCGCAGGTTTCAGTGGAAAATCAGAAATGATACGTTAAGCTTTACTCATGAACAATGTTACCAACCTAAATCAGTTCCGTAAGCATAAGGCACAAGTGGAAAAAAAAGTACGCGCCAAAAGTAATAGTGTGAAGTTTGGACGCGCCAAGGACGACAAAAACCGTAGTTTGGCAGAAACGGCCAAGTCGAAGGCAAATTTAGATAATCACAAGCGCGATGACACATGACCACGCGTCCGACTAAAAGATCACTCACACTGCATGGCCACAGAACTTCTGTGTCGCTAGAGGACGAGTTCTGGGGTGCATTTCGCGATATTGCTTCCCAAAAAAAATTGGCAATTAATGTTTTAGCTGCCCAAATTGATGCGGAGAGAAATATAAAAACAGGGCTCGCGACTGCGATCAGGGTTTATATTCTCAACCATTATCGAAATGCCGCTGAAACAAAGTGATTTTTTAGGCCGAGTCCGCCGCCGTCATCCGAATTCGCTCAATCATCGCCCGCAATCCGTTGGAACGCTGTGAAGAAAGATGCTCATTCAATCCAATTCGGGTCATTTCAGCGCGAGCATCTACGGCCATAACGTCACTCAGGCTGAGCCCATTGAACAGTTTACGCAACAGAGCAATCAAACCGCGCACAATCATAGCATCGCTGTCTCCATCAAAATGGATCAATCCATCGTCAATAGTGGCATGCAACCAAACTTGGCTGGCACAACCTTCGACTTTGGTAGCGGGAACCTTCAGAGCGTCGTCAAGTGGCGCCATATCTTTACCCTGTTCGATCACATAGCGATAACGATCCTCCCAGTCTTCGATAAACTCGAAGTCTTCTACGATCTCTTCAAAGGCTTCCGTTGCCATATTGCTCTCCTCATCCAGCACCTGACGTAAGTACGACTGCTCAAAAGGTCTAGTCCCGGTATTCACACTTTTCAAGTTGGTCCTGATGCGCTAACCCATTGGATAAAGAATGAGGCTTGATTGATGCGCACTGCCCTGTCATTTTCCCTGATCTTCTTTCTGGTGCTCGGCGCCTGCCAGTCCCGTTGGAACCCGGTAACTTGGTTTGATCGGGATGAAGAGGTCCCTCAAGGTACAACAAACCCATTGCTGCCTGAGGACACTCAAGGCCTGTTTTCGCGAAATCCCGAAAGTTCAACTTTCACAGGTTCGCCTGTGCAAACTGTCAAATCTGTGACTGTTTCGAGGGTTACTGAAGGCGCACTCATCACGGTTGTCGGCGTACCTAGCGTGCACGGAGTGCACTCCGTTGTCCTCGCTCCACGCAACGACGGGAAATCAGAAAACGGTGTCATAACACTTGATCTTTTGGCAGTTCACCCGCAAGGAGCCCCGTGGGGCGGAACTGAACAGGCGCGCGAAGTCACGGTAGCAACGGTTGCAACCAAACAGCAGCTCGAAGGTGTACGAACAATACGCGTCGTTGCAGCGAGCAACGCGAGACAGGCGCGTCGATGACGCAAAAGTACTCCACAAGTTTTTTAAAATAGGTGCCTTAGCGTTAAAAAAGATTTTTCACTTTGGTCGTATGAAAATAATTAGAGTTGCACTATTTTAATAGAACTGCCGTTAGCAGCCAGTGCGACCTTTCCATCGCACAGGCGCAATGCATCTTCTCCAAAAACTTCATGGCGCCATCCGCTCAGCGCTACGACATCTCGTTTCCCGGATGCCAAAGCATCAAGTTCCGATGCTGTCGCGATGAGTTTTGGCGCGACCCCGGAGCTTTCAGTCTTGGCCTTCAAAAGTACGCGCAATAAATCGGCCAGAGCCGGGTTCACCTGCTGCCTATCATCACGTTTTTCCATTTGGGGCATGTCCTCAGGTGGGCAGGACAGCCCAAGTTCAACCGCTTTAAGAATGCCTTCAGCAATTTCACCTTTTCGAGCTTCCCGAAGCAGCAATCTCGAACGACTTAAATCGTTCAAACTACTGGGCTTTGCCGATGCAAGCTCAACCAACGCATCGTCTTTGAACACACGATTGCGGGGGATATTTCGGCTTTGAGAAAACTGTTCACGGAACATCGCCAATTCTTTGACAATACTGAGAAATTTTGGGGAATTTGTGCGGGTTTTAACACGCCGCCAAGCCTCGGAAGGTTTCACGGTGTAAGTCGCAGGATTAGTCAAGGTTTGTAATTCTTCCTCAACCCAATGGCCACGGTCACTTTCGTCTAGGCGCGTCGCCAGGAATTCGTAAATTTGACGTAAATGCGTAACATCAGCCAGCGCATAATTTTTTTGTGCGTCAGTTAGGGGGCGCCGTGACCAATCCGTGAAACGGCTAGATTTATCAAGTCCCTGCTTGGTAATCTTACGTACAAGCGTTTCATATCCTACTTGCTCACCAAAACCACAAACCATAGCCGCAACCTGCGTATCGAACAGCGGGTCAGGAAAAACTCCCGCCTCAATGAAAAAGATTTCTAGATCCTGTCTGGCAGCGTGAAACACTTTGACAATACTCGTATCTCGAAACAAGTCGTACAGTGGCTCCAAAGACATCTCGCCAACCAGTGGATCAATTAAAACCGCATTTTCACTACTACCGCCGGGCAAGGCCATTTGTATTAAGCAAAGCTTAGAGTAATAGGTTCTTTCACGCAGAAACTCTGTGTCGATCGTTACATAGGGTTTGCCCTGCGCCATCTGGCAAAATTGCGCGAGGTCTTCTGTTGTTGTCAGGGTTCTCATGTACTGGAATTCTTCTTTTAAATTACAAGACGCGATGTCTGCGTAAGACCTAAGCGTAATCCCGTGGAAATGCAATTAAGCCCCAAGAAATCAGAGCATGATGGGTGACATGTTACCAGCCGCAAATCGCCTCAACACTGTGGGATAAAGCCTGTGTTCCTGTTCAAGGACACGAGCGGCCAGCATTTCGCACGTATCGCCCTCAAGTATGGGCACCTTGGCTTGCCCCAATATCGGACCATCATCTAATGCAGGTGTTACCATATGCACGGTGCAGCCGTGTTCCGTGTCCCCAGCTCCCAATGCCCGAGAGTGCGTGTTAAGTCCTTTGTATTTTGGCAAAATGGAGGGATGAATATTTAACATTCTACCATCCCACGGAGCCACAAAGCCTGCAGTCAAAATCCGCATAAAACCCGCCAAACACAAAATATCTGGCCAGTACTTAGCCAATTCGGATTGTAAAACCGCCTCAAAAGCACTTCGGTCGCCGTTAAAGGGTCGATGGTCTACAACAACGGTTGCAATCCCAAGCGATTTTGCCTTTTTAAGACCACCAGCAGAAGAGTTGTTAGCCACGACAAGTACGGGTTCCGCGGCGTGGTCGGTATTTTGCATATCTTCGATCAACCGTACCATGTTGGAACCACCACCGGAAATGAAGATTGCAACTCGTTTTTTCAAAAGAGACGTCCTGAGTACTGTACGCCACCACCATGCGCGACCACCCCAATTCTGCAAACAGTCTCACCTTGACTTGTTAAATAATCTTCTAAGACATCCGCACGATCGGAGGCCACAGAGAAAATCATACCGAGGCCACAATTAAATGTTTTCAGCATTTCGCTTTCTGACATATTTCCAGTCGCTGCAAGCCATTTAAAAACTTGTGGTAGCTCCCAAGAGTTCAAATCAATTTTTGCACCGAGATCCACTGGCAACACACGAGGCAAATTCTCAGTCAAACCACCCCCCGTTATGTGCGCTAACGCATGCACTCCACTTGCCCGGATTGCTGCCAAGGCTGGTTTTACGTACAGCCTAGTTGGTGCTAGCAATACTTCTCCAAGGGTTCCATCTGACCACGGGCAATCATCATTCCAGCCAAGCCCTGAAGCCGCCACAAGCTTGCGTACTAATGAATAACCATTGGAATGCACACCATTGCTAGCCAATCCCAAAAGAACATCTCCCGCAGCCACGCCGTTCGGCAACTCCTTTCCACGTTCCATAGCTCCAACCGAAAATCCAGCCAAATCAAAGTCTCCAGCCTCATACATGCCAGGCATCTCAGCAGTTTCACCACCGATTAACGCGCAGCCAGTTTGCTGACACCCCTCTGCAATCCCTTCTATTATGCGTGCGGCAACTTCGGTTTCCAGTTTACCTGTGGCAAAATAATCAAGAAAAAATAATGGCTCGGCGTTCTGACAAACTAAGTCGTTCACGCACATTGCCACCAGATCAATACCGACCCAATCTACGTTGCCAGTATCGATCGCGATCCGCAGTTTTGTCCCAACGCCATCAGTGGCCGCCACGAGAATGGGGTCGGTATATCCCGCTGCTTTCAAATCAAAAAGAGCGCCAAACCCGCCCAAACCAGCCATTACGCCACTACGAGAAGTTCGCTGCGCGGCCGGCTTTATACGTTCTACCAGTCGATTACCTGCATCAATGTCGACCCCTGCATTTGCATAGGTCATTCCGATTTTGCCGTCACCCATGGAACACTCCGTTATGCGTTTGGCTGAGGCACTAGACCATCCCCGCGTTAAGGGCAACGGTTACCCTTGACGCCGAGCGTCGTTCTGGTAGCACGATACATGGCGGGCCTGTAGCTCAACGGTTAGAGCAGAGCGCTCATAACGCTTTGGTTGGGGGTTCAAATCCCTCCAGGCCTACCACTCTTCCGCCAATCAGCTTTCCTGAGCACTCTTTGGCTTACCAAGCCCC